>ERZ761602.6098-NODE-6098-length-13758-cov-6.259651_pt1 | contig 13758 bp, 12 predicted proteins | sample MGYA00512165_ERZ761602 | MGnify/ENA primary metagenome ERZ761602 (study PRJEB28899, sample SAMN02445085) | bioreactor sludge metagenome | biome: EBPR sludge; isolation source: Thorneside wastewater treatment plant | place: Australia: Brisbane, Thorneside...
CAGCCCCTTTTAGGGGCTTTCCTCAAGCCACCCGCTATGCGGGTGGCGTGTGACTGAACCAATCCCAATTATCCAGGACGGGCGCTTGCCTTTCGTTTCGAATTCCACGATCTGCTATGTAACCCTCGCCCCCTAACCCGCCAACTCGCCTCCGTGTTTCTGTTGCGTCTACTATGCGCATGTAGAAACGGAACGCCTCACTCGACAATTCTTCCGCTTCATTTTTGGCCGCCTCTCGGTAGGTTGTTGCCTCTCCGTTTTCTCGAAATATTTCGGCAAGGAGGGCAAAATAGAAAATCTTTCTAAGTTGGTCATTCGGGCCATTTCTTACCTCAAGTTTCCGGATTCCTGCTGTGATCTTATTCACAGCCTCATCTCGGGTGAGGGAGTCCGCAATTCTTCTGCCGAGATAGAATGCTTTAAGTGCGAGTAGTCTCTCGTCGCGCATGGCCTGTTCTCGATTTTTGTGACGCCTAACGAGGCGCGAGTTGAGCGACACCCGCGCGTGGGTATCGTGCATGAAGTGGGCGATACCCACGCGGGCGTAGCGGCGAAGCCGTGTCGCTCCAACGAGGGTTCGACGGCGCTCGCGCCGGAGAACCCGAAGTTGGCTCAACTCGCGCCTCGTTCGTCGGCGCGAAGCGCCGACGAACATAAAGTAGACCGCCTAAACGACGCCTTATCTTACGTCAATCTTGACGTATAATCGCGGTAAGCCTTGATCAACTTGTTGTTAAATCTAACAAGTTGTATTCTGACAACAACACGAGTAGGCTTATCGAAAGCGTCACCTCTGACGGCGGCAAGGCGCGATTTCCGTCACGAAAAAGAGCCGCCCGCCATGAGAAACATTAAAGTGGCAGTGGTTATGAATGTCAAGCCCAAGTTGCTCGACCGGGTCCGCAACAAGATTCGATTCAAGCCCTACCGTCTTGTTGGTCCTTGGCGAGCGCCGCCCTCGATCAGCCGCTACCCCGCCGTCTGGGTCAGGAACTTGTCGGCGTCCAGCGCCGCCATGCAGCCGCTGCCGGCGGAGGTGATAGCCTGGCGATAGACGTGGTCGGCCACGTCGCCGGCGGCGAATACACCGGAAATGCTGGTGGCTGTCGCGCCACCCTCGCTGCCGCCCTTGACCAGGATATAGCCGTTGCGCATCTCCAACTGGCTGGCGAAAAGATCGGTGTTCGGTTTATGGCCGATGGCGATGAATACCCCTTGCAGCGGAATTTCCCGGCGTTCGTCATTTTTCACGTTGTGAACGCGAATACCGGTCACGCCGCTGTTGTCGCCCAGCACCTCGTCCAGCACGCTGTCCAGTTCCAGCCGGACTTTGCCGCTGTCCACCTTTGCCATCAGCTTGTCCAGCAGAATCTTCTCGGCGCGGAACTGCTGGCGACGATGCACCAACGTCACTTCGCTGGCGATGTTGGCCAGATACAGCGCTTCCTCGACCGCCGTGTTGCCACCGCCGATCACCGCGACCTTCTGATTGCGGTAGAAAAAGCCGTCGCAGGTGGCGCAGCCGGACACGCCCTTGCCCATGAAGGCCTGTTCCGACGGCAGGCCGAGATACTGGGCGCTGGCCCCGGTGGCGATGATCAGGGCGTCGCAGGTGTATTCGCCCGCGTCGCCGATCAGCCGGAACGGACGTTCCTGGAGCTGGGCGGTATGGATTTGGTCGAAGATGATCTCGGTGTGGAAGCGCTCGGCGTGCTTGCGCATCCGCTCCATTAGATCGGGTCCCATCAAGCCTTCGACATCGCCCGGCCAGTTATCCACCTCGGTGGTGGTGGTCAATTGCCCACCCATCTGTAAGCCGGTAATTAGCACCGGCTTGAGATTGGCGCGGGCGGCGTAGACGGCGGCGGTGTAGCCGGCGGGACCGGAGCCAAGAATCAACAGGTGGGCGTGTTTGCTGCTCATCGGTGAGTCTCCTGATTTTTCCAAGGTTGGCGGACAACGCCAAGGCGCAAGCATCCGTTGGGGAAGACGCTGGCGCGTGGACGCTGGGGGTTGGTTCGGTTCGCTCCCCCCTCGATCGAGGGGGGAACAACTCAGCTCCTTACAGGGCGGCGGAATTCTCGGCCAGGTAAGCGGCCACGCCCTCGGCGGTGGGCTTCATGCCCTTCTGGCCCTTCTTCCAACCGGCCGGGCAAACCTCGCCGTGCTGCTCGGTGAATTGCAGAGCCTCGACCAGGCGGATCATTTCATCCACCTCGCGGCCCAGCGGCAGGTTGTTGACGATCTGGGCCTGCACGATGCCGGCCTTGTCGATCAGGAAGGAGCCGCGCAGGGCGACGCCGGCCGGATGCTCGATGCCGTAGGCTTTGGTGATTTCGTGCTTGACATCGGCCACCAGCGGGAAGCCGACCCGGCCGATGCCGCCCTTCTCGACCGGCGTCTCGCGCCAGGCGAAGTGACTGAACTGCGAGTCGATGGACACGCCGACCACTTCCACGCCCAGCTCCTTGAACTTGGCGACGCGATGGTCGTGAGCGATGATTTCGGAAGGGCAAACGAAGGTGAAGTCCAGGGGATAGAAAAACAGCACCACGTATTTGCCGCGCAGGTCGGACAGCTTGAAATTTTCCTTGATCGAACCGTCGGGCAGAACGGCGGCGGCGGTGAAGTCAGGGGCGGGCTGGGTGACCAAAACGCTCATGGGTGTCGCTCCTCGGGTGAGTGGATGGCAATCAATGCTTGAAAGGGCTCGCAGCTTAGCGAGGGTTCTCTGTCTTTGGAATTTGAATCATCCAAACAAGTCGATAGCCATTGGCTATCCAAATCGCTGGTCTTGTCATCTCCCTGTCATCAAATTGCCTTAATGAAGGGAACCGCAAGACTCCGGCCCGACTTGGGGATGGTGGGAGTCAATATCAAGGGGGGTTATGAACGCGAAACACATCTTGGTCGTGGAGGACGAACGACCTATTCGGGAAATGGTGACGTTCGCCTTGGCCAGCGCCGGTTACGAGACGCGGGAGGCCGCCGACGCCCGACAGGCCCAGACCCTGATCGCCGAGCGTCTGCCCGATCTGATCTTGCTCGACTGGATGCTGCCCGGCAGCAGCGGCATCGACCTGGCCCGCCGGCTGAAACGGGAATCGCTGACGCGCGAGGTGCCGATCATCATGCTCACCGCCCGCGCCGAGGAGGAAGACAAGGTCCAGGGCCTGGAAAGCGGCGCCGACGATTACATCACCAAGCCGTTCTCGCCGCGCGAACTGGTGGCGCGCATCCGGGCGGTGTTGCGGCGCGGCGGGCCAGCGACGGAAGACGAAATCCTGCGCGCCAACGGTCTGTCCCTGGATCTGGCCAGCCATCGGGTCAGCGCCGACGAAACCTTGCTGGACATGGGACCGACCGAGTATCGGCTGCTGGAATTCTTCATGTCGCACCCGGAACGGGTTTACAGCCGGGGCCAGTTGCTGGACCGGGTCTGGGGCAGCAACGTCTATGTCGAGGAACGCACCGTGGACGTGCATATCCGCCGGCTGCGCAAGGTGTTGGAGCCGCACGGCCACGACGCGCTGATTCAAACGGTGCGCGGCGCCGGCTACCGATTTTCGACCCGGTTCTAGCCGTGACGTCCTCTTGGCTGGCGCTGTGGCGGCGGCTGGCGCTGCTGTTTCTGGGCGCGGCGCTGCTGGGCTGGTCGGTCGGTCATCCGACGCTGGCCTTGCTGCTGACCGCGCTGGGGTGCCTGATCTGGCAGTTGGGGCAACTGTACCGGCTGGATCGCTGGCTGCGTGGCGACCGGAACGCCAGTCCGCCCCGATTGGGGTGGGTTTGGGACGACGTCGCCGCCCACCTCGCCCGCTTGCGCCGCCAGAGCCGCAAGCGCAAGCGCAAGCTCAGCAAACTGTTCCAGCAGTTTCAGCAGGCCACCGCCGCGCTACCGGACGCCGCCGTGGTGCTCGGCGAGGACGACCGGATGGTGTGGTGCAACGGCGCGGCCCAACGCCTGCTGGGTCTGTCGCCAGCGCGGGATGTGGGCCGGCCCATTGTCCATTTGGTGCGGCATCCGAGCTTCGTCACGTTCCTGACCCAGCGACGTTCGGGCGACGGCGTGGAGTTTCCATCGCCGGTGGATGACGCCCTGCTGCTGGGCGCCCGACTCGTGCCCTACGGCAAGAAGCAACGCTTGCTGCTGGCGGCCGATGTTTCCCAACTCCGACGGCTGGAACAGATGCGGCGCGATTTCGTCGCCAACGTCTCGCACGAGCTGCGCACCCCGCTGACGGTGATCAGCGGCTATCTGGAAACCCTGGTCGACAGCGAGCACCCGGCCCTGGAAACCTGGCGGCAGCCGCTGCATCGGATGCAGGAGCAGACGCGCCGGATGCTGCATATCATCGAGGATTTATTGCTGCTGGCCCGGCTGGAGGCGCGCAAGGAACCGTCGCCGCGCCAGCCGGTGAACGTCCCGGCGCTGCTGGAGGATATCGCCGACGACGCCCTCGCGCTCAGCGGCGAGCAGGGGCACCAGATCGAGGTGAACGCCGAGCCGACGCTGTGGATTCTGGGTTGCGAAAAGGACCTGCGCAGCGCCTTCGCCAATCTGGCGTTCAACGCGGTGCGCTATACCCCGGCCGGTGGACGAATCGCGCTGCGCTGGTTCGCCGATGCCGGCGGTGTTCATCTGGTGGTGGAAGACAACGGCGAGGGCATCGCGCCCCCGCATATTCCGCGCCTGACCGAACGCTTCTATCGGGTCAACCGTGACCGCTCGCGGGGTAGTGGCGGCACCGGGCTGGGGTTGTCCATCGTCAAGCATGTATTGAACCATCACGGCGGCCACTTGCGGATCACCAGCGAACTGGGGGTCGGCAGCGTGTTTACCTGCGATTTTCCCGCCGAGGCGCGCGTGAAGTCCACGGCGGTCGTGGCCCGAACCGTAACCGATCACCGGTGATAAACTGCGACCATCGCCGTCGAGGGGAGCGCTCATGAAACTATTGCTGGTTCGCCACGCCATCGCCGAGGAGGCGGAGGCTTTCATCGCCGCGGGCGGTACCGATGCGCGGCGGCCGCTGACCGAGGTTGGGCGTAAGAAGATGCGCAAGGGCGCCAACCGCCTGCGCGCCCTGTTGGGGCGGATCGACGTGCTGGCGCACAGCCCGCTGCTGCGCGCCCGCGAGACCGCCGAGATCATCGCCCGCGCCTGCGGCGACCCGCCGCTGGTGGAATGCGCCAGCCTGGACTACCGCTATCCGCCCGAGGCGGTCGCGGACTGGCTGACACAATATCCGGCCAACCATCTGGTGGTGGCGGTGGGCCACGAGCCGCAACTGGGCCTGTTGGCGGGTTTGCTGGTGGCCGGCGAGCCGCGTTCGCTGCTTGCGTTCCGCAAGGGGGGAGTGGCCATGATCGAGTTTTCGGAGCGAGCGGAAGCGGGCGTGGGCGTGCTGCACTGGGTGCTGACCGCCGGGCAGTTGCGCGGTTTGAAGCAGGATTGAAAGCGAAGGAGGTTGTCATGTCTTCCGATGTCGTCGCCGCGATTGACCTGGGCTCCAACAGTTTTCACCTGATCGTGGCCCGGATCGCCAACGACCATGTTCAGGTATTGGATCGAATCCGGGAGATGGTGCAACTGGCCGCCGGTCTGGATGCGCGGAATCGGCTGGCCGAGGACGCGCAGCAACGCGCGCTGGACTGCCTAGCCCGATTCGGCCAGCGCCTGCGGCACATTCCGCCGGAACAATTGCGCATCGTCGGCACCAACACCCTGCGCCAGGCGCGCAACGGCGCCGAATTCCTGGCCCGGGCCGAGGAGGTACTGGGGCATAACGTCGAGATCATCAGCGGCCAGGAAGAAGCGCGATTGATCTATCTGGGCGTCGCGCACAGCGTCGCCGACGCGCCGGGCCGGCGCCTGGTGGTGGACATCGGGGGCGGCAGCACCGAATTCATCATTGGGGAAAAGTTCGATCCTTTGCACCTGACCAGCCTGAAGATGGGTTGCGTCAGCCTGAGCCGGGCCTGTTTCGACGGTGGCCGGATCACCGAGGCCCGGATGCGCCAGGCGGAACTGATCGTGCAACTGCGGATGGAACCGGTGCGCGAAGAGTATCTGGAACGGGGCTGGGAGCGGGCGACCGGCGCCTCCGGTTCGATCAAGGCTATTCAGGATGTCGTGACGCGGGAGGGGTGGTGCCGCGACGGCATTACCCTGGAAGCGTTGCGGCGGTTGCGGGTTGCGCTGCTGGAGGCGGGCAATACGGGGGTGATCGCTACCCGCTGGCAACTGGAACCGGCGCGCGCGCGGGTGTTCACCGGCGGCTTCGTGGTGCTGCACGGGCTGTGCGAGGCGCTGAACGTCGAGCGGATGGAGGTATCGGACGGCGCGTTGCGGGAAGGGGTGATCTACGATCTGCTGGGCCGCATCCGCCACGAGGACGTGCGCGACCGCACCATCACCATCGTGATCCGCCGCTACGGCTTGGACGAAGCCCAGGCCGAGCGAGTCAACGCGACGGCGCTGGAGCTGCTGGGCCAGGTTCGGGAGAGTTGGCGGCTGACGACCGACGACCAGGGCCGGATTCTGGAATGGGCGGCCCGGCTGTACGAGATCGGCCTGTTGCTGTCCCACGGCGATTATCACAAGCACGGCGCCTATATCCTGGAACATGCTGATCTGTCGGGTTTCTCGCGCGGCGATCAACGGGTGCTGGCAGCCCTGGTGCGTCGCCATCGCCGGTCCTTTCCGGCGGACGCCTTCGCCCACCTGCCGAGGGAATGGGTGCAGCCGGCCCGGCGGCTGTGCGTCCTGTTGCGCTTGGCCGTGGTGTTGCACCGCGGCCGCAGTCGGCAACCGTTGCCGCCGCTGACGCTGGTCGCGAATCAGCAGCGTCTGGAACTGCGGTTTCCTCCCGGCTGGCTGGAGGAGCACCCGCTGACCCGCGCCGATCTGGAGGCGGAAGCGCGCTATCTGCGGAAGGCGGGGGTTCGGTTGGAGTTTGGTTGAACGGTATTTATCTATCCATCATCACTCTGGAGTTATGCCATGGAAAACATCGAACTGTCGGAAATGCTGGGCCAACTGCGTAAGGAATTGTCGATTGCGCAGAGCGAGGGCGCAGGGTCGGACCTGAAATTCCAAATCGAAGACATCGAAATCGAGTTGCAGGTCGCTACGACCAAGAGCGGCGAGGCTGGCGGCGGCGTCAAGCTTTCTGTCATCAGCTTTGGGGCCAAGGTCAATGCTTCTGAAGTCGAAACTCAGAAACTCAAGCTGAAGCTCAAGCCGGTGGTGGTGGGACCTATCGATGAACCGCTCAAGGTTCAGTCGAAGCCCACTGCACTACCCCCTTGAACGGCGTGCTAGACCAAGATGAGGTGAGCCGTGGGCGACAATTTCAAGAATCTTTTGGTCGAGATTTTTGTGCCCACGACCGCGGCCGATGGCATGGGACGGATCGGCACCGGCTATCCCATCGCCAAGGACCGCATTCTCACCGCCCGCCACGTCTTGTTCCCAAAGGACTTAAAGCCCGCCGCCGATTTTTATATTCGCTGGCACGACTGCCGCCACACCGAAAAGCCGGCTGGTCGGTGGCAACCCGTGAATCGCAAACAGATCATCTGGCCCGGCACTCCGAAGCTAGATGCCGCCGTCATCGAATTCGCTTTTCCCGAGGAGGTTGCCGGCTGGAGAAGCTTGTCGGCTCGCAATCCCGCGACCGGCATGGCCTGGGAAAGCGAGGGCTTTCCGGATGTCGGCAAACGCGACGACAACTCCCGTGTCCCAGTTCCGATGCGCGGGGGTACTTACAAGCGCGCCGACCGGGCGAAGGAATGCTGGCTCGACGTCACCGCGCCGCCGCAGGTGGCGGCGGACTGGCGAGGCGCCTCGGGCAGTCCGGTATTCGTTCTCTCCCAGATCGTCGGTATCATCATCGAAGTACCGCCGGGCTTCAGCGGCAGGTTGACGGCTTTGCCCGCCTCCCGCCTCCTCGACGAGCCGGATTTTTGCGCGGCCATCGGCTATCAACAGGCCGACGACCGTCATGCTCGGATCAAGCAGGTTTTGGAGGCAACGCGAGCCGTTTCGTCCTTGGCTATTGGCGCTCTGGAGTGCTGCGTCTTCGGCGAACCCGATCAGCGGCTCTGGCGCGGCCCGGTAAGCCCGGTCGAGGACCTGGCGCGGGAAATCGGTCGCTACGACGCCGCCCTGCTGATGCGCCGTGCCCGCCAGGCGATAGACAAGCTCAAAAACAGCAACCCCCAAGACGCCAAAGCCCTCGGCAAGCTGGTTCAGGGGTTGCTGCCCCTGCTCTACGACCGCACTGCGGTGGCGGCCGTGCGCGAAAAAGCCGGCGACCCCAGCGCGATTTTGGTCGGTTTTCCGGTGGCCACCCGGTTCGTTGCGGAGACGGTCATGGCGGGCGCGGACGGGCGCGAGGCTCGGTATCGCCACCCGCAAAAGGGTGAAGAGATCGAGGGGGAACTCAGTCTGCCACTGACTCCGAACAGCGGGTTCGATCCGAAGGGGGAGCGCCGCGTCGAGGACTTTCGCGAGCATCTGCGCCGCAAGCTCGCGGTTTCGCAACTCAGCGCCTTCGAAGGCGCTTTCTATCGTTGCGTGCGCGAACTCCTGCCAGAATCCATACGCGAGCGGGTCAGCGAGGTGGACCCCAACCTCAATCGGATGGCGGCGTTAAAACTTAAGGATTTGGCGGAATACGAATCCAGCCGTCACTACTACCTGTTCCAGTTGCCGAGCGACCCCGAAGAGCACGCGGCCTGCCTCGCTAGCCTCAAAAAGCTCAAGGGGCAGTTTGAAGCCGTGGCTTTTTTGGAGCTTGCCGACAACAGCGATCTGATGAGCGGCGAGTGGGAAGACTTCCTGCCGCTGGAGCACATCCTGAAAGTAACCCGGGAATAGCTTATGACGTTCATGCAGATTCAAGAGGGCGCGATTATCCCGATCCCCGCCGTGGGTAGCCGGCCGCCGCAGTTTCATGTCTTCGATGGAGAGAGCATCGACGCCATCGACGCGGCCCTGGCCGCGCAACGCCCGCTGCTGGTGCGCGGTGAGCCGGGCATCGGCAAGAGCCAGTTGGCGCGGGCGGCGGCCTTGCAGTTGCAGCGCGCCTTCGTCCACGAGGTGGTGGACGCCCGCACCGAATCCCGCGATCTGCTCTGGCACTACGACGCCGTCGCCCGCCTCGCCGAGGCCCAGCTCCAGGGCGCCCTGAAAGCCCCGGAGACCCTGCCAGAGCCAGATGTCCGCACGCGCCTGGCCGTTGCCCGCTACGTGCGGCCCGGCCCCCTGTGGTGGGCCTTCGACTGGACGAGCGCCCGCGCCCAGGCCGAGGAGGTCAAGGCCCGCGAACCCGAACCGCCCGATGCGGGCGACGCCGAGCGCCGCGCCGATCCGAAGCGCCGCTGCGACCCAGCCAACGGTTGCGTGGTTCTCATCGACGAAATCGACAAGGCCGAGTCCGACGTTCCCAACGGCCTGCTCGAAGCACTCGGCGCCGGGCAATTCCTGCCGCTCGGCGGCGAGCGTCCGGTGGTCGCGGCGGGTCCGCCGCCACTGGTCATCATCACCACCAACGAAGAGCGCGCCTTGCCCGATGCCTTCCTGCGCCGTTGCTTGGTGCTGCACCTGGGGCTTCCCAGCCTGACGGAGGAGCCGCAAGCATTCAAACGTGTCCTGATCGAGCGTGGGCGGGCGCACTTCGGCAAAAACCTGGATGCGCTGCTCGAACGGGCCGCCGACCTGTTGGCCGAGGACCGCAAGACGGCCGAACAGGCCCGCCGCCTACCGCTGCCCGGTCAGGCCGAGTACCTGGACCTGGTGCGCGCCGTCCTGAAACTCGCCGGCCCGGATCTCAAGGCGCAACGGACGGTGATTGATCGGATCGCCGATTTTGCCTTGAAGAAGCACCCGGACGCTATCGCCGCCCGCCCGAGGAAGCCCCGGCAGGCCGAGGCGGAGGCGCTCCCGCCCCAGGACTCGGACCGGCCGGTGGGCGCCTGACCCGGCCGCGCCCCCAGACCATGATCCGGCAGCGATCCGACACCGATCCAGTCATCGTATCCCGAGCGATTTGCGGTCGGGCCGATCTGGTGCGCGCCCTGGCCTACGCCGACGAGACGCTGTTGCTCGAAACCGCTGCCCGGCTCGGTTACGAGCGACGGCCGCCGTCGCCCCCGTCCGGCTCGGGTGGAGAGCAGACGGGAGAAACGAAGTCGGATAGCGATGACCGACAGAGATCGGAACCCGACATCCGATTTGATGTCAGCCCGCTGCACGCGATCCCCTTCTGGCAACTTGTGGGACGGAAATTCGAGGTGGGATCGGCGCGCAAGCCGGACGACGACACGGGATTGACCGTGCTTCCCGCCTGGACCCGGCGGCCGCCGACGCTGGCCACCGCGCGCCCGCTGGCCACCTGGCGCGAACTGATGCCCCGGTTGCGCCTCGCCTTGGCCGAACCGGCGGAGACCCATGTTCTGGATGTGCCCGCGATCGTTCATCGGCTTGGTCGCGGGCAAAGCCTGGAGCGGTTACCTCGGCAGCGTCGCCGCCGCTGGGGGCTGTCGTTGCACCTGATTGAGGACCGCAGCGATCACCTGGCGCCCTACTGGGGCGACCAGGAGCGGGTGCGGGAGTGCCTCGTGCGCCTGTTCCCCCATTACGCCGTCGCCCACGCGCTCTGGTTCGAGGGGTTGAGCGCGCCCGTTTGGGCGGACGGCGAGCGTTCGGTCGGTCTCTACCGTCCCCCACCTCCGGGTAGCCTGGTCGTCGTGTTGGGCGATCTGGGCTGTCTAGCGCGAGGCGGTGCGGACCTGCGCCGCCATTGGTTGGCGATGGGTCAACGGCTCATGGCGGACGGTTGCCGGACGCTAGCGCTGACGCCCGCGCCCGAAGGATGCCCGGAAGCGCTACGGCGCTATTGGACGCCGCTGCCCTGGGAGCGGCTGGCGAGCGTCGCCGATCCCGAAACGCGCCAGGCCCAGGTCCAACGGCTCATCACCCTGGCATCGCCGGCGCTGCGCATTGAACCGGGGCTGTTGCGCGAGTTGCGGCTGCTGATCGACGCCGATGCCGGCACCGAGTCGGCGTTCTGGCAGGAGCCAGCCGTCGTCGGCAAGTCCTCGGTCGCCGCAACGCTCTCCGCCGCCGAGGCCCAGCAACGGCGCGAGGCTCTCGCCCAGGACGACCTCAAGGAACAAGCCCTAGAGCTGCTTCGCGACTGGCGCGCTGGCTTGCCATCGGAAATCTGGTTCGCCGAGATTGAGGCGCTGAGACCCGAGGAACGAAATCATCTACCCGAGGAAAGCGATGTTCGCCAGGCGGCCGAATTCTTCGCCGCCCTGGGACGACAAGCCGCCGGCGTGGGAGGCGCAGCGCCCGTGCCCGGCGCGATTCCGTGGTTTCGGGAAATCGCCGCCCGGCTGCCGGAGGGTTATCTCGACGACCCGGAACTCGGCCGCTACTTCCACGACTTATCGGCCCAAGTCCTGCGCCGCGACCCTCGCGCGCTACCGCCGCCGGGACTGCATCCCGAAAACGTGTTGACCAAAGCCCCGGCGCGACGGGTCGACCTTTACCAGCAAGGCGGCGACCTGCTTTTCTCGTCGCCGGCTTTGGCGGCCGAGATGGTCAGCCTCCTCGCCAGCTTGGAAACCGCGAACCAGTTAATTCGCATCGAGGAGGAAGACTTTTTTTGGCGCTCCGGCCAACCGCCACGCTGGGCCAACGCCTGGGGCACGGACGAGTACGGCCACTGGGTCACTTTCAGCATCACGAACCAGCAGGGCCAGCAGATCACTCAGCGAATGCGCTGGATCGAACCCGGTGCCTTCCAGATGGGCTCGCCGGAAGATGAGCCAGAACGTTACGACGACGAAGGCCCCCAGCATTCCGTGACGATCAGCCGAGGTTTCTGGCTGTTCGATACCGCCTGTACTCAGGCGCTGTGGGAAGCGGTGATGGGCGAGAACCCGAGTGGATTCAAAGGCGAGGACCGTCGTCCAGTGGAAAATATTAGTTGGAACGACTGCCAGCACTTCATCAAACGGCTGAACGAACGCCTGCCCGGACTCGATCTGGCTCTGCCTTCCGAAGCGCAATGGGAATACGCCTGCCGTGCCGGGACGACCACCCCGTTTAGCTTCGGTGCCACCATCACCCCCGCACAGGTCAACTACAACGGCAATTATCCTTATGCTGGCGGTAAGAAGGGTTTGTATCGGGGCGAGACCGTGCCGGTGGCGAGCTTGCCGCCGAATCCGTGGGGCCTGCACGAGATGCACGGCAACGTCTGGGAGTGGTGCCAGGACCACTGGCACGATAACTACCAAGGCGCTCCGACCGACGGCTCGGCTTGGGAAGACCGCACAGCCGGCGCGTCCCGTGTCCTGCGCGGCGGGTCCTGGTACAGCTACGCGCGCCTCGTGCGGGCGGCGTACCGCGACCACGACCCCCCCGGCCTCCGCCTCGACTTCTTCGGTTTTCGCTGTGCCCGAGTTCGGGTCGCGAGCCCAGCAGGTCAAGAGGGAGCGGAGCCGGCGGGACCGGCGAAGGGCCGGCAGGCGGAGCGCCGGCCCGAGCAGGGCCCGCCCGGCGGAGCGACCGGCGCGCAACCCACCCTGCTGCGTCTTGACGCGGTTCCGCCCCAAAATCGCCACGCGTTGCCCCAGACACCGGCCTTCCATATCCACACCGACCGCGAGCATCTCGTTTTTGGTCGATTTTCCCTACGGGACTGCCCATGGGCCAGCGCCATCGGCCGCGACCGCTTCGGGCTGTGGTGCGAAATCGCCGTCGAACCCCAGCGGGGCGGCGAGCCCGTCATCCAACGCCTGCGCTGGATTCCGCCAGGGCGGTTCTTGATGGGCTCGCCGGAGGAAGAAACGCGGGGGTTGGCGAAGAATGATAACGAACGAAAATGGTTCGATGCGGAACATCCTCGCCACCTCGTGACCTTGACCGAGGGCTACTGGCTATTCGACGTGCCCTGCACGCAAGCCTTGTGGGAAGCGGTGATGGAGAAGAACCCGATCCGATTCCAGAGTCCGACCCGGCCGGTGGAGCGGGTGAGTTGGAACGATGCGCAGGATTTTCTGAAGCGACTCAACAACCGGATTCCCGGTCTCGACCTGACGCTGCCCAGCGAAGCCCAATGGGAATATGCCTGCCGGGCCGGAACCGAGACGGCGATCTACACCGGCGACTTGGCGATTCGGGGCGAGAATGACGCTCCCGCGCTCGACTTGATTGCCTGGTACGGCGGCAACAGCGGGTTCGAATTCGACTTGAAGGACGGCGCAGACAGCTCGGGCTGGCCGGGGAAGCAATACCGACACACGAAGGCGGGAACGCGGCCGGTCAAACTCAAACAGGCCAATCCCTGGGGGCTGTACGACATGCTGGGCAATGTCTGGGAGTGGTGTCGGGATGGTATGCGGGAATATGGCCAAGACGCCCAGACGAATCCCGAAGGTTCTCTAGATGCCGGCGTGGGGCGCGTCTTACGCGGTGGGTCGTGGGACGACAACGCGCGTCTCGCGCGATCAGCGTGCCGTAACCGTAGAGAGCCCAGCAGCCGTGATTACCTCAACGGCTTTCGCTGTGCCCGAGCTCGGGGCGAGCCGAGCCAGCCAACGCCATGAAGCGTGCTTCTCGAAAAAGACTACACTGTCGGCCATGAGCCACGACGACGACGCCTCATACAAGACGCTGTTTGCGGCCCCGGAAGTGGTGCGGGACCTGATCCTGGGCTTCGTCCCGGACGAGTGGTT
>ERZ761602.6099-NODE-6099-length-13757-cov-6.857174_pt1 | contig 13757 bp, 14 predicted proteins | sample MGYA00512165_ERZ761602 | MGnify/ENA primary metagenome ERZ761602 (study PRJEB28899, sample SAMN02445085) | bioreactor sludge metagenome | biome: EBPR sludge; isolation source: Thorneside wastewater treatment plant | place: Australia: Brisbane, Thorneside...
CTTAACCAATTTACGATGGTCCAATTAACAATTGACAATGCGGAAGAATGCCAAAAACCAAAGACCAAAAGCCAAAAACCCAAATCCCCAATCCCACATCACAAATCGCCAGGCCCGGCCGCGGGTCCCAGATGTCCCATTCGTTCTAACCGTTTCAGGTGTTTCTGAAGCACTCACTGCTTTTAAAAAATGAAACAAAGCGGGCTGAGATGGGGAATTTTGACCCACTTTCCGTAGAAATGCTCAAAAATGCCGATAAATGTTCCACCCGCACATGCGCGCAAGTGATTCAAAGCGGCCGCCCGCTCCGAACGAAGAAAGCCTCCGGGGGCGAGCCGAGGCTTGAGGAGGATAAGTTTATTGACGAGCGGCTAATCGAGCCGTTCGAAGATGCCGGCGGCTCCCATTCCGCCGCCGACGCACATCGTGACCATGCCGTAGCGGGCCGAGCGGCGTCGCATTTCCTGAAGAATGGTCGCGGTCAGCTTTGCACCGGTGCATCCCAACGGATGGCCGAGAGCGACGGCACCGCCATTGACGTTGACCTTCGCCGGGTCCAGCTCGAGCACTTTCATTACCGAAAGACCCTGAGCGGCAAAGGCTTCGTTGAGCTCGATAAGGTCGATCTGGTCAAGCGTCAACCCAGCGAGCTTGAGCGCCTTCGGGATGGCATAAACCGGCCCGATGCCCATCTCTTCCGGCAGGCAGCCGGCGGTCGCATAGGAGACAAAACGGGCGATCGGTTTCAGGCCAAGCTCGGCGGCCTTATCGGCGGACATCACGACCGCGGCGGCCGCTCCATCGGACATCTGCGAGGCATTGCCGGCGGTCACGGTGCCCTTGGCGTGGAAAACGGGCCGGAGCTTTGCAAGGCCTTCGAGCGAAGTATCGGCACGCGGGCCTTCATCCTGATCAAAGACGATCTCCTTGCGGCGGACGCGGCCCTTTTCGTCAAACTCATCGACGAAGACGTTCATCGGGACGATCTCATCGGTGAATTTGCCGTCTTTGATCGCGGCGAGGGCCTTCATGTGCGAGTTGTAGGAAAACTCATCGGCCTGTTCGCGGGTGATCTCATACTTGCGGGCAAGGTTCTCGGCCGTCAGCCCCATGTTGAGATAATAGTCCGGATACGTCTCTGCAAGTTGCGGATTCGGGCGGAAAGTGTTGCCGCCCATCGGGATCGCAGTCATCGATTCGAGCCCGCCGGCTACGATCACCTCGGCACCACCGGTACGGATGCGTTCGGCGGCAAGCGCTATGGTCTGCAGGCCCGACGAGCAATAACGGTTGACAGTCATCGCCGAGGTCTCGACCGGCAGCCCGGCAAGGATCGCCGAGGTGCGGGCGACGTTCATTCCCTGGCTCGCTTCCGGAAAAGCGCAGCCCATTATGACGTCTTCGATCAATGCCGCTTCGACGCCCGCCCGCGCAACCGCTTCCCTGATGGCCACGGAGCCCATCTCGTCCGAGCGGGTGTTCCGCAACGTGCCCTTCGGCGCCTTTCCCACAGCCGTCCGCACGGCCGAAACGATAACTGCTTCTTTCATATTCGTTATTTCCTACAAAACAAACGGAGTTCGCAGATGGACCAGATCTCCGTTTTAATTGTACCCATTGGAGTTTGCGCGCATCTCCTATTTTTCGATCCCAACCTCGACCTCGGCAGCCTCGAGAAGCCGCAAAACATCGGGCTTGATCTCGACCAAAAAGCCCCGCTTTCCGCCGTTTATCCAAATGCGGTCAAGGTCGAAGATCGTTCGCTCGGCGTAAACGGGCATTTTCGTCTTCATCCCAAATGGCGAAGTGCCGCCGACCAGATACCCAGTGAGTTTCGATGCCTTGTCGGGCGTCGCCGGTTCTATCGTTTTCACATCAAGATGCCGAGCAAGCGACTTCGTCGAAACTTCCCGGTCGCCATGCATCAGCACGACAAGCGGCTTCCGTTCGTTCGTTTCAAACACCAGCGTCTTGATCACGGCATGGACATCAATTCCCAACTGCCTCGCCGATTCCTTCGCACCGCCTTTCTCAACATAATCATAGAGGTACGGAACGAACTCGACCTTATGTTCCCGCAAATACCGCACTGCCTGAGTTACAGGAAAGTCCATAAGCACCTGTCGATACCGCCTTCGCTAAATGGCAACCAGATCTCCTACCGTCAAACTGGCCGCCCGCTAACGCAGGCGGTTCTGACACTGCTTGTATCGAAAGCATGTCCTGACGTGGTCATTAACCATTCCGGTCGCCTGCATGAAGGCATACATGATGGTCGAGCCGACGAAATTGAAACCACGTTTTTTCAGGTCTTTGGAAAGAGCGTCCGAGATCTCTGTTTTTGCCGGAACATCGCTGAGTTCATTTCGCTTTCCGTCGATCGGCTTTCCGCCGACGAACGACCAAACGTAGTTATCAAATGTGCCAAATTCTTTTTGCACGGCCAGGAAAGCCTTCGCATTCCGAACGGCAGACGCGATCTTCAATCGGTTGCGAACGATGCCCTCGTTCTTCATCAATTTCGCACACTTTGCCTCACTATATTTCGCGACCTTAACCGGGTCAAAGTCATCGAACGCCTTTCGATAATTCTCGCGTTTCGCGAGTATCGTATCCCAGCTCAGTCCCGCTTGTGCCCCTTCCAATATCAGGAATTCAAAAAGCATACGGTCGTCGTGCTGCGGCACACCCCACTCAGTGTCGTGGTAGTGAATCGCAAGGTCGTTTTTTGCCCAGCCGCATCGTTTCATTTCTTTTTTGCAATATACAAGGTCTTCTCTATTCGTGCATGAACAATGCCTTCCCCATCTTTTAGTTCGACTTCGTAGATCCGATCTATCGACTTGGACGTATGCGCGAGTCGCTTTATTTCGTCGATCTCATCGCACGAAAGATCGAAATCCGCATAAAGCGTCGTCCTTCCCGGCCGTTTGAACCTGATCGCTGCCGCCTTGTCCCAAACTGTGTAACCCGGCCCGAGGATGTGCATCAACATCAGCATATAGAACGGATCGACAGCACCGTAAATGCTCCCGCCGAATATGGTCCCGACGTAATTTCGAGTCCGCCAGTTGAGCGGGAGTTTGATCTTGACCTCGCGCCAGTCACTTGCGATATAAAGCACCCGTCCTCCCGTCCCGCGATATGCCGGGAAGAGGTTAAATCCCCAACGATACAACTTGGTGGTAAAGTTTTCGGGCATTGTTTCAAAGAACTACCGCGGAAATGACGGAGATTCCATCACGCGTTTCGCCTGGCGGAGGTGCCGCTTCGAGTGTTCAACGATGATATCGAGCGCGTCGCGGAGCCGATACGTGATCAGGCCCATGAAAGGCGAGGTCACGACGGTCTTGTCCCAATCGAGCCCAGCCGTCCTCTCGATCTCGCCGATCACCCATTCCTGGCTTTCGGCGAAGCGGTCAACGATGTCGGCCGGCACATCGCTCGGCGGAACGATCGCCTCGCTCGGAGCCTTGAACTTCTTCTTGTCCGAACGAAGGCTGTTCTTAAGCATTCCGCCGAAAAAGCCGGTAAGCGGCGACCAGGATTCCCAGAACGAATTTTTCGCCCCCGAGAGCTTTGCCTCAAAGACCGGCTTCATCTCGTCGTTCGAGCGGATGAGGTGGTCCAGGCATTGAGCAACACTCCAACTCTCGGCAGCCGGCTTCCAATTGAGCTGCTCGTAGGAAAGCGAACCGAAAGACACCCTCGCGTCCTCGACCGTCTGCTTGATCTCATTTGTAAAGTAAAAGGTGTCGTTCTTCATGGGCCGTCTCCCCTAGTTTCGCAGCGGCTTGCCTGTCTTGAGCATCGCGGCGATGCGCTCCTGCGTTTTTCTCTCGCCGCAAAGCGAGACAAAAGCTTCGCGTTCGAGGTCGAGCAGGTACTGCTCGCTGACCTGAACGGTGTGGTTGATCGCACCGCCGCACATTATGTTCGCCAATTTCTTGCCGATCAGTTCATCGTGGTCGGAGATGAATCCGCCTTTCTTCATCATATGGAGGGCAAGTTTCATGGCGGCGATGCCGTCTTCACCCATGACAGTGATGTCCTCGCGCGGAACGGGCGGAACAAAACCGGAAGCGTCGAGGTTGAGCACTTCCTGCTTTGCATCGGCGATAAGGCGGTCGCCATTCATCGAGATGGAATCGACGTCGCGGAAAAAGCCCCATGCCCTGGCTTCCTGCGCCGAGGTCGCGACCTTGCCCATACCGATCAGTTCGAAGGTCTTCTTGAGGAATACAAGCGGATCTGCATCCGGAGCTTTTGCTGCCGCATCCATTGCCCGCATCGTCATCTCTTTCGTGCCGCCGCCAGCCGGAATAACACCGACGCCGACCTCGACCAAACCGATGTAAGTTTCCGCCGCGGCACGGGCCCGATTTCCGTGCATCGCGATCTCACATCCGCCGCCGAGCGTAAGCCCGTAGGGAGCGGTGACGACCGGTTTCGCCGAATATCGCAGCCGCATTACGGCTTGCTGGAGGGCATGGACCATCATGTTGATGTCGTCCCACTCTTCTTCCTGCGCCGCAAGCAGAAGCATCATCAGGTTCGCACCCGCCGAGAAATTACCGCCCTGGTTGCCAACGACAAGTCCCTTAAAGTTGCGTTCGACCTCATCGATGGCAAAGTTCATCATCTGAACCGTATCGCCGCCGATCGAGTTCATCTTCGAATGAAACTCGAGACAGGCGACGCCATCGCCAAGGTCGATGAGCGATGCACCGGGGTTCGACTTTATTACTCCTGTGCGTTCTTTGACGGATCTGAGCACCGTTACTCCGGGACGCTCGGGCAAAGGCTTGTACTCGCCACTGACGAGGTCAAAGAAGGAGACGTTGCCGTTCTCATTCTTATAGAACGTCTCGGCACCTGCCGCCAGCATCTTTTCAATACTTGGCGGGACAGCCTGGCCTTCGGCCTTCATCCGCTCGACGGAACGCTTGAGCCCGATAGCGTCCCAGGTCTCGAAAACTCCGATCTCCCAACCAAAGCCCCACTTGATCGCGTTATCGACCTCGACGATCGTGTCGGCGATCTCAGGGATGCGGTTGGCCGCGTAGCGGAATGTCCTGGACATCGTCTTCCAGAGAAACTCGCCAACGCGGTCTTCGCCCCAAACAAGCGTGTTGATCCGCTTGTTCATATCCTCGATTCCTTTTGCGGCCTCGATCGAAGCGAACTTCGTCTTCTCCTGCGGCTTGTATTCAAAGGTCGCGAGGTCGAGTTCGTGGATCTCGGTCTTGCCCTCGGCGTTCTTCGATTTCTTGTAGAATCCGCCGCGAGTCTTGTCACCAAGAAGGTTCTTTTCGAGCATTTTCTCGATGACATCGGGCAGAAGGAACACATCGCGGTCCTCATCTTCGGGCACTGCCGGATAGAGATTGCGGTTGACGTGAACGAGCACATCGAGACCGACGAGGTCTGCTGTGCGGAAGGTCGCCGACTTTGCGTGGCCGATCGCCTTGCCCGTCATCTGATCGACCTCGGTCGGCGTGAATCCCATAGCGACCATTTCATGGACCGTGGCCATCATCGCAAAGGTGCCAATTCGGTTGGCGATGAAGTTCGGCCGATCCTTGGCAGGGACGACGCCTTTGCCAAGTCTCTGATCGAGAAACCCCGAGAGCTTGCAGGCCATTTCGCCATCGGTCCACTCGGTCGGGATCAGCTCGACGAGTTTCATATACCGCGGCGGGTTAAAGAAGTGAATGCCGACGAAATGCTTCTTGAATTCATCGGAAAAGGGCTCGGCAATCGATTTGATAGGAATGCCGCTCGTGTTAGTTGCGATGAACGAACCCGGCTTCCGGTGCTTTTCGACCTCGCTGAAGACTTGATGCTTGATATCGAGCCGCTCGACGACCGCCTCGATAACAAGGTCGCAATCCTTGAGCTTTGCCATGTCATCGGTAAAGTTGCCGAGCATGATCAGTTTCGCATTGTCGGCAAGCATGAAGGGCGCAGGCTTCAGCTTCTTGGCTGCTTCGAATAGCTCCTTCACGATCCGGTTGCGAACCTGCGGCGATTCGAGCGAAAGCCCCTTCGCTTCTTCTTCGGGCTTCAATTCACGCGGTGCGATATCGAGCAGAAGTACCGGAATTCCGGCATTGGCGAGGTGGGCGGCAATGCCCGCTCCCATTGTTCCCGCACCTAAAACAGCAGCTTTTCGGATATTCATAAGTAGTTTCGCTGGGCTAGTTCAGTCATTTCAAAGTTCCCCGAATTATAACTGAATGAATGTTCATTCAGCAAGACAGCCCTTTCACGAAGAATGGATTTTGACATCGTTCGCAAATCGTTTCATAATTTCGAGCAGTTTTCTGGCCCCGGGTTTCGGGAGCCGCGAACGAACAGATCAAAAGACCCCAAATAACGGAGTAAAAACATGAAAACTTTCCTGCTTCTCACTATCAGTCTCTTTTTGTTCACAGGCCTCGCGTTTGGCCAAGGATCGAGCACGACGAACGGCGGCACCGATTCTGCAAAGACCGAGAAGCCCAAGCGGGCCTCATTCCGACCGACAAAGGAACAGATCACCGAAGCTCAAACCAAGCTAAAGGCCACCGGAAGCTACGCTGGCGAGGCTGACGGAAAGTACAACAATGACCTTCGTTCCGCGATCCGAAAGTTTCAGGAAGCTAATGGCCTGACCAGGACCGGCTCGCTTAATCGCGCGACGCTTGAAAAAATGGAGATCGCCCTGACGGAACAGCAGAAAGCGATGCCGGCTCCGGAAAGCTCGTATGCGAAGGCCAAAGAAGAAAAGGCCAAGACCGATAAACCGAAGCGGACGATCTTTCGTGCGACCAAGGATCAGATAAAGGAAGCTCAGCGAATGCTGAAGGCCGCTGGTATGTACAGTGGCGAGGAGACCGGCCAGCTAAGCAAAGAGACACGCGACGGGCTCAGGAAATACCAGGAAGCGAATGGGCTGAACGTGACCGGCACTCTTAACCAGGCGACGCTCGAGAAGATGGGTATCGCCCTGACCGATAAACAGAAGGCCGATGCTGCAGCCGCCCAATGATGAAATTCAAGATGTTGTAATATTCAGGCCGGCAACAGACGCCGGCCTTTCTTTTTCTAGTGACCTGGAGGAGGTAGATCTTATGAAAAGACACTTTTTGATGTTCACAACCGGCACAGCAATGTTTCTGCTAATGGCCGCTGGTGTATCTGCGCAGGAGACCAAAGCACAAGCGGCGATCCGTAAGGTGATGGAAGACCAGGCGGCGGCCTGGAACCGCGGAGACATCGAGGGTTTTATGCAGGGCTACTGGAAAAGCGAGAAGCTGACCTTTGTTTCCACGCGGGTGACCCGCGGGTGGCAGCAAACGCTCGATAATTACAGGAGGAGTTATGACACGCGTGAAAAGATGGGTACGCTGACGTTTTCCGATCTTGAAATTTCGATCCTTTCAAAAGACGCCGCGGTCGTGCTTGGTAGTTGGTCACTCAAGCGGGCAAATGATGCCCCTGGAGGTAAATTCACGCTTATTTTTCGCAAGTTCAAAGAAGGCTGGCGGGTCGTTCACGACCACACGTCTTAGAGCCAGAAATTTTTGCGGAACCTGAGCGGCAGAGAAAGCGTTCGGTCTTTTCGATGAGACGATTCATTCCATTAACTGCAATAATATTCTTCGCCACTTTCGCCGGCTCAGCGCAAGCCCCTGCCACTTCACTCGAAGGCGTAAACCGCTTCGATGCCGCACCGGCAAAGGGATTCAACTATCCGTATTACCTTTATGTGCCGCCGGCGTTCTTTGAGGCGGAAGCGAAAGGGAAGGAACGGACGATCCTTGTGCTCCCGAACAATACCGGTAAGAACGACGACGACCTCGCTGTACATGAGGCAGACGTAATGCGGCGGATCAACCAAAACAGCCGCTTCGTCTCCGACGTGGTCGTAGCGATTTTGACACCTGTCTTTCCACGGCCGGCGACCGACTGGAAGACTTACACGCACGCGCTCGACCGTGACACGATGACGACCGCAAAGGCTGAGAAGAAGGACTACGCCCGGCTCGACCTGCAGCTCATTGCGATGATCGACGACGCCCGTGAGCGGCTCGCCGACGGGCCAGGGCTCAAGTTTGACCGACGAGTTTTAATGCTCGGATTTTCTGCGTCGGGCATGTTCGTGAACCGCTTTACGTTTTTGCATCCGAATCGCGTCAAGGCGGCGATCGTCGGCTCACCCGGCGGTTGGCCGATCGTCCCTGCGGCAAGCTACAAGGAGAAGACTCTGCGATACCCGATCGGCGTTGCCGATCTCAGGTCGGTCACGGGAAACGATCTTGACCTAAAAACGCTCCGCGGCGTTCCGATGTTCGTTTTCCTCGGCGACAAGGACGACAACGACTCCGTTGCATTCGACGATTCCTACGACAAAGAAGACCGCGAGTTGATCTTCCCGCTGCTCGGCGAAAAACCGGTCGATCGCTGGGGTGCGGCCCGGGAAATGTATATCGCGGCGGGGCTCAATGCCGAGTTCAAGCTTTATCCCGGAATTGGCCATACCATAACGCTGGACATCCGAAACGACATTCTCGCATTTCTAAAGCGCCACCTGAGCGAGTGACGCGGCAGCCAGACTAGAGCAGCGAACGGAACTGCTGTAAACTTGCAGCCGGAATCCGACATCCGGTGAAGAGTATGAAAAAGCTATTCGTTTTCGCGGCGATCTTCTTGTTCGCAACCGTTTCGTTCGCACAGCCCTACACGATCCAGCAATATCTAAGTATCAAGTCCGCGGGTTCGCCGGACTTCTCGCCCGATGGAAAACGGATCGTTTATCTGACAAATGCCACCGGCACCTCGCAGGTTTGGGCTGTGGATACGGCCGGCGGCAAGCCCGAGCAGCTCACCTTTTTTGACGATAACGTCAGCTTTGTGCGGTGGCTCCCGGATAACAGCGGCATCATTTTTGGCATGGCCCGCGGCGGGAACGAGAACACGCAGTTTTACTGGATGACGCCGAAGGGCGACGCGATCGAAAAGCTCACCGATGAGCCGAGCGTTCGGCATAATTTCGCCGGCGTCTCGAAGGACGGGAAGCAGATCTATTACACCTCCAACAAACGCAACCGCAATTTCTTCGACGCCTACTCCATGGACCTCGAGTCTGAGAAGGAAACGCTTCTTTACAAGTTTGACGGCAACATAAGCATAGCCGCTTTCAATGACTTGGGCACAAAACTTGTCATCTCGCGGAGCGGCATCGAGAAAAGCCTGGACAACGACCTATTCATGGTTGACGTGAAGACCGGCACGGAGACTCACCTGACTCCGCACGATGATGCAAGCGAGTTCGGCAACGTGGAGTTTCTCCCCGATGGCCTGCTGATGACCACGAATGACAAACGCGAATTCGAGGCTCTGGTGCAGATGCGGCAGAAGAACGCCTCGGGAGACGACTGGTCGGCCTCGAACCTATCGACATCTGTCGTTTACGGTCCGAATTGGGATGTCGGCGGCGTCACACTAAGCAATGACTCGAGCAAGCTGGCATATACAGTAAACAGCGACGGCTTCTCGGAGCTCTACATCCGGAATATCGAAAACGGCGGCAAGCCCTTGGTCTCAAAGGTTTCGTCGAAAGCAGACCAAATCGATCTGCCCGTCCGGGGGATCGTTGGCGGCACCAGATTTTCGGGTGACGGAACGAAGTTAGCCTTTTCTTTCAGTTCACCGATCAACAACGGCGATGTCTGGCTCTACGACCTAAAGGCAAAGAAGCTATCGCAGGTGACTCAAAGCGATCGGGCGGGCATCGATCCGAGAACATTCGTCTCGCCGGAACTTATCAAGTTCAAGACGTTCGATGGCCGCGAGATTCCGGCTTGGTATTACAAACCGGCTTCGTTCAAAGGTGGAATCGCCGGTTTCACTACCATAGAGCCGGACGGCACAAGAATCAGCACCTATCCAGGTGGTTTAAAAGTAATCGTCTCAATCCACGGCGGTCCTGAAGGCCAATCGCGGCCCGGATTCAATCCGCTATTTCAGTATTACTTGTCGCGGGGTCATGCCGTGCTCGACCCCAACGTACGCGGTTCGACAGGCTATGGCAAGACCTATACGCATCTTGACGACGTCGAGAAGCGCGAAGATTCGGTGAAAGACATCGCGGCCGCGCATGAATGGTTGACGACGAAGGGCGGGGCCGACCGTAAACGCATCGCCGTAATGGGCGGAAGCTACGGCGGCTACATGACGATGGCGGCGATCACGCTATATCCCGATCTCTGGGCCGCGGCGGTCAATACGGTCGGCATCGTAAATTGGGAAACCTTTTTGCAGAATACGTCCGGATACAGGCGTCGTCAGCGTGAGGTGGAGTACGGCCGGCTCGACCGTGACATCGACTTTCTCCGCAGGATCTCACCGATCCGCAAGATCGACCGGATCAAGACGCCACTGTTTGTGATCCATGGCAAGAACGATCCGCGAGTTCCCTACACTGAAGCCGAGCAGGTTGTCGATGCCCTTAAAAAGCGAAACGCCATCGTCGAGTATAAACTTTACGATGACGAAGGCCACGGGATTTCAAAGCTGAAAAATCGCTTAGAGCTATATCCGCTCGTAGCGGATTTCCTGGACAAATATATGAAGTAAACGAACACGAACGGGATCGTCCACACTCAGGCTGTAAATTTTCACCAGGACGTTTTCTTGCTTCGTAGTCATGCGGACAATAGTATCCGCTCTCCCGTTTCGCTCGATCTGCGGGCGGCGTCCAATACACGCTGTACCTTTACGCCATCTTCAAATGTCGCTGCGTTTTCGATCGCATTATCGCCACTGATGATCGCGTAAACGATCTTCGGTGCAAAAGCCATAAAGCCGCTCGGGAAGCCGGATTCGAAGATGCCGTCAATGCTCGGCGGGTATTCTACTTTAATTTCCGTCCATCCGGCCTCGCCGCGTTTGGCAATGTAAATATCGCCGCGATGCTCTACCTTCAGCCAGCCCTCGCTGCCGACAAACTCGATGCAGTTGACATATTCCGGCCCTTCGATCATCGAGACGGAAACGAGACCGGTCGTGTCATTCGTTATCTCACCGTCACGAAATCTGAGCAGCATGTTCACCTGATCGTCCGTCTCGACAGCTCGCACGCCGCTCTCGAACGGACGTTCTTTGATGTGCGTTTGAAGCTGGGCATCGACTGAGGTTATGTCCGCTTCCAAAAACCAGAGAAACGAATCGATGACGTGCGAGCCGATCGCCCCAAGTGCTCCGCCGCCGGCGTGCTCGCTCGACCACCAATCCCACTTCTGCGTCGGGTCGCCGCGGTGCGGTGCCTTGAAAGTATATTTCGCGTGGCGGATGTTTCCGATCGCTCCGGAATGCAGCATTGCCTTGGCCTTCTGCCGACCGGGGAGAAAGCGGAGTTCGTGGTCGATCAGGGCGAGCTTGCCTGTTGCCCTGGCGGCCACCCCCATCGCCTCAGCCTCAGCAACATTCATCGCCATCGGCTTTTCGGCAAGCACATGCTTTCCGGCGGCAAGTGCAGCTTCGGCCATTTCGCGGTGAAGGTTTGGCGGCGTGGTGATGCAAACGAGGTCAACATCGCTTCGCTCGATAGTCTCCCGCCAATTGTCGGTAAAGTGCTCCGCACCTGATTCGTCCGCGGCCGCTCTCGCATTCTCGAGCGACCCGCTGGCGATCGAGACGATCCGTGCATTCTCGCACGCATGAAATCCGGGCACCTGCACCCGGCGTGCAAAGCCTGTCCCGATAAATCCGACTCCGACGCTTTCTCTCATAAAAAAAGCATCGGCGAAAACCGATGCTTATGCAAATCGTGATGTCAGACCCTTTAATTGCTTCCCATCTCGAGGCTCGGAGCGGTCGCTTTGCGTCGCTTTCCGTATTTGAGGAAATGCTCGTATGCCTCGCGGTCGTCCTTGGACATCTCAACGATCTCGGCACCGACCAGAAAGCGTTCGGTCGAGAGGTGAACGCCGACCTTCTCGTAACGGCGGCCGATAAGTTTCATCCTGACCTTGCCGTTCGGCAGGTCTATCTCGGCATCAAGCCGGCGATCCTGGCCGACCAGGTAGTTCTCGCGAACGCGAATCGATTGGACAATAAACCCGACACCAGTGCGGCTGATGTCGTAGGTCTCGCCGCTGATGTGCATATTCTCCGGCTGACGGCCGAGCCCGCCGGTGGTAAAGATCGGCTCGAAGGTGATCTTTATCGGGAGGTTGTGCTTTCGCCTGAGCGAATGTGAGGCCTCAGTGAACAGTCCTGTTATCTTCTGGGCAATTGCTCGCAACATTTTCTGATTTTCCTTATCGTTCTTACGACGATATCAATTGGAACGGTCAAAGAGTTCCGCAAATTTTGCTGATCGGCAACCGAAGGTGATCGCCGATGTAACCCCCCTATCACTCGCGGAGCGGCTTGCCGCCGTTGTCCCGGCCGGTCACTTTCGACAATCCGCCCGAAGACGGCTCGAGCAAATAGGAATTTCGCCCGGTCTTCCCGTATTCGGCCGGAGTCGCGGTGGCAAAATAGCTCTTTCCGCCATCGATCAAGGCAACGCGATAAACGTATCCGGTCGATTCCGCCGAGCGAATGTCGTCCGGAAGATACCCAAGCTCGATCAATTTTCCGACCTCGCCATTAGTGCCGTTGTTCTGCAGTGAATAAGCTAGCTGGGCCTTTGAGATGCGTTCGAGCATCTTCTTCGCCTCATCCTGCCGGACGTCGATGCGGAGTTCGTAAAAGTAGTTCTTACCTTCCTTTTTAATGCGGGCCTCGGTCGCTTCGTCGGCGGCGAGGATCTGCCAATAACCGCTGACCTTCCGGAGCCTGATCTCCTGCATCTGAGGTTCGGCGCCTGGCTCTTCGGGAAGTGCGGCCGTGACGGTCGCGGATTCGCCTGAGATTATCTCGCCGTTGATACGGACATCGGCCGGAACCGCCTTGGCAATATCCTCAAGATCGACGGCAAACTCGCGAAGTTCATCGTCCGTCAGGCCCTCGATCGCGGGTTTGAGGTTCGTCAGGTGGATGGCTTCGCGGTATCGCTTCTGCTTGAGCCGCTCGTAAAATGCCTTGACCGTCTCGGCCGGCGAGCCCGGTTCGATCTCGATCCTCGGACCTGTCGATATCTCAACTGAACTAATATTAGCGTTGGCGGCCGTCGTCGCATTTGACGTTGCAGCATTGGCCGTTTCCGAAGCCGCCGCCGAACAGCCCGCACCGGCTACCGTGTTAAACAGCAGCACCGCAAAAACAGAGATTCGCGCCAGCGTTTCGGTCACGCTTTTTGGTTCCAGCATTCGCATCAAAATTGGGGCCGCGGTCGTGCCGCGAAGAGGCCCATGGGTGGGCAACCTTGCCTCGTAAACTGCGTGCCCGAGGCAAGAAAGGAAAGACACGCTAAACCGTAGTATAGCGTGTCCCTGTGGAAAAAGTAAGTATTTATTTACAGATAAAGGGATTAAACGCCCTTTTTCACTCGTTTTCTGCAGGTTTTTCCCCCGCAAACACCTTTTCGCGGCCGACAAGGTAGAGGAAAACGGCCAGCACGATGAACGGGAGCATCGCCAAAAGGTCGGCGTAGGAGCCTTCATAGAACGGATTTGCCGCTTTTGCCCATTCGTTGACGCCCTCGGTCAGGCCGCTCAAATAGACCGCCGAAAGTGCCACAAGAATGCCTGCAAGTGCCCCGCCGGCGATGTACCCCGAGGCCAAAAGCACGCCCGAACTCTTGTCCGTCTCGGCGATGAACT
>ERZ761602.6100-NODE-6100-length-13755-cov-11.631387_pt1 | contig 13755 bp, 13 predicted proteins | sample MGYA00512165_ERZ761602 | MGnify/ENA primary metagenome ERZ761602 (study PRJEB28899, sample SAMN02445085) | bioreactor sludge metagenome | biome: EBPR sludge; isolation source: Thorneside wastewater treatment plant | place: Australia: Brisbane, Thorneside...
TCCCAGTTCGAGGGGTCGGAGGCAAGCTGAGTAGTAAGTTCCTGAATGGTCATGGAATAGGAAATGAGGGGGATTCTGCGGTAAATTGTTTCAACTTGTTATTGGCATGAAAGCACCCAGAGTGTGACTCCCCCGTTCGCCGGAATCGAGATTTTTCGATTCTGATTTCATGAAATATGAAAATTTTTTGTATTTATTGAAATTGACCTTCTCGGCGTAACTGGCTAATTTATTTCATGTTTCTTAATCAATTTCGGCGTAATCGCACCCTGGTTTCGACGGGGTTCGAATCCAGGCAACCTGCATGAGAACCGGAGTTGAACTAATTTTAGCGACCAAGCGCTTTGCCGAAGACAATCCTGCCCGCAGCTGGTGGTGTATCATTTCGACATTGATGCTTCTGACTGCCTTATGGGCAGGAACGCTGGCGGATGTCCATATTATCGTGAAAATCGGGTGCAGTATTGGCTGCGGATTGCTGATTTTGCGCCTCTTCGTTATTTTCCATGATCAGCAACACCATGCGATCCTGCCGAGATCAAGAGCGGCGGAGATGCTAATGAGGTTTGTAGGAATCCTGATTCTGAGCCCCAGTAGTATCTGGCGCAGCTCACACAATCATCACCACAATCACAACTCGAAGCTTCTGGGATCGAACATCGGATCCTTTCCCGTGATGACGAAGGAGGAGTTTCTGAAGTCTTCGACCAAAGTAAGGCGCGTCTACCTTTTTGCCCGCCACCCGCTGACGATCCTGTTCGCCTATTTCTTCATGTTCATGTTCGCAATGTGTCTTCTTCCCTTTCTGAGAAATCGGCGGAAGCATGTGGATGGTCTCATTGCCCTGCTGGTCCATCTTGGACTCGGGACCCTGTTGGTCACCTTTGCCGGCTGGCAGGGCCTCCTGCTTACGTTGGTCATCCCCAGTTTCATCTCTTCCGCGATGGGGGCCTATTTGTTCTACGCCCAGCACAATTTTCCGTCCGTGACCTTTGCTGACAGTGAGGGCTGGACCTATGAGACGGCGGCAATGGAGTCATCCAGCTGTTTAAAAACCGGACCTTTCATGGGGTGGGTGACAGCAAACATCGGCTACCACCACATTCACCATCTCAACGCGCGTATTCCCTTTTACCGCCTGCCGGAGGTGTATCGGGAGATCCCTGAGCTTCAGACTCCCAAAACGACGTCGCTTCACCCTGCTGAGATTCTTCGCTGTCTCCGGCTCAAGGTCTGGGATGTTGAAAGCAACCGGATGGTCGGACTGGGATCCTTCTGATTCGACGGAGTTCGGGAAGACGGTCGGTAACTGCTCGCCTCAGGAGCAGGATTGGAAGGTGTCTCCCCCGGCGCCGGCATCCTGGAGCAGAAGCCGAAGGGGGGAATTGAACCCCCGACCCACGCATTACGAATGCGTTCAAGTTCTTTGGTAGTCAACGGGTTACGATGGATTGGGGAAATTTTCACGTCACTGCGTGGTCCTGCACGGTAATTCACAGGTTGAAACTGCTCAAAATCTGCTCACTGAGGGCCCCCCTGGGGGCGGAGTTGTTTCCAACCCCCTAACGATTACTGCGCCGCCTATTCTCAAGGAACTCGCCCTTCAAGCGGAATGCCGCGTCATCGATCGCCCCGAAGACAACGCGGCCGATGACTTCCTGATCCCCCATCCACCTCCGCCCCCGACGCAGTGTGCGGTTCTCCATCATGGTCAGCTACCCATCGTAGAGACCTCGACCGGTCTACATTCTTGATTTCCATATCCAAAATGATTTCTGTATCCGGGGCGATAGGTGATAATCCGTCCCAGCCACTTTCGTGAACGACATCGCGAAGTCGGCGCTCTCGTCCCTCGCACCAAATTTCTTCGCGGACCGCAGTTTTGTTGTAACTCGTTCACTGTCAATGTTCTAGTGGGACATGCAAGCGGTACGCCCCAAGAACGGTGTTTTGTATGTGATTGATCCACAAGCACTTGCAGAATCCCTAGGACCTGCACTGCAGGTCCTAGAGGCCATTTTAGGACCTGCAAGAGCCCTATCTTGGAGCACTTACGCCCTCTGCCCAGCTCCTGAGTGGGATGTGTATGTGGTGATCCACGCTCGAGTACGCGCCGTAGCACGCCAGCTTGTTCCACTGCTGTGCCTCGTTCAGCAGGGGGACTGCGAGGTTTTCAACGAGGGAGTGTTGCTGTTGCGGACCTCCATCGCGGCTTCCCCGTAGGCTTGCAGGAGGTCATTGAATTGTGTCAGATCCATAATCGTCTCGGCCCGGGGCGGTGGTCGGTGTGTGGGCTTGAAAAAAAAAGCAGGCGCTCTTGCGCCTCGCACCAAATTTCTTCGCGGACCCTAGTTTTGTTGTAACTCGTTGGTGATCAACGCCCTATTGTGATACGCTAGCTACATGCCCCAAGAACGGTGTTTTGTAATCCGTTGATGGTCATGCACTCGCAAAAGTCCCGTGATACGCAGTGAGTATCACGGGGGCCATTCTGTGATACGCAAAGCCCCTATCTTGGAGCACTTACACCCTCTGCCCAGCTCCTGAGTGGGATGGGAGCGATGCCGCCAGCGCTGCTGTAGGCTCCGTAGCACGGCCGCACGTTGCGTTGCTCCGTGAGATTGGTCTTGGGGAGCAGAGGTGTCTCTCCGTCCGATGCTTCCACTACAGCCCCTATGGCAGGTTTCGCCCACGCCGTCTCCATTCTGGAGGAATCGCGGGCTATCAGGTGTGCTTGACCAAATTGCTGAGAATGTCTCAGTAATTGACAGTTTCTCTTGCCAACCCCTCGGGATTCTGGTTCCTACACGGTAGGATGACTCGACCGAAGCTCACCGGGCGGCAGATTATGGACTGGCGTCAGGGGATCGGCAAGCCGCGAAGGTGGCTCGCCGAGCAGCTTGGTGTCAGTGCGAAGACCGTCGAGAGCTGGACGGCGGGGTACGGGGGCAGGACGGCCACTGGCAGTTTGCCAACGAAATGGACGCTTTCCGGGCTTGAGACAGATTGCACATGTTCATCGCGGGGTTCAGTTAATTGCGAACCGCAGCGCTGCATGATCCGAGATCGGGGACTTGGACTTCTCCCCAGCGAGGAACCGGTCACCGATGCGGGTGAGGTAATCGACCTCGGTGGCCACGACGCTGGGAGTGTGGAGGACGTGGTCGATCTTGTAGCCCTTCCCGGAGTGAGCGAGGTAGCTCCAGTCGCCCTTGGGATTCGGGACTTGATAGCCCGAAACGATCGGGAAAGAGGACGGAAGATCCCGCCCCCTGCTTCGCATTCACGAAGGGATCAAAGTTGATGTCCCCGGCAAAGACTGGGACATGAAGGATTTCTCGGTTCCCGGTGGCTGCGGTAGGGCGAGGTTTAGGGCCGGACTGGTTTCATAGGGTGGAACCCCGCTGGTGTCCGCCCCGCTACCGCTGCAACAAGCTCTCCCCATCTCTTGTTTCACGGATGTCCGGCATTCCGAGACGTTTGGCTGCATCGACTCACTGAAGAAGGCGATGCGGCACGGAGTGAGGCGTTAGGATTCGCGGCCCGCTTCTGCTCCGCGAAAGCGGCACTCGACAGGGCCTGATACGGGAGAAAGCTTCCGGTTGTCTGGTGAAGGCGATTTGCTCCGCCTTTGGTCATCGTGTGACAACGATCCTACTAACTATGAATCTTCGCCTTTTCTTCACCACCCTCACCTTCGGTTACGCCCTTTGGGCTGCAAACGCGATGCGAGGGGCGGATGAGGGTGAGGCCGGGGTCGCTGAGATCACCGTTACCGCCCACATCAGTGAACTGCGTTTTGACACGGAAAAGTTCACTGTCAAGGCGGGACAAAAAGTGAAGCTGACGCTGGTGAATCCGGCGGATAGCATCAACCTTCAGCCGCACAATTTGCTCATTATCGAACCTGGAAAGTTGGAGGAAATCGGCGCGGCCGCCAATGCCGAATTGGCCGACCCTGCCTTTCTCTCCGATCGTCATGCTGTTCCCAGTTCAAATTACGTCCTTTACCACACCAAGCTCCTGCTTCCCGGTGAATCGGAGACCCTTGAGTTTGTCGCGCCGAATTTTGCCGGTGACTATCCTTTCCTCTGTTCCTATCCCGGGCATTGGTCGGTCATGCACGGCATTATGGTTGTAGAAAATTGAAATAGGCAGGGGATAAACGCCTAGCTCAATACTGTCGATACCTGTCGGGAATAGAAGCGAACTGAGCGCATTCCCGGCTTAACCTAAAGATCCTCCGGCCGTTGAACTGGTGTGGTCGGAGGTCGCATGGACCTCTCCTGGGAGAAAGTTCGGTTCCATCAAGCGATTGGATTAAGGAAGATGTTAGAATCCAGGCGGCCAGCATCAAGTAGGCTTGCTGAAGAGAGAAGCTGCAGGAAAACGGCAGCTTCTTGTTGGTCATTTGGAGGGGACGTCCCGCCAAAAGAAACCCCACCCCCTCGGATCAGGTGGTGTTTTCGAAACGACCGACATTTCACATTGCGATAACCGGATGCCTCTGCTTCGCTTTGGTCAAAACCTGATAACTCCATGAAGACCCGCCTGTTCCCTCTGATGGCCCTTTGGCTTTTCCCCTCGATGTGGAGCACGTCTATGGGAGGAGATTACTCCGGCAAGTCTCTCGTCCTGAATGATTCGATTCCCGCGCTGGTGGATCCCACCGTCGATATCCGACTCCGCTATGAATACGGGGATCAGGAGGGACTCGACCCATCCAATGCGGCGACGATGAGAAACCGGATCGGGCTGCTTACGCGCGACTTCGGAGGTTTTCAGGCCTTCGCCGAATACGAGGGAACTCTCGCTGTCGACCGCGATGCCTACAATCCCGGGAATGGCAATGGACCGGTGACCCGCACTGTGATCGCCGATCCGGAATCGCACGAGTTGAATCAGGCTTGGGTGTCCTACACCGATCCTTCGAGAATCTGGTCTCTCAAGACGGGACGTCAAGGGGTGAATCTCGACGATCAGCGTTCTATCGGCACGGTCGGGTGGCGGCAGAACATGCAGACGCTCGATGCGGCGGCGGTGACATGGACTCCAAACGATGACCTTCGTGTCTATTACGGCTACGTTTGGCAGGTAAACCGTATCTTCGGGTCGGAGGCGGTGGCACCCCCATCGACCGACTTCCAAGGGGAGTCCCATCTAATCAACACCCAATACAAGGGCCTGTCCTTCGGCACGCTGACGGCATACGCCTACCTCCTCGACCTCCACAATGACGGCGGGGACGCGAACAGCTGCAACAGCTACGGGCTCAGTCTCGCGGGTGATTTCGTGGGCGATTCCAAATACCTCCTCGAATACGCTCACCAAACTGATGGGGCGGAAAGTCCCCTCGACTATTCCGCGAACTACGCTCGGGCTGATCTCTCGAGTGAACTCCTCCCAGGGGTGAACGGTTCCGTGGGGTACGAATACCTCGGTTCGGACAATGGAGTCGGTTACAAGTTCCCGCTCGCCACCCTCCACAAGTTCAACGGTTACGCGGATCGTTTCGTGAACACACCGGCGGAAGGGCTAAGCGATCTCTACGCCACGGTCGGCACGACGATCGCGGAAGGAGTCAAGCTGGCCCTGACCTACCACAACTTCTGGGACGATGGACTTGATCTTTCCTTCGGGAATGAGGTCGACCTGGTCGTCTCGAAGGCGATCACCGAGCACGTCACGATTCTTGCAAAGGGCGCTGTTTTTGAAGGGGACAACGGCCAACCCGACCTTACCAGGGCTGTGATCGAGGTGGATATCGTTTACTGAGTCGATTCGACGTGATCGTCGGACGGTCTTAGTTAGATGCGGCTTCGATATCCACCTCGGCAAAGTTCGCCGGCGAAACGACCGTGATGGAGTTGCCCTCGGTGAGAATCCACCCCCGTTCCCTGAACTTGGTCAGGGTTCGGGAAAGGGTCTCGGGCACGGTTCCGATCTCGGCGGCGAGGAGATATTTGCGAGGCGGAATGGCGACGACGGCGGGACCATCTTCATCCGAGCATCGCGCAAGGAGCCATTCGCGCAACCGCTCTGAGACGGTGCGGTGCTGCAGGCTTCCGAGTTTGTCGACGAGGGATCGAAGATGGCGGCTCATTGAGGCGAGCAGGCGCATGGCAATTTCAGGCCGGGAAGCGATCATGTTGCTGAGGTCAGAACGGCGCACAAGAAGTAGTGTCGCGGTCGATTCGATACGCGCGCTTACGGGGCTTGGGCCTGCGTCGGCGAGAAAGAGTTCACCAAAAGATTCTCCTTCGCGAAAAACACGAATCACGGTTTCCCTCCCTTCTTCGTCGAGGCGATGCACATTCACGGCTCCCTTGCCGACGACAAAAAATCCGGCGGGCGAATCGCCAGCGTGGAAGAGGTAGGTCCGTTTCGGGACACTGCGGATTTCCGAACAAAGCGAGATGTTGCGGAGATCGACATCGCCCAGCTCGCTGAAGAGCCGCGTCGCACGAAGAATGCCGAGAATTCTTAGGTTCTCGGCTTGGCTTGAGGCAGGGGGTGGTTTGAACATAAAACAAATTCGATAAAACCGCTCTTTCTTGATCCAAGTCAAGGAGATCCACAATTCCTTGGATAAGTTGTCACAAGAATGCAGGATTTTTCCCTGCCGCGTCAATACACCCGCTTGTCCCATGCTCTCGAAATTTCAAGCCCGAGCCTTCTTCCTCGGCGGCACTGTCGTTTTTGCAGGGATCTTCCTGATCCTCACCTTCGACACCCACCGCAAGATCCCCGCTCAGACGAACTCGGAAATGATCACCCCCCAGGTCGCCGCCGGGAAAAAACTCTGGGAGCAAAACAACTGCATGGGTTGCCACACACTTTTCGGCGAGGGAGCTTACTACGCACCTGAGCTGACGAAGGTGGTCGACCGACGGGGAAAGGACTGGATCAAGATCTTCATCAAGGATCCTGCCGCGATGTTCCCCGGGCAACGGAAGATGGTGAAATACGACTTCACCGACCAGCAGATCGATGAACTCATCGCCTTCCTTGAGTGGTGCGGCAGGGTTGATCTCAATGGGTTCCCGGCAGATCCCCCGCTGAAGAAGCTGATGCAGCCAGCCGCCGGTGCGACGGCGGGCGCAGGTGCGAGCGGGGAACTGCCCGCCACGGTCGCGGCCGCGGTTCCTCTGCCGGTCATGTTTGAGCAGAAATCCTGCACCGGCTGCCATCGCATTCTCGGCAAAGGAATGCCGGGGGTGATGCTGCCGAACGCCGTCACCGGTGAAGTCGTCGCGGCCCCGGCGCTCGATCTGGTTTTTCAGAGGAAGACGCGCGAGGAACTGATCGCCTGGATCAGTGACCCGCAGAAGGTGAAGCCCGGTTCCCCCATGCCCAATCTCGTCCCGGCGCTGGTCTCTCCACAGGAGGTCGAGCAGATGGTCGATTTCCTTCTTGACCTCAAGGCCCACGTCACCCCGGCCAACTGAACCCGGACCACGAAACTCCCTTCACGACCTTTCTCCCAAACCGCTTCCTATGAAATTCAAAACGCAAAAGATCGCCTATTGGTTCTTCGCCGCCGCGATGCTGCTGCTCGTCCTCCAGATCGTCTACGGCTTCATCATGGGCTTCGCCCGCATTGGCATGGACGGTCTTCACGAGTGGATTCCTTTCAATACCGCCCGAGCCACCCACACGAATCTGCTCATCTTCTGGCTTCTCCTCGGTTTCATGGGGAGTGCCTACTTCATCATCCCCGAGGAGGCCGACCGCGAACTGATGTGGCCGAAGCTCGCCTGGATCCAGCTCGGTTCATTCGTGCTAGTCGGTGTCGTCGCCCTGGTCGGCTATCACGTAAACTGGTGGGAGGGTCGCAAGTTTCTTGAGATCCCGAGGCCGCTTGACTATCTCGTCGTTGTCAACGTGCTCGTATTCCTCGCGAATATCGGGATGACGGTGTGGAACGGGAAGCGCTACACGACGACTTCGATCGTCCTCTACTTCGGACTCCTTGCCGCCGCCCTGCTCTACCTGCCGGGCATGATCGATTTCGACAACCAGACTCTTGACTCTTTCTACCGCTGGTGGGTCGTTCATCTCTGGGTCGAGGGAGTGTGGGAGCTGATCATGGGGGCGCTGCTCTGCTATCTGTTGATCAAGCTGACGGGGGTCGACCGCGAGTTGGTGGAGAAGTGGCTCTACATCATCGTCGGACTCACCTTTCTCTCCGGAATCCTCGGGACCGGGCACCACTACTATTATATCGGGGCTCCGCGCTACTGGCTAATGGTCGGCGGCATCTTCTCGGCCCTCGAACCGCTCGCCTTCCTGGGGATGGCCATCTATGCGCTCGCCATGGCAAAGAAGGGCGGGCGCAGGCATCCTAACAAAGCCGCACTCAACTGGACTCTCGGCAGCGCCATCATGTCCTTCGTCGGGGCCGGATTCCTCGGCTTTGCCCACACCCTGCCACAGGTGAACATGTGGACGCATGGCACCCTCGTGACGGCGATGCACGGGCACCTCGCCTTTTGGGGAGCCTACGCGATGATCGTCCTTGCGATGATCGCCTACGCCCTTCCGGTGATGACGGGGCGGAAGCTTTGGGACAACGCTGCCTCGGGTTTCGCCTTCTGGCTCAGCAACATCGGCATGGTCGGGATGACAGGGGCCCTCGCCGTCGCCGGGATCACCCAGGTGAACCTCGAGCGTCGCATGGGACTGGACTTCCTCACCGTGCAGAAGGAGATCGAGGTGCATTTCATCGGCATGCTCCTCGCCGCCTGCCTCTTCCTTGTCGGGATCCTCTGTTTCCTCTGGAACTTCTGGCGCTTCGGTCTGCCCTCGGATGAGGCGGTGCACTCTGACGTCCGCGCGGCCGAGGAGGACGTTTCCACCCCGGAACCTGCACGGGCGTCGTGACCGAGAAAGAGATCTTCTACCTTGAGACGGGCCGCGAGTCGGAACTCTTTGCGGAGACTTGGCGTGCCCGCCTGCCGCTTTTGCTCAAGGGTCCGACGGGCTGTGGAAAAACCCGCTTCGTCGAGCACATGGCGGCAAAGCTCGGCCGACCGCTCGTCACCGTGGCCTGCAACGAGGACACCTCCGCGACGGATCTGTTGGGGCGGCACCTTCTCGTCGGGGGAGAGACGGTCTGGTGCGATGGTCCCGTAACCCGTGCGGTCCGTGAGGGGGCGATCCTCTACCTCGACGAGATCGCCGAGGCGAGGGCCGACGCAATCGTTGTGATCCATCCGTTGACGGACTACCGGAGGGAGCTTTTCCTCGACCGCACCGGGGAGACCCTCGAGGCACCGGCTGATTTCATGCTCGTGATCAGCTACAATCCCGGCTACCAGCGGAGCATGCGGGAGCTGAAGGCCTCGACACGGCAGCGATTTGTCGGTTACACCTTCGGCTATCCCGCCGAGGAGGTCGAGATTCGCATCCTCTGTGGCGAGACCGGGATCGATGTGGCCATTGCCACCAAACTGGTCTCGATCGCGCGCAAGGTTCGCCATCTCACCGAGCTTTCCCTGATCGAGTCGGTATCAACCCGTCTCCTCGTCGACGCGGCGAAGCTGATTGGTCGGGGTCTGCCCCCGCGTTTCGCTGCCGCTGCCGCCATCGCCGAACCGCTCACTGATGACCCGGACGCGCTGAAGGCAATCCGGCAGATCATCGACCTGACCCTCTGAAAGACCCGACCCGACTCTCTTCACTCTCTGCACCATGAGCTCCATCCTCGAGTGGGAGGAAAACCTCTTTCTGGGAATCAAGGCGCTCTATCGCCGTCTCGTCGTAAGTCCGCGTGAGCGTAATCTCGCGGCGGTGCGTGCCCCGCTCGAGCCTCTGCGACAGGAGTTGTTTCTCCTCGCCCGCATGGTCGCGGGGCGATCCGTCGCGATCGTCGAGACCTCGCAGGCCGTTCTCTGCGACGATGAACACCTTTTCCTTCCTTCAGGATTCGATGCGGCGTCTACAGTTGAGGAAAACGAGGAACTGTTCCGGATCAAGACTCTCCTCGGCGCCCTCGCCATAAGGAGTGGCGGACTCTCGCGACCTGAAATCTCGCTGAAGCAACTTCCCAGTGCGTGGGCGGCGGAGTTTCCCGGTCTCCGCGAACGGATCGAGCGGCTCGAGGAGTCCCTCGCCGATCGGGATATTTGGGCATTGTTAGGGGAATCCTCCTGCCGAAGCATTGATGAAGCGGTGATTCAATCGGCGCGGTCCGGAGAGTTGGAGGCTGAATCTGCGGAAGAGGAGATTACCGAGATCGAAGGGGAAGGGCGGGCGGGAGTGGAGGCTATTGAAGATCCAGGGGAACAGCCTATGGAGGCGGAAATGCCTATCCATACCTTCGAAAAAGCGGAGACGCTTGAGGAATCCAGCGGGCTTGACCGGAAGACCGACGAGGAGGATGAACTGGAGGATCATGAGGAGGCTCTCCGCTCGCTCGAGATGACGCAGGTGATGCGCAGCCGCGAACGCCCCCGCTCGATCTACCGGGCCGATCTCGTGATCGAGGGGCTCCACCTCGAGGTGGGCGGGGAAGCTCCGTCCGAGGGAGTCGCCTACCCGGAATGGGATTTCAAGCAGCGTCGGCACCGGGAAGACTGGTGTTTTGTCCGCCAGACCTTGGCACGGGAGTCGGATGTGGCATGGGCGACCGAGACGTCTCGGAAACATCGCTCCGTGATCCTCGACCTGAGAAAAAAGCTGGCCTCGCTCGCGACACGCGTGGAACGGAAACGGAGCCAGCCCCATGGCGAGGATCTCGACCTCGACGCGGTGGTCCGTGCGCTCGTCGACAGCCGTGCCGGCCAGGCACCCGACGAGCGGCTCTACGTCGAACGGCGACGGAAACGGCATGATGTCTCGGCGCTGATTCTCATGGATCTCAGCTTTTCGACGGATTCGTGGATCGACGACGCTCGGGTCCTCGATACAATGCGCGAGACGATCTATTGTGCGGGAGAGGTTCTCGACGAATTCATCGGGGACTTCGCCGTCGCCGGATTCAGCTCGAACACGCGGAGGCAGTGTGAGTTTCATCTCATCAAGGATTTCCGGGAGGACTGGGCGGGATCACGGGCGAGGCTGGGTTCGCTCGTTGCGAGGGGATACACCCGCATTGGTCCGTCCCTGCGCCACGCCCAGGAGTTGCTCGTCGGCGAATCCGGGGAGCGAAAGATCGTTTTCCTCCTCACCGACGGGCGACCCTGCGACTACGACCGATACGAGGGCGAATACGGGATTCGCGACGTGCGCAAGGCGATCGAGACGGGGGCGCGGCATGGCATCATGACCCACGCTTTCGCCATCGAGAAACGTGCCCGCGAGCAGTTTCCGCGAATGTTCAAGCGCCAGCACTTCGATGTTGTTCCCTCGCCGAGAGCGTTCGTTGAAGGACTCTGCGGGGCCTTTGCCCGCCTGCGGCTCGAGACGTGAAGGGTTTGTTCAGGCTTTCAGGACGGCGTCGAACTCGGTGTCGGTGAAGGCGCGCAACGATTCTGTGCGTACGAACCCGAGGGAGGCGAGCTCGGCGAGGAGATGGAGAATGCGATCCTCGCTTTCGGCTTTCAAGACAAGGACGCCGTCGTGGCTGCCGATAGTCCAGTATTGACCTTCGACGGTGACTCCGGACTTGGTGGCTAACGCGTCGAAGGCGTGGGCGCGCGAAGTAGATTCCTTGATCTGGGAGGATCCTTTTTCGGTAAAGCTGAGCAGGGCGATGTAGCGTGACATGATGGTATGGTTGGGATGTTGGTGGAGGCAGAGGGAAATCGATCAGGAGCTTGGCTCGGCGACAGCGCGATAGGCGGCGTAGCGTGCCTTTTGCTCCGGCGTCAGGTTCCCGGGATCGGCGCGCGGGTCCGGAATGTGGTTGATCTTGCTGTGAATCACGTTGGCCATGTCCGCTGCGCAGTTCTTGATGTGTTCGGCATGTTCTCCTGCGAAGAGGTCGTCGACTGTGGAGCGGAAGAGCTCAAGCCAGCGGTCGAACTGGGGGCGCCCCATCGCGGTCAGGGGAACGAGCTTGGCATGGGCCGCGAGAGGATTGCCGGTGTAGCCGCCGCTGCGGAAGAGAACGGTTTCCCAGAAGGCGTACATTTTTGGAAGGTGGCTGGACCAGTCGATTGCTGCCACTTCGTCGAAGATGAATCCAAGCCGGTCGTCGACGCGGACACGCTCGTAGAACGCGTTGACGAGCCGCTCGATTTCAGCGCGGCCCTCGAGGTCGGGGAGGGGATCGGTCATGGAGTGAGAAGTTTGCGCAGCGCCGCCACGGTCGGTGTGATGTCGGCACCGAGGGACTCTTCACGGTGCACGACTTTGCCCTCGGCATCGAGGACGGCGATGAGATTGGAGTGGGCGAAGAACTCCTGCACCTCTTGAAATTTGAACCTCAGAGCCACGGCCATTTCCCGGACGGTCGCATCCGGAGCAGTGAGCAAGGACCAACGCGACGGATCCATCTTCAGTTCAGCCATCTTTTTCGACATGGCCTCGGGGGTGTCGTGCTTCGGGTCGATGGAAAAGAAGGAGAATCCGATCTCATCGGCTTCGGGACCAAGTGCCTTCTCGATCCGTTGCATGTCCGAAAAGATCCTCGGGCACGCGTACTCGCAGCGAGTGAATCCCATCGTGATGACGCGAGGTTTACCGCGGAGTTGGGCGAGGGTGATGGACTCTCCGTTCTGTGTTTGCCAAGATCCCGGCAGGTCGTAGATGGTGGTGAAAGACCCCGAAGGCGTGGACCCGCTTTGGGGATCGGTGGATTGCGCCCCGCGGAAGCCGAGGCTATTCACGCAGTAGGTGCCTTCTAGGCTTGAGCGGAATGCGTAGCGCATGAAGGCTGCATAATTGCTCACGTCCGAGGCGAGCAGTGACGCCCCTCCGCAGAAGAGCTTCCGCTCGAGCGAATTGTCGCCTCGGGAATCGCCGACAACCATGGACGAGTTGAAATCCTGCACCCACTCCCAAACGATCGCGTGCAGGCCACGTATTCCGTGAACATTCGGATCGGCCTTCGCAGCGGACGGGAGGTTGCCGCTGGAAGGCTTCGAATACCACTCAAGGAGCTTCTTTAGGAATTCCTGGTCCTTGCTCGCGTCGGGCTTGGTCGCATCGGCGAGGGCGACGAACTCCCATTCGTCCTGCGTCGGGAGCCGCTTTCCTAGCGACTCACAGAAAGCCTTTGCCGCGAACCAAGAGACGTTGGTCGCCGGTGCTCCGAGAACCGCTTCGTCGCCTGGATCGAGGTCTCCGCGCCAGTGCGAAAGATATTTCACATCGGCCTGGCTTCGCTCGATCCGGGAACGCTGCCACTCGGGATGTACCGTAACGAACGCGAGAAAATCGCGGTTCGTGACGAGTCTTTCATCAATGAAAAAGGGGAGGACTTCGCGGGGCTCCGACTCCTTCGAGTAAAGAGGTTTGTAGCTTCCTCCGCCGATCGGGATCATGCCGGCCGGTGCGCGATTCAACTCCTCCCCCCACACCGGGATGATGGCGGCGAAGATAGCGAGCCAGAGCAAGGACCGGCCACAAGAAGAGTTTTCGAGGAATTTCATTGAGATGTCGAATCGGCTGAAGGGAGGATCACTTGTTTGCCCCTGCTGGTGCGGGCGCGGCGGCAGGCGCTGGTCCGGCAGGTGCTGGCGTTGCAGGTGCTGGTGTTGCAGGTGCTGGTGTTGCAGGTGCTGGTGTTGCAGGCGCTGGTCCGGCAGGTGCTGGCGTTGCAGGTGCTGGTGTTGCAGGTGCTGGTGTTGCAGGTGCTGGTGTTGCAGG
>ERZ761602.6101-NODE-6101-length-13755-cov-4.346058_pt1 | contig 13755 bp, 11 predicted proteins | sample MGYA00512165_ERZ761602 | MGnify/ENA primary metagenome ERZ761602 (study PRJEB28899, sample SAMN02445085) | bioreactor sludge metagenome | biome: EBPR sludge; isolation source: Thorneside wastewater treatment plant | place: Australia: Brisbane, Thorneside...
GGCCGCGGGCCTCGCGCCCGTGCGGCCGAATTGGGACGGGCTGATGCCGGTTCCGGGCGACGGGCGCTATGAATGGAACGGGTTCCATGCGCCGCGCAGCCTGCCGAGCATCAAGGATCCCGCCGAGGGCTGGATCGCCACCGCCAACGAGCGCAACGTGCCGAAGGACTACCCCGCCGACGTGCCGCTCGGGTACGAATTCGCCGATCGCAGCCGCTACGAACGCCTCGCGCAGCTCCTTTCAGGCAAGGACCGTGTCTCGGTCGCCGATGCCGCAGCGATGCAGATGGATATCCATGACCTCTCCGCACAGCGGCTTCTAGCGCTGCTGAAAGACGTGAAGGGCTGGGACGCGGACAGCACGCAGGCGCTCGCCCTGCTGCGGAACTGGAACGGCGACATGCGTGCCGACAGTGCCCCCGCCGCGATCGCCGGCACCTGGCTCGCATCGCACCTCGGCGCCGCGCTCGTTGCCCACGTTGTCGCGCCGGACGCGCAGCCGCTGGCGCCGCGCGTGGCGGCGGATGCCGCGCTCTACATCCTCGAAACGCGCGACGCCGTGCTTGGGCTGGACGCTGCCGCCGCGACGCAAACCGTGCTGCGGGAGAGCCTTTCCGCCACGCTCGGCGAACTGCATCGTCGGCTTGGCCCCCAGATGGAAAGCTGGACGTGGGGCGGCGTGCACACACTCGAACTGAAGCCCCCCTTCGGCACGCTTCTCCGCGCCGACGAGTTCAAGGCGATGACGATCGGGCCGCACCCGGTGGGCGGTTCGGGAACAACAGTCGCGCTGGCGGCGCCGAACAAGGATCTCACCGCCGTACACGGGCCGTCCGTTCGCATCGTCATGGACGTCGGCGATTGGGACAAATCGGTGTTCATGAACATGCCCGGCCAGTCGGCGGATGCATCAAGCCCGCATTATGGGGACTTCCTGCCAGGATGGCTCGCAGGCGAATTCGCGCCGATGACGTACACGCGCCCGGCGGTCGAAAAGGTTGCCGAGCGTGTGATCAGCCTGACCCCCGGCCGCTGACGGGGGGCTGTTTCCGCCTCCCTATTTCTTGGACAGCCCCGACCCGCGCGCAACGAAGCGGCCCGGGGTCGCGCCCGTGACCTTGCCGCCTTCCAGCACCGTTTCGCCGTTGACGACGACGGCGACCATGCCTTCGGCGCGGAGCGCCGGCCGCGCGTAGGTTGAACGGTCGGTGACCTTCGCCGGATCGAAGACGGCGATATCGGCGACGAGACCGGGCTTCAGCAGGCCGCGATCCGTGAGGTTCAAATGTTTGGCGGGCAGGCTCGACATCTTCCGCACCGCCTCGGCAAGGGGGAACAGCTTCAGATCCCGGCTGTAGCGGCCGAGGACGCGGGCGAAGCTGCCCGTCGCGCGCGGATGATAGCCCATGGGGTCGATTTCGGCGCCCTCGGGCGCGCTGTAGCCGCCGTCGCTCGCGATCATCACCCACGGCTGCACCATGAGCTTCCGCACGTCGGCCTCATCGATGGTCCCGAGCGTGATGAGCAGCGCGTCGGAGTGATCTTGGACGAGTCGGGCGACGAGATCGAACGGCTCCATCCCCCATGCCTTCGCCAGCAGCTCGATGTTCTGATCGACGAGTTCGGGCGCCCCCGGCGCATCGACGATGCGCATGTTGCCGTAGCCGACGGCCTTGACCCACGAGAAGCCGCCGGCTTCGCCGTGCTCGGTCAGTTCGCGGACGACGGCGCGTGTTTTCGGATCCTTGAGCGCCGCGCGGACATCGGCCGCGGAGGGCATCTCCTTGCCGCCCGGCAGCACGAAAATGCCGCTGAGCGGCCCGGTGGCGGCTCCGTCGTAGGGATACTGGTCGGCAACCACCTCCTGCCCCGCAGCGCGCGCCTCTTCGACCGCGGCGATCACGTCGCCGATGCGGCCCTTGTTGATCAGGCCCGTCGCCTTCAGATGCCCGAGCTTGGCGGGAATCCCGGCGCGCTTTCCGATCTCGATGGCTTCCTTCTCGGATTTCAGCATCTGCAGGGAGGGGTTGCGCGTGTGCGAATCGTAGGTGCCGCCGAACGGCTTCACGACTTCCGCCAGCGCGACGACTTCGTTCGTGTCGCTGAACATGCCGCCGTTGTACATCAGGCCGGTCGACAGGCCGACGCAGCCCATTTCCATGCCCTCACGGACCAGCGCCGCCATGGCGGCGGTCTCTTCGGCATTCGCCGGACGCTGGACGCCGGGCATGAGCTGGTCGCGGATGCCGTTGTGCCCGACGTAGCAGGCGTAGTTGACGCCCGAGCCGCGCGCCTTCAGCTGCGCCGTGCGCTGCTTGATGTTTTCCGGCGAATAATAGCCGTCCGGCCCCATCACGATCGTCGTCACGCCCTGGAGGAGGTCCTGCTCGTCGATCATGGGTCCGGTGCGCTCTTCAAAGCCGAAATCGACATGGCTGTGCGCATCGATAAAGCCGGGGGTCACGGCAAGGCCGTGCGCTTCAATCACCTTTGCCGCGTTGCCGCGCACGCGCTTGCCCACGGCGGCGATCTTTCCACCGCTGACGGCCACGTCGCCCACATAGCCCGGCTTGCCCGACCCGTCGTAAATCGTGCCGCCGCGAATGAGGAGGTCATAGCTCTGTGCGGTGGCGGGGGTGGACAGCGCCACCATTCCCAGAAGCAGAAGTGCGGCTTTCGACATGGTTTCCCTTCCCCGGATCGAATTTCCAATGCTTTCCGATATGGAAACATTGCGTCCTTGGCAAGCAGTTGCGATAAGTCCCTCCCAGTGGTCGAAACGGTGAGTAAGATGATCGAGCAGGGTGGCCTGGGCCAGAAAATCAAGGCATTGCGGACGGCCCGCGGTATTCCCCTCAGCGTGATGAGCGAGCGCACGGGCTATTCCGTGTCGGCGCTTTCGAAGATGGAAAACGATCGCCTCGGCCTCACCTACGACAAGCTGACGAAGCTGACGGGCGCGCTCGGTGTCGATATCGGCAGCCTGTTCACCGATACCGCGCAAACGGCGGTTCATGCCGGCGGCCGACGCAGTGTCGCGCGCAAGGGCGAGGGGCGCAACATCCAGACGGGAAGCTACGATTATCTGTATGTCTCCCCGGAACTCAGTCGCAAGCGCATCGTGCCGATCAAGGGCCGTGTCCATGCCGCGACGCTGGAGGAATTCGGCCCGCTGATCCGCCACGAGGGCGAGGAATGGATCTACGTGCTCGACGGCGTGCTCGAAGTGCACAGCGAGTTCTACGAGCCGGAAATCCTCGAGTCCGGCGACAGCATCTACATCGACAGCCGCATGGGCCACGCCTATCTCTCGAAGACGCCGGGTGGCACGGAGATTATCGCCGTGTGTACTGAACAGACCGACAGCTTCTTCTATGGCGATCCGCCTGCCGAAGCTGTGCGCGCGGCCGATGCTCCGGCAGCGAAGCCCCGCCGGCGCAAACCGAAGACCCGCTGACACCGAAGACCCGGCTGGCATCATCCGCGACCGCCTCGGATGCCCTGGCGTTCGCTGACGTGTGCCTATTTTTCTGCACATCGTATGGAAAAGTTGTGCGATTAATTTCCAAAATAGAAACATTATTGACACAGAGTAGATGTTTGATAACTTCAGGATGGGACTGGCCCGAATGGGCTTTGGGGCGTGGTGGTTCGCTGGAGGGCGATCCATTCGCAAATGTGGGGGAATGACAGATGTTTCTACGGCAGAATGGATATCTTTCGGCAACGGTTTCCGCGTTGGCCTTGCTGGTCAGCGCGCCCGCAATCGCGCAAACCGCGGGCGGGGAGGCTGAAGAGCTGACGGGCAACGAAATCATCGTCACCGCGACCAAGCGCGAGCTGCGCCTAGTCGACGTGCCGCTCAGCATCAGCGCGATCAGCGGTGGAGACATGGAGCGACGCAACCTTACGCAGATCGCGGATTTCGCATCGCAGGTTCCCGGCTTTTCGATCCAGGCAACCGGAAACGGCGGCACGCGTCTCGTGCTGCGCGGCCAGAATGCGGGCGGCTCGGGCGCATCGGTCGCCACGATGGTGGACGACATCGTTGTTTCGTCGGCCTCGTCGCTGTTCAACGGCTCCTTGCTCACGGCCGATCTTCTGGCGTTCGATCTCGACCGCGTGGAGGTGCTGCGCGGGCCGCAGGGCACGCTCTACGGTGCTACGGCACAGGGCGGCCTCCTGCACTACATCACCAACAAGCCCAAGCTCGGCGTGTTCGAAGCGCGCGGTCAGGCGGGCTTTGATTCCGTGCGGCATGGCGAAACCGGCTGGATTGCGCAGGGTGCTGTAAATGTGCCGCTCGGGGAGATTGCGGCACTGCGCGTCACCGGCACCTATCAGGATGCTGCCGGCTATATCGACAACCCGACCCGTGGGGAAAAAGATGTCAACGGCGGTGAGCAATACAGCCTGCGCGGGCAGCTCCAGATCGAACCGACGGAAGCCCTCAGCGTGCGTCTGACGGCGGCTTTGCAGCGCGGTGACTTCGATGGCAGTGGTTCGGTCGAACTCGCCGGGGGATTGAACGCCCAGCCCTCCGCGGCGTCGAAGGTCGCCAACGGCGGCGAACCCATTTTGAACACGTACGCGCCGGAAAGCTCACTCCGCCGCTTTGAATATTATAACGGCGTCATCAATTACGATCTGGGCGGGGTCAGCCTGTTCTCATCGACCAGCTACAGCAAATACAAATCCTTCTACCGCAGCGACATTTCGCATCTCCAGCTGGCGCCCGGCCTGACCGCGGCGGACTTGTTCGGTGGCGTCTACGGCGAGCCGATCGCGGTATGGGGACGCCAGGAGGACAGCTTCACGAAATTCAACGAGGAGATCAGGCTCGCCTCGAACGCGGACGTCGATGTCGGCTTCATGCGGTTCGATTGGCAGGTCGGCGGATTCTACACCAACGAAGATATTACCTTCGACCAATATTACGACGCCGTGCAGCAAGACGACGAATCCGTCATACTGGATTTGCCGCTCCCGCTCGGTGGCAGCACGCTTCCCGCGCGATACAAGGAATATGCGGGCTTCGGTGAAGCAACACTCAAGTTCGGCGACAGCTTCGAAATTTCTGTCGGGGGTCGCTATTCGCACAACCGGCAGCGCTCGCAGGTCACGAGCGACCCGGGTCTGATCAGCAGCGGCGGGCCGGAGCCGATCGTAAATCCCGTAATCCGGACGACCGAGAACAAGTTCACATATTCGATCGCGCCGCGCTTGAAGCTGAACCGCGACATCTCGGTCTACGCACGTCTTGCGACCGGTTACCGCCCCGGCGGTCCGGTGCTGATCGTTCCCGGTGCGCCGGAAGATTTCCCGACGTTCTACAATTCGGACAACACGACCAACTACGAACTGGGCATCAAGGGATCGACCGCCGACCGCGTGTTCAATTTCGATGTCGCGATTTACCGCATCGACTGGACGGACGTGCAGCTCATCACGGACTTCGTCTCCGAAACAAATGGTCAGACGTTCTCCGTTCAGGGTAACGGCGGCAGCGCACGCAGTGAGGGACTGGAATACACGCTGAGCGTGAACCCGGTGAAGCCGCTCACGTTCGCGGTGACGGGCGGCTACACGCGCGCGCGTCTTACCGAAGATGCGCCTGCCTTCGGCGGTCTGTCGGGTCAGCGCCTGCCCTACGTGCCGGAATTCCAGAATGCGGTTTCGATCGATTACGTTCATGAGCTTGCTGGCGGTTCAACGCTGTCCGGCGGGGTGACGTGGACGTATGTCGGTTCGCGGTACAGTGATTTTTCGACGTCGCCTGCCGTTACGAACCATGCGCGAATTCCGGACTATAACACGCTCGATCTGCGCCTTGCCGCCCGGTTCGGACAGATCTCGGTCGAGGCGTTCGCCCGCAATCTGACCGACTCGCAAGGGCTGACGAACTATTCGAGCGGTGGCGGCGCGGGGCTCATCGGCAGGGGCACGATCATCCAGCCGCGGACGCTCGGTATGCGGCTCGGCTTCAAATACTGACGCCGTACGTGACCGCTATCGCAAAACCCTATCTGGTGTTTCTGGCGGACGCCGAAAATCCGACGCTCGCCAAAACAGCGCTCGGGGTGCGGGACTGGGCGCGCAAGGATTGCGCCGGCCAGTTGCGGCTGACGCCGTCGACGCTCGATATCGGTCTCCCCGACCTGACGCCTTCGGAAGCGGCCGCGCGCGGTGCGCGGTCGCTTCTGATCGGGGTCGCGCCGGTCGGCGGGCAATTGCCGGCGGCATGGCAAGGCGTCCTGCTCGAAGCGCTTGAGGCGGGGCTGGATATCGTCAGCGGACTTCACGTTTGTCTGGAAACATTTCCGGCCCTCACCGAAGCTGCCGCCCGGCTGGGGCGCACGCTGCACAACGTGCGTCACAGCAAGATCGCGTTTCCGATTGCGACTGGCCGAAAACGCACCGGCAGGCGCGCGCTGATGGTCGGCACGGATTGCGCGCTTGGGAAGAAATACACCGCGCTGGCCCTGACGCAGGCGATGCGCGCCCAGGGAATCGACGCCACCTTCCGCGCGACCGGACAGACCGGCATCATGATCTCGGGCAGCGGCATTGCGATCGATGCCGTCGTCGCGGATTTCATCGCCGGCGCGGCCGAAACCCTCTCTCCCGACGCCGCGCCCGATCATTGGGACGTGATAGAAGGGCAGGGCGCGCTGTTCCATCCGGCCTATGCGGGCGTAACGCTCGGCCTGCTGCACGGCAGCCAGCCGGACGCGCTGGTGCTGTGCCACGATCCGGTCCGCACCGTGACGAGCTTTTTTCCGAATTATCCGCTGCCCACGATCGAGGCCGCGATCACCGCCTATCTGCCGCATGCGCAGCGCACGAATCCCGCCGCGCGGTTCGTCGGCATCAGCCTCAACACGTCGGCGCTCGATGAAGATGCGGCGCGGCGCGCGATCGAGAACGCGGGCGCGCGCACCGGTCTTCCCGCCTTCGATCCGCTGCGTTTCGGGATCGCGGCGGTTGTTGATGAAATGCTTGCTGGGACGCTTGAGGCCGCATTCGCGGCGGTATGACCAAACGCAATTTGAAAGGTAAGATATGACCCTGTCCAGGAGAACGCTTGCAACGGGTGCGGCGATCAGCGTGCTGTTTTGCGGGAATGCATTCGCAGCGGACACCAGCGCAATCGCGGCCGCCATCGACAAGGCGGTGCAGGATGCCATTGCCGCCGGTGAAAGCCCGGGCCTTCAGGTCGCCGTCTACAAGGATGGCGCGCCCGTTCTCGTGAAGAGCTACGGCTCCGCCAATCTCGAGCTGAACGTGCCAGTGAACAACGACAGCATTTTCCGCATCGGATCGGTCACCAAGCAATTCACGGCGGCGGCGCTTCTGAAGCTCGAGGAGGAAGGCAAGCTCTCGCTCGACGACAAGCTATCGAAATACTATCCGGATTTCCCGCGCGCCGCTGATGTGACGCTGAAGCAGATGCTGCATCACACCTCCGGCATCCACAGCTACACCGATGATCCGAGCTTCCTTCAGGAAGCCGGGCTGAAGCGCACGACGGACGAATGGGTCGCGCATTTCGCGAAGATGCCCAAGATGCAGGATTTCGAGCCGGGCACGGGCTGGCACTACAGCAACACCGCCTATTTCATCCTCGGTGGCGTGATCGAAAAGGCGGAAGGAAAGCCGCTCGGAACCGCGCTCCAGGATCGTTTCTTCGGCCCGCTCGGGCTGACGCATACGGCGCTTGACGATGAAAGCATAATCTTGCCGGGCCGCGTGGCAGGCTATGACGGGACCGGGCCCAATCAGTTCAAGAATGCAGCGTTCATTTCGATGACCGTGCCGGGCGCGGCGGGCGCCATGCGTTCCTCGGCAAACGACCTTGCGCGCTGGAACGCCGCGCTGTTCGGCGGCAAGATTCTGAAGCCCGCGTCGTTCAAGGCGATGATCGCGCCGGGCAAGCTGAACAATGGGCAGAACAGCGGGTCGGCCGTTGCCGATCGGCCTGCCGACATGCCCCCGTTCGAATACGGCTATGCACTGTTCATCGGCGATGTCGACGGGCATCAGCGCATCGGCCATGGCGGCGGCATCTTCGGCTTCAATTCCTCGCTGAACGAATTCCCGAAGGATCGCCTCACCGTTTCCGTGATCGCGAACGGCATCGGCAAGGATGTCGGTGCGGGCAAGATCGCGGACCGGATCGAACGCATCGCGCTCGGGCTTCCGCCCAAGAAGTAACTCCCCCGGCGCGGCAACGCGTGACGGACTGGCGGGCTGGAACGGATTCCGGCCCGCCAATTTCGTTTCAGCGCGCTATCCGGATTTGCGCAGCCAGAGTCGTGTGGCACGCCGGCGCGTAGGCAATATCGAGGCCGAGCGCGCGTTCGAATTCCATGATCGCAGCGAGGTCTGCGTGCGGGTCACCGTCGATGCTGATCGCCGCGTGCGCGAGGACGCCGAGCCAGCCGCCTCTCTTTCGAACGAGGCAAGCCGTCCCCGCGATTTTTTGCCCACCCGAGACGATGTTGAAACGCCCGTCGCAATAGCTGCCCGCGACGCTGCCCGTTTCCGCAGCGACGCCGATAGCAGCGAAACCGGCGATCAGGCGGCGCGTGAAGCGCTCGAAGCGGGATGTGATGTCGATCGCATCGGCTGGCCCGACGTCATGCACGCTGAAATTCAATATGCCGGGGCGGTGAACGACGGTCGTGCCGCCGCTTGCGCGAACGAAAACGGGCCAGCCGCGCGCCCCGCTGGCGGCCGCGGCCTCGGCGAAGCTTTCCATGCAGGCGAACCGCCGCGTCGTGACGAGACAGCGGCTGTTCGTCCAGAGCCGCACGTGTTCCGTTGCGCGCCCTTCGCCGAGCAGCGCATCAAGCCGCCGCTCATCCTCCGCGATCGCAGCCTCGCCGTGCCCGCGCGCAATGGGTGCATTGGGCGCAAGCGCATGGGCAAGGGCGTCGAGCAAGGGGTTCAGCCGATGTGGCCGACGATCTCTCCCGCTGTAACGGGGGTTTCGGCGGCAACAGCGATATGGAGGATGCCGGATGCCGGCGCGGTCAGCTCGAAGCTCGACTTCTCCACCATGATCTCGGCGATGACGGACCCTTCGGAAACCGCATCGCCATCGGCATAAAGCCATGCCGAAATAGCGGCCTCGTCGCCGTCGTTCCAGAGGCCGGCGGGAACGGTGATATCGGTCATCGGATCAGGGCTCCAGAATGGTGAGTGCCGCCGCCGCGATCTTGTCGGCATCGGGCAGCACGAAATGTTCCATCACCGGCGTGAACGGCACGGGGATATCGGGATGCGCGATGCGGCGCGGGGCGGCGCGAAGCGGAATTCCGGCCTCGCAGACGCTGGCGATGATCTCCGCGCCGACGCCGTAGCTCATATAGTCGTCATCCACCGCGAGCAGCCGCCCGGTCTTCCGCACGGAGGCCCGCACAGTTTCGCGGTCGAGCGGCGCGATGCTGCGCAGATCGATGACTTCGGCGGAATGGCCCTGCTTTTCGAGCCGCGCGGCCGCGTCGAGCGCGTGATGCACGCTGAGCCCGAGCCCGACGAGCGTGATGTCGCTGCCCTCACGCGCGATTGCCGCCTTGCCGAGCGGCACGACGTAATCGCCCTCGGGGGCATCGGTGATCGAACGCTGCACGGTGCCGAGCCAGCCCATGCCCTGCAGCGCCTTGTGATACATGAAGATCACCGGGTTCGGATCGCGGATCGCGGCGAGCATCAGGCCCTTCGCGTCGTGCGCGTTCGAAGGGATGACGACCTTCAGGCCGGGCAGGTGTCCGAAGGTGGCGTAGAGTGTCTGGCTGTGCTGCCCGGCGTCACCATAGCCGCCGCCGACACTCGTCATCAGCACCATCGGGCAGGTCACCTGTCCGCCCGAAAAATAGCTCTGCTTCGCCGCGAGATTGTAGATCGCGTCCATGCACACGCCGAAGAAATCGACGAACATCAATTCGGCGATCGGCCGCATTCCGGAAGCTGCGAGGCCGACGGCAGCGCCGATGAACGCGGTTTCCGAAATCGGCGTATCGCGCACGCGCTCCGCGCCGAATTTTTCGAGAAGGCCGGTCGTTGTGCCAAACACACCGCCGAGCTTGCCGATATCCTCGCCCATCACGAGAACGGCGGGGTCGCGCTCCATCTCCTGGCCGATCGCTTCGGAAATCGCGCGCGCGATGGTGAGGCGCCGCGCGGGGCGCGGGGCCGTGATGGTTTCAGGCGAAGACATGGTCGAACGCTTCCTCCGGCTGGGGATAGGCGGCGGCACGCGCGGCGGCGAACGCGGCATCGACGGCGGCACGCGCATCGGTCTCTGCCTTGTCGAGATCGGCGGCATCGAAGCCGTCGGCGAGCAAGCGGTCGCGATAGGCGGGGATCGGGTCGGCGGCCTTCAGGCGCTCGACCTCACCCGCCGGGCGATAGGCTTCGGCGTCGCCCATGAAGTGGCCTTCGAGGCGGCAGGTCTCGATCTCGATCAATGACGGGCCTTCGCCGCGCCGCGCGCGGGCGATCGCCTCTCCGGCGACCGCGTAGACCGCATCGGGATCGTTTCCGGGAATGAAGTGCCCGGGCATCGCATAGGCGGCGGCGCGGTCCGCATTGCGCGCGACCGCCGTGCAATCGCGCTTCGCGACCGAGATGCCATAGGCATTGTCTTCGATCACGAAGAGGACGGGCACCTTCCAGACCGAGGCGAGATTGAGCGCTTCGTGGAATGCGCCCTGATTGGCGGCGCCTTCGCCGAGAAAGGCGACCGCGACGTGATCCTCGCCGCGCAGCTTGCTCGCGAGCGCGGCGCCGACCGCGGGGCCGAGGCCCTGCGCGATAATGCCAGAGCAGGCGAAATTCACGTGCGCGTCGAACAGATGCATGTGCCCGCCGCGTCCGCCGGAAAGGCCCGTCGCCTTGCCGAAAATCTCCGCCGCCATCGCATCGAGGTTTACGCCCTTGGCGATGGCGACATGGTGCGGGCGATGCGTCGCCGTCACCGTGTCGCCGGGTCGCAGGTGCGCGCAGACGCCCACAGCGCACGGCTCCTGCCCGTCCGACAGGTGCATCTCGCCGGGAAGCGGCCCCTTCGCCATGTTGAACACGGGCGTCTTGCCTTCGAAATAGGCGGGCTTGATGAGCGCTTCGAAATGGCGGCTTTTCACCATCGTCCCGTACATCCAGAGCCGGTCGCTGCGGTTGCTCATCGCGCGACCCAACCGCCGTCGATGACGAGCTCGATACCGGTGACGAAGCGGGCTTCGTCGCTGGCGAGATAGACCGCGCCCATCGCGATATCCTCCGGCAGCCCCACGGCGTTCAGCGGGCAGAGCGCGGCGACCGCCGCCCACGGATCGTCCGCCGGGATCGATCTTTCGCGCACCCAGCCTTCCACGGCCATTTCCAGCATCGGCGTACGGATGCAGCCGGGGTGGACCGAATTGCAACGGATTGGCAGCCGGTGCGCGGCCCATTCGATCGCGAGGCTTTTCGTCATGTGCCGGACGGCGCCTTTGGACGTATTGTAGGCGAGCTGGTCGGGGTAGCCGACGAGACCGGCGATCGAGGACACGTTGATGACGCTCGCCGGATGGCCCGCGCTGCCGCCCTTCGCGAGCAGCGCCTGAAAGGTGCGGCAGCCGAGGAAGAGCCCGTCGACGTTCACCGCCATCAGCCCGCGCCAGTCGGCAAGGCTGTGCTCGGTCATCGGCTTCACGAGTTCGACGCCCGCGTTGTTCACGAGGATGGAAAGCTTGCCGTGCGCGGCATCGATGTGCGCGGCTGCCTTCGCCCAGTCGGCCTCGCTCGTCACGTCGAGCGCGAGCGGCTCCGCACCGATTTCGGCGGCGAGCGCCTCGACGCCCGCGACATTGCGATCGGCGGCGATCACCGCTGCGCCTTCGCGTGCCATCGCCCGCGCGATCCCTGCGCCGATTCCCTGCGCCGCGCCCGTCACCAGCGCGATCTTGCCTTGCAACCTGCCCATAAGCCTCCCCTCCGCACGTCTTTTGTGAAAAAGACCTACGGGAGCGGGGCTGTCGTGGCTTGCGCCAGAACGGCGGCTTACTTGGACAGGAGGGAACTCCGTTCGTCATCCGCCGCGCGCGCAGCGGTTTGCCGGTAGTCGCGCGGGGAGAGGCCGAAGGCGTCGCGGAACGCATGGCTGAAGTGCGAGGCGTCGGCGAAGCCGTGCCGCATCGCGATCTGCGTGATGCTGTAGCCCGCCATGGTGCGGCTCGCGAGGTCGCTGCGCGCGGCCATCAGCCGCCGTTCGCGAATCCAGGTGCCGACCGTCACGCCGAATTCCTCGAACAGGCGGTGGAGATAGCGCGGGCTGAAGCGGAATGCCGCCGCGATCGTCGCGGCCGAGAGCGCCGGATCGTCGAGATGCGCGAGGATATGTTCCTGCACGCGGCCGAGCAGCGCGCGGCGGAAGGCGCTGCCCGCGATGCGGTCCGGCTCCGGGCGGAAAGCGGCGGCGAGCAGCTCGACCGTGGCGCGCAGCACGGCGGTGCGGTCCTGCGGGTCCACGGTCTCGACCGTTTTGTGGATCTGGCGCAGGTGCGAGAGCAGGATGGAGCCGAGCCCGGCGCTGCCGTCCACGGAAAGCCCGCACATGTCCTCGATGCCCGGCACGATCGTCGTCGCCATGCGGTGCGGGATCAGGATCGAAAGCTGGTGCAGCTCGCGCGTGTTTTCGAACATCGCGGGGCGGGTGCTGTCCCACACCGAAATGATGTCGCGGCGCACCACCGATTCGTTGCGGCCCTGCTGCAGCAGGCATTCGCCTTCCTCGAAATAGAGAAGGCAGAAATAATCGTCCTCGCCGCGTTTCACGTCGTCGACGGTGCGAAAGCCGGCGATGGGGTCGCAGACGACCTGCGTGAACACGAAGTCGTTGATCGCGCGGCGGCGGACCTTGGCGCCGTAGCGCTCCTTGTCCGCGCCCGCGAGGCTCCAGTGGAAATGCGTGCGGTCCAGCACCTCCTGAAAGCCGGGCAGCTGCCGTGGCGGCGGCAGCGACGCAGAACTCCACCGCTCTTCGCTCAGAAGCATATGTCCAACCCTCCCCAACCCGGCAGGCTATGCCTGTCCGGGGCTGGATGCAATCGGCATGGCGTGCGGGTTCGCGCTCACCCAAGAGTTGCGTCGTCCCTGTGCAAGTCGCTTGCTTGCTTTTCCGGAAACCGCGGCTTTCAGGCGCGCGGCGCGGTTCGCAGCCAGCCAAATTTTGCGGCGCTCAGGTGCATGATCGAAGCGCCGTGCGCCGCCTAAAAGAAGGGTATGAACATGGCGCTCCCATGCAGGGCGCCCGCATAACCTTGAGGGGGAGTTTTATGAAAAGCCGTTTCCGTTCGTCGCTGTATGCTGCCGCTGCCGTCTCCGCGCTCGCGGCAAGCGCTCCGGCGCTGGGGCAGGAGACTGCGACGGGCATCGAAGAGATCGTCGTCACCGCGCAGAAGCGCGCGCAGAACCTTCAGGACGTGCCGGTTTCGGTGACCGCGTTCAGCGATACGGCGATCCGCGAGGCGGGCTTCACAAACAGCCTTTCGATCGGCGACCAGGTGCCCAACCTCGAAATCAAGACGTTCGGCGGCGTGCCCAACATCTTCATTCGCGGTGTCGGCAACAACGATTTTAATGCCTCCTCGATCGGCCCGATCAGCATCTACCGCGACGACGTGGTGGTGGCTTCCACGGGCAGCCAGATCTTCTCGCTGTTCGATCTCGAACGCATCGAGGTGGTGCGCGGTCCGCAGGGGACGCTGTTCG
>ERZ761602.6102-NODE-6102-length-13754-cov-6.806774_pt1 | contig 13754 bp, 9 predicted proteins | sample MGYA00512165_ERZ761602 | MGnify/ENA primary metagenome ERZ761602 (study PRJEB28899, sample SAMN02445085) | bioreactor sludge metagenome | biome: EBPR sludge; isolation source: Thorneside wastewater treatment plant | place: Australia: Brisbane, Thorneside...
GGGCGGAGTCCCGATGCAATCGGGGCGAGGGCGCGGCTTCGGGCCGGGGCGGCGAGAATCTCTAGCTGTTTAGCCGACGGGCAGGAGGGCACGGCGTTCGCAGAGATAGCCATCAAGAATGTTCTCCACTTGTCCCAACGTATCGCAGTGGGTGATCCTCGCCCGAACTTGGCTCGCCCCTGGTTCTCCCTTGATATAGAGCGGAAGAAGGCCCCGCAGGCTCCGGATCGCCCGCCGCTCGGCCTCGGAGTAGTCCGCCCCGGTTTTCTCAATCTCCTCAAATTCGTAGGCGTCGCACTCCAGCGCAACGTGCATGCGGGCGTGGTCGCGAGCCGTCTCGATTCGTTCTTCGAGACTGGGAGCTTCGGGGATGGGGTCTCCCATCATCCCGGCCCGGATTCGTGCCAGCGCCCAGGGATCGCCGATCGCCGCTCGCCCCACCATCACGCCATCGCAGCCCGTCGATTCCAGCATCTTCTTGGCATCTTCGGGGGTCTTCACGTCCCCATTACCAATGAGGGGAACCCTAACCACTTCGCGCATCTCGCGGATCAGCGCCCAGTTGGCTTCGCCTTCAAAGCCCTGTTTCGCAAAACGTGCGTGAAGGGTGATCATCTGGGCCCCGGCATCCTGAAATCGCTTGGCCATCTCGGGCGCGGCAAAGAGGGAATAGTCCCAGCCCGCGCGCAGCTTGACCGTCACCGGCTTTTGGACCGCGCCGACCACCGCCTTTACGATTGCCTCGGCGGTGTCGGGATCTTTGAGGAGAGCCGCCCCCGAACCAGTTTTGCAGACCTTCGGCACCCAGCACCCCATGTTGATGTCGATGATGTCGGCGCCCATCTCCTCAGCGATTCGGGCGGTCTCGGCCATCACGGCCGGTTCGCCGCCGAAGATCTGGATCCCGAGCGGCCGCTCTTCGGGGTGGATGCGCATTTTGCGGAATGTCTTGACCGCGCCATAGTGGATGGCCATCGCGCTGACGAACTCGGTGAACATCAGGCCCGGCCCCGCGATCCGCTTGCAGATCCGGCGCATCGCCATGTGGCTGACATCCTCCATCGGCGCCAAAACCAACGGCGGATCCACCCCCACCGATCCGACGGAAAATCCCTTCACAACTCAGAGTTTACTTGGCGATCAGTCACGGGCCTGATCCACGGGCTGAAAAAAGGGGGAAAATGTGCCTTTAACTTTGAAAATCGGCGAGGGCTTGATATACTCATAGTGTGCGGTGTTTTTTATGCTTGTTTGTCGGCGTCCTAATGGGAAGCTCTTGGGCCAAGTCCGTCTTTGGCCCGACGCTTTCACACCGAGTCCCTGAGGAACCCTATGAACTCTGGACACCTGACGGGGACCTTGCATTTTCACAAATCGACGACTCTTCCATCGGCATTAAGGACCAGTGGAGCGGAACTCTTCTTCGTGTGATCGCGACCGGGCTGAGCAAGATCGATTCCCTCGTGCCAGGACTTGATGGAAGAACTTTGATGGTCAGGGGAGGCTTTACTTTTGAGCGCTTTGAAATCTCAACCGGGAGGCTTGTGCACCGGTTTGTCGCGGACCGATTGCCCACGGGAATCACTCAATGCTTTTTAACTCCCTCGGGAGATCGCGTGGTGGTGGTGGGAGCTGCCTTCCCTCTGTCGGCAAGCGGCTCAAGGTGGATGCAACTAGACGCTCAGTCGGGTGCGGTTTTAGCTGAGGTTTCGACTTCGGGTTGGACGCCCTATCAGTCGTATCCTCGACGCTTGGAGCCAGCCGGGGGGCTCCGTGGAGCTGCTCTTGTCCGGCTCCCACTTTCACCGATGGTTTTTCTGCTGGACTTCCAAACCTTCGGGTTGAAGCCACTCTTTGCAAGTAGCAATGAGGATACCTATACGGACATATCTCAAGACGGATCACGACTCCTCGTCTCCGGACACTACGGAGCTGCGGTCGTCGACGTCTCGACGATGAGGCCCGTTTTCGAGTACCAGCCTCCGACTTTTAGTTATCGAGAAGCCACCCTCACTCCGGATGGTCTCCACTTGCTCATGACTCGAAACCTGGGAAATTCATCCTATGATCTTGAGGTGTACCAGGTTGACTCCGGGCGCAAGATATTGCATCAAAACATCGGTAGATCCTTCTTCTGGGTCAGCAACCGATATCTTTTGGGGGACAGTTATCAGGTCGATGCATTCGACTTCCGAACCAGTCAGTCATTTGCGACGGGATTCGACTCTACGACCCTTCATCTCAAGCAGTCTCATGGTACTCCGTCTGGGTTTGCCGTTAGCAATTCATCGAAAGCTTTCCTTGGCAGATCCAATGGGCCTGTCGTAAGGCTAGACATGCCGAGAGGCCGAGTCACCCAATCGCCAATTTCGATTTCTGACCTCAACGATACAAATCTCGAATCAAATTCAGACGGCACAGTTGTAGTAGGTATTGGTAAAACTAGCGTCGGGAAATCGGCATTCTTTCGGTCCGAAAATCTACCTGGGGCCGCGATCAGAAAATACGTTCGGGAAGAGGTCGGGGCCCTTTCATGCTTCGATTATGATCCTCAGTCAGAGTCGGCTGCGGTTGGTACACGAGGTTCGGAGGTCGTTTTTTACCGAGGTAATGTCAACAGCATAACGAGGAAGGCGATCTCGATCTCAGGCGTGGATATTGAGTCAATCCATGCCTTTGATGCTAAGAACGTACTTGTTGGCTCCAGTGAGGGACAACTCATAAAGATTAATGTTAGTTCAGGACAAATAGAAGCTCAGTTAACACTCGGAAGCGTCCCCCTGATCTCGATCGCAAGAAACCCAGTGGCTGACCGATTAGCAATCTTAGATCAAGACAGCGTTCTAACGATCTGTAACGCGGCAACTATGGAAATTGTGAGTCGCGTTCAGCTTTCAAGGAATTGTCGGAAGTTGCACTGGCTACCGAATGGAAAAATACTCCTTGCTTGCGACGATCCTATCGTGCTTAGTTTTGATCCCGAAACTCAACAAGTGGCGATCTTCTTATCATCTGGAGAGCGAGCTCCGCTTGAGGTGAGTTTTGAACAGTCAACCGGCCGAATCTGGGCTTTATATGGTCTTCAGATTGCGGAATTACCCAGAGATTTAGAGGTGACTGAACTTGAACTCTGGCTCATGGCAAGCAGAGAATTTGACGATCAGGTGATGCGGGAAACGGGCAGTGTGCAGTTGCGACAAAGTGGCTCAAACGTTTCTCTGAATAGCCTCCAACTTGGGAAGTCAATGCTGACGGCTCAGTTTATTGGGTTGACTAGCGGACTGACCTACCGTCTCAAGTACCCAGGCTATCTTAGTAAAGTCTCCGAAGTTATCCATCTGCAAAACTCGATCTACTTCGATCAACCTCAAGTGCGAGCCGGCGACGTGGATGATGATGATGAGGTCTCTATTTTCGACTACATTCTTTTGTCCAGTGCATTCGGGGCGATTGTGGGTGAAAGCAGTTATCTCCTGGAAGCGGATTTTGACCGCGATGGAGAAATCAATGTTTTCGATTATCAGCAACTCTCAGAGAATTTTGGAGCACAAGGAGATCCATGGTAATGAAACCTCAACTTGCCCTTCTAGCAGGAGTTCTCTTGCTCGTCAGTCGGTCCTATGGAGAGAACTTCTACCAGTACACCCCCGTTCGTCTCGGAAGCTCTGACTTTACTATTGACGGGGGTGCCTACGGCTTACTCGGAGGGACGGTTAAGCGCGCAGGGAAGGTGGTCGGCTTTGTCGCGAATGGCTCCGAAATAAAGATTCTTGAGGAAGATCTAACGGATGGACGAGGAGTCTTTGCCGCGAGCCCGGACGTGACCGTTTTTCTTCCGCGGGGAATTGTGACCGCCACTAAGATCTACAGGATCGAATCTGGAGTCCGAAAAGCGACCGAGGTTCGACAGGATGGTGGTCGAGCGGTCTTTCGTGGCATTCGCGATCACTGGATCAAAGTCCAATTTGCTGAGGGCGGATCCGCTCCAGAGAATCTTCGCGGACCTATCAGTCTGTTTCACTCACGATACGACAGTTCGTGCATTGACGTGGATGGTAACGGCTCGGTCCTCTATTATGATGGGTACCTGAAGTGGAAAGAGTTCTCCTCCTACGTCTATACAAACGGATGCATTGCAACCGACGGTTCGATTTTGATGAGTGCAGGCAGTTCGCTGGCAAGGCTCATCGGAAGCAACACCGTTGTTCCACTCGATTGGAGCGCCGCCTCCGGTTGGGTCCAAATGTGGCAGGTGCCTAGTGGGCACATCTTTTTTCTCGATTATGGTAACCACTCAGTACTCGTTGATCGCAGAATGTTTCGTCTTAGTGAAGTCGTGAAGGGTCTCCCTCTCGGACTGTCTCTAGAGCGGGTCTTCATGGACCGGACGAGCAATAACTTCTATGTTCTGCTTAAAGATTACTTCAGCGGTCGCAGTCAGGTTGGATATGTGAGTCCAATAAGCAGTTCAAAGGGAAGGGGTGAATAAAATGTCAAAATTATCCACAAAAGGTCTGACGGTAGTTTTTTGCGGAGTGGTCTCCGCGAGTTTGGCTCATGCCGATTTGCTTGGGGCGTCATCGATCTTCGATTTTCCGGATCCTCAATTCGTGGATTCGGATGGAGACGGAATTGATGGATCGATTGCGATGGGCAGCCTCTTCGTTCATCCCGTCCGAGGCGACGATGGTAACCCCGGAACACGAGAATTACCTCTCAAAACACTCAATGCCGCTCTACTACTCTCCATGGAGCTTTTCTTCGAAGAGAATGCCCACGAGCCGAGTTTCCTACCCACAAGTTCAGTCAACGGAGCGCGAACTATTTTGGTCGCCTCGGGCGACTTCGTCTATCGGGAGACTGTATCGGGGATCGGCTCTGGTGGAATCTATGGGGGTTATGATGACTTTTTTTCGACGCGAATCGCGCGCCGGGCAAAAATTGTCTCCGATTCTGAAGTCGGGATGAGGTTGACCATGCCAGGGTTTTCACCGTTGATCAAAGGGGGGCAGACTCCTTTGCAGCTACTGGATATTGAGGCTGGTCAGCCTGCCTTGCCGGGATACTCTTCTTTTGGACTCAGTGTAGGGGCTTACCAAACCGGTCTCTCCATCTGGAACGTGCGGGCGGTGGCCAATCTTGGCGGTGCCGGATTATCCGGGCTGGACGGAACGACGGGTTCGCCGGGCGGCACCGGGAGCTCTGGATCGGCTACCGTCGAATACTCGGCTGGGGGGCTGGGAGCGACAGTCGGCATAGCCGGAGGTCGGGGAGGAGACTCGCGCGCAGCCCCTTTTCCTTCTAGTACCTATGGCACTAGCGGCCAGTCGGCATTCAATTCCACCGGAGGTTCTGGAGGAGGGCCGGGAAGATCTTCCCGAACTGTTGGCGTGGCCGCCGAGCCTGGGAAGGTTGGGAATTCACCTGCCACGAGCGGTACAGGCACGGACGGCAAGACCAGGGCATTGTTCGAGACGCCTAGAGGTGAAGACGGTACAAATGGCTACGCTGGGGGCGGAGGCGGTGGCGGGGGAGCGGGAGGCTACTACCACGCCGGAGAGCAGAGTATCGCTGGGGGACCAGGCGGTGGTGGTGGCGGTGGTGGTGGCGGTGGCACCATGGGCCTTGGCGGAAATCATGGGGGGTCTTCGATTGGGGCTGCACTAAATGGAATAAGTGCCGTAAGGTGCGAGTTCGTCGCCAAAGACGCTGGTAATGGCGGAGATGGCGGTCGAGGAGGCCAAGGTGGGGTCGGCGGTACTGGTGGACTCGGTTTGCCAGCCGCAAATTCGCTCGCTGGCGCAGGCGGTAACGGTGGCTCGGGCAGTTCCGGCGGTAGAGGTGGACATGGTGCTGGGGGCAATGGGGGAGCCTCTTTGGCTGTACTCTCCCCAGGAGCTATCGATGCCAACTCGGTCGTGCTCTCTCACGGCAGTGCGGGTTCCGCAGGTGGAGGTCCTGGGTTCCCAGGAAATGCCGGAATCGCCGCTCTTTCTCTTTCTCCGACGGGACTTTATCCACCCCGGGCCAATCCTCAGCGGTGGGCCAGTTACACAGCCAGTTTTCTGCCTTCACAAGCCTCCAGCTATTGGTTTCTGACACAACCCAAGGTTGCAGGCTCTTATAACTACGAACCCAAGGATCGGTGGTACGGGCAACTTCTGTGGGTGGAATCCCGCTCTCATCTTGGTTTCACGGTCCAGCGCTACGGCAATCACATTGCTTACCAGGTCCCGGCAGGATTTGTCGGACGGGACTTTGTCCGGTATCGCTACCGAGTCGGCTCGCAGGAAGGTGAGGGAGTGGCGAGTTACTGGGCTGCTCCCGTCGGATTCGTTTCTCTGGGAGTCCCTTTCTTAGACGAATACGGTATCTGGCGTGGAACTGTGAGTACCTTCCAGCAAGGCAAACTCGTGAAGCAGGTTGTTCAGGGATTTGGGTTCGGATTCAAGCGGTCCGCGCGACACTTTGCTCCGGCCAACACTTTGCCCTACGAGGTCCACCTGAAAATGCCCGGTCACCTTTCGCAGCGGAGGGCCGTGCTTGGAGGCAACTTGCAGCCGGACCTCTTCTACTCACCCGTTGCCGGTGACGCCGATGGCGATGATAAGGTCACGTTGGAGGACTACATCATGCTCAGTCAGGCCTTCGATCAAGAACCGCTCACGAATGAAGGGCGAAAGAGTGACTTTGACTTCGATGGAAAAGTCACTATTTTTGACTACATCTTGCTGTCAAACTCCTTTGGCCTGGAGGGGCCGACCGACTAGGGTTGAACGGTTCTCCCCCGGCGCGGGTTTGTACCGCGCCGGGAGGGATTGGGGCGGGGCTAGTCGCCCGCCTGTCCGAAGTTCTCGCTCAGTAGCAGATAGTCGAAGACCGTTACCGCGCCGTCGCGATCGAGGTCGGCGTCGTCGCTCCAGCCCGGATCTCCGGGGGCGGTGTCGAAGGCGTGGCTGAGCTCCAGGTAGTCGAACAAGGTGATCTCATCGTCGCCGTCCAGATCGCCAGTTCGCAACCTCAAGCCCCGTAGGGCGACCGTGCCTTCGCCGGCCAAGATGTGGGTTCCCGCCGATTGCCAGAGCGTATTGGCGGCCCGCACCAGCACTTCGTAGGTGCCCTGACTGACGACGAAGCCCCAAGCATGGCCCAGAGAGGTTTGATCCATGGAGACTGTCTCGACCACTTGGCCATCGAGAGTCCGCAACCTCATCTGGAGACCTCGCAGAAGACCCAACCGGGGGCCGGTACATACGACGGGATCAGCGGTGATGGACTGGGGTTCTTCTAGGTCAACGACTTGCCCTCTTCGCGAGGCATATCGCAGGTGAGGATCAATCAGCCAGAACTCGTTGAACCCGAGTTGATCGGGGGGAAGAGTCCACTGCCTAACCACCGCGTTGGCCTCGATATCGAACTCAGCCAAAACCGAGCCTTGTAGATATCCAAGGCTCGCTCCGTCGCGATAGAACCGGAGATTGGTCCATCCCGCGGGGAGGGCAAGCGGCCGCCCAGTTGGGTCTGAGGAGTCGGCGAAGTAGCGGGCCTGACCCGAGCCAACCAAGAGGAATCCATTCCCCACCGATGGTGCCCGCCAACTCGTCATTCCAGGATAATTCCGCGTGACCGGCGGATGTCCCTCGTTCCAGGGGAGGACCGTCAAGGTTGTGCTTTGCGTGGACTGCGCGAAGGCCAGGGCAATGGTCCCGTCTTCGTTCAGCATCCACTGCGCGCCCCGCGCTTCTGGCGGAAGCGACAGGCGCGCAAGTTCGCGCCCGGTCTGGATCTCTTCGATCACGGCCAGGTCTTGTCCAGAAAGGACTCGGACCATCGTGGTCATGTCTCTTGAAAATCCGTAGGCCTCGATCCGGTCACTATAAGATCGATTGATCTCAACCTTGCCAGAGAGGACATCCGCCATCCAGAACCCAGCGGTGGTCGCGTAGATCACCTTACCGAACCGTTCTCTGAACAACAGAGACGAGACTGACGGGATCAAGTCGCGGGAGATTCGGTCTTGGATTGGTTGACCCGAGCGAACATCAGCAACTCCGAGTCCCGCTGGCCGGGACACAATCGCCAGCGCGGGCTCACTCAAGAGTCCGAGAATACTGGTGTCACCGATGGCTTCGTAGGGTTCCATCTTGCTCGTGCTCTCCCGGGCAACGTCAACCAACGTCAAGGGAATGTAGAATCCGGCGGCGGCGAGCCCTTGGCGCGTGCGGTCAAAAACCGCGAAAGAAGCCCCCGGCAGGGAGCCTTCATCGGCGCTGGTCTTGAGATTTATGATTCGGACCTCGCCCCCCCGGAAGAGGTCCCAGCCCACCACGGCCCGGCGGCCGTCAGAACTCAGATCGAGACGCTTGACCAGCCCCAGTCCAGTGTAGACGACGCTCCCGTTGGGGGCATCTCGGTGCCAGCGAAGTAGGCGGCCATCCTGGCCGCAACTGTAGAAGGCAGCCGTGCTAGGGTCCTCTTGGATGTCGGTCACTGCCGCCCTGTGAGTTCCAAAAACCCGCCAGGCGAAAGGCGAGGCGAAATCCCAAAGCTGAACTGATGCGTCGTCACCACCACTCACGATGGTGTTTGCAGCGGAGGTGAACCGGGCGACCCGGACCGGGAGGAAGTGACCCCGGTACTGAAAGATCGGAGTCCGCGACTCGAGGTCGTAGACGGTAACTCCTCGATCACCGAGGCCGATGACCATTTTGGAGCCATCGGGGGAAAGATCCATGCAGTGGAGGATCTCCCCAGTTGGTGTCCAGGAGTCGACTCTCTCGCCGGTGTCGAGATCCAAGATGTCGATGCTCTTCCATTGAAGAATGTAGAGTCGATTTTCGTGGATCGCGAGGCGATGGACCGGGTGTTCTAGAGCGTCCCACGGGAAAGGGAATCTCGGAAGTTCGCGTAAGAACTGTCCGGTTTCGAAGTCCCAGAGAGCCGTGGTCGGGCCGACCGTAACCGCCCTGGTGCCGTCTGACGAGACGGCGATGGAGGTGCCGCTTGAGTAGGTTTGCCATCGAATCGGGGCCTTCGGCCGGGGCTGGGCCCAGGCGTTCGTCCCGCTGATGATCGCTACAGCGGCAATGATTGCAATAAGAATGAGATGATTGCTTTTTGCCATAGCAATCACACTATACGACACAAAGGTGAGAATTCCAAGCGAAAATTGCAGGATCTGGAGTCCCAGGAAAAGCCGAAAACCACAAGCCGATTGCGTAGCAGTGGGTGATGCCGGAAGACCGCCCCAGGAATAACTCCCACCTGCCCCAAAAGGTCTGCGCTCGATGCGGACGCCTTTTCGCTTGGAGAAAAAAGTGGGCCCGCGATTGGGAGAACGTCCGCTATTGCAGCGATCGCTGCCGCCGGGCTTGACCAGGGCTTAGGTGGTCCACTGCTTCAACTGATCGACATAGAGGGGCACGATTCGGTCCCAATCGAATTGTGCTTCAGCATATTGGCGGATGGCCTGACGGTGAAGGCCGTTTTCTTCGACGGCTCGGGTCAGGGCTTGGGGAAGGTCCTCATCCCTCGAAACCACGTGAACAAAGGGAAGGGAGGCATCCAGATTGACTGCCGCCGCGGGAGAAACCACCACCGACAGTCCGGCCGCGAGAGCCTCGACCACAACCAGAGGCTGACCCTCGCTCCGACTCATCAGGACGAGTGCGCGATATTGGGTGAGCTGTCGGCGGAGCTGGTCGCGGGTCCACTCTCCGATGTGCGAAGCTCCCTCGGGCAGAATCGCGTCCTTGACCGGGCCGATGAAGTCGCAGGGCACCCCTGCTTGTTGGGCTCCTTGGGCAATCAAGTCTTGACGCTTTCGAGACTCGATTCTTCCCACACAAACCGCACCTAGTGAACCCGATGGTGCGCATTCGAACTGTCCGACCTCGCATCCGTTGGGGACGACCGCGACCTTGGCCGAAGACCGGCGCTGCCGGATCGCTTCAGCATAAGCCGGGGTCAGAGCGCAGTGATAAGGGGCATAGGCCGACTTGCGGAGCAGGTCCAAACTGTTGGGGTCGAGATCGTCCCAGAGGTAGGCGTGGTGGGAGGTCCCGATCAGGCGCATTCCCCGCACCGCGCACGCGATCCGCATCCGCGACATCCCGCGCTCGTTGTGGTTGTGGACCCAGTCGAATTTGGGCCCGGTGAGAAGGGTGCGGAAGGCTTTGCGCTTCTTCTCGTTGATGATCTCGACGTCAATGCCCATCGCCTTCAGGCGTTGGAAGTACTCCCAAAGGATGCTCTCGACCGCGCCCCATCCGGTGGGGGGAATTGGCAGCAATCCGTGGCCGACGAGAGCGATACGCACGGGTCGGTGTTTACCTGGAAAACCATTTCACCGGGACCTCACCGGCCTTTGGCGATCACGAGCTTTTGGCGCAGAGCTCGGCTTCCCGAATCGAGCAAGCATGCGACCAAGACGATGAGGGTGAGTCCGACTGTCAGCTCGGGGAACTGCCGCCACTCCACATAGTAGGCGAGCTCGGTACCGATTCCTCCCGCGCCCACGATCCCGAGCACACTCGCCGACCGGACGTTGTATTCAAAGACAAAAAATCCTGCGCCGATCACCCCGGGGAGGCTTGGGCGCACGATTCCGCGAACGAGGGCTTGGAGCCGATTTGCGCCTAGCTGGATCAATGCGCGGGCGGGGCGAGGGTCGGCGTTCTCGAACTCCTCGGTGAACATCCGGGTCAGATAGCCCACGCTGTAGGCCGCCAGGGCCGCAACCCCAGCCGCGGGGCCAACTCCGAAGATCGCGACGAAGACCAGGGCCCACAAGATGGAGGGCACGGCTCGGATGACGTTGCAGACCCCGCGAGCCAGGCGGACTCCCCAACCCTGTCGGCCCGGAAGAGCGGCCACGACCGAAAGCGGAAAGCTCACGAGCGCCCCGAGGATCGTTCCGACCAGAGCCATCTGCAGAGTCGCGAGCAGGGCAGTCAGAAGCGAGCCCCAGGGGACATCGGCGTACTTAGAAAGCGGCCAAGGGGCGAGTCCTGTCAGGAACCGAGCTCCTTCCCGCCAGGCTTCGGCGACCGGAGGTGCATCTCGGAACACCGCCACGCAAGAAAGGAGAAAGGCCACCAAGATCGCCACCCCTACAGCCTTGGACCAGGGACGCGGCTTGGCCGCTCGGGGGGGCGTCCATTGGCCGGTCGGGCAGACGACGCACGTCAGCCGGCAGACCTCCTCGACCCGGGTGAAGAATCCCGGAACGGCCTGGAGGTCGTGGGAGCTGCAGACTAGCGAGAACCCGTGCTTGGCTTGGAGAGATATGAGGAGTTCACCGATTTTCTGCGCCGTCGTTCGGTCGAGATTGGCGAAAGGTTCATCGGCGAGCAAGACATCGGGACGGACCATCAGCGCCCGCGCGAGAGCAACTCGCTGTTTCTGTCCGCCGCTTAGCTCCGAGATGCGGATCCCGGCATGTTCTTCCAGACCCACGTCGCGCAGAAGGTCCAAACCTCGGCTCCGGATCTCGGGGCTGAAACCCAGGAGTCCAGACCAGGCCGGTTGCTCGCCTAGCGCCCCGAGGCAGACGTTATTCAGGGCGGTGTCTTCCTCGACAAGGCGCAAGTCCTGGTAGACCAAGACGGCCTGACCGGTGATCTGGATCGCGCCCGTCGTGGCCTCTAGGGACCCTTCGAGGAGACGAAGGAGGGTGGTTTTTCCACATCCGCTGGGACCCATGAGGGCGACCCGTTCACCGGGATAGGCTTGGAAGACGACGTTTTGGAGGACCGGTTCGATCGAACCCGGATAGGCATAGGTAAGGCCTCGAGCGCTGACGGATGCGGGAGACTTCGAGACCATGATGTTTACTTTTCGACGACTTCGCGGCGCTGGAGACCGGTGCGGTTGAGGGCTTCCTCCGTCGGGGCGACGTGCTCTTCGCCCGCGGCGACAAACTCGGCTGTGCCATAGAGATCGGAGAGAAGCTCGGGCTGGGTTTCAGAGATCTTCTTGATCGCGGCTCGAATCTCCTTCTTCAAGTCGGCCGGGAGGTCTTTTCGGACGGCGATCAGGTGAGTTGGGACACCCGGAACTCGGGTGAGAATCCGGAGCTTGGAACGCTCGTCGGCCGTGAGGTACTTGTCGGCCGAGTCTCCCTCCATGACGTAATCGCTCACCGCAGCGATGTCGGCCTGTCCCCTCAAGATGGATCTGAGGGCCTGATCGTAGCCGCCGGCAAAAAATGCTTTACCGAAGAAGGTATCCGGTTTCTGTCCGGCTTCAAAGAATCCCTGTTGAATCAGATGACCGAGGGGGAAGACATAACCGCTGCCACTTGTCGGTGAGGTGAAAGCCATACGCTTTCCTTTCAGGTCTGAGAGGCTCTGATACGGCGAGTCTGCCTTCACGATGAAGACGCTGTCATAGCTGGTGCGTCCCTTGCGTTTCTCGACGAGGAGGATCTCAACCTCGGTCTCCTGCTTGGCGAGGAGGTAGGGGAGTGAACTTAGCATCGCGACATCCGCCCGCTTGCTGATGAGGGCCTGGACGGTGGCTCCGTAACTCGTCGGGATGACCACATTGACCGGCAGCCCAAGATCTTTGGAGAGCTCTCTGCCCAGGAGGTCGGCATCATCCTTCAGCTTGGCTGGATCTTTCTGGCGTTGGAAGGTGAAGGTGAGATCCTCCACCGCAGCGGCTTCTGGCTTCTGGACCGAACTCTCGCGGGGTGAACACCCGACGACCACGAAAAAGGCCACGAGAGCGGGCAACCATCGAATCATTACTAATTAGTATACATTTCTCGCGGAGGGGAAGTTCATTGTTAAGCTTTGGTAAAGAATCTCGCCAGATGGTTGACATTGATGCGGTGCACGGCCCATGCTCAGACATGAGTCGCGAACTCTTCCTCCGACGAATCCTGGAGACTGCCCAATCCGAGGTGGGGGTGCGAGAGCAGCCCCTGGGCAGCAACGACGGACCGAGAGTTCGGCAGTACTGGCAACGGACGGGTTACCGCTTCCCGGTCTTTTGGTGCATGTGTTTCCTCTGGTGGGTGATCGACGAGGTCTGCGAGGAGCTCGGGGTCGAGAACCTCGTCCCGCGAAGCGGAGATTGCGACACGGTCGAGGCCTGGGGAGCGAAACGCAAAATCCTCTTCAAGACGCCTCAACCCGGAGACCTAGGCTTCGTCACCCGGTCCAAGGGCACCGATGCCTACCACGTCTTCCTCGTGAAGGAGGTCCACGCGGATTACCTCATCACGATCGAGGGCAATTCGAATGCGGGGGGATCGAACAACGGCGATGGGGTCTACGAGCGACGCCGGGAGCGACGATCCAATCACAACTACGTTCGGTTCGCTCTGTTGATGGTTCCCGAAGCCGAGGCCGTCCCCTCCTCGGTCGCGCTCTATCTGGGCGCAGAGAAGCTGATGGATTCGGTGATCGTCCGAGGTCGGACGTTGGTCCCGGTTCGCGCCCTTGCCAAGGCGCTTGGTGATCGTTCGACAGGGGTCTTGCGACCAGTCACGGATGGGGAGATCGGTTGGAGTTCGGAAGACGAAGCGGTGACGATCCATGGCCGGGTGCTGGGGGTCGAATTGACGATGAGGGAAGGAAAGGCTTACTTGGCGGCCCGGGACTTGGCCGAATTCCTTGGCTTCAAGATCAAGTACGACCCGAAGAAGAACACGGTGATCTTCAGTTGATCTTCGGGTTCATTCTGGTTCCTTGGATCGCGGCCGTGGCCGCCGTTCCGGCCCAAAGCCACGCCCTCGGCCCCCGATC
>ERZ761602.6103-NODE-6103-length-13747-cov-5.564563_pt1 | contig 13747 bp, 11 predicted proteins | sample MGYA00512165_ERZ761602 | MGnify/ENA primary metagenome ERZ761602 (study PRJEB28899, sample SAMN02445085) | bioreactor sludge metagenome | biome: EBPR sludge; isolation source: Thorneside wastewater treatment plant | place: Australia: Brisbane, Thorneside...
AGTGTGCGAGATGCCCCCCAGCCGAACCAGTAGAGACTCATGTAGCGTCCGCGCATATCCTCAGGCGAGATGTCGGCGACGTATTTGCTGGCGGTGGGTACGATGACCAACTCACCGAAGGTCAGGATGACCATGCTGAGCCAGAACCCCCCAAAGCCGGTCGCAAGCGCCACACTGCCCGCCCCGAGCGCGTAAATGAACATGCCGACTGCGATGACAGGCAGGGTCTTGTGTTTGCGTGTGACGTTCGTGACGGCATATTGGATAAAGACACACATCGCGGCGTTGGTGGTGGGGATCCAACCGTAGAGCGACTCTGGGATGTTGAAGTTGGCTTTGGCGTAAACAGGCATCAGGATCCACAAAATGGAGGGGGCGGTCAGCCCGATCGCGACAAGGGCGACGAACGCCATGTAGGCTTTATCTTTGAAGACACGCAGGTAGCTGTTGGAATCTAGCCGCGGTTTGAAGCTGATATGGGTGTTCTCCCGCGCCTCCGGCTGGACCTTGAGCGTTTCCTTTGCAAATAGAAACCAGATTACGCTGTAGGCGATGAATCCGATGGCTGCGCCGTAGAAAGCAAGGGAGTAGGACCGGGTGGCGAGGAATCCACCGATGGCGGGACCGATGCCGAAGGCGGCGTTGTTGGCGATGCGGTTGATGGAGTAGGCGTCAGTGCGCTGCTGAGAGGGAATCATATCGGCAAGCATGGCATCCGCGCCGACCTGATAAAGCGGGTTGGACAAGCCGATGAACGCCATGATGACGGCGAATTGGGCATATGTCTCAGCCTGGACCATGAAGATGTACGCCACACCGATCATGGCAAGGCTGGCGACCATCACGGCTTTACGCCCGATCCGGTCGGCCAGCGAGCCTGCCAGGAACGACGCAAATAGACCCACACCTGCGTTGATGGAGATGAGCGACGCGACCGCGCTAAGCGGCAGCCCGAGTTTTCCGCCTGCATAGATGAGCATGAAGGGCCAGACCATGCTCCCGCCTGCGGTGGAGATGACGATGCCGAGGATCATCAGCCAGTATTGATGGGGGTAACGGTTGTAGAGAGATCGCATGGAGTGGAAAGTGTAGCATGAAAGGGGAAATCCGAATTTGCTATTCGTGATTTATAAACAATCGTCCAAAATCAGTTACGGTCATTTCCCAGGAACGGAAGCCGTCGCTGGTCCAGTTTCCAGGTAGAGACGGTGATGTGATTCTAAAAGATCGGCGCTTATGTAAGCGCAATGACCATAATCCCCAAAATGAGGAAAATTGCGCCAAAGAATAAAAGTGCAAAGGGGGGTGTCCATTTGGCGGCAGCAATATCGAGAATGGCGTTCTCCGGTGTTTGGGTAGGGTACAAAACGGGAACGAGCTGTCCTACCCGATGTTTTGCAGGGTAAAAGCCAAGCCTGGATTCGAACTGAATCATCCTGCCGGATTTGTCTTGAAATTCCACCACAGGGTAGTAATGCGGATTCCCGGGGCTCAGAGATTGGAACCTGATACTGATTACTTTGCCTTCCACAGTCATCCAGTCGGCATACGCGTTCAGGGATTTCCACGCGCTCCATCCGCTAGCCAGGAGGAGTAGAACTCCGATCAAAGCACCCGCCCATCCTACTATGAAGGACAATGGATATGTCATATTGGCAGTTTAACATGAAGCATAATCAGATGACGAAGGTGGAGTCTATTCTTTGTAAGATTTAATATTATCGAAGATGTAAAACTGGTGCCGCCCGGCACGTTTGGCTTCATAAAGCGCCTGGTCTGCAAGCTCAAGCAATTCATCGAGTGTCTTTTGAACCGCCTGGGTAAGCTCCGCGATCCCCATACTTGCCGTGATCGGGATGGCTCCTTTTTTAGTGGGGACGAGCTGGTTTGCCAATTTTTCAAGCAGGCGTTCTGCGATCTGACTCCCATGCTCAAGCGTACTTCCCGGCAGGAGGATCGCGAACTCATCGCCTCCGTATCTGCCGATCATTTCTCCCTGACGCAAGCTATCACGAATTGTCCGGGTGGCTGCGATCAACACCTGGTCCCCGACGGCGTGACCGAATGTGTCGTTTATGTTTTTGAAACGGTCGAGGTCGAGCAGGATGGCGGCAAGGGGTTGACCGGATTGGACTGCCCGTGACACTTCTTTTTCACCCAAATTAAAGAACTCGCGCCGATTGAGCACCCCCGTCAGCGAGTCCAGTCCCGCCAGCTTTGCGAGGGCTTCCTGGGCAAACTTCCGCTCTTCGATCTCGCGTTTCAACTCGATGTTCTTCAAATACTGGATGTCCGCGTCCTTCCTTGCCGATTCGACCTGATGGCTGACCTGAAGCCCCATGAGGCGTTTTGCCGAATCTTCGTTGAAGACGGTCTCTTTGATGGAGTGAAAAAGTTGATGGTGTTTAAGCGCAGTTTCGAAATCTTTTTGGGTCTCGAATATCTCGGCTAGCAATTGATGGCATTGATATTCGCCTCGCCGGTCATTGGATGCCCGGCTGACGGCGAGTCCGTTCTGCAGATAGTCGATCGCCTCTTTCTTTCTGCCCAGTTCGTTGTTCAGCCTTCCAAGGTGATACAGGCACTGGAATTCGTCCGCTCCCAGGTCATGCTGGCGCGCGCGGGCAAGTGAATCCAGTAAAACCAGCTCGGCATTGACCAGATCTTTGATGCCGATGTAAATCTCCCCAAGGGTGCTCAGAACAGTTATTTCCACTACTTCAAGGTTATTTGCTCTGGCGAGTTCCAGACATTCCTGACAGGTCTCTAGTGCTTTCTGTCCATCTCCCAAGTCCAGGTAGGCGAGGGATAGATTATTCAGTGCAATGCATTCCCCGGCGGCATAGCCAATTTCACGCTGGGCTTGGACCACTTTCAAACCGATTTCCAGGGCAGCTTGTGGATCGTTCGCTTCGGCGTAAATGACGCTGAGAATGTTGAGAAGACCCACTTCGCGGCGGCGATCTGAAAGTTCCCGGGCAAGTGTCAAGCCTTTCATCCCGTATTCGGCGGCGATTGCATAATCCGCCAGACAACGATAGGTCCAGCTGATATTGGCGTAAGTGTGGACCTTGAGTCGGATCGTTTCATCGCCGGGGTTTGGGAATCCTTCGAGGATTTCGAGTGCCCTCATGGATTGGGAGAGCGCAAGGTCGTACTTCCCAGAATCATAATTTAATACTGACAGGGTGCGCAGGCTACCCGCGATCCCGATAAGATATGGGTCTTCTTCGAATTCCCCAGATGAAGCCTGTTCAAGTGCCTGTTCCGCGAGTGAACGTCCCCGTTGAGGGTCTCCCAGATGAATGACCCAGGACAGCTCATAAAGGATATCGATCCTGGCCTTTGGGTCAGTTGTGCTTTCAAGCCGGGCTTCCAACTCCTGGGCGGTGGGGTCCATCGTTTTACAATCGTTTCTGTTCCAAGGTCTATTAGATTATAACGTCAACGCCTGCAAAAGATAAAGTATGAGGATGATTCCAAGGAACTTGTAGGGTCCGTACCATACACCCGCCATTAGTGGATGAGATTCTTGGGAAAGTTATAGTTCTGTGATTTCCACGAATTTCAGATCAGGATTTTTCTCTGTGTAATATTTCAACAAAAAAGGTGATTGGAATAGGACCGCCCAGGCGTTTCGAGAGTCACGGGCGAGGATGATATCACTTCGGTTGGCGAGGTTTTCAACATCCTTGTCTTCACCGATGACCCAGCGCAGATTTGTATGAGTGAGGCGTTCCAATTCGGTCTTGACGTTGTATTCGGATTCAAGGCGGGCTTGTACCACGTCAAATTGCAATTGGCCTACCACAGCCAGGATCGGTTCACGCTTGAAGGCGTTGACGTTATACAGGACTTGCACAGCGCCTTCGCTTTCAAGTTGGCCAAGCCCTTTGGCAAATTGCTTCTGCTTGCTCACATCCACATTTCTCAGCAGGGCAAAATGCTCGGGTTGAAAACGCGGGATCGGCGCGAATTGAAGCGCTTTTCCGGAGCAGAGGGTGTCACCGATGGAGAATAACCCATTGTTCGGCAGACCCAGCACATCGCCGGGATGGGCTTCGTCTATGATCTCGCGTTCGTTGGCGAATGCTTTGTAGGGACGCATCAGCTTGAGTGTTTTTCCGCTGGGTGTGTGGAGCAGGTCCATGCCGCGCTGGAATTTGCCGGAACAGATGCGCAGAAAGGCGACACTGTCACGGTGCTTGGGGTTCATATTCGCTTGAATTTTAAAGATAAAACCAGTGAAATCTGCGTCCTCCGGCGAGACCAAACCCGCGTCACTTGGGTAAGGCTGGGGCGGCGGGGCAAATTCGATGAACGAGTCAAGGAACATGCGCACTCCGAAGTTGGTCAGCGCGCTGCCAAAGAAGATCGGTGTTTGCTTTTCTTTGAGTACCGCTTCATGGTTGAAGGTTCCGCCCGCTTCATCCAGTAATTCGACACTTTCTTTCAGGTGCAAGTATTTTTCTTCGCTGAGAATCCCCCGTGTGACCAGATCATCGAGATGGACAAAAACCTCTGGCGCGATCTTTTCATTGCGCTCGGTGCGTTCATATAAATAGACGCCGTTCTCTGCGCGGTCATATACGCCCACGAATTGCGGGCCATCGCCGATGGGCCAATTCATGGGGACAGGCTCCATGCCCAGCACGTTGCGGATCTCATCCAACAGGTCGAGCGGGTCGCGGGAGGGGCGGTCCATTTTGTTGATGAAGGTAAAAATGGGAATACCGCGCTTGCGGCAAACTTCGAAAAGTTTCAGCGTCTGCGGTTCGATGCCTTTTGCGCCGTCGATGACCATTACGGCGCAGTCCACTGCCGAGAGGGTGCGGTAAGTATCTTCGGAGAAGTCCTGATGTCCGGGCGTGTCGAGCAGGTTGATAATATGCCCGCGGTAGGGGAATTGAAGCACCGTGGATGTGATGGAAATTCCGCGTTCGCGTTCCATTTCCATCCAGTCGGAGGTGGTGGCACGCTGATTTTTCCTGGCGCGGACATTGCCCGCCAGTTCGATGGCATTTCCGTACAGGAGCAGTTTTTCTGTCAGCGTGGTCTTGCCTGCATCGGGGTGCGAAATTACAGCAAAAGTTCGCCGCGCGGCGATGGGGGAGGTTGGTTCAAGGAATGGTTCGTTTTGCATAAGTCACTAATTGGTCCAATGGGGGCTTAGCTCCCATTGGAGCTTTAAAGCCGACAAAAAGACTTCCGAAGCCGGTAAGACCTCGGAAGCCTGGGTTTTATTTTTTATCGGCGATCATGTCCGCCGCCGCGACCGCCCCTGTCGCCGCCTCGACGATCGCCCCCGCCACGACCGCCTCGATCACCACCCCTGCCGCCGCCGCTGCGACTACCGCCGCCCTTATCCTTCTCGCGGGCTTCTTCGAGGGTCCAGCCTTCGAGCACAGCCTGGCGCGAGAGGCGGACTTTGCCGTTTGAGTCCACATCGGTGACCATTACGGTCAGTTCGTCGCCCATGCCGCAAATATCTTCCACCTTTTCCACGCGCTCACTGTCGAGCTGCGAGATGTGGACGAGACCGTCCACGCCGGGGAGGATGTTGATGAACGCGCCGAAGGCTTCGATGCGTACGACCTTGCCGGTATAGATATTTCCAGCCACTACGGATTCGCCCAGCGCCTCGACCCGTTCCTGTGCGATCTTTGCGCCCACGCCATCGGTCGATGCGATATAGACGGTACCGTCTTCTTCCACGTCGATGGTCACGCCGGTTTCTTCCTGCAAGGCGCGGATGTTCTTGCCGCCGGGTCCGATCAACGCGCCGATCTTCTCGACCGGGATCTTGACGGTGATGATACGCGGTGCATGCGGCTTGAGTTCCTTGCGAGATTCAGGCAGGACTGCGAGCATCTTGTCCATGATCGACATTCTCGCCACGCGGGCCTGTTCAAGCGCTTCTTTCATCATCTGCGTGCTCAAACCGCTGATCTTGATGTCCATTTGCAGAGCGGTGATGCCGGCGGATGTCCCCGCAACTTTGAAGTCCATGTCGCCAAGGTGGTCTTCCGTTCCCTGAATGTCGGTCAGGATTTGGTAGCGACCAGAGTCGTCGGTGATAAGACCCATCGCCACGCCAGAGACAGGCGATTTGATCGGCACGCCTGCGTCCATGAGGGCGAGAGTCGAACCGCAGACCGACCCCATTGAGGTCGAGCCGTTCGAGGACAACGCTTCAGATACGACGCGGATGGCATACGGGAAGGTCTCTTCGTTCGGGAGGATCGGTTCCAGTGCACGCTCTGCCAGCGCTCCATGCCCGACCTCGCGCCTGCTCTGGCCACGAAGAGGCTTGACCTCGCCGGTGGAGAACGGCGGGAAGTTGTAGTGATGCATGTAGCGCTTGGTCTTGACAGGGGAGAGGTTATCCAACTCCTGGGCTTCACCCAGGGTGGCTAGTGTTGCGAAAGAGAGGATTTGCGTCTCTCCGCGGGTGAACAGACCGGTCCCGTGAGCGCGAGGCGACACGTTAACGTCGCACCAGATCGGGCGGATTTCGGTCGGCTTGCGTCCATCGGGGCGCTTGCCCATGCTCAGGATCCGCTCGCGGACGACCGCCTGTTCCGCCAGTTCGAATCCCTCACGGAATTCGTTGACCTTCATGTAGTCCGCAGGGTTGCCGCCCTCGGGAACTGCACAGAATTCAGTTTCGGCAGCTTCCTTGATGGTGCTCATGCCGGTGTAAAACTCAACTTTGGAGAGCGGCTTATCGAGCAGTTCGTTCATCGGCCCGCTGACGCGGTCGAAGACTTTCTTCTTGATCTCATCGCTTGGGATGTAAAGTTTTACTTCGCGTTTGGGCTTGCCGATCTCCGCCGCTATTTGGAGCTGTAGTTCAATGATCGGCTGGATGGATTTGTGCCCCAGTTCCAATGCCTGAACCATCACATCTTCGGGGATTTCGTTCGCGCCGCATTCCACCATTAGGATGGCGTCTTTGGTACCTGCAATGCGCAGGTCGAGATCAGAGGCTTCGATCTCGGCAAAGGTCGGGTTGATGACGAAATCGCCGTTGACGCGTCCTACACGGACGGCGCCCACGGGTCCGCCCCAGGGAATGTCCGAGATCATGATCGCAGTCGAAGCGGCATTGATGGCGAGGATATCCAACGGATTGATACCGTCGGATGAGAACGAGTACATGATGACCTGCACTTCGTTGCGCATCCCATCCTGGAAAAGCGGGCGTAGAGGTCGGTCTGTCAATCTTGCGGTGAGGATCGACTCAGTAGAGGCGCGTCCCTCCCGGCGGAAGAATGAGCCGGGGATCTTCCCTCCCGCATAAAGTCTTTCTTCGTATTCCACGCTCAGGGGGAAGAAATCGATCCCTTCACGCACACCGCCCATCGTGGCGGAAGCGAATACAATGGCATCGTCGATGCCGAGCGTTAACGCGCCGCCAGCCTGCCCAGCCAGGCGGCCCGTTTCGATGGTCACCGTCTTGTTACCGACGACGGCTGAATATCGTTTCCCTTCGGGTTTCATATTTGATTGTCTCCTATTTGGTGCGTCAACCTTAAGTTTTACGCACATGCTTTCCGCCTCGGGTCAGGGACTGAAGAGTGGGAACGACACTGGGGTCATTCGCGCTATTCAATTCCTGACGGCGGGTTGTTACACATAAAGACCTGACAGGTTTTGGAAACCTGTCAGGTCTCAGTACACTACTTGCGGCGCAGTTGCAAACGGTCGGTCACACTGATGTACGCCTGGTAATTGCTTTGGCGCAGATAGGTGAGCAGTCGGCGGCGTTGACCCACCAGCTTGAGCAGACCGCGGCGGCAGGATTGGTCCTGTTTGTTGTTGCGCAGATGCTCGGTCAATTGCTGGATGCGGTTGGTCAAAATCGCAACCTGGACCTCCGGCGAACCGGTGTCTTTCTCGTGGCGATGAAAATCCTCGATCGCCTTCGTCTTGGCTTCCTTTGCGAGGGGCATGACGTATGCTTCTCCTTTCTCAAAAATTGCAGGTCTCCGTACCGAAAGCGATACCCCCAATGAAGAGGGCTAACCGTCGGCAGGACCAGTCACGGCGAAAGATTATACCAGATTGTAAGACAAGTCTACAGATTTGTTTTACGCAGCGCTTGTTCGTGTTCCTCGAAATGCCCGGTCACATAGCGGAAAAGACGCTCGACGCTGACTTCGCCCTTTAGATCTGACACGTAATCAAGCGGATAGACTGCCGCCTTGAGCAAATCCTCCTCCCGCGTCCGCCTCAACCCAGACTTTATGGTTGTGTGCGCCTTCCCGTAAGCCTTGAGCAAACTCTGACGGTTGACTCGTTGACTCTGCCCGCTCCCAAACCAGGCATTGACCTTATTGAAGAATCGCGATGGGAAGTGCCGCATCAAAAAGTTGTATAGCCCGGTCGCATGGGCGGTCATCCATATTTCCAATGCCAGCGCTCGCGGACCCAACGTAATGTGATACAAAATATCGCCCACCGTCCACGCTGGGTTGTTTGTGGGGAGGGGATAATCTGCTTCGGGGATGGATTCCACCAGGGCGATAAAGCGCCGATGGGTTTCATCCAATTCTTTTTCCAGTTCTGTTTTATTCATGAGAGGTACGGACTCCAATGTCTCCCGACGTTGGAGGCGAAAGTTGGGAACTTTCGCCTCCTTTCTCTAAACTTGCTTCTTGCAACTCGATTTTGCCTGTGATAAACTATCGGCAATTCTAAACCGAAAGGAGGTACTTTTGAATGTCAGCTAATAATGGTAAGTTCATGCCCAATTGCGTGCCTCCCTTCAGGTTGAACGGGTAAATTTAATTCCCTGTCCACCCGCCGCAGGCGCGCCACTGCCCTGCGGTTTTTTATTTCCAGAAAAGGCCTGACAGGTTTCCAAAACCTGTCAGGCCTCATAAGGAGTACTTCCATGCCCTCTGTCATTTCGATCTCGAAACTTGCAAAACATTACCAGGTCCCCGAACGCGAAGCAGGTCTTAAAGCCGCCGCAAAGGGACTTTTCAAACGTACGTACAAGATTGTCAAAGCCGTCGACGGTATCACGTTCGACATCCAACCTGGCGAAATAGTCGGCTTTCTCGGTCCCAACGGAGCAGGCAAGACCACCACTCTCAAAATGCTCACCGGGCTTCTTCACCCGACCAGTGGTCAGGTCTCTGTCCTCGGTTTTGAACCGGCAAAACGTCCGCACGATTACCTGCGTCAGATCACGCTTGTGATGGGGAATCGCAACCAGCTCTCATGGGACCTGCCCGCGCTGGATTCATTTGATCTCCAACGCGCCATTTACAGTATCCCAACCGACGAGTTCAAACGCACCCGTGACGAGTTCATTGAACTGCTTGAACTGAAAGACCTTGTGCAGAAACCCGTTCGCAACCTCTCGCTGGGCGAGCGCATGAAGATGGAGTTCGTTGGCGCATTGCTGCATAAGCCGAAAGTGCTCTTCCTCGACGAGCCGACTCTGGGGTTGGATGTCACCATGCAAAAACGCATCCGCTCGTTCGTCGCGGAATACAACCAGCGTTACAACGCCACTGTTCTGCTCACCAGTCACTACATGGCGGACGTCGAAGCCTTATGCAAGCGCGTCATCGTCATCCATCACGGGCAACTGCTTTTCGACGGGGAACTTTCCGCCTTGGTAGAGAAGTTCTCAGCATTCAAGACCGTCGGCTTCACGCTCGAGGACCCTGCCGCGGACTTGAGCCAATACGGGGACGTGGTATCCGTTGACGGATCCCGGGTGACGATGCGTGTGCCGAAGGAAAAAACCTCGGCGGTCACGTCACGCCTGCTAAACGAATTATCCGTCGAAGACCTCACAGTCGAAGCCGCGCCCATCGAAGATGTGATCGAATCCGTTTTCTCCGTCAAGAAGGAGGCGCTGGAATGAAACGCTACATCGATTTCTACACCTCCATGATGAGGCTTTCCGTCTTGGAGCAATGGCAGTATCCCATCGCCAATTATTTCTATATGATCGGGATGCTGGCGGAGCCGGTCATCTACATGGTGGTCTGGTCGGCGGTGGCGACTCAGCAGGGCGGCTCGGTGGGCGGATACACCCCCGGCTCGCTTGCTGCTTATTACATCGTCTGGACTCTCGTCCGCCAGATGAACATTGCCTTCACCCCATATGGATGGGAATGGCGCATTCGACAAGGCAGACTCTCCATGTCGTTAATGCGGCCGATGCATCCTCTGCATGAAGATGTGGCGTTCTTCGCGGGCTGGAAGGTTGTAATGATCATCTTGTGGATTCCACTTGCTCTTGCGCTTTCATTTTTCTTCAAGCCGGATTTACACCCGACCCTGCTCGAAGGCGCTGTCTTTTTTATTGCGATTTGGATGGCGTATTTGATCCGCACCATCACATTATCCCTGCTTGGCATGGTCACATTTTGGACGACGCGGGTCAGCGCCCTCTTTGAATTGTATTTTGCCGCCGAACTGATTTTTTCGGGACGCCTTGTGCCGCTTTCCTTGATGCCTGAATGGGTCCAACAAGCCGCATGGTTCATGCCGTTCCGTTGGGCGTTCGGTTTTCCTATTGAGACGCTGGTCGGGAATATGCCGGTCAACGACTTGTTCCTCGGTTTGGGAATGCAATTCGTCTGGATATTCTTTGGGACGATTCTGGTCAGCCAGATTTGGAAGATCGCCATCCGCCAATTCTCGGCGGTAGGAGGTTAACATGCAAGGCTTCAAACTTGCTTTCAACTACCTGCGGATCGGCGTCATGAACGAGTTTCAATATCGCGCCAATCTTTACATTCAAATCCTGCAAACCTTCATCGCGCTCGGCACAGGGCTGATCGGGTTGAGTCTTGTCTTCGACCAGGTGGACCAACTCGGCGGCTGGGGCAAAGCCGACCTGCTGGCGGTCATGGGTGTCTTCACCATCATGGGTGGCGTGATCCGCGCCGCCATCCAGCCGAATATGGAAAGGCTCATGGACGAAATCCGCGAAGGGACGCTCGATTACGCCCTTACCAAGCCCGCCGATTCCCAGCTTCTCGTCAGCGTCCGAGAGTTCCGCTTATGGACTTTGGTGGATGTCGTTGTCGGTGTCGTCGTGCTGATCATTGCACTCAACCAGCTGAATTGGCTTGTGGGTGGGTGGTCAGCCCTGGGGTTTTTTACTGCCCTCGTCATGGGTGCACTCATGATCTACTGCTTCTGGCTGATCATCACCTCCACAGCCTTTTGGTTTGTCCGTGTGCATGAGATCGCCAACCTCTTCGAGGGGCTCTACGCCGCTGGTCGCTGGCCCGTGAACATCTACCCCAACTGGCTGCGCTACGGATTGACCTTTCTCGTCCCCGTCGCCTTTGCCGTCACCGTCCCCGCCTCCGCCCTGACTGGGCGCCTCACTCTCCAAACCTGGCTTGGCGCCCTCGCCCTGACCGTGACCCTTTTCACAATCGCCCGTTTTATTTGGAAGGTCGGGTTGAGGAATTACTCCGGGGCGTCGGCGTAGGAGGGCATGTCAATATGCTGTTTCTTGCCCAAGGGTATGGGTGTAAGAAGCTGCCTCCTCGAAACCATTCTGCAAATTCATTTATTGTGGGGGTAATAAGGCTAAAATAGTGCATGAAGTCAGCACTCAAAGGGCTGCATGGGTTTAATCGCGACAACTGATTTTCTTTTGGCATAATCTCATAGGTGCTCCGGGTTTATTAGCAGACAACTCAGTAAGTGCGGTATGTTTAATTCCTTGAAAACCTTAGTTGCGCAACAGAAACATCACCCCTTTGGCGAATTCACGCCAGGTAAAATGATACCTTTACGATATCCTTGCAATTCAATGTTTATATTGTGCTAAAGTGAATTTTGGCGATATAATATTAGATACTTAGTCGAAGGTCGAAAGAATTTTAACATCCATTCGACCATAGACCGCCGACTAAAGAACGCGGTCTGCCGTCTACGGTCGGTGGTCTGGTAAAAAACATACGACGAATCACTTTGTTTGATCCATATCGCAAGACAAAAATTTGAAAGAGCTTTTTTTAGTTAATTTTATTTGTGTCAACGTGTTAACTGGATAAAAATTCATGTCTTCGTTTAGGCAGTCCATTTTTCTAGTCGCGACATATTTAGCAGCAATTTTCGTGCTTGCCCAATTCGACTATACCGATTCACCAATCATCGATTTTGCGAAGTATTTTTACTTTGCCGTTATGGTGGCCGTACCGGTTACGATATTTTTCCCTGGCATTACAAAGGTAAGTGTTGCAATTCCTATTATTCTTTGGGGGAGTACCTACTTTGCGATGCTGCAAATGCTAGACCGTTCTGTGTCTGCACCGAATAGTACCTTCCCGATTATTTTATTGGAGTTTATCCTGCTGTTGATCGGCGTATGGCTTAGCTATCAATTGGCAAATGGCATAAGCCATGCAGAGTCAATTCTTGACGCAATGGCATTAAATGCTTTTCCAAATAGGGTACGAAATATCCAGGAGGCCGCAAGCCAAATAAAGATTGAAATCACCCGAAGCCGCCGTTATTATCGGCCGTTGAGCCTAGTTATATTAAACGCTGAGATTTCGGATTCTGTTTCGATAGAAAAACTGCTTTACAATATTCAGCATGATCTTTCAAATCGGTTTTTCCTCGCTCGTATTGGACGAGTGGTAGACGAACATGTTCGACAAACAGATATGGTTTTCCGTGATGAGCGAAATCGGTTTGTTATTTTGTGCCCGGAAACGAGTTATGAAAGTTCACTGTTATTGTCGCATAGAATTAGTGCAATCGTGCTTGAGAAAATCGGTATCAACTTAATATCGGGCTCGGCAGTTTTCCCTGATGACGCTTTGAATTTTGACGACCTGATCGATGTGGCATTAAGTAGATTCTCAACTTCTAAACTAGAAGTTGAGAAGTCGGAAGCGCTTGAGACCCAGGAAACTTCTAAATGATTCTTATAATAACCGGAGTTTATTTAATAAAATGCCACTAAAAGATTATCGGTGGGTAAAAAAATTCGATCCTAATAAACGGTGGTTTGTTGGGGCATCTTATATGTTTGTGAAAAGAATCTTGGATTTATCGATAATATTTATTCTTTCTCCCTTTTGGGTCACCGTCATGGTGCTAATTATTATCGCGGTTTTTGCTAGTTCGCCGGGAGCACCTATAATTTATAAAAACAAACGAGCAGGCCGCGGGGGCAAGTCTTTTGTGTTCTATAAGTTCAGAACAATGGTTCCCAATGCAGACGCATTAAAAGAAAAATATATGCATCTGAATGAACTAGAATGGCCGGATTTTAAGATTTCAAACGATCCTAGGGTAACTTTTGTCGGAAAAATCCTTCGCAAAACGAGTCTTGATGAGCTACCGCAAGTGTTCAATATTATTAAAGGGGATATGAGTTTAGTCGGCCCACGTCCAACCGATTTTGGTCCGGATATGTACTCATTATGGCAGACCGAGCGTCTTGATTTTCCCCCTGGGCTGACGGGGTTATGGCAGGTTACTGCTCGCGGTTCCGTTAATATGGATGAAAGGACAAGAATGGATATCGCGTATATTGAGCATGCATGTGTTTCACTTGATATATACATTTTGTTCTTAACAGCTTGGACAATGATTAAACCACAAGGGGTTACATAATTATTGATTAGAGATTCCTGTTTACTCATGGCCAAATGGTTATTTCGTATAAACTCTAGAGTCTGTATGCAAAATATAACATCTGTCTCTTATACACATCTCCGAGCCCACGAGACAGGCAGAAATCTCG
>ERZ761602.6105-NODE-6105-length-13745-cov-5.335793_pt1 | contig 13745 bp, 11 predicted proteins | sample MGYA00512165_ERZ761602 | MGnify/ENA primary metagenome ERZ761602 (study PRJEB28899, sample SAMN02445085) | bioreactor sludge metagenome | biome: EBPR sludge; isolation source: Thorneside wastewater treatment plant | place: Australia: Brisbane, Thorneside...
ACCTGATCATTGCCGGCGAGCGCCGCCCCCATGACATCGTCGTGCTGCCGTTCGGCGACGCCAGCGTCTCGCACTCGAAGGGCAGCGGCACCGAGAGCACGAGGAAGTGATTCGGATCGTACGTGAAGACGCGGTCGCCGAGGTAGCCGCGCTTTCGACCTTGCGCGACGATCACGACGCTCGGATCGTACGCGACGGGTCCCTTCACCACCGCGCAGGCGGAGCGCATCAGCTTCACTCCCGGCACGCGGCTCGGACACATTCCCTCGCCCTCCGCGAGCTGGTCCAGCAAGGTCGCCAGACGTCCTGGCCGCGCCGCCGCGATGGGTTCTTCGTTCGATCGTCGTTCCGCACGCATCGAATAGAAATAGGCAACGATTGGGCGCGCTCGGGCAAGCGCGTTCGGGCGATTCGGAGGATGAGGCAATCCTTCCGGCTCATCGGGTATGTCCAGGCCGGCGCTCCCGAACCACGGTGCGTTCTCGCGACGAACACCTTCGTCCCATCCAGCGGAGCGACCATGAACACCGAACGCAAAGTCATCCTCGTCACCGGAGCCAGCAGCGGCATCGGCGAAGCCACCGCCCGCCACCTCGCCGCCAAGAACCATCACCTCGTCATCGGCGCCCGCCGCACCGACCGGCTGGAGAAGATCGCCGCCGAGCTGAACGCCGCCGGCGGTTCGGTGACGTTCGCCTCCCTCGACGTCACCGATCTGGACGACGTGCGCGCCTTCGCCCAGCTCGCCCTGGACGAGCACGGCCGCATCGACGTGATCGTGAACAACGCGGGCGTGATGCCGCTGTCCCCCCTCGAGGCGCTGAAGATCGACGAGTGGAACCAGATGATCGACGTGAACATCCGCGGTGTGCTGCACGGCATCGCGGCGGTGCTTCCCGTGATGAAGAAGCAAGGGCGCGGTCAGGTGATCAACGTCTCCTCCATCGCGGGCCATCTGATCTGGCCGACGTGCGCGGTCTACAGCGCCACCAAACACGCCGTCGTGGCGATCTCCGACGGGCTGCGCCAGGAGAGCACCGACCTCCGCGTGACCGTCATCTCGCCGGGCGTCACGACCTCGGAGCTCGCGCACACGATCACGCACGAAGAAACCGCCGGGTTCATCGACAAGTTCCGCGAGGTCGCCATCCCGGCCGAAGCGATCGCCAAAGCGATCGCGTTCGCGATCGATCAGCCGGACGACGTCGACGTGAACGAGATCATCGTGCGACCGACCGCCAGCCTCAACTGACGATCGCCACCGGAGGCTGGGCCGATGCCGTTCAGTAGAAGCGAGATGCGAGGCCTGCGCTCGTCCAGTCGAAGTCCTCGGGCCAGAAGGCGACGAGCTGGACGGCTCCCCTCGGCAGCGTCACAGGCTTGCTCCCTCCGACGGGGAATGCTTCTCGGGCTTGGCAGACGTCGAGGAACTTGCGTCCGCTCTGCCACCCGAACGACTCGCGCAGCCCGATGTCGATCGCGGATTGGTACTCGGCGATGGCGGCGTGCTCGCGATCGCTGAGCTCGCTCTCCGGCTTGTCGTGAAGCGCGCGCAGCTCGTCGTTCGTGAAGCCCTTCTGCGGGAAGTCGACCTTCACTTCGGGGAGCTTGCGGCCGCCGATGAAACAACCATCGGAGAGCAGCGTCAGGGCGAGGGTGCCCTTCCCTTCGAAGAGGCTCACGCCGTTCTGATCGTCGTACCCGAGAAACGCCATCGGGTAGTCTTTGCCGTAGAATCCATCGGTGAGGGTGCCGCGCCTCACGCCGCTCCCCGGAGAGCGACCTTGCGCGAGGATCCACGCGAACTTCATCGCGTCGATCTCGCGGAGGACGATGAACGCGTCGCCCATCGAGACGTCGGCCGCGACGGTTTCCACACCGAGCGAGAGCTCACCGAGGATCGCATCGTCCGAGACGCTGGAGGGAAACGCGAAGAGGGACAGCTTGTAGCTCATGCCCACTCATACGCCGAAACGCGAGTTGGGGTCCCGAAGAACCCGCGAATCGACGTGCGACGCGTTCTTCGCCCGTGCGACGTCGCCGGCGTCGACGCCGATCACTCGGGCGGCGGAGCGTCCGCGCGCGGCACCTCGCCGTGCTTGCGGTAGCGCGCCAAGCGCGCGCGGGACCTCAGGCTTTGCCGACGCGCCCGAGGTGCGGGTCGAAGAAGCTCGAGCCGTACTCGAGGCCGTAACCGAGCATGCGGTCGAAGCCGCTGTGGCCGACCCAGATCAGCGCGCCGAGGAGGACCCACGACGGCGCGCCGAGCGCCGCGGTGCGTTCTCATCTGTGCGGCCTCACCTCTGTGCGGCCTGCTCACACTCTTCTGTGCCGTGGAGTGACGAGCTCGACGAGAGACCTCGAATCTCACCACGTTTCCTCGTCTTCGTCGGCTGGCTCGCCGGTTGCTTCGCGGCGCGGCAGGCGTGCATCTCGCCGCCGAACGAGTTCGCCTCATGACCCCGAGCTTTCGCTTCACGAGTCTCTCCGCTCCCCTCGGCGTCGTACTCGCCCTCGCCTTCGGCTGCGCGTCGTCCTACACGGCCGACGGCGACGGTGGCGTACCCTCCCTCCCCACCCGCGACGCTCAGACCGACTCGCCGACGGACGCGGGATACTCACCCGAGGTCGACGCTTCAGCGGCTCGCCCCATCTTCGGCGGCCACGGTCTCGTCACAGGAGGCTCGCTCTACTTCGCCGATCCGGAGCGCGATCAGCTCTTTCGTTTCGAGGACGTCGGCGGCGAGCTCGAAGAGCGTCTTCGATTGAACCTTCCCGTCGGCAGCGCGCCCTTTCGTTTGACAGACGCCGACGGCGTGATCTTCGCGACCCTGCGTGGCGCCGGTGCCGTCGCGCGGGTCGAGGACGACGTGCTGCGTTCGTTCGCCCCGGTTTGCGACGCGCCCCGTGGCGTCGCGTCGGATGGTGCGCGGATCTTCGTCGCCTGCGCGGGAGGAGAGCTCGTCACTCTCGATCGCGAAGGACACGAACAGCGACGAATCTTCCTGGAGCCCGACCTGCGCGACGTCGTGGTCGACGCACGTGGTCACGTCTACGTCAGCGTCTTCCGTTCGGCGGACGTGCTCGAGCTCGACACGTCGCTTCGAGCTCAGGCGCGCCACGCGATCCCCGACGAGCACCCGGCCGACGTGTCCCCCGACGGGCTTCCCAGCGAAGCCCGCCTCGCGAACACCGCATGGCGCATGCGCGCGCACGCCGAAGGTGGGGTCGAGGTCCTGCACCAGCTCTCCACGGGGCGCCTCATGCTGCCGGATGCGAGCGACCCGAACCGATTGGGCTTCGGTGGACAGACGAGGACCTTCCTCTGCGAACGTCCGGTGGTGTCGAACGCGTTGACGCGGCTCCTTCCGGACGGAACCTTCGAGCGTGTCCGCATCGGCGGCGGTGGACTCGCGGTCGATTTCACCCACGACGTGCGTGGCGAGCTCTTCGTCGCCTACGGCGTGATGTTCATCGGCGCGCTCTCCTACGACGTCGTCGTCGGTCGGGTGACGCCCTTCGTCGACGAGCGCGGGGCGCGTTGTCTCGGGGTGGAGCCACAAGACAGCCTCATCACCGGAGGCGGTCTCTCCGTCGAGGCCTTCGCCGACTCGATCGCCTACTACGACCGTCGTGGAGGGACGTCGTTGATCGGGGCTTGGACGCTTCCGCCTCCGCCCGACCGCGAAGAAGAAGGCGGCGTCGGCCCGCTCTTCTTCCACGGAAGCTCGGGGGTGCCGATCTCCTGTGCGTCCTGTCATGCGGAAGGGCGCGACGACGGCCTGGTTTGGGACCTCGGTGCTGGACCCCGCCGCACGCCTTCTCTCGTCGGAGGGATTCTCGAGACGGCGCCTTTCGGCCGGCGCGGCGAGGCGGCCGACTTCCTCGCGATGGCCGACGTGATCCTGGCGTCGATGACGCCCGGCTCCATCTCCGAAGAGCTCGAAGCGGCGCTCGGCGAGTGGTTGAACCGGCTCCCCGTCGACGCCGCTTCTTCGGATCCCGAAGCAGCGGCACGCGGAGCGGAGGTGTTTGCCACCGTCGGCTGCGCGTCCTGCCACGCCGGCGCGGCGGGAACGCAATCCGAGTCGGTCGCGCTCGACGACGGCGTCTGGCAGGTACCGTCGCTCCGTGGCGTCGGGTTGCGTTTTCCCTACCTCCACGACGGATGCGCCGCGACGCTTCGCGATGTGCTCGACGGCTGCGAGGGGCGTACGCCGCATCCGGGCACGGAGGCGCTCACCGCGATGCAGCGTGACGACTTGGTCGCATACCTCGCGACTTGGGACTGAGGCGGTGCCATCCACGCAACTCGCTCGACCCCATCCATGCAGGAAGCGTGTGTGGCTTCGGTGGAACGTCAGCCCGCGGGGAGCCAGCTCGCGAAATGCTCTGGCGGAAAGGGCGCGTTTCGCCGGAAGTTCGCGCCTTGAAGCGTTCGGCCCATGACGTGACCGAGGTGCATGACCGCGGGCCGGCTCGTGCCTCCGCGAAAGACTCGGATGCCTCGGTCGCGAAGGCCCGCGAGGAACGCGCGGTAGAGCGAGCGGAGCACACCGCGACCGCGAATCGAGGGCTCGAGGCAGAGACCGAGGCTCGTGGCAGGCCCCCAGAACGGGTTCGTGGGATCGAGCGACGCGCCGAGGTGACCGACTGCGGTGCCGTGCGCGTCGCGAACGACCAACTGAAGCGCGTCGGCGCTCTGCACGGCGTCTTCGAGCTCGCGACGTTGTTTGGCGACGAACTTCGGGAGCGCGCAGAACCAGCCGTGCTCCGGTTCTTCGGCGAACGTGCGCTCGAGCATCGCGTTGACCGCCGGGAGGTCGTCGCGGGACATCGCGGTGATGCGCAGTCCCTCGGGCAGCGGTGCGTCCTCGAGGCGCTCGAACGCGCGGTCGACCTCGCCGACGAGCTGCACGCTGTCGATCCCGAGACCGAGCCGTCGCAGCGCGGCGAAGGCCGGCCGGTAGCTCGCGTGCACGAGCACGTCGAGCTCGGCGTCGAGCGTGGGGAGCACCGGGCTCAGCACGTCGACCAGCCAGGCTTCGACCTCGTCGGCCGGGGCGTCGACGCGATGGTCGATCGCGAGGTTCCACGAGGGCGCGCCGAACCACGTGTCGGCGACGAAACGCCAGGCGGCGACCGCGACCACGTGGCCGTCCTGACGCCAGGTGCGGACGGATCCGTCGGCGGCTGACCCCGCCGACTTGGCGGATCCGTCGGCGGATGACCCCGCCGACTTGGCGGATCCGTCGGCGGATGACCCCGCCGACGGCGTGGACGCCGTCGCGTGGTGCGGGGTCAGGTACTCGCGAATCGCGGCCTCGGCGGCGGGCGATTCGACGAACGGTCGATGACGCCGGAAGGCCGCGAGACGCAGCGCGACGTGCTCGTCGAGGTCGGACACCTCGCCACCATCGCACCTTCCACGTCGTTTTGCCGCACGGCCGGCGCGAACTCGACGCGTTCTTCGAGTAGGATCGAGCGCGACGTGGCGCTGCTCATCCTTCTCGTCGAGGACGACGACGACAACCGCGAAATGCTCAGCCGTCGCTTGCAGAAGCGAGGGCTCGAGGTCGTCTGCGCGGTCGACGGGGAAGAGGCGGTCGAGCGCGCGCGTCGGGATCGGCCGCTGCTCGTGCTGATGGACATGAGCCTGCCGAAGATCGACGGCTGGGAGGCCACGCGGCGCCTGAAGGCCGATCCGCTCACCGCGCCCATCCCGATCATCGCGCTCACCGCGCATGCGATGCGGGGCGATCGCGAGCGCGCGCTCGAGGTGGGCTGCGACGAGTACGACACCAAGCCGATCGTGTTCGCGCGGCTGATCGAGAAGATCGAGGCGCTGCTCGGCGTGGCGCTCTGAGGCGCGGCTCCTCCGGTGATCGCGACGCCTCGTGAACACCCCCCCTTCTTGACCGGGTGGCCTCGCCTTTCGCGCGTCGCGACACCACGACTCCTCGTAGGCGCGCGACACGTGCGCCATCGCACGCGTCCGCGCGAGGGGCGCGCGCGTTTCCTGATAGTGCGCACCCCATGGCCTTCGACCTCTTCAATCCGACCCCCGAGCACGCCCAGCTTCGCGAGATGATCCGCCGCTTCGCGGAGACCGAGGTCGAACCGCAGGCGCTCGAGCACGACAAGTCCGAGACCTTCAACCTGCCGCTCTTCCGCAAGCTCGGAGAGCTCGGCGTCCTCGGCGTGACGTGCGGTGAGGACTTCGGCGGGGCCGGCCTCGACGCGGTGGCGGCGTGCATCGTCCACGAGGAGCTCTCGGCCGTCGATCCGGGCTTCGCGCTCGCGTACCTCGCGCACTCGATGCTCTTCGTGAACAACGTCTACCAGAACGCGAGCGACGAGCAGCGCGCGCGTTTCCTGCCGAAGGCGTGCACGGGCGAGAAGGTCTGCGGCATGTGCATGAGCGAGCCGGACGCGGGCACCGACGTGCTCGGTCTGCGCACGACCGCGCGTCGCGACGGCGACTTCTACGTGCTCAACGGCGCCAAGATGTGGATCACCAACGGCGCGATCTCGAAGAGCGAGCTCGGCGACGCGTTCCTCGTCTACGCGCGCATGGAAGGCGCGGCGCGCAGCGAGCTGACGAGCTTCCTCGTCGAGAAGGGCACGCCCGGCTTCTCGCTCGGTCAGAAGATCGAGGACAAGCTCGGCATGCGCGCGTCGCCGACCGCAGAGCTGGTGTTCGAGGACGCGCGCGTGCCGGCCGCGAATCGCGTCGGCGAAGAGGGCACCGCGATGCTCCACATGATGCGCAACCTCGAGATCGAGCGCGTCACGCTCGCGGCCATGAGCCTCGGGATCGCGCGTCGTTCGATCGAGGTGATGAACGCCTACGCGAAGGAGCGGAAGAGCTTCGGCGAGCCGCTCAACCGCTACGGCCAGATCCAGCGGCACATCGCGGAGAGCTACGCGGAGTACATGGCGGGTCGCGCGTACACGTATCAGGTCGCGTACGCGATGGACCTGCACAAGCCGGGACAGCGCCTCGACACCGACGGCGTGAAGCTCTTCTGTTCGACGATGGGCAAGAACGTCGCCGACCGCGCGATCCAGGTGCTCGGTGGCTACGGCTACACCGGCGAGTACAAGGTCGAGCGCCTCTGGCGCGACGCGAAGCTGCTCGAGATCGGCGGCGGCACCATCGAGGCGCACCAGAAGAACATGACGCGCGACCTGGCGCGGCTCGACAAGCTGCGCTGAGCGCTTCGAGGCGTTCCCGAACGAAGAGGCCCGATCGCGAACGACCGGGGCTTCGTCGTCTCGACGGCCATCGTCTCGACCGCCATCGCGAAGGCGCCGTCGCGCTCGCGGACTTCGCGATCGCTCAGCGGACCTCTTCGATCGCGTCCCACACGTCCGGGTCGCGCAGGCCGAGCCAAGGATCGTTCGCCGGCGTGAGGAAGAGCTCGGCGTAGATGCGCGGATTGAACGCCGCGAGCTCCGTCGGCCGAGCTTCGTCGCCGAGCCACTGGTGCACGCGCGCGTGCAGCAGCGTCTCGTTGCGTAGACCGTCGATCACCGCGGTGCGCGTGAGGCTGCGCGCGAGGGAGTCCGCGTCGTCCCGCCCGGTCTTCAGGCGCACCAGCGCGCTCACCTGCGGGCTCGTGACCTCGAAGGACTCCACGAGGCTCGCCCACTCGACGGTGTCCGGCGGCGGCGGCGTGCGGCGACGCGCCATCGCGTCGAGCATCGGCACCTCGATCGCGGCCTTCCCGATCGTGAGCGGCATCGCGAGGAGCGCGGACGGCGCGTCGAGCGCGGCGTTCGGATCGAGCGACGCCAAGAGCGCGTCGAGGGTCGGCAGCGTGGGGTTCGCTTCGCGGCGGCGTTCCCACGCGCTTCGGCTGGCCTCGAACGCGTCTCGGTGTCGACGTGCGCGGCACGACAGCTCGTTCCTCGATCGCGCGCAGCCGTCGTGGATCGCACGGGCGCGCTCGAGCGCCGCGGTGAGCTGCGTCGGCGCGTAGAGGCCGGGCAGCGCGTCGACCACGCGGCCGTCCGCGTCGAGCACGTAGTGCACGCTGTTGCCGGTGATCGTGCGGACCATCGTGCGGCCGTCGCCCATGTCGATCGTGATGCGCGGCGCGGCGCGCTCGCTCGACCAATGCAGCACGAAGCGTTCGCGCAACGACGGCGCCACCGTCGGGTAGAGCACGGTGCGGAAGTAGCGGCTGTTCGCGCAGCTCAGCTCCTCGTCGAGACGTCCGAGCAGACGCAGCGAGAGGATGGGCACTCGGCGCGTCCGCGCCTCGGCCTTCGCAGCGTCGAGATCGGTGTGCCAGTAGAGCTCCGTCGCGTGCGCGTCGCGCTGCGCGCTCACGCCGTCGAGCGCGCGCCGCAGCCGTTCGAGCTCGGGGCTCGTGAGACCGCTCTGCAGACGCGTGACGTCGTCGCGGTGCGCGTCGAAGAGCACGCGGTGGGCGCTCGGACCGCGCGCGCGGAGCGCGGCGATCGCGCCGTTGGCGACGCGTTCGTCGGCGTCGACGGCGAGGCGCACGAGCTCGGCGTCGCTGCGCGATCCACCCGGTGTGCTGGCGTCGGGATCGGCGACGGCGTGCGAGGCGAGCAGGGACGCGGCGCCGATCGTGGCGCCGAGCGCGAGGAGCCGACGGCTCCGGAGGAAGGACGAGACGGTTCGCATGCCCCGAGGTTGCGGCGTGAGCACAGGTCGGGCGTAAGCGTTCGGTAAAAGCGCGTGGTGCCCGGTGTGCTCGATCCCGCGAGCGTCTCGCGGTTCCCGATCGTGCCCTCTCCGCGATGCGCGGCCGCAGGTTCGCCCCGGGGCACGTCGTCGACCGAGCGCGCGCGCGCGTCGTCCACCAGAAGCGGCTCGGATATCGGAGGCGTGCGCGAACCTTCGCTCAGCGACGCGCGTTCTTCTTCGCCGCGCGTGTGGGTTTCGTCTTCTTCGCGCGACCGAGCAGACCGCTCAACGACGCGACCGTCGCCTCCACGAGCGCTTCTTCGTCGCGCTTCGAGAGCCCCTTGCCCGCGAGCACGCCCTCCGCGACCAAGCTCGCGAGCCCGTGGACGGTGGTCCAGCAGAGGCGCGCGAGCGCGTCGACGTCGAGGCCTCCGCCGTAGCCGCTCGCGTGCGCGGCCGCCGCGAGCTCGCCGAGGGTGTCGCTCGTCTCGCGCGCCTCCACGATCGGCGCGTTCGGGTCGTGCACGTCGACGATCGCGCCCTGGAACATCACGCGGAAGTGCCCCACGTGGTCGCGCGCGAAGCGCACGTACGCGACGCCCGAGGCGTGCAGCGCGTCCATCGGATCGGCCTCTCCCGCCGCGGCCTCTCGCATCGCCGCGGTGAGCCCCGCGAAGCCTTCCGTCGCGATCGCGCGGAGGATGCCGTGGTGATCGCCGAAGTGGTGGTAGGGCGTCTGGTGGCTCACGCCGGCGCGTCGCGCGACCTCGCGGAAGCTGACCGCGCGCACGCCCTGCTCGGCGATCAGGTCGAGGCTCGCGTCGAGGATGGCGCGTCGTGCGTCGGTCACGGAGGCAACCTCGCACGCGTGCTTGACACTGACAAGTCGCGCCGCTAGACACTGTCACGTGACATCGTCACATCGGGCCGAGGGAGGCTCGGGAGGGCGTCGTCACGGGTCGATCCGCCGCGCGAGTCGCGCGCCGCGAGGACGGCACCCTCATGCCCGCGCGAGCGGGAAGGAGTCATCGATGCTCGGTTCCACAGGGCTCTGTTCGTTCGCACGTCAGATCGGTGCGCGTCGCTTCGGTGCGCGTCGCTTCGGCGCGCGTCCCACGTCCTCGCTCGCGTTCGCTTTCGCGCTCTCGCTCTCGCTCTCGTGCGCCCACACGCCACCTCCGCGCCAGACCACCGAGCCGCAGCGCGCGTACCTCGAGGCGATGCTCCGCCGCGATCCGTCGGGGGAGCCGCGCCTCGTCTTCCTCGCGCTCTCGCACTACGGCGCGACCGGTCAGGCGTGGGAGGGGCTCGCGTTCTTCGAGTCGATCCTCGCCACGCACGACGACCTCGACCCCACGATCCGTTCGCTCTACCAGGGCGCGATCGGCACGCTGCGCGCGCAGACCGCGGATCGGATCCCGCTGCTGCGACGCATCGCGTGGGTGGAGCGGGGGCTCGGCGAGCTCGACGACGCGGTGCGCGCGACGAACGGCGAGGCCTACGTGCTGCGTTGGCTGCGCGCGCTCGTAGGCGCGCAGCTCCCGGGCCGCTTCGAACGCGAGGACGACGCCATGCGCGAGCTCGCGTGGCTCGAAGAGAACGCCGCGCAGGCGCCCGCGCCGGGGATGCTGCGCGAGGTGCTCTACCAGCGCGCATCGATCCATCGGCGTCGCGGCGAGGAGGATCGCGCGAGCGCCTACCTCGCGCGGAGCGGCTACGCGGCGTTCGATCGACCGCACGCGCTCAACACCACCTTCACGCTCGGCGCGGAGAACGGCTTCTCGTTCGATCGCCCGCAGATCGTGGAGCTCGTCCCGGACCGCGTGTACCAAGCGCGCGGCTTCGACTTCATGGAGTACTACTTCGTGCGCTCCGCCGACGGCACGGAGCTGCTCGCGATCGACGCGGGATCGCGCGACGTCGCGGCCGAGCGCGCGGTGACGGCGCTGCGCGCGGCCCATCCGGAGCTGCCGCCGATCAGCGCGGTGCTGATCACCCACTCGCATTGGGATCACATCGGTGGGCACGGCTACTTCCGTCGGCTCGACCCGGCGCCGCGCTTCTACGCGAGCGCGCGCTCGGCCGAGCAGCTCGAACGCCAAGAGGGCAACGGCGGCCCGTACCAGCGCTGGTGGGGGCGGCGTTTTCGGGTCGGCGCGGTCACCGACTTTCGTGCGGACGTCGCGATCGGGGAGCCGACGGAGGTGGTGTTCGGCGGCACCCGCGTCTCGCTCGTGCCTTCGCCGGGCGGCGAGACGCGCGATGCGTTGCTGGTGCACCTACCCGACGAGAGTGTGCTCTTCGGCGGCGACTTCATCATGCCGTACCTCGGTGCACCGCACGCCGAAGAGGGAAGCCCGCGCGGTCTGCTCGACGCGATCGCGATCGTGCGCGAGCTGGCGCCGCGCCACGTCTTCCACGGTCACGAGGGCATCAACCGGCTCTTTCCGGACGTGGCGACCCTCGACGCGGTGCACGCGCCGCTCGGGTGGCTCGCGGACGAGACGGAGCGCCTGCTCGCGGAGGGTCTCCCGCGCGCGGAGCTGCAGCACCGGAACCTGATCCCGGACGAGATGCCGCCCGCGGCGCGGCTTCCGTACCTCGTGATCCGCGAGCATTTCGTGAACCGCCTCACGGACCTTCGCCGCGGCTATTGGTCGGAGCCCTTCGACGGCGGCGACACGCTGACCTCGCGCGAGCTCGGCACGCTCTTCACCCACTACGCGGGGCTCTCGCGGAGCGCGCGGCTCGCGATGGTGGAGCGCATGATCGACGCGGGCGATCACGAGCTCGCGCTCCGCTGCGTGGGGTGGCTCGAGCCGCATCACCCGAACGACCCCGAGCTCGACGCGTTGCGTCGGCGCGTCTTGCTCGCCTTGGTCGAGCGCTACCAGAACGTCGATGCGTTCAAGTTCATCTGGTACGGCGGCGCCGCGGGCCTCGAGCTCGGTCCGGAAGGCGGCGCGCCGTGAGCGCGCGTGCGATGGCGACGCGCGCGGTGTCGTCGCGTGCGAGGTCGACGTGCGGCGCGCTCGTCGTATGGCTCGCGCTCGCGACTCCGACGAGCGTCGACGCGGACGCCACCTCGAGCGCGCCGCTCGAAGCGCTCGACGCCACGCGCGATCTCGAGATCGAGCTCGACCTCGTGCTCGCCGACGCGACGACACGGGCGCGTCGTTGGCATCGCGCGTGGGCGATCACCTTCGCGCTCGGCCTCGCCGCGCAGGGTGTGCTCGTCGGCGTCGCGTCGAGCCGCGACGAGCGCATCGCGAACCTCCTCGGCCTCATCCCGCCGATCACGGGCCTCTCGATCCAGCTCGCCACACCGCTCGCCGCGCTCGGAGGGCCCGAGCCGAACGAGCCCCCCGAAGTCACGCTCGAGCGTTACGCGCGCTCCGAGCGCGAGAAACGTAATTGGTTCGCCCACGTCGGGCCCATCTTCCTCAACCTCGCGGTCGCGGCGCTCCAGCTCTTCGTCACCGACCGCCCGGTCACCGCGGGCCTGCAGGTCGGGATCGGGATCACGCTCTCGCAGACGCAGCTCTGGACCTCGCCGCGCGTCGCGACGCGAGCGTCGCCGTGATCGGCTCGAGACCGCGTCGTCGCATCACGCCGAATCAACGCGAGCGCGCTTCCGTCGGGACGCGAAGTACACGTCGTGGGTCATCGCGAGCCGCACGTCGTACCCTGCCGCGATGAGCATCCTCGGCTTCGAGCGAGCGCAGCGCGCGCGAACCCTGCAGACCGCGCTGTGCTTCGCGCTCGCGAGCTGCGCGCCGTCGGTGGCGAACCGCGACGTCGCGTCACCGACCACCGACGACGCGCGTGCGTCCGATCCTCCGGAGACGCCGTCGACGGAGCACCCGACCCACGACCCGACCGACGCTCGCGCCGCCGACGCGACTCCCACCGACGCGAATCCCGACGACGCAGTTCGCTTGGTTCGCTCGCCTGACGGCGACGCTCACGTGACGTCGGGTCGCTCGGCCTGGCGGCCGGCTCCAGAAACGTCGATTCCCTCCGACGCCGCCGTCGATGCGTTCTGCGCCTGCCTCACCGAGACCGAAGGTCGCTTCGAGCTCGTGGGCACCGTCACGGGTCGCTTGCCACGCGAGATCCCCGAAGCGTCGGGCATGGTCACCTCCCGCTTCGACGATGCGGTGCTGTGGACCCACAACGACTCGGGGCACGACGCGGTGCTCTTCGCAGTGCACGAGGACGGCACCCTGCTCGCACGCCTCGAGCTCACGAGCGCGCGCGGTCGCCTGCGCAACCGCGACTTCGAAGACCTCGCGGCGGGCCCCTGCGATGCACGGGACAACGCGCGGAGCTGCCTGTACGTGGGCGACTTCGGCGACAACGAGCTGAACGCACCGAGCGTCCACGTGCATCGCCTGCGCGAGCCGGATCCGACGAGTCGGCGGGCTCAGCCGCCGACGGATCCGCGCTCTGCGACTTCGGTCGCGCGGGTGGAGACGATGGAGCTCACGTTCCCCGACGGCGCGCGCGACACCGAGGCCATGGTGGTCGACGATCACGGCACGGTCTGGTTGCTGACGAAGCGACCGCCGAACGGGCGTTTTCGACTCTACTCGGCGCCCTTCCGCGCGAGCTCGCGCGCCACGCTCACGTTTCACGGCGAGGTCTCGCTCGCGCCGCTCGGGATGATCGCGAGCTTGAGCATGTTCACCGCCGCCGACCTGCACCCGCGCTGTGGGCTCGTCGGCGCGTACTACGGCGGCGCGTTCGCGATGCGCGTGGAGTCCGCGAACGTCGCCGCCGCGGTCGGCTCGGAGCTGGTGCCGATTCCGACCGGGCGCGGTCTGCAAAACGAGACCGTCGCGTTCACCGCGGATGGGTATCGCCACGCGATGGAGGGTGAAAGCGCCCCAATCCACCGATTCCGCTGTGTCGCGCGGTCGAATTGATGCGTGGACGGAGTGATCGAGGACTGATCGAGGACTGATCGCAAGACCAATTGCGGTTTTGGAGCCGACCGCCAGGTCGAGCGACCGCCGCAACGTGAGTGTCGCCGTCAGGCGACCGAACCATCGAATTGACGTTTTTCGAGCCGGCCGCCAGG
>ERZ761602.6106-NODE-6106-length-13744-cov-11.477756_pt1 | contig 13744 bp, 13 predicted proteins | sample MGYA00512165_ERZ761602 | MGnify/ENA primary metagenome ERZ761602 (study PRJEB28899, sample SAMN02445085) | bioreactor sludge metagenome | biome: EBPR sludge; isolation source: Thorneside wastewater treatment plant | place: Australia: Brisbane, Thorneside...
AGTTTCCTATATACCTTTATTACGAACCAATTTAAGAAATTAGTGGGCGATCTCCGCACGCCTGCGCAAAGGCGAGGTCGCAAGGAAGGAATTTTCTGATGAGTTGAGTCTATATCAGCCCCTCATCCGAGAATGAGTAGTAGCCTTCCACAGTCAGAATGAGATGATCCATCAACTGAATGTCGAGCAGCTTGCCGGCTTCCTTCACTTTACGGGTAAGGTCAATGTCGGACTGGCTGGGTTGCAGATTTCCGGAAGGGTGATTGTGTGCCATCAGGATACCATGCGCACCGACACGCAAAGCTGCGATGAAGATGAGTTTGGGATCAGCTACAGTTCCGGCTGTGCCACCGGATGAAAGTTCAAAGATTCCCAAGACGCGGTTGGCCCTGTTTACAAATAGTACTTTGAATTGTTCCTGCAACTCCAGTCTTGACAAATCCCAGGAGTTCATAAATACATTTCTAACATCACGTGAAGTTGAAATCCTGGGTCGCATGGAAGGTTTCACGTTTGACTTGTAGGAGAGTTGAATCTCTGCGACTTCGAGTAGTTGGTGTTGATCATTGCTGTTTTCCATAATCGTAAGAATTAATTATGGAGCCCTTCAAAGCGCTAAGGGCAGCCGACCGGACAAAAGGAAAAGGAATAAATTTGAAACAAGACACAAAGCCGTGAGGCACCGATAATTTTATGCCGGAAGCTTTTGACCAGTCGAAGCGGACCTTGCGCACGTTTGCTTCAGAATTAATTCGAACGGATTATGGAATCAATAAATCAACACACCACTCTTGAGGTGCATGATAACGATGTTATTGAACACGGATACAGGAACGAACCTTTGCAAGAATTCACCAAACAGGGAGTGGTTCAGATGCGCCTCGCTTTCTTCTTCCGCTTTCGTATTCTCAACGCTTTTTCAGGATCAACTTCCGGTTGCTGTTCTGCGTGAAGGAAGTCTCCGGGTGAAAGACCTTTCAGGATGGTATGAAGATTGAACTGTCCCGGCCATTCCCACTCTATATTATATGGAGTTGAATTTGGCTCCTGCTGAAAGGATTTTGTCTTATTGTTTCCTTGCCGGATAATTTCACGATCCCGTTCCTGATTATAGTCAATTATGTTTTTGATGGTCCCCCATTTGAAATCATTCCCAAGCTTTGAACCGGTTATCGTATTGCCTTTGTATGCATACGAGATTCCGCTGACAAATCCGGTGGTGGCCTGGTTGAATAAAACGTTTACACCTTTTGATTGCAGGGCGTGTATAAATTCTGAACAGGTAAGTTTTTGATTGCTACTGAGTACTTGTTTTATGATTACTTGCAAGGCAAGCTTGTTGGATGGAATGCCGGTACGCTTCATCATTTCCCGCTCGTCTTTGGTGATAGCGCGGTGTTGGGCTTGTTTGCTGGAGATGACTTGCGTGAGGTTGTGTTTTAGTTCCAACTGCCGGAGTACTTTCTCACTGCGCGCAAAGTCATTGCTATCGCTGAGTACGGTGCCATCATAGCCGATACGATTCACCAGAATGTGCATGTGTGGATGATCAGCATCATAATGCCGGAAGAGGATGTATTGATGTTGCGTGAAGCCGTTGGCGTGCAGGTACTCCAGGCCGATCTGTTTTATTTTGTCATTGGATAAGTTTTCATTTGGTGGAAAGTTGAGTGAGGTGTGATAAAAGTATTTCCGGAGATTGGGGCGCTGGGCTTTCACCATCAGGACTTCTTTCAGGATGGTGCGCTCTGTGGGGGATGCAAAAGTATGGTCGAGGATTTCCGCTACGCCTTTGTTTACTTTCTCCAGGTTGTAGCGCAGGGCGCCTTTGAGTCCTTTACCCTTGATCTGGTTGCCCGTCATCGGTAAGTCGTTTGATAATTTCCCGCAGCATGCGGGTAAGTTCGAGTTGATGCACCAGGTACATTTTGGGGAACTCACCTAAGTTGATTTTGTGGGTGACCTGATTGAGGTTGACTCCGATTTTCTTCAGTTCCAGATACACCGCTGTATCCAGTGGTGACATCCTGATGGGCGGAAACTTGCCGGTAAAGATTTTCATGCGGATCCAGTTTGCCGGACTCAGGCCGCTGGCTTTGGCCAGTTCCACAACCTTATCATTCTCACTGGTGGTTAACCGGATGTTGACCTGCACAATTCTTTTTTCGCTATCGTTTATTTTAGGTCTTGCCATAACATTTCAACAATCGAACGCAGTGGTTCCTGTTTCAAGCCAGTTGAAGCGTAGCGGAAACATGGCTTGCTCCGAGTTTACAGAGGTCATCAGGTTGCGTTGTGTTTATCTGTGTTTAGTTGTTTCATCTTGCTTCAACTTGCCTTTGATTTTCCTTCCTTGCCTTTTCCTGCCTCGCTGTGTGGTAATTTGAACTTGCCTGGACCTAATTGCTTCTCGGTAAGTTCATGGGCATCCAGGAACTCCCACTTCCCAGAATTTGATTTGGCATTGGCCTTCGTCTTACGTTTATACTTTTTGATGGCATGGGCAAGGCTTGTGTAATTCAGCGGGATTTCCTCACCTGCTTCTTTCAACAAGTCATCATGAATGATGTCTAAGGCCATAGCCGGGCCTACTTCCGAAATGACTTCGGAGTAGATTTCTGTGAGGAGTGTGTAAGCTCCCCTATGTTTTGCTTTCAAAAACCGGATCAGGTATTTCTTGTTCATAGCTGTGATGAATGGGTTGATGGCGATTACTGCTTTTCCCTTCCCAGATAGACGCGAACGGTATTAGGCTTTAGTTTTCTGAATTCGGTGAACGATTGAACCGAATCTCCTTTGGCCGCTGTAAAGTCGATGAAATAAAAACCGTCCTGTTTCATCACCCGCTTGTTTAGTTCTGCGGTTATGGGGAATGTTTCATTCATCAACCTGAGGTGAGTGACGTCCAGTTGCATGGACCAATACCAGACCGCAATCGTGGAAAACAAAGCAATCAGCAGACCGAATGAAATCCATTTGATCGTAATCCCCATTTGAAATTTCCAGGCTTCACCTTTATAGTGAAAGTGAAAAGCTACGGGGCTTACTTTGGATGCAGCTGCCTCAATTTGTGAAGCCAGTTCACGATTGCTTTGCCGGAGCGTTTCGATTTCCTTATGTATGGTAAAGAGTGCGGGGATAACCGGATCATGGGTTGAAAACTGAAACCCATATTCTTTAAACAGGAATGCACAATACGCACGCAATGTTTTTTGTTCATCTTCTGTCATGGCCATCACATCAAATGTTTAGCTCCTCAATTGGTCTTTTAAAGTAAATAGCTGTGAAGGGGCTTAAGTCTGCTGTGCCTTTCCCACTCTTCAACACATTCTCTACGGTGCGCATGGCGATTTCACCTTTATCTTTTACCAAATCGAATTTGAGTAAGGTGAGATTATGGCGGCCGGTGTATTGTTGTAGCGCGGTTTCCTGTTCTTGTGAGAGAGCGTTGAAGCCATTGGCGGCCACGGTTATGGGTAAGTGTCCTGATACAGAATCAACCAATTCGGACAGATATTCCATAGTGGCTTTGAAGATGTTGCCGCCACCGACTATGCAGATGAGTTGCAACTGGATGTCATTAGCATTCAATATGTGAGTGATGGATTCTATGCCATTTAATGAAAAGTATTTAGGTAGTTGTTCGGCTACACTGGCTCCAAGGTCTGCGATATACAAGTCCTGATCGCCTTCGATGACACTTTCAAAGAGTCCATTGAAGGCACCTCTGTCGATGCGTTTGGTAAGGGGATCCAGGAATGAAACGCGCACCGGCTGGCGGTAGGCAAGTTGTTTGAGTGTAGTGGTGGTGGCATCATCCAGATCCAGGATAACCGCTGCGGGATACTTTTCTGCGAGCATAAAGGCAAGCACAGATTTTCCGGAACCGCCTTTGGCCTGTGTGATGAAGTGGATTTTCTTTTTCATGGTGATTGATAGTAGTTAGTATTAAGTCGTTAGTCTTTAGTACTGAGTCCTTGGTGTTGAGTCATTATTCTTTAGTGGGTCGTGTTGAGCAGGCTACAAGCCGTAACATGCTGTTACATTCTCAAGGTCCGCCTTCGTTTTTGCGGGAGTGGTTTCAGACCGGGATCTTCTGCAAGGGATTGGCTATTGAATTGATTATTAGATTGATCATTAGATAGATCGTTCGATTGATTATCGGATTGATTTTTTGTCTTTCCTTTAGCGATCAGAAAATCGTTCACGTCTTTGTGCGGCCGGTAGAGCGTAGATGCATCCTGGTAGCGGATACCTTTTACAATGAGTGCAGCTTTGGCATCCTGTGCCGGTTGATCGTTGTCCAGAAATAACGAAATCTTTTGATGTGCCTGTAAGAGTTGCAGGTTCCGACTCAGCAAGCGAAGTGAGTTGAGAATTAAAAAGTCCGATTGATGGGTAAACTTTTGGAAGGCTTCATCTTTGATTTGTATGACAGACAAAAAATCCATGAATCCTTCGAGCACACAGATTTTAGAATTGGTGTCCATGGCTTGGTGGTTATTGTTTTCTGTTATGCGCTCATCGGTAAACCTGACAATCGAAATATCTTTCGGTGAAGAAGAACCTTTGAACCACCGGTTGCGCAGTTCCCAGGCTCCGGATTGGTTGGGGAAACCAATGGCGGTGTATTCGCGCTCATTCATTTGAAAGCGGATTTGTTTGCAATACCGTCCGGCAACTGAAGCGGGTATGCCACGGGAGTGCAGATACCCGATGAGGTCTTTGTCGGTGAGTGGATCTGCTTCCAGTACGACAAGCTTTGCCGGTGTTGGAAAAGAAGCAGCGGGTTTTCCGGATAGGGAGGTGATGATGGCACCCGACAGTGATCCGGTTATGTCTTTGTTATCGGAATAGAGTCGCTGTAGAAATTCATGCGGTGAACAGGAAAAAAGTTTCATGCCGAGGTCAATGATACTACCACCGGAACCGGTACCATGATCGAACCAGAGGTTGAGGCTGGCGTTGACTTTGAAGGAAGGTGAACGTTCTTCCCGAAAGGGTGAATGATACCAGTGATCGGCACCCCGGATTTTGGCCGGTTCAAATCCTAACCGGCTTAAGTAATCGATTATTGGAATTTGTCGCGCAGCTTCAAAAGAAAACTTGTTTAGGCTCATACCTGAACTGAGTTTAGGTTCACTGCATCAGTATCCATTAGCATAACTTCGCTACCCTTGCGGGGATGATAGGAAGGGGTGTATTTGAAGTAGCCGAATACCTGAAGCTCTTTGATTGTTTTATGATAGGTAGCAATAGAGCGGATGCGCGAGGTATACATGAGTCCTCTTCTGGAAACCCGATATTGCTTTTGAAACCCTTGCTCGATCCAGGCCTGACATAGCGCAAGGGAAAGAGAAACGTGCACGGGTCGCATGCGCGAATCCGTGACGATGCGCTGAATGAAGCTTTTAAGTTGAATGAGTTTCATTTGCTCCATGACTTGGCCCGCACTTCACTACCTGGAAGCATTTTTCTCCAACACTTTTATAATGTCCTCCTGCCTGTAAAAGACTATGCTGCCCATTTTGGAAAATGGTAGTGTGCCGTTGACGCGCAAGGTTTGTAAGGTACCTGCCGAGACTCCTAACATCTTTCTGACTTCAGCAGAGCGTAGCCATTGTTTAGAAGGTGTGCTGCCAGTTGACTGCAACAGGTTTTTTATTTCACTGAGCAGTGAAAGTTGAAAGTCGTGTAAATCACCTAGTGTGATGAGTTCATCCCGGTTGGTGCGTTTGGGTTCCGGTAATTCTTTGCCCATAATCTTTGTGTTTCATTGGAAAGACAACAGGATGCTGCTCATGGCAAGCACATGCGTTGCCATCAGGGAAGACATCTGGTTATCACTTCCCCAAAAAGAAAAGCGATAACCTGTTCAAAGATTAGGATGCTGGGGATCAGGAATTCACAAGTTGGGGGGAAGGTGGGGAAGAAAAATTACCGAAAGTTGGGAATTAGAATTTACGCTGGGATTTCAGGAACGGCTGTTTATGACCTTTACTGATGGGCGGACCTTGTTCTTGGATGGGCCTTGGCGTGCACTTTAATAAGGTGTTTAATATCAAGGTGCAAATATGCTTCCGTACTTTTCAATGACCGATGCCCTAATAGATCGCGAATAGATTTGATAGGTGCGCGGTTATGGTATAGATGCGTGGCGCAAGAATGCCGCAAGGTATGGGCTGATACGTCAGTATTGGGAAAGTATTTCTTGATCAACCTCCACAAATACATCGGGTAGATTTGCTTTCCACTATCAGTGGTGAACAAATAAGGTGTTGTGTTTTTTGATGACCCTAATTTCAAATACCGTACAATAAGTGTCTTCAATCGCTTACCAATAGGAACTGCCCTTTCAATATTACCCTTTCCAATTAATCGGATTAGTTTAAGCTTACTATCAACTTGATTCTTTTTAAGATTAATAAGTTCATTCGACCGACAGCCAGTTTGATAAAGGAACTCCAACACTAAACGATCCCTCAAAAGCCATTTACATTGTTTGTATTCGATGGCGTCCAGCACTTCATTAATTCGTTCCTTCGTTAAATACTTACCTCTCGGCTTTACAAAACGAACAGGTCTTATGTGCGCACATGGAAATTGTTTATACGGAGTGAATCTCCTGTAGAATCGATAAAACGACCTGAGCACTTCAAACTTCCGATTGACAGAACTCGGTGAATAGCCCGATTCCTTCAGGTGACGCAAAAATTCTCTCACATCGGCCCGCAGAACTTCCAGTAGATTCTTTTTACAAAACGACTTGAATTGTACAAGATCAGCCCAATACGCAATTACTGTGTGGTGGCCGTACTCCGGACATGTTTAATGTGGGAGAGATACACATCAATTTCGGTTGTAATTAGTTGGACCGACTCCGGCCAAATTCATAAATCAAATATTTTCAATGAATTAAGTTGAGATTTTTAACCTTCATTTTTGTTCAGTGCTACCTTGGGCTAGACTGGCAAAACTGCCTTCTGCTACCGAGTTCCATGACTATGGCACCTGAGTTAAGAGTAAAATTCTGCGTTCTCAAAAGTTAGTTCTGGGAAAAATTATAGGTTAAAGTCAACCAATTACCAGCATCATCAAACTGAGATGATGCAATAAGAACATCTCCATCAGGGTTCTTGCATTGGAAATGCATTGAACTAATTCCATTGATATGAGTGTTGATTCTTATAGAGGTTGTTCGTTCAAAATTAATCTGTTGTAGGATCGAATCAACCATTAAGTCAGGTAAAACTAGTGTATCAATCTTGAATTCAAGTTGTTTAGCTAGAAGTTCATTGTGTTCGAACGAATAACTTACTGTCCATTGACCAAGACTTTTTCTATAAATATCTGCATCAACACCTAGAACGCGCTGGTAATCCCACTCCGTAAGTTGTTTTTTAGTAGGTCGTTGTGTTACGCTATAGTATAAAATTTCTTCTTGATTTGAGGCGCACGCAAGAAAAAACCCGAAGATCAAATAATAAAAGTCTTTCATAATATTGCATTTTCATTTTTTTCTAAATGGTGGCGCTTGTTGACCTCCAGGCAAGTGCTTTCCGCCAAGTCTTAGATCATAAAATATTCTGAGGTCATTAGCTCCCTCTCCTTCATCAAGGCCAGTTGAATGGATGTGATAAATTAGTTCATGGAGCACGATGCCCCCCAATGACCATCTGGTTTTTTCTGGATAGGACCAACTTGTAGTGGAAAGTTTATCAGAAAGAAGTATCAAAGAGCTACTCTCTGTGTTACCGCCCGCTTTGTCGATTAAGAAACTTTTAGACCCAGGATACTTATCATCTGGAATAATTCGAAGCTCCACTGAATGGCTCATGTTTATTAATTCAAACATTGCCAATTTATACTTGTCTTCATTCCAATTCAAATTTTTATTACCAACAAGCCAATACGTTGAAGTTTCAATTTGTTTATAATTTTCTTTTTCAAAAAGATTCCCCCATGTGGAAGGTGAAAACAAGCGGACTTCGTTCGTCCGTATTGTTTTGGTTGTAACTCGGGTTTCTACTGAAAAAGCCTCATTTTCGCCATACTGATTGTTGTAAATTCGGTTGAGATCTGCTGCGATTTGGTTCATTGCATCTGCATTTGTACTAAATACTCCGCCCTTTTTTTCTGGTTCAAAATACACCCCGCTAAATCCAACCGACCCGGTATCAAAGCGACTATCTCTAGTTGAATACCCATCAGAATACTCAAATCTGCCATCCGGATCAATTACCCGTATTGGGTTATTAAACCCATAACGAAAGGGAGTAAGGTCCATTGCCATTCCAGCCATAGGATCGGTAACGTGCCACCTTCCTAACTCTGGGGCATACATTCTGGCCCCGTAATCAAGCCACCCCAAATTATGTTCATCCTGTAGTTCTTTTCCATTGTAAAGGTAATCATTGTCTAACGATGTCTGCTTCTGGTAAGACGATGCCGCAATCTGTAAACCAAATGGATAGTAATCATTTGTTTGTAACACTTGCAGCGTGGGTGTGTTCCTTGTATGCACGATAGTAAAGTCATCGAAGTATACACTGGTAGCTGAACTCACATTGGCTTCGTTGGCTACATAGGTGTAGAGATAACCGCCCGTGGGAATAGTAATATCTAAATACATTTGCTGGTGGCCTACCAGGGCGGTACTGTTTACCGCTACATATCCAAATTGCTGGTAGACATAACTGCTGTTGAACAGGATGTAGAATAAATACGCTTTCGGGATACCTGTGGTCTGACCAATGGTGGCAGCCTGTGGCGGAACATTATTAGTAAGTGCGGTGTGTGCGGCCTCACCGGAAGTTAATCCAAACGAACCCGTGACCACACTGGCCAGGTTTGAGATCAGCGCATTGTTACTGCCCGTACCAGTACTGTACCTGGCAAACACCTCTAATTGTACACGATCTCCGGTGGAGACTTGTATCATCTTGGCCGGGCCAATAGTCTTATTCAGATTGCCATTTGTCTCCGCACTTTGGTTCGGTGTGGTTACTTCTATACTGGCCGGAGTGCGGTTGAAGGCTGTAACCCTACGGGTGCTGATGTTATAAAACTGGCTCTGTTCTTTGTTGGCTATAGGAGTTGGGGTCTCCATCGTGGCTTTGTACACATCTACCTGCTTCTGGTGGCCATATACTACGCGTGTGTTACCCAAATGATCCTTATGAAAGTATTCATAGTTCCAGTTAGCGCCATCTTTTACTACGCGACCTTCTGCGGTGGACATGAATTTTAAATCCGCTGCCAGAGGTGGACTTGTTACCGCCTGCACACCTTCATATTGGATGCCGCCTATGTAGTCCGTGCGTGAGATCAAAACTCCGGCATTGTCATAGGCCACCTTCCTGAGTTTGGTTCCGGCTGCATCATAAGTGTACACAATCTTTTTGCTTCCCAGCCTTACTTCTCTTGGTAAGTTCAGGTGGTTATACAAAACACCTTTCGGGTCGGGACCGCTGGGACCCACGATTCCTTTGTTCTGATCTACCTCCATGCTGCCGTTGGCATCGTAGGTATATTCACCGGTGGTGAGTGTGGTAGTCTCCGCAAAACCATAAGGTTTGTAGGTTGCCGTAGCATTATCCAGCACGGCATCCAATTGATTGCCTTTGTATTTATACACCAGGTCATCAATCAACGCATTGGTGGTACTGTTGAACAAAGACTTACGTTTCAGGGTAGTGATGTTTCCATTCTTATCATAAGTCAGGTTTTCATCATACAGGTTTACATCCACATTCCAGTTTGCTCCGTTCTTGGCTGCATACTTGGCATCTTTCAGGCGGTTTAAATTGTCATACGTAAAGCCATAAATCTTTTCTGTACTCGCATCTACCAGGTTACTGGTCTTCCACTGGATGGCCGAGATGTTGCCATTAAACTGGGCGGTGGTGTTGACGCCATTGATGCTTACCACATCGTTGTACTTCAGTTCCATACCAAACAAATCATTCGCATCATCATTATAGGTACCATCGCTGTTTAGCTGCGAGTTGTTGATGTGGGTCATCCAGCCGCGGATGTTGTAGCGATAGTCATTGGATTGTAAAAACGTTGTGCCGCTGTTGGTGGAGTGAACATTCTTTTCTACCAGTTGCCCCAGTTCATTGTATTGATGTGACGCGACCAGTGTCCGGTTCGCTGTCTGTCCGTCCATGGTCTGCCACATTTCTTTTACCCGGCCCATGTGATCATAGGTGGTTTCAGTAAGTACTGTGAGTGCAGAGCCGTGTGAGAGTTGGGTCTTGGTCACCCACGAGGTGAGGCCATAATATTCATTGGTAGTCCGGTTCTTGTTATTCAGGTGATCATCACCTACCACCTGTAGCAACCGGTACTTGTCATCATAATAACTGGCCGACACCAGCCATTGCACCGGTGAGCTTTGCAGCACTCTTACTTTGGTGCCAGTAACCAGATTCTTTACGCGGTTGTGAACTTGCCCGGTAAAGCCGGACGGGATGGATGCATCGTACGCGGTACCCAGTGCAAGATTGGTCTTGAAGGTATAGTCATCGTAATAGGTGATAGTAAAGATGTCGTTGATCGTGGCTGTGGTCGGGTAGGTTAGATTCAATGAATAACCTACGCTATTACCACTCGCGGCATTTTCATGGCGGTTGGTGATGGCGTTCACTGCGGTAACCATCTGATCCCGTGTACTGGCACTGGTGATCTCCCCGGTGATGATGGGGCGGTTCAGTACATCATACTTGGTAAAGCTCCATTTACCGGTAGCCCGCTGGTTGCCATCCTGGCTCAACACCAATCTGTCCCACTGGTCATAGACCATCTCTACCTGCTTTGCTCCGGGCACGCGCTTGTAAATCATTCGGCCTCTTCCATCGTAGCGGTACTCAAAGGTGAGTGAGTCCAGCATATCTTTCTTCAACTGGTTTGTACCCAGTCCATCATATGCTGTATTGCGATGGATAAACTTGGGCTGCAGTACAAAGCGCAGCCGGTCAAATTCATCATAGATATAGTAGGTCAAGGTCCATTCGTTGTCTAAGTGAATGTTGGCCGTAGTACTTTCCTGTACTTTCTTCAGCACCACCTTCCCTTGTTTGTCTTTGTATTCCCGCACCTGACGGTTCATTTCATCTTTGGTCACGTTTACATACAGGCTGTTGGAAGGATAGCTGGCTGTGCTGCTCAGCAGGTATTCTGTTTTACTGTTGAGTGTTACCGCGGTCAGCGTCCAGATTTTTACTTTCTCCTGATTGGCTGATGTGCCATCGGTATTGGCCAGGTATTCGAACTTCACCGTTTTGGCATTTGCAGGTGTTGTGGCATTAGGTTGATACACCGTTCCCGGTGCGCCTTGTTGCAGCACTCTGTTCAGCGGGGAGGCTTCAAACACTTTCTCTGACCACGGTGCGGCATCGGTTTTGATCTTGTTCAGGAAGGCGGTGGCCGGGTTATAAAATGAACTTTGTGTAGTCAGGTCATTACTCTTATAGGTACCATCGCTGCCGGAAACATAAGGAAGGTAATCCCGTACTTGACGGCCATAGCCATCATATTTGATCGGTGTTACAATGTCATTGCCAAGCGGTGATGCTTGTGTGGCCACACTCTGCATGGGGCGACCTAATCCATCGAAGTAGGTAATGGATTGTGTCCGCTGTTCTTTGGGTAACATCGGCACGGAGGCGGCATTGGTAATATTGGGAACCAGTACCTGGTGTGTTACAATGTAGTTCATGTTTACACAGGCGTAGGGCGGATTAACCGTAACCGTTACAGGCGTTCTGTTGCCCTCGCACGTAGTTACCGTATTGTAACGCGCCACATAATAGGTGCTGGTGGCCGTAATGTTTGTCGGGGGTGTGATTGAACTACCACCGCTTGCCGCAGCGTACCATCGGTACACTTCATTTGCTCCGGCTCCCGATCCGCTCCAGCTTACCGCACCCGATCCGCAAACCGTGGCCGGTGTGACTGTACCGGAAGCTGTTCCAGGTATAGCATTCACTGTAACTGCAGTCGTTGATTGATGACTGCTCCACGTAGTATTGCATTTAGCCCGCAAGTAGTAGGTACCGGAACCGGATACCGTGTAGGTCTTTGCCGGGTAACTGGTTGAAGTACCGTTAGTGGCTATTTGCCAATACCAGTTGATTCCGGCTGGCGGGTTTACAGTATAGGAAATTGTCTTAGCCCCACACGTATTGGTGGAATACGAAAAGTTTGCATTAGGTGTAGTTACGGTCGGGCAATTGACGGTAATGGATTTGGTAGCCATCGGGGCTTGCCCATAGGCACTGAAACCAAGTGTGCATGTCCCGCCTGTTGTCCAGGTAATAGAAGCATAATAGGTAGTTCCACTGGTCCACGTAGAATTAACGGTTCCATTAAGTGGTGAAATACTCCACGTGTAGTATCCATACACAGCACTGCCCGCGTAAGTATAAGTGGCGGTCTGGCCCGGTGTAACCGGGCTGGAGCCCGTGATCTGGGCATGTGCTACACTGCCCATCAGGATCATTAATGCAATCAGGCTCTTTCTCATTCTTGCTGAACGTTTGCTACTGAAAATCTCAAATGAAACGGACTCGGGCCACCGGTCATGCTCAGCTCCATACTCAACCCTGTACTTGTCCGACTTGCAATCAACGCACCCTGCACTCTTTCATCTGCAAAATGATAAGTCTGACTGCCTACTTCATCTATATCTGCCCATGTACCAACAACCGAAGTAATATTCCAATCGATGACGAAGTTTCCCCCATCCTGGATCCACTTTATCTTCCCGCTTCCGCTAATTAAAAACTCACTCGCACTCACCACATCCGCTGAAGTATTCAAATCCCTGAATCCCGACACACTCCATCGAAGTGTATCAACGCCAGAAGTCTGAGCTTCTGAAATTAAAGGCACTATTAATAATAGTGCGATCAAAAATCTTTTTATCATAAAGTGTTTATCATTTACGCTCAGAAATATTTAACCGGAGGTTTAGCCTTTACCAAAGCCACATCGCTCAATTGAAATCCTACCCTTATCATAAATGCCCGGGGATAAATTGGATCAGGCGATTTATGAAACACGTTATATAAAGCCGTCATGGTCATGTCCAATTTGCGATGGATAGCAAAGCGTCTTCCTGCACCAAGTAACAAAGCATCTTTCCAAATACGTTTTGACTTGCCTTCCTGCGTACTCATACCGGGTGAATTTTGCGCATACTCTGCGTAGCCAAAGAATGATTTTATTACATCGTAACTGGAAAACAATTTTCCACCGATTACATCGGGGGCCAAGGTGGGTACATCATTAAAAGTTTGGCGATAAGTACCACCAAATCCTATTGTAAAGCGACTGGTAAACCGGTATCCAAGCTGCGGTGCAAAATCAAGGGACACCGGTTCAAGATTTAGAATTTGAAAATTAGTGGCTACCACCAATCGCTCCTTAAAAGTTCTACCAGAAAGGGAAGTTTTCTTCACTGCTGTACTCAGATCATTCGAGTTGACAACGGTACTGTATCGTTTCATCAACCAATCAGTTTTTCGCTTTACCTCATTCAGCAATTGGGGATTATTATCGATGTACTCCATCGCTAACTCCTCGGCTTGTTGCTTCAGAAATTCTTTGCGTGCGGTAAAATCGTTCAGGTTTTCAGCCTGACCCTTAAAGTCATTAAACTTATTTTGAAACGGACTACGCATAGATTGCAACTCACCAGCACCAACCTCATCTAAAAGTCGTTGTTCCAGTTTGGGTT
>ERZ761602.6107-NODE-6107-length-13743-cov-110.003945_pt1 | contig 13743 bp, 17 predicted proteins | sample MGYA00512165_ERZ761602 | MGnify/ENA primary metagenome ERZ761602 (study PRJEB28899, sample SAMN02445085) | bioreactor sludge metagenome | biome: EBPR sludge; isolation source: Thorneside wastewater treatment plant | place: Australia: Brisbane, Thorneside...
TGCCGCCGGCATCCGGGTGAGCGGCAGCGCCGCCGACATCGCCCGCCGCGGACGCACGGTGGAGCGCTCGGGCCTGCGCCCCGGCGATCTGGTCTTCTTCAACACGCGCAACGCACCCTTCTCGCACGTCGGCATCTACATCGGTGATGAGCGCTTCGTGCACGCGCCCTCGGGCAGCGGCCGCGTGCGCATCGACCAGCTCGGCGCCCGCTACTACGCACAGCGCTTCGAGACGGCGCGCACCTACTTCGACTGACCACCTCCCGCGGCGGCGAGCGGCACGCGCGGTCGGATCGTGCGGTCTGCCGTTCGCGCGGGCGCTATTGCAGGCGGCAACGGCCGCAGCGAGTCGGCTCGAGCGCCGGCTCAGGCAGCAGCTGGCGCGCCGGCAGGCTGATCTGCCCGATGAAAGAGCCAAAGACTGCCGAGCAGCACCGCGACGCAGGGGAACAGGAAGAGCTGCGGTCCAGATTCGAGCGGCCCGGCGTGCAGCAGGATGATCGTCAGAAGACTCGACCCCGACAGCAACACGAGGCTCAGCGCAGCGACCCGACGCAGTCGGGAGAAGAAGCCAGCGGCAGCAATGGAGAGTGCGGCCAGCGGAATGAGGTAGACGCCCCAGCTGACAAACCAGTCAGCGTGCGACAGCAAGGCATCGACGACTCCCGACAAGCCGCGGGCTCGAGCCAGTTCGCCCACCATCGCGAAACACGCGGCAAGCAGCACGTAGGGCAGCGCGATTGCCGTCGCTATGGCGTGCAGGGCGCCGTGCATCGTCGCTGCGCGCTGCTGCCGCAGATGGAGGACTTGGCGGTCACGTGCCCGCCCGTCCCGGACGCGGTGTTGGCCGCCATCGTCATGGCGGCAGAACGCTGCCGTTGAGTTCAAGCAGTCGCCCGTTGCGCAGCCGGGCGCCGAGCGTGTGTTCTTCGTCCCAGGCTACTCGGTAGCCGACCTCGACAGCCAACTCGTCATCGGGTGTGATGACCGCAACGAAGTCGACCGAGGCGTGTTGCCAGACCTGCTCTGGCTCGGAGATGCGCGGCAGACCTTCTCCGGGAGCCTCGGACTCACCCGTGGCAACGGCTTCCGCGTACGGAGCGTAGTGCTCGAGCAGCGACGCCGCGATTCCCGCACGCCAGCCCGGATAGTCGGTCGGAATCGAGCGCGCGATGTCGAGCGCCCGCGGATCCGGAGCCGCGCGCGATCCGGGAAGTGCCAGGGGTGCCCTGACACCGCCAAGCGAAATCTCTCCACGCCACATGCCGCCCTTGCGGCGAAGCTCCCCGAGCGCTGGATCCCCGAACGACGGGGTCTTGAACAGTCCGAACATCTGCGTCGACCTCCATCCCATTGAACGAATGACACTCATCCGCCGTGCCGCAAGTGACTGAGCCGACCGCTGGCGTATCCGCGGCAGATGAACCCCGTTGGACGGCAGCGCGGCGACGGCGGTACCGATGCGGATTGTAAACGTCCCGCGTGGGCAATGCGTGCAACAGAAACCGGCCGATGAGCTGCGCCGCCGGAACCAGGAACGCCCACTTGCCCGATTGTGCGCCCGCGCCAACGAAGGCGATGGGGAAAGGGGCCAGGCCCAGGCTTCCGCAAGCCGCGGCAGGAACGGCGCAGCCCGCGACCGCGACCACCACAACCACCCTCCCCTCGAACGGACGCCGGAGCGGCGCCGGCGGCGCGCTCTCAGCCCGCGAAATCGACCCGCTCGCCGCCATTGAAGACGAGGAAGCGCCCGTTGCGGGCGCGGCCGATCAGCGTGACGCCGCAGCGGCGAGCGACCTCGAGACCCATCTCGGTCGTTCCCGAACGTGAGATCAGCACCGGGATGCGCATCTCGACGACCTTGATCACCATCTCGGACGTGAGGCGGCCGGTCGTGTAGAAGAGCTTGTCGTCCCCCGCCTCGCCGCCGAGCCACATCAGGCCGGAGATCGAGTCGACGGCGTTGTGGCGACCGATGTCCTCGACGTGGTGCAGGATCCGGCTGCCAGCGGCGAGTGCGCAACCGTGCACCGCGCCGGAGCGCTTGTAGACGGTGTCGAGCTGGCGCACCGCGTCGATCAGCGCGAACAGCGTCGAGCGGCCGAAACGGAAGCCGCTGGCGTGCAGCGGCGCGAGGCGCTCGAGCGCGTCACCGAACTGCGTCCCCTGGCCGCAGCCGGCGGTGACCGTGCGCCGGCGCAGCAGCGCCTCGCAACGCTCGCCGGCATCGCCAGCGACGGTCGCTGCCGCAGCGGCACCGACCTCCCAGTCGACGGTGATCGCCGCAACCTCGCGCAGGTGTTCGACGAGACGCTGGTTGCGCAGGTAGCCGAGCACCAGCGCCTCGGGGTTCTGCCCGAGTGTCATCAGCGTGACGATCTCTCGTTTGTCGAGGTATAGCGTCAGCGCCCGTTCGCCCGGGATGTGCGTCGGCTGCGGCCGCCCGTCGTGGTCGAGCACGGTGGCGGCGACGACCGGCTCGCAACGCGCCTCGGTCAGCTGGAGCCGGCGCTCCATCAGCATCGCCGGCGCCTCACTGCTTCACCGGCGCCGCCGTGGCGACGGCGGCCGCGATCGCGAGCGGCGCCGGCTCGGGCGGCACGAACTTGCCGGGATCCTCGCAGGCCGGCAGCGCGGCGCCCTTGCCCTTGCCGGCGGCGGCAAGATGACGGGTGGCGGTCGCGTTCTGCGACTTGCAGAGTTGGAACGCGGCGACCCTGTCCTTGTGGGCGTTCTCGGCCTTCGTCAGGTCGGCCTTGGCCTTTGCCTCTGGCGAGGGATCGGGCAGCTTGGCGATGGCGCCGGTGGCGACCAGTCCGGCGCCGACGATCAATGCGATCGCTTTCATGGACGGCTCCTCACTGAACACGGCTGTATTCGTTCTGGTTCTGGCTGCGCGCCCGCAGCGCGGCCTCCCACTTCGCCTTGTCGCCGCCGAAATTGGCCTCGTACGGCTTGGCGTCGGCCTTGCCGCGGTAGTCGCCAGCGGTTTGCACACGCTCGCCGCAGGCGGCGACGGTGCCGGCGACGACCACGATCGCTACCCAGCTCGTCCTCATGTCTTTCCTCCCTCTCTCGCCGGCGCCGGCGCGCCGTCCTTGCCGTAAGCGTGCTGCCAGCCCCACAGCTGGCCACCCTTGCCGCGACGCAGCGCGCGCTCGCGGAAAATCTCCGCGATGACGTCGGCGTCGCCGGCGAGGAGTGCCTTGGTCGCGCACATCTCGGCGCAGAGCGGCAGCTTGCCCTCGGCGAGGCGGTTGCGGCCGTACTTCTTGAACTCCTCCTCGGAGTTGTCCTTTTCCGGGCCGCCAGCGCAGAACGTGCACTTGTCCATCTTGCCGCGCAGGCCGAAGTTGCCGGCCTGCGGGAACTGCGGCGCGCCGAAGGGGCACGCGTAGAAGCAGTAGCCGCAACCGATGCACTGGTCCTTGTCGTGCAGCACGAGGCCCTCGTCGGTGCGGTAGAAGCAGTCGGTCGGGCAGACCGCCATGCAGGGCGCATCGGAGCAGTGCATGCACGCGACCGAGATGCTCGTCTCGCCGGGCTTGCCGTCGCCGAGCGTGACGACGCGCCGGCGCGAGATGCCCCACGGGGTTTCGTGCTCGTTCTTGCAGGCGGTGACGCAGCCGTTGCACTCGATGCAGCGTTCGGCGTCGCAGAGAAATTTCATTCGTGCCATGGCAGTTCTCCTCTGTCCTCACACGCGAACGACTTGGCAGACGGTCGTCTTCGTTTCCTGCATCATGGTGACGCTGTCGTAGCCGTAGGTGGTCGCGGTGTTGGCCGCCTCGCCGCGAACGATCGGGTGCGCCCCCGCGGGGTAGTACTTCAGCATGTCTTCGCCCATCCAGCGGCCCGAGAAGTGATACGGCATGAAGCAGGTGTCGGCATCGACGCGCTCGGTGACCATCGCCTTGACCTTGAGTTGCGCGCCGGTGGGCGTCTTGACCCAGACGTCGTCGCCGTTGCGGATGCCGCGGTCGTTGGCGGCCCTTGGGTTGATCTCGATGAACATGTCCTGCTGCAGTTCGGCCAGCCAGGGGTTCGAGCGGGTCTCCTCGCCACCGCCCTCGTACTCGACGAGGCGGCCGGACGTGAGCACCAGCGGGAAGTCCTTGCCGATGTCCCGGTTCTTCTCCTGCACACTCTTGAACAGCGTCGGCATGCGCCAGAACGCCTTCTTGTCCTCGTGCGTCGGGTACTGCGCGACCATGTCGGCGCGCGGCGAGAACAGGGGCTCGCGGTGTACCGGCACGCCGTCGGGGAAGTTCCACACCAGCGCCCGCGCCTTGGCGTTGCCGAACGGGTGGCAACCGTGGTTCCTCATCGTCACGCGGATGATGCCGCCCGACAGGTCGGTCTTCCAGTTCCTGCCCTCGGCTTCCTTCTTCTCGTCCGCGGTGAGTTCGTCCCACCAGCCGAGCTTCTTCAGCAGCACGTGGTCGAACTCGGGGTAGCCGAACTGCAGGTCGGCACCCCGCGAGGCCGAGCCGTCGCCGGCGAGCAGCGAGACCCCCTCGCGCTCGACGCCGAAATTGGCGCGGAAGTTGCCGCCGCCGTCCATCACGTGCTTGCTGGTGTCGTAGAGGTTCGGCGTTCCCGGGTGCTTCATCTCCGGGTTGCCGTAGCACGGCCAGGGCAGGCCGAAGTACTCGCCATCGCAGGGGCCGCCGCTGGCCTTCAGCGTCGCCACGTCGAAGGTATGCATGTGCTTCATGTGCAGCTTGAGCCGCTCCGGCGACTGGCCGCTGTAGCCGATCGTCCACGTGCCCCTGTTGATCTCGCGCAGCGTGTCCTCCATGCTGGGCTCGTTGTCGGTCACCTGGATGTTCCGGGTGAATTCCTTCTCGAAACCGAACTTCTGCGCCAGCAGGTACATGATGACGTGGTCGGGCTTCGACTCGAAGAGCGGCTCGATGACTTTCTCGCGCCACTGGATCGAGCGGTTGGACGCGGTGCAGGAGCCGGAGGTCTCGAACTGCGTCGCCGCCGGCAGCAGGTAGACGCAGTCCTTGCGCACCATCGCCGCCATCGCCGCTGTCGCCGACGGATACGGGTCGATGACCATCAGGAGGTCGAGCGCCTTCATCGCCTCGACCATCTCGGTGCCGCGTGTCTGCGAGTTGGGCGCCATGCCCCAGTAGACGACGGCCTTGAGGTTCGGTCCCTGGTCGATCAGCTCGTTTTTCTCGAGCACGGCGTCGATCCAGCGCGAGACGGTGATGCCGGGCTTGGTCACCATGCTCTCGGAGGCGTAGCGCCCCTTGATCCAGTCGTAGTCGACGCCCCAGACGCGCGCCCAGTGCTTCCAGGATCCCGCGGCGATGCCGTAGTAGCCGGGCAGCGAATCCGGGTTCGGGCCGACGTCGGTCGCGCCCTGGACGTTGTCGTGGCCACGGAAGATGTTGGCACCGCCGCCGGAAGTGCCGATGTTGCCGAGTGCCAGTTGCAGGCAGCAGAACGCGCGCACCATCGCGTTGCCAATCGTGTGTTGGGTCTGGCCCATGCACCAGACGATCGTCGAAGGCTTGTTCTTCGCCATCGTTTCAGCGACCTTGAGCAGGGCTTCGCCGTCGACACCGGCGACCTCCTTGACCTTCTCCGGCGTCCATTTCTCGACTTCGGCGCGGACCTTGTCCATGCCATAGACGCGGTCCTCGATGTACTTCCTGTCCTCCCAGCCGTTCTTGAAGACGTGGTGCAGGATGCCCCAGATCACCGGGATGTCGGTGCCCGAGCGGAAACGCACGTACTGGTCGGCCTTGGCCGCGGTGCGCGTGAAACGGGGGTCGGCGACGATGATCCTGGCGCCGGCTTCCTTCGCGTGCAGCACGTGCATCATCGCCACCGGATGCGCCTCGGCCGCGTTCGAGCCCATGAAGAACACCGCCTTCGCATTCTGCATGTCGTTGTACGAATTCGTCATCGCGCCGTAGCCCCAGGTGTTGGCGACGCCGGCGACGGTGGTGGAGTGGCAGATGCGGGCCTGATGGTCGCAGTTGTTGGTGCCCCAGAAGGACACGAACTTGCGCAGCAGGTAGGACTGCTCGTTGTTGTGTTTCGACGAGCCGATCCAGTACACGGCGTCGGGCCCGTGCTGCTTGCGGATCGCCTGCAGCTTTTCGCCGATCTCGTCGAGGGCCTGCTCCCAGCTGATCTTCTGGTACTTGCCGTCGACCAGTTTCATCGGGTACTTGAGGCGCATCTCGCCGTGGCCGTGCTCGCGCACCGAAGCACCCTTGGCGCAGTGCGCACCGAGGTTGATTGGCGAGTCGAAGACCGGCTCCTGGCCGACCCAGACGCCGTTGACGACCTCGGCGTCGATCGCGCAGCCGACCGAACAGTGCGTGCAGATCGTGCGCTTGATCTCGACCTTGCCGTCCTTCGGCCCGTCGGCCGCCGTCGCCGGCCGCATCATGCCGCTGCCAAGCTGGGCAGCGACGGCACCGACACCGACGCCAATGCCGGAACGTTTGAGGAAAGTACGCCGGTCGATCGCCTCGGGCGCGTTCAGCGCAACGTCGTGGGTCAGGCGCCAGCGCCGCGTCGCCGCGGCCGGGTTGTTCAGCTTCAACATGGTGCCCTCCTCAGATCCGGGTGCTGCGGTAGTAGTTCAGGATGTGCTCGGAGACGCGGTAGCCGCGCGACGCGTGCGCCGGTTCTGCTGGCTCTGCCTCCGGCGCTACCGGGCTGCGGGCGGCGACCATGGCGGCAACCGCGCCGGCACTGCCGAGCGAGGTGGTCAGCAGGAAACTGCGGCGGCGCGGGTCGGCCACGGGTTTCTGACGATCATCGGACTTCATCTCCGTCTCCTCCTTCCAGGACAATCGAACGACGCCTCACGACGTCGGCGTTTCAGCTTCCGCATCGAGAAAGCCCCGCGCGAAGCGCGCGACCGACCGATAGAACGCGCTCCCCTCGCCTTCGAGCCGCTGGCACAGGGATCCGTACCAGGACGCAAGGTGGCGCCGAAAGAAATCCTGCTGCGTCGCATCGCCGGCATCGACGAGCATCGCCATGACTTCGAGCAGGGCCGCGAAGTGGTCCTCCGGATCCTGTACGCCGGCAGCGCGAACGAGACCCAGAAGGGCGAGGTCGTCACGCAGCCGCGCCAACGGCGCAGCCATCAACGAGCCGCTGATGTACCAGGAACCGTAGAGCATCACGCGCGGCTCACCAACGCCGAAGAAGAGTTCGTTGTACTCCTCGCCGAGGCACCGCACTGCCTCTGGACCGGTGCCGGCCCGCACCGCCTGCTCGCAGAGCACGTTCCAGGCACTGCCGAGGGCGTCGTCGGCGGCGCGCGGCGCGGCCGCCAGCAAGCCCAGCAGGCCGGCATCCGGCGGGGCGGCGAACAGCCGGGCGAGAACACGATAGCCGTCGGCACGGATGGCGTCGTCGCATGTGGTCGCTGGGCACGGTACTGCACTCATGGGATCACCTGCCCGCCATCCGCCTTCCCCGGGAGATGGGTGCCGGCCGTTCGCCGCTGCGCGGCGCTCAGGGCTGCCGGCACCACCCCTGCGGCGGCCCGGCGGGCGGCGCTCATCGCCTGCCTCCGAGCACCGACATCTCGTCAGGGTTCTGCAGCATGTCGAGGGCACGGCAGTCGGCGCACATCCGCAGGCGCTGCTGCGCGGCCGGTTCGGCGAACATGCTGTGGTCAGAGAGCCTGCCGATCATGTTGTCGACCATCTGGCGAGTTCCGAACGCCTTGCCGCAGGCGACGCAGTGGAAGGGTTCGGCGGCGTTGAGCGTGCGCGGTCGGCGCGCGTCGTCGTCGAGTCGCAGGCGGGCGCGCAAGGCAATCACCTTTTCCGGGCAGGTCTGTTGGCACAGCCCGCACTGAACGCAGTTCAGCTCGACGAAACGCAGGCGCGGTTCTTCCGGCGTATCGAGCAGCGCCCCCGTCGGGCACGCCCCGACGCAGGACATGCAGAGCGTGCAGCGACCGGTGTCGACCTCGACGGTACCGAACGGAGACCGCGGCTGCAGGGGGATCGGTTCGGCCGGATGCACCGGCGCGACGGCTGCGAGATGCGCCAGCGCCATGTCGAGCGCCACCCGCTTCTCGAACGGGAAGACGAAGGGCGCGGCGGCAATCGCGGCGGCGGACGGCAGGTGCCACAGCGCCTCAGCGAACGCTTCGGCGTCTACGAGCCCGAGGCGGTGGTCGCCGAAACCCTGCGCAGCGAGGATCAGGTTGCCGAGCGCGAACTGCTGCTCGAGCGCCTGCCGGTATCCGTCGGGCATCGCTGCGTCGACGACGACGCGGATCTGCGCGGCACCGAGGCAGAGCGCCGCCAGTGCGAGGTCGAGGCCGAAACTGGCGACGTCGTGGATCTCGCACGGAAGCACGCGTGCCGGCAGGCCACGGCCGTCGCGGCCGAGGTCCTGCAGCACGCCGCGTTGCGCGACCGCATGCACCAGCAGGCAGGCGGCCTGGCCACCGGCTCCGGCGTAGCACGCGAGCCCTGCGCGCAGAACCGCCATCAGTTCGTTCGGCGCCGGATAGACGTGGCGCGCGGCGCCGGTCGGGCAGACGGTCGCGCAGCCGCCGCAACCGGCGCAGAGGGCCGTATTGACGCGAATGCGCTGGCCGTCGCTCGACAGTGCCGAGGTCGAGCAGACGTCGATGCAGCGCGTGCAGCCGATCTGTCCCTGGCGCTGGTGCGCGCAGGTCGCGGTGCGGTGGTCGAGGTAGCGTGGCTTCTGGAACTGGCCGACGAGCCCGCGCAGGCGGCGCGCCGCTTCGCTCTGCGCGAGTGCATCGGCGCCCGGCGCGAGGTAGCCATCGGGCAGGTGCGGCATGCGCAGGAGCGGCTCGCGGCCGAGGTCGAGAACGAGGTCGAAACGCTCGCTGACCAGATCCGCCGCAGTGCCGAGACGCGCGAAGTCGATCGCCGCGACGCTGCCGCAGGCGGTGACACAAGCCTTGCCGCAGGGTCCATCGGGCTTGCAGCGGGCGACGTCGTGGCGCGGACCGAGGCCGTCGCGACGGCCGAGGGCGCGCTCGGGACACGCGGCGATGCAGGTGCCGCAACCCGTGCAGCGATCAAAGTCGATCGGACCGGCAGGCTGCCATCTGGCCTCGAAGGCGCCGAGGTGCCCCGTCAGCCGGATCGCGCGTCCGGCGCGGATCGGAAACTCGCGCCGGGCCGGCAGCCCGGCAGCATCGGTAGCGAGTACGCTGACGTCGAACTCGTCGACCAGCCTCTGCCCCCAGTCGATCGCCGCGCTCACCGGCCCGACGATCACCAGCGCTCCCTCGGCAACGAGGTCGAGCGCCGCCACCGGTTGCGGCGCCGGCGCCGCCGCCATGGCCAACAGGGCCGCGATCTTCGGCCCGGACTGCGTGGCTTCGCTCGACCAACCTGCCGCTTCGCGAAGATTGACGTAGCGCAGCTGGGCCGGCGATTCGAGGCGCTCGGCGAGTTCGTCGAAGAACGGCGCCTCCTGCGTGCAGCCGACGACGATCGGCCCGTTCTGCCGCAGCGCTTCGCGGAAGCGACCGACGTCGCCACGACAGAGCGCCTGCACCGGCACGCTGCCCGACGCGGTGAACGCGGCCAGCGGAACGCTGCCGTTGCAGGTACAGGTCAGGCAGGGAACACTCGCGTCACGCGCCATGACCGTCACCTGGCCGGGGTCGTTCCGGAACGTCGCTCGGCGCGCTGGCGTCGGCTGCCGCAAGGGCGTTCGCCGGCGCAAGCAGGTCCGCCGACGGTGGGGCGTGGGCCGCAGCCGCTTCCGGCGGATCACCAAAGAGCATGTCACGGGCATGGACGAGCTGCCGCATCGTCGCTTCGTCGATCGGACTCGCGATCGTGTAGTCGTCGACATAGACGTCGAGCCCATCCATCACATTGAACTGCGGTGCGTGGAAGAGCTTCTTCAGGGCCACACGCCGCAGGCTCTCCTTGACCTCGCGACCGAGGAACGCACGGAAATCATCGTCGAAGGCGAGCTTCTCCGGGTCCGGCAAGGCGGCGGCGCCGGGCGCCGCCGCTGGTGCCGTGCCAGCCGGGACCGGGGCGACGGCGGCAACATCGCCACCGCTGCGTTTCAGGCGTGACCAGCGCGCCAGGAAGCGCTCAGCAGGGGTACTCATGCCCGCCCCCAAGCCCCGGCTTCACCCGGCAGCCCTGCCGCGTTTCCGTGCGCGCCCTGCGCCTCGCGGGTGCTCGCGTAGCGTCTTGCCCTGGGCTTCCTTTCCGGCGGGCGATAGTGGCCGCGCGCGAAATCCTCGATCCAGCCGCGCAGGTCATCGGGCAGCGGCAGGCCTTCGACGCGCTCGCCGGCGTCGAGCATCCGCGCTGCCTCGCCATAACTCGCGGTGACCATCAGAACCGAGGGTACATCCGCTTCGAGGCGCCAGATGACGAACACCACCGGCGTCGGCGCCGTCAGATTGAGGAGGTAGTTCTCGGCCTCGTCGGCATGCAGGCGCAGTTCCTCGCGGCCGCAGATCGCCTCGGCGCCGGCAGGCACGACACCGGCCGGCGCAATCGCCACCGGCCACCATACGCGATCGGCCCAGCGGCTCGCCAGCGTGACCCGGGCGAAGCCGACCGCGAGGTCGACGGCCCGCGGCGCGTTCATTGCTCCGCCTTGCCGCGGCTGCTGACCTGCTCGAACCAGACCGCATGGTGATCCCTGGCCCACACTTCATCGACCTCGCCAGAGCGCATCGTATCGAGCGCGCCTTCGACGCCGATCGTTCCCATGTAGAAGTGACCGAGCCCGAGCAGGATCATCAGCAGCGCGGCGATGCCGTGCACGAGGTTCACCGTCTGCAGTTGCGCGCGCAGTTCGAGCCAGGCCGGAAAGTCGAGCAGGATGCCGGAGACGCTGACAACGAGGCCGAGAAAGGTGACGCCGAACCAGAACCAGGTCTTTTCGCCGAAGTTGAAGCGGCCCGACGGCACGTGGCTGCGGTCGAGCAGGCCGCCGGCGCGGCGGATCCACTCGGCGTCGATCCTGTTCCAGACGTTGTCCTTCGCCCAGACGGCGATCATCGCCAGCAACGCGACGACGAACAGGATGCCGACGAAGTTGTGGATCGGCTTGAAGATCTGCAGCAGCGTCGCGAACACGGCATGACCGAGGATCGGCACAAGGACGTGCTTGCCGAAGATCATCATCAGCCCACCCACCGCCAGCAGGACGAACGTCACCGCGACGGTGTTGTGCAGGACACGCTCGAACAGCGTGAAGCGAACGAAGCGGCGGCCGCTCGGCTTCGCGGAGAGGCGAAACTGGCCCTTCCTGGCGTGGAAGAGCAGGATCGCCGCAAACACGACCACCAGCAGCGCACCGCCGATCAGCGTCACCGGCCCGTTGCGGATCTGCCGCCAGGCCTCGCCTTCCATCTGCACCAGGACACCGGATTCAGCTCCCTTGATCGTCGTGACGCCGGCCTCCCCCTGGCGGACGTCGCGCCACATCGGTGCCGCGTTGTGGCTGCTGTCCTGGGCCGCGACCCTGACGGCGGCCGCGCCGCCGGGAGCCCCGTCGGTAGCGGCGGCGGAAGCGAGGCCCGCGACGAGCAGGAGGCCGGTACAAACAGCGATGGCAAGGCTGCGCAGGAAAACGAGCAGGTTCATGTCTCCTCCCTGGATCTCGTGCGGGTCCAGTCTTCTGGACCTCTGTTGGCGGCTATCGTGCCGACAGGCGATGTGTCGTTGATTCAACGACCGGAAAAACTCCGCGGGCCACCTGCAAATACCCACACCTCATCTATAGGAAACGCAGACCGGAAAGTCAAGGCCAAAGTCTGCCGTTCTGCCCTGAGGCATGACCCGCCCGAATCGGGATCGTTTGCCGGAAGCACCTGTTTTTCACCACTGAAGCGGCCAGATGGCCGGGGTCTCGCGGCAAGTGGGCGCGTGAGGCGCGGGTGCCATGGGGACAGAATTGTCGAACGAAACCCGACCGAGCTGCTCGGGCGGCTTGCCCGACTTGCCATCGGAGTGACTCGACTCAGCAGCCGGGTGCGCCCAGACCGCGGTCGTAGCGGCCAGCGAGCGGGCAAGCAACGGCGCGGCAAGGTTGCTCCGCGCTTTCATCCGGGATTCTCCGAGTCGAAGCGATCACGTGGCGCGGCAGCTGATGGCCAACGTCCGGGTTCGGGGCTGGACCGCGCAGCGGACCGTACGCTGCTACCGGTTGTTCGCTGTCACCGCGCTCACTTGGCGCGCATTCTGTTGTTTCTGGCGTTGTGCTCGAGCTCGCAAAGCCCGAGTTCCTCCATGAGCGGCGGCCCATAGACTGCGAAGCGACCGCGCAGGCCCTTCTTCAGGCCGTACCAGCCGCCGACCGGGCTCGCTTCAGAACGCCCCCATGCCTCCACCGTTCCTTCCCTGGCTGGCTTCTGCTCATCGGCTCCGCCAAGCTCGACCCAGTCGCCTGCCTGCCGGAGCATGGCGTGCAGGTCGTCAATGCAGCGCGCGTCGTAGTGCAACACGGTACTGCCCACCGTGCAGACGAGGATCGTCCTGCCGTCCTTCTCGTCGACATGCATCGTATACTCGGCGGTGCCCGGCGGCGTCTTGAGCTTCCACGGATTGTCCTTGCAACGACTTGGCAGCGTGGTCATGGCATTCCTTTCGGGTGATGGGTGAAGCGTATCCTCTCTGACACCGAACACCGGCAGCTGAGCCACCCGCAGCGGCGCGACGGCGGCAACGGCGTTTCATGCGTCCGTCTGTCGCGATGATGCTGCGCGACGCGTCTCGAGGAACGTGATGGATGCGCACAGATCGGGCGGTGGGTCATCACTGAGTTGTTTGAGGTACGCTATCGAGTCGGCCAGATCGTCGGCAGTGGCGCCGGTGGCCTGCAGGTGCAACGACGTCTCCTCTGCCAGGACCGTCAGCGAGGCAAGCGCCATGCCTTCCATTGGGTTGCCGCGGCGAACATACGGTTTTCTGAGAACGGCGAGGCCGCTCTGGGCGAGCGCCAAGGCCGCCTCCAGCTTGCCGCGTACCTGCAAGCGATGGGCACGGACCATCGCGGAGTTGGCACGCAGAACCGCGACCATGCTCCGGGCGGAATCGACGAGGCGCATGATCGGCAGGGGGAGAAGACTCACGGCGCCCCCTTCGGACACCAGCGTGCCGACGGGTCAGGTACCGCGCGGCTCGGTAGATCGGGGCGGCAAGTCGGGTCGCCCCGTTGCTGCAGCCGCGTCAGATTCGGCTGCCCGCGAACCGGAGCCTGATCGCTCTGCGCCGCAAGCACCTCGCCATCCTGTCGAATGCGGCAATGGTCTTCATCGGACAACGATTGCTCCTTGTTTCCAGTTGCCGTCGGAACACCGCTCGGGCTGTCGGTCGGCTCTCTGACTCCTTGCCGTCGTCAGCCCCGCTGCCCTCTGCTGATCTTTCACGGTATGCAGCGTCGATTACGCAGCGCCCGGCCCGTATCGCGTGAAGCACCCGACGGGTCTCGCACACTACCGCACGTCAGCTTCGCTCCATGGACACCGGTTTCGCAGAATACGTGCCGTCGCATTGAGTGTATCACGCCTCATCTCGAGCTCGTGTTCGTCACCCCGCAGTCTTGGCGTGGCCTTCCCATCGCCCGCAGAGCTCGCGTCGTTCCCGCGGCCCAGAGCATAGCGGTCTGCTCTGGGAGCCCCGTTTCCAACCTTCGGAAGCGGGGCCCCGGAATTTCGGACAACAGCATAAGGCGTTAAGCAAAAATAACTTGAACATTTGTGATGATTGGCCTATGGTTTCA
>ERZ761602.6109-NODE-6109-length-13737-cov-5.741047_pt1 | contig 13737 bp, 11 predicted proteins | sample MGYA00512165_ERZ761602 | MGnify/ENA primary metagenome ERZ761602 (study PRJEB28899, sample SAMN02445085) | bioreactor sludge metagenome | biome: EBPR sludge; isolation source: Thorneside wastewater treatment plant | place: Australia: Brisbane, Thorneside...
CAAATAGAGAGAAGTGTGCCCGCCCGAGACGACGAGCGAGACAAATGGAAATTTCAAATTGTCTCTCGCAGAGGACTCCAAAAACACCGACATCAAATGGGATTCGATGTGATGGCATGTAATGAGAGGTTTTTCGTAGATCATCGCCAGCGTTTTTGCGGCGGTCTGTCCAATCAGCAAACATCCCACCAATCCCGGCTCCGAAGTCGCCGCGAAAATATCTATATCTTCCAGCGCAATTCCTCCTTCGCTCAAAACTTTCTCCACGCAAGGAAGCAAGTTGCGCAAATGTTCTCGAGAGGCGAGTTCAGGAACGACACCCCCAAATCGCTCGTGCACTTCATTTTGTGATTGAACGGCCCAAGAAACGAGACGAGGGTAATGATCGCCATCGACCGCCTCCATCAGCGCAACGGATGTGTCATCGCACGAGGATTCAAAAATCAGAAATCGCTTCGTGTTACCGGAACCTGGATTTAACGTTTGGTCTTGCTTTGCGAACATTCGGCATTCCGCACCTGGGTGAATGCCGCCGCCTCTTTGGTCATTTTGAGTTCTTTAAGGGCGACGATTTGCTTCCCAAGAGCATCACATCGCTTATCTGATTTGGGATATTTCTCAATGAGATCTTGGAACCGCGTAATAGCCTTACGAAACTGCTTTTCCTGGATGAGAGCATCTCCAATCCAATAAAGAGCATTGTCCGCATAGGAATGCCTGGGATTGCTCTTCACAAAGCTATCGAACAACTTATTCGATTCTTCGAACTTGCCGTCTTGATGCAAACGAAGCGCTGCATTGTACTGAGCTTCGGGCTCTCCACTGTCGCCGCTCCCGCCTCCGGAAACCGCGGGCGCTTGAGAGCGCTGGCCCATATCTTGTTTCAGTTTCTCGATTTCAGAGAGTTTCGCATCGACGTCTTTTAAAGCGTCATCCAATTTCGCGACGAGATTTTTATTCTCGTACTCCATCGCTTCTACCTTGCCCGACAAAACCGTAATCTCATTTCGCATCGCCGCCACTTGCGAACGCACATCGGCAAGGCGCTGGTTATCGAGCAATTCCTTATCGGAAGCGATCGGCATGCCGCCCTTGGTTTCCAAGGCGGCGGTTCTCTTTTGAAGGACTTTCATTTGAGCGTCCATCTCATCCAATCGAGCAGCGCAGCCATTGAATGCGAAGGTGAAACCGAGCAAAATAATCAGAGGGGCAAAAAAAATCCGCATGCCTCTCTCTTCAAATCTTTCTGAAATCAGATTCATGCGGATCTCTGTAATTTAAATTATTTCGCCAAAACGACGAATTCAGCTCTTCGATTGCTCGACATGGCAGATTCAGAACTTCCCGTATCGAGAGGACGCTCTTCGCCCCAGCTCTTCATTTCCAAGCGGGATCGAGCGATGCCCAAAGAAACGAGATAATCCACCGTAGCCTTCGCGCGTCGTTCGCCAAGAGCGATATTGTATTCGTTGGTTCCCCGCTCATCGCAATGACCTTCCACGAGCACTCGCATCTTGCCATTGCCCTTCATCACGTCCGCATTCTTTTTCAACACGGAAGCGGCTTCGCCCGAAACATTGGCTCGATCAAAGTCAAAATAGACGCGTTGCAGCGTGCCAAGTCCAATTCCACCGGAGGAAGATTCGCCAGTTCCATATCCAGCTCCAGCGCCTTCAGCTCCATCCTTTTTCTTCATCGCCGCACAACCCGTGAGTGCGACAGCAACAAGGCCCATGGCCAAAACGGATTTCATAGTTGTCATAATTGCCTTCATAACGATTCAAACTCCTCTATCGATATCGTGATCCCGAAATATAAGTACCTAAAAAGGTTAAGAAAGCGGTCTTTAAAAGTCAAAAGAGACTTTGAAATTCCCAAGTGCATCGGTCCTAAGAATCCGAGATCCCAACTCCCGAAAAAGTTGAAGCACCTCATCATGCGGAAATTGAAATTGATTGTTTCGCCCCGTCGTTACAACAGCCACCTGAGGCCGAACGCGCTGGATAAAGGAGTGCGCCGAGGAAGATTTGGAACCATGATGCCCAACTTTTAATATCGGTATGGACTCACTTCCAGAAAGTAAATCCATGAGGTCCCGCTCACCAGCTTGATCAAGATCCCCCAACATAAGTCCGACCCTCCGACCCCGCCACTCCACCATACAAACCAACGAATCGCGATTCTTCAACTTCACTGGGAATCGAATAGACGGTCGCACCCAGAAATGGAGGCAAAGATGCCCGAAGCACAGAGGGTTCATCGGCGCATTTCTAGAATTGATAAACTTGAGGGGTTTCACAATCGCACCCACTTCTTCATAAGCGCTTTTGTGATCGGAATCGAAATGCGTAATCGCCCAAAGATCAATGCGCGAGATCCCCTCGCTTTTCAAGTAAGGAAGTAAACTCGACTGTCCCTTGCCAACGCCTCCACCGTCAAAAAGCACGTTCACCCCTTCAGGCGTTCGAAGAAGAATGGAGTCTCCGTGACCCACATCTAAGAAATGCATTTCCAGGTCCGAAGGAGGAAGCAACCAAGAGACCATAAAATTTCCCAGTAAAATGAAGCCAAGCGCACCGAGTAGCACCCACCCCGTCAATCGACGACGCATCACCCATAGAATCAGTCCGGAGATGACGACGAATGTCCATGCCTGCCCAGGCAAAGGAGTCGCGGAATAATGCGCGACCCATTCTGCGAGACTTTCGAATTTATCAAAGCACTCTTGAACGAATGCCTCTGTGAAAACTTGACCCGACCCCATCGGAAGTAAGACGGAAATAAGACAGGCTGGGAAAATCACACCCACCAAAAGGGGAATCAAAACAAATTGAGATGGAATAGAAAAAACATCCGCATGCAATCCCATCGCCCAAACCAAAATCAAGGCAGTCGTGGTTGTAAGAAGAGCATTCTTCCACCAGGGACGGTCTGCGCTTTCTAGCAAACAATAACTCGCACCGAAACTAAGGACGTAGGTCGATGAAAAAAGAAGGAGGGGATTCCACAGGAGAAATAAAATTCCAACGATCGCCACCCTTTCGTGCGCTGGATAACGATGAAGCGCCGGCCAAAAAAGACCGACAAGATAAATCGCAAGCGCCAAAGCAAATGCGCGAAGAACAGAAATCTCCAGGGGAACCAAGCTGAGCCAAATCGCGATGGCGAGAAGTCCAAGAATTTGCGCTCCCACTCGCGACCTTCGGCGAAAGAGCAACAAGAGCACTCCTAAAATCCACGTGAGGTGAGAGCCCGATACCACAAGCAAATGGGACAGCCCCAAGAAATTAAGATGATTCCAAATCGATCGTGGAATGCTTGATCCATCTCCAAGTACTAAAGCCCTCCGTATTGCCGACACGAGCGGCGCCTCCTCGGAGGTCAGAAAATTTCTCCAAAATAATCGCCATTCGTGAAAGGCGGGCCAGAGAGAATGGTGCGAGTCGCAAGACCAATCGGAAATCCATTTGAGCCTTTGCGAGCTCTGCTCCGACTCAATTTCTCGAGGAAGCCGAAAGGGCAGGTCGACACTTCCTCGATAGGTGATTGCGGCCCAGCCCGACTGCAACCCTTCGCAGTTTTGCTTCGGAGCCTCAACGATCGCTGAACCTCCTCGCTCCGTCGTCACTCTCAGCAGCGAATAGTACCGTCGCTCTTCAATCACTGAGGCCCACACCCACTGCGGGCGCGCGGAATTTTCTACAGGAATCGTTTTAAGCTCGGGAGAAAGCGTCGGGATCATTCGCAAAAGTCCCAGCATCACCACCGAGCAATGAAGTGCCCGCGTCCTTCGATCGCTACTTATAGAGAAGTTAAAAAATAAGAGTGCGTAGGGCAGTGGGTGAGTGGGATAGCAAACGATAAGAATCCCAAGCCCAAAGCAAATCCACAACTGAGTCCACGGTCGACGTTGCATGCGCAAACCCGCAGTGCAATTTTGGTTCCCAAATTTAAAGGGGCGCTGAAGGGGAAGAGCTCAAAATGATCGTCCGGATATCTCCGGCAACTCAATCAAAAAGTAAATTGGGCCGTAGCGCCGACAGCCAGTCCCACATATTGACTGAAACTTGTGCGGAATGTGTAGGGAGCCATGTAGCCGAGATAGGCTTGAGTGTGTAGACGAATTCGAAAGCCCATCCGATCGAACATATTAAATTCGGGAGCTATTCCAAAGCCCGTGTGGAATGCATACGAATATCTCATGTTGTTTCGGTAGGCGGCGCCCTCTTGAACCGTGAGATTGTCGATGTTGTAAACCGCTCCAAAATGAGCGCCGGTGATCCAATCAAAAACAAGTGCGGCCGGCACACTTCGATAAGCGCGAAAAGGCACCGACCATTGAGGACCAAAACCCAAGTTCGCCATCACGAGATAATTATTGAGATGAAACTCAGGCACCATCATCAGCTTTAGGCGCATATCGTAGTCGTCAGAGGGATACCGCTTCAAAACAATCGGGGCCGCTACGGTAATCACGTACGTATGGCGCGATCGATTCGTCGTGCCATCACTTCGCTTTTGCGAATAAGGCTGCACGGACATGCCGACGTAGGGCTCCACAGGAACGGAACCTTCTGGATAAGCTGAGGTCAGCGCAAAAAGAGCAAAGAGAGATGGGGCAATCACAGACTCTCATTCTCCGGATGCACGATTCAAAGTCAATCGCAGAGAGATGACGAGCTTCTCCGAAACTTCCTTCAGCAAATCAATGTCCTCCGCTTCCAAAATTCCTTCGACAGATCCGAAGCGCCGCAGCAATTTTGTTTTCGAGCGCTCCGTCATTCCAGGCACATCATCCAACGCCGAAACCGACATGGATTTATTTTTGCGGAGTCGATGATACGTGATGGCGAATCGATGTGCTTCATCTCGCAAAAATCTCAGCAACAATTCTTCCGCGGAATCTTTCTTGAGCAAGATCGGATTTTTTTGATCCGGTCTAAAAATTCGCTCGCGATTTTGAGGATTGAGCGGATCGATCCCCAAGCCCTCGCGAGCCTTCGCCAAAGAAACAATATCGAGCCCCTCCAGCCATCCTTGCTGACGAAGAACCTCTACCGCAGAACTTAGCTGGCCGGGCCCTCCGTCAATCACCAGCAGATCCGGCAGGTCGGTCTGAGAATGATAACGGCGCGAAACCACTTCTCGCATCGAATCAAAATCATTCACCTGATCCACACTCAACTTTAAACGGCGGTAAAAATCTTTCTCAGGAGACCCATCCCGAAATCGCACCACGGATGCCACCGTTTCCGCACCCTGGTGGTGAGAAATGTCGATACAATCCATCGTTCTAGGAAATTTGCTAGTTCCGAGAATTCTCTGAAGACCGGTCAACGTCTTTTCGAGACGCTGCGATTTCAAAACACGGCCTTCGAGTTGAATTTTTGCATTTTGCATCGCCAAATCTAAGAACTGACGCTTCTCTGCCGCTCGAGGCACGATCATTTTCACGTTCGCTTCAACCTCCAAGCCCTCGAGCTCGAATGGAACTAAGACCTCGTGAGGCAAGTAAACATCCTGCGTGTAGTAGCGATTCAAAAACTCAAACATGAGCGAAGTGGGATCGAACTCGCCTCGCTTCACTATAAATGTCCGTTGATCGAAGACCACCCCGCTGCGAATGAAAACAACGACGAACACTGCCTCTGTTTCCGAAACCTCCATTCCCACGGCATCCAGATCGAGGCCCTGCTGGAACTGCTGGTTGGAAACGATCTTTTGCGTATCTGTCGTCGTCGTGCGAATGGCTTCAATTTTATCCCGCAGCTCAGCCGCTCTTTCGAAATCATCGCCACTCGCAGCGCGCTCCATCTCGCCCTTCAACTCGGATAGAAGTTCCTCGTTCTGTCCTTTTAAAAACATGACCGCACGCTGTACCAATTGAGTGTATGAAGGCTTTGAAACTAAATTCACACAGGGTGCGACACATCGCTTGATTTCGTATTCGATGCATGGGCGCGACCGATTGTAGAGCTTGTGATCGGAGCAAGTGCGAAGCGGAAACATCTTCTGCATGAAATCCAATGTCATGCGGAGCCGAGAAGCTGAGGAAAAGGGGCCCAGATAAACCGCCCCATCGCGCTTAATCTTCCGAACCACATCAATCTTCGGCCACTCATGCTCCATATCAAGACGCAAACTCAAGTAGCGCTTATCGTCCTTCAACATGATGTTGTAAGAAGGACGAAATTTTTTAATGAGCTCATTCTCTAGAAGGAGCGCATCTTGATCCGAACTCACGACGATGGTTCGAACGCTTTCTACCTTCTTGCGAATGAACGCCACAAAAGGCCGAGTATCGACTTCCGAAAAATACTGACGAACTCTGGCATTTAGATTTTTTGCTTTGCCTACGTAGAGAATCGAGGGCTCACCGGAAACTTTCGGCGGTCCCTGAAAAATATAGACTCCCGTCTTTCGCGGAATCTCATCCAAGATCTGTTTGGTAAAAACCTGTTCGTCTCTATCTGTCATGATGGAGCTTTACGAAGCGCCCTTGCCCTCAAGGAGAGTTCCTTTTTTGAGAGCCAAAATTTTATCGCGAATTTGTGCGGCTCTTTCAAAGTCGAGCTTCTTCACCGCATCTTTCTTCTCGGCCTCTAGACGCTCGATGTCTTCCCCCAACTCTTCCAAAGATTCCGCCTCTGGCAAAATCTCGACACGGGTGTTCGTGGGCTCAGTATAGCCCGCCTCCTTGGCAACTTCGACCAAGGATTTTCCAATCGAGCGCGTCACCGTGGCAGGAGTGATTTGATGCTCTAAATTGTATTTCATCTGAATATCGCGTCGCCGCTCGGTCTCTCGAATACATGCAGCGATAGACTTGGTGATCTCATCCGCAAACATAATAACCCGTCCATTCACATTTCTAGCCGCTCTTCCGCAGGTTTGAAGGAGCGATCGCGTAGAACGTAAGAAGCCCTCTTTATCGGCATCCAAAATGGCAACCAAACTGACCTCGGGCAAATCAAGCCCTTCGCGCAGCAAATTGATCCCAATTAAAATGTCGTAAATGCCCAGGCGCAAATCTTTAATCAGTTGCGACCGCTCGAGCGTTTCAATATCGGCATGCATGTAGCGAACTTTGAACTGAAGACTTTGCAGGTACTCGCTCAAATTTTCCGCGCTCTTTTTTGTAAGCGTGGTCACGAGCGTCCGTTCTCCCTTAGCAACTTGCGCTCTCAGCTCCGCAATCAGAGAGTCGACCTGATTTTTTGCGGGCTTGATTTCAATTGCAGGATCTAAAAGTCCCGTAGGTCGAATGATCTGCTCAATCAAATGCTCTCCGGATTTGTTCACCTCGTAATCGCCAGGCGTTGCGGAAACGTAAATCGTTTGGCCGACGCGCTCACAAAATTCTTCAAATTTTAACGGCCGATTGTCGAGCGCGGAAGGCAGTCGAAATCCATGCTCCACGAGCGTCATTTTTCTAGAACGATCGCCATTGTACATCCCACCGATTTGCGGAACGGTCGCATGACTTTCATCCACGATAAGTAAAAAATCTGACGGAAAATAATCAAGAAGCGTGTAAGGCGCCTCTCCAGGCGCACGGCCCGTAAGATGCCTGGAATAATTTTCAATCCCTAAGCAAAAGCCAGCCTCTTTGAGCATTTCCAAATCAAAATTCGTTCTTTGCTCGAGTCGCTTCGCCTCCAAAACCTTTCCATCGTTTTTGAGTCGCATGATCTGATCCTTCAGCTCGGCGCGGATATTTCCAATCGTTTGATCGATCGTCTCCGGCCACGTAATGTAGTGAGAAGTGGGATACACCGCTATCTTAACTAACTTCCGAATAGGCCGGCCCGTTAAAGAGTCCACCTCCGTGATCCCGTCCACCGTGTCACCGAAAAGTTCGATGCGAATTGCCTTTGATTCTTCGGAAGCTGGAAAAACTTCGACCACATCACCGCGAACTCGAAACGTTCCTCGATGAAAATCATAATCCGACCGCACGTAGCCAATTTGAATGAGCTTTGCCAAAATTTCTTCGCGCTCAATTTTTTGATCCTTCTCCACATAGAGCAGCATTCCGTAATACGCTTCGGGCGATCCAAGGCCGTAGATACAAGAGACCGAAGAAACGATGATCACATCATTTCGCTCAAGAAGAGACCGCGTAGCGGAGTGCCGCATCTTATCGATCGTGTCATTGATGGCTGAGTCTTTCTCGATGTAGGTATCCGTCGCAGGAACATAGGCTTCGGGTTGGTAGTAATCATAAAAGCTAACAAAGTATTCCACCGCATTTTCCGGAAACAATTCCCGAAACTCCGTAAAGAGCTGAGCCGCGAGCGTTTTGTTGTGCGCGATGATAAGCGTCGGGCGATTCACACTCTGAATCACATTCGCCATCGTAAACGTTTTTCCCGAACCCGTGATCCCGAGCAAAACTTGGTCGGAGACACCGCCCTTCAAATTGCGAATGAGCTTCTCGATGGCCTGAGGCTGACTGCCCTTTGGCTTAAATCCCGAACGAAGATTGAAAATTTCGCGATGAAGGTGAATGGGGCGCTCAACCATGGACTCGCCCTCCTATCCTGCAAATTGTATGGCCCGCTCCAAACGATGGACGACTTCTTGACCGCCCAAAATTTTTGCCAAAGGCACCAACTCGGGGCCCGCTTCTACGCCGGTAATCGCCACGCGAAAAGGAAAATACAAATCCTTTCCCTTGAGGCCCAAATCCTTGCCTGAACTTTGGATACTCTGCTTGAGACCCTCTTCAAGTGCTTTGTTCTCACCAAGGGACTGCTTCAGATACTGCAGTCCTTTTTCCAGGGCCTGTTTGGATTTGTCGGCCTTTAAAATTTTCGTCGCATTGTCCGTTTGATAATCGGGTTGGCCGAGAAATTTTTCGACCTTATAAAGTTCCTGCACCGTATGAGCATCATGCCTTACAAGCGCGAGGGCATCCTTCCAAATCGGGGCCCATGCGGAATTCTTGGGGGGCGCCAACCGCTCTAGCTCCTCCAGAGATAGGTCATTCATGTGCTGCTGATTCAAAAAATTCAGTTTTTGAAAATCAAAAAGAGCCCGGCCCTTATGAACGCGATCCAAATCAAACAACTTCATGAGCTCTTCAGGTTTGAACTTCTCACCGGTCTTACCGGTATCGCCCGGCGACCAGCCGAGGAGCGAAAGATAATTGAGAATTCCCTCGCGAATGTAGCCCTGCTCGCGCAGATCTCGAATTCCCAGGCTGCCCTCACGCTTGCTCAATTTGCCGCCATCCTCCGCGCCGATCAGTGGCAAATGCGCGAATTGCGGTGTTTTGTAACCCATTGTCTGAAAGATTAAAACTTGGCGGAAGGTATTGGAGAGATGGTCTTCACCTCGAACCACATGGGTCATTTCTTGAAGCGCGTCGTCCACTGCATTTGCAAAAAGGAAAACCGGGACACCGCTTGCACGACTCAAGACAAAGTCCCCGATCACTTCGCGCTGCATTTCCACGTGACCACGAATCGAATCTTCAATGGTGACGGGTGCTCCATCCGGCACGTGCATTCGCCAAACGAATGGCTCAGTCGCAGCACGCTTCGTGGCATCCGCCTCGGAAATGCTTAAGCAACGACCCACATATTTGATGACCTTTTTTTGCGACGATAAAAGCTTTCGATCTTGGTCGAGTTGATCCGGAGTACAAAAACACCGATAAACGCGCGCAAGTTTCGTGAGCCGCTTCAACTCTCGCTCATAAATGTCGTAGCGCTCGGAGCAACGATAGGGTCCTAAAGGTCCGCCAATATCTGGTCCCTCGTCCCAAGTGAGTTGCAACCATTTTAAATCTTCGATGAAGGAGGCTTCTGAGCCAGCGACGATTCTCTCTTGATCCGTATCTTCGATCCGAAGAATGAACCGCCCGCCCTTGGCTCGAGCGTAAAGGAAAGCGAACAATGCGGTACGGGCATTCCCCAAATGGAGGAATCCAGAAGGCGAAGGGGCAAATCGAGTTCTAACGACCATTGCTCTTTCTAGCCTTGAATGGAACGGGAGACAAATGTCTGTTCGACTTAGGAAACCTACTTACCTTGATCGCCCAACTCGCGGACCTCTTCGGTGCAGAATAGGGAGGACATGTCGACCTCCACCACGTCTCCTCGAGAGGCACCCGGTGGAACCACTGAAACCGTCGGTCCCTGAGCATCGGCTCCCAGTTGAGCCACACGTTGTAAATACTCCCGCTGCTGACGAGCAAGATTCTGATAATCGCTCGCCGGCCGAAGTCCCCAATCCATTACTTCTTTATCGAGATCATCTTGAAACTCAGGACTCAAAAGTGAACGAAACTCTAAATAGGCAGCATGTCGCCGTTCCTGTTCCGCTTGCTGCGCAGCCAACTCCTCAGGGGTCATGAGCGGAACCGTACGAAGGGGAGCGATGTTGCTGGGAGCGGGCAGCCCATTTAAATCTTCAGGTCTCGCGGCGAGGTCAACGTCCGAATTACCACTGCTCCACATCCAAGAATCATCAAAATTGGATTGGGCAGAGACCGATGATGTGATGAAAAAGCCAACACAGAAAAGGAGCGCAAGAATCACGAAACGAAAAGGCATTGGGACCTCCAAAAGGATTCATTAGTTTGCAACGCAGAGACCGCAAAGGCTTCTCATACCTATTTCATTTGGCAACTAAATTTGGCGGAACAGGGGTGCGGACGCCCTAAAACGCTATTTCCTTAGGCTAATCAAACAGACGGCTTGAGCGGCAATGCCCTCTTCTCGGCCCGTGAAGCCGAGTTTCTCGGTGGTGGTGGCCTTCATCTGAATTCGGTCGAGTTCAAGCTGAAGGGCTTCGGAAATCTTTTGTCGCATGGATAGTGCGTGCGGCGCGATCTTCGGCCGCTCGAGCATCAGCACGCAATCGATGGATAAGATCCGCGCGCCCCTTTTTTCAACGAGGTCTTTCACATATCGAACAAACTCAATGCTGGGCTTGTTCTTCCATCTCGCATCGGACGGGGAAAAATGTTGGCCGATGTCACCCTCGCCGAGCGCGCCGAGCACGGCATCCACTATCGCGTGAAGTAAAACATCCGCATCGGAATGTCCGTCGAGTCCGCGATCGAATGGAATTTCCACGCCCCCAATCATGAGCGGGCGCCCAGTCACAAAGGCGTGCACATCAAAACCCATTCCGATTCTCAGCGTATCAATCATGAATCTCTAAACCTTTTATATCTTCGAGGGTTGTCACCTTTACATTTGCCGGATGTCCCTCCATGGTTTGCACCTTCGTCCCGATCGCCTCAACCATGGCCGCATCATCCGTAAATTCCTCGGCTGAGTCGGCATAGCGGTCGTGTGCGCGACGAAGCAAGGCATATTCAAAAAACTGTGGGGTCTGCACGCGCACGAAGCGCGCTCGGGGATGCGTTCGAACCACAGCTCCGGATTCATCTACTTCTTTGAGGGTTTCCACCATCGGCAGCACTGGAATTAACGCCGGCGCCTCCAGACTTCGGCTGTAGAGTTGCTTTAAAAACTGGGCGTCTAAAAATGGGCGGGCTCCGTCATGAACGAATACGCGTTTACAATCTGTATTCACATTCGCGAGTCCGTTTCGAACGGAATCCTGCCTACGAGCGCCGCCGGGCGCCCATAGAATTGGAAATTTTGGACGAAAAGAGGAAATCTTCTCGGATACAAAAGCTCGGTCCTCGTCGCGAGTGACTATAATCACTTCGCGGAGTGGTAAAACACTAAGCGCCTCAAGTGTGTGATGGAGAAGCGGTTTCCCGTTCCATTCAATCATGGTTTTTGAAGGCAGATTGGAAAAGCGCTCACCGGCGCTTTTCAAGAAGCGTGACGAACTCCCCGCCGCCACAACGATGGCAGAAAGCTCATCCATTTCATTTTATTCTTCGCCGTTGATGGCGATTTGATTGGCTTCGAGTCCAGGGCCGTAGATGTCTTCCACGGTGGCTTCAACGGTAGGAACATCGGTTTCTTCAGCGACCGCAAGTTCTTTCACGAGGAAAGTCTTGGCTCGCTCAAGCATTTGTCGTTCACCGAACGATAAAACTTTTTCTGCACGAAGCACGCAGAGATCACGGAGCACTTCACCAATTTCAAAAATGGAGCCGGTATTAATTTTTTCCATGTACTCGCGATAGCGTCGATTCCACGTGGTCTGTTCCACGATGACCTTTTTATCGCGCAACATTTTGTAAACTTCTTGAACTTGTTTGCCAGCAACGACGGGACGAACGCCGACGTTGCGCACTTTATCGAGCGGCACCATGACGGTAACATCACTTTCCAAAATGCGAATCATGTAGAGCGAAATTTTAATCCCAGCGATTTCCTTGGTCTCGATGGATTGAATTTGACCAACCCCACGACCCGGATAGACAACTTTTTGGCCGACTTCAAAACTGATCGGCTTATCGTCCTTCTTAGGAAGGTGCCGAGCGTGGGCCATGTTTCTGGAAAATGGATGACAGCGAACCGCGACTTTTTGCGATCTCATACTCTTATTACCCCTAATATTTGGCCTCGGCGGTTGTTAAAAAAGGGCCGCCGGATGGCCAGTAAGTCCTAGAACGATTGAGAACCTTGAATACCCCATGGTTTCTCGGATCGAAAAAGAGCCCTTTATATACAACATCGTAAGCGTCCTGTAAAGAGCGCAGCTTTTAGGCTTGCATTTCGTTTTAAATGGATTTTAAGATCCGCGCTTTTTTTAGCCTTACCCCCAAAAACCATTGATTCCTGTTTGCGCCGTCACGTAGCGTCGTTTTTTGAGGGGATTGAGAGGGCGAGTAAATCGGGCCTCTTCATCATAAAAATAGCATTCGTAAAGTTTGGGTTACTGATCCTGCTGAGGGGCTAGATCAATAGCTAGGACAATACGGTATTTGGACGCGATAGGAGGGGAGGCCATTATGGTTCTATCAAGCCGTCTTTTAGGAGGCGCTTTAGTCGCTGCGGTTTTACTACCGCTGGCAAACGTTCAGGCGAGTGAAATTGAGATCAATTGGAATGACCTCATGAAGGCCGATGAAGAGCAGGCCATCGATGAGTTGGTCATCGGCGCGGACACGCTTTTCCGAAGCAAAGTCGATCGAATGCCAGGGATCGCATTTGGAACGATCAATGGCGATGACGTCATTAATCCCACCATTCCAGGCGGCGGTCTTGGCGGCGGAACGGACCCTTGGGAGCCCCTTCCACAAGACCCTCTTACTCCCGGTGATGGCACCATTCCCGGTTGGGATGATTCGCTTATGCCCGGCCTTGGATTCTCTCAGAAAAATGGCGGCGCGGAGTGGGTGGCCCTCGAGGTGCTCTTTCAAACTCTCAACTTCTACGGTGTGGTTCACTACGTGGAGAAGAACGGCTCCGTCATTAATTTCAAAATCATGCAGTCGAAGAGCGGCTACTTCAAAGATCTAAATAAGTTAGACGTCGCCTATGCAGTTCGCGAATTTGGACGCTATTTGAAGGCCGCCCTTTGCAACAATCCTTCGATGGAAAATTTCTACCGAATGTTTGCGCAAGTTCCGCCGGAAGAAATCGGTCTTCGATTTAAGTACGATATGGCGTGGGCGCTCCTCGGAAATGCCCTGCCTAAGGATCCCAATGAAATTATGAAGCTGAGCACGCGATGGCAGACCCTCAATCAGGTTCTGAATTCCACGAGCTTCTCGAAGTCGGAAGATCCCGCTCAAGCCAAAGAATATCGCTCTTGGGTTTCGTATATGTCGGACATCGTCAAGATGCTCTCGGG
>ERZ761602.6110-NODE-6110-length-13737-cov-4.732057_pt1 | contig 13737 bp, 9 predicted proteins | sample MGYA00512165_ERZ761602 | MGnify/ENA primary metagenome ERZ761602 (study PRJEB28899, sample SAMN02445085) | bioreactor sludge metagenome | biome: EBPR sludge; isolation source: Thorneside wastewater treatment plant | place: Australia: Brisbane, Thorneside...
TTGCGCGCGATTCTCGGTCGGCTTCGCCGACTTTTGGGGAGTGATCTTCCCGAGCGGGAGCGTCTCGCTTCGGCTCGGTCGAGTGTGCGAGGCTCGACGACCCCCACGACCGCCCACAGGAAGGCCCCCGATGAAGGTGCTCGTTCTCTCGATCGGCACGGAGCTCACCCGTGGAGAGCTCGTGAACACGAACGCGACGTGGCTCTCGGAGCAGCTCACGGAGCTGGGCGCCGAGGTCGTCGAGCACCGGACGATCGCGGACGATCGAGTGCGCATCGTGGACGAGCTCCGCGCGCTCGGGAGCCGCGTCGACGTGATCGTGTCGACGGGTGGGCTCGGTCCGACGACCGACGATCTGACCGCGGCTTCGGTCGCGGAGGCGCTCGGGGTGGGGCTCCACACGCACCTGCCGAGCCTCGAAGCGATCCGTCGCCGCTATGAGGCGCGTGGGCGTGCGATGACGCCCGCGGGCGCGCGGATGGCGGAGCTGCCAGAGGGCGCGGTCGCGTTGCCGAACCCGGTGGGCACGGCGCCCGGCTTCGAGGTCGCGCTCGGCGGGTGCGTCGCGTTCTTCCTGCCCGGCGTTCCCCGCGAGATGCAGGCGATCTTCCGCGAGAGCATTGCGCCGCGCCTCGGTCCGAAGCTCGCGCGCACCACGCATCAGATCCATCTGCGCACCTTCGGCCTGCCGGAGTCCGAGGTGGGTGAACGCTTGCGCGGCTTCGAGGAGCGACACGCGGGGCTGACGATCGGCTACCGCGCCTCGACACCGGAGGTCGAGGTGAAGATCCACGCGCGCGACGTCGATGCCGCGAGCGCTGAGAGACGTGCGCGATCGATCGCCGAGGAGGCGCGCATCGCGCTCGGGGACTTCGTGTTCGGCGAACGCGAGGACGGCTTCGCGGCGGTGGTGGGTGAGGCGCTCCGTTCGCGGGGCTGGAGCCTCGCGCTCGCGGAGAGCTGCACGGGCGGGCTCGTCGGACAGCTCGTGACGGCGGTTGCTGGGAGCTCGGACTACCTGCTGCTCGGGGCCGTGACGTACTCGAACGGCGCGAAGACCTCGATGCTCGGGGTCTCGCCGGAGCTGCTGCGCGCGTACGGGGCGGTGAGCTCGGAGTGCGCGGTGGCGATGGCGGAGGGGGCCCGGCGGCTCGCGGGCTCGGACCTCGCGGTCTCGCTCACCGGCATCGCCGGTCCGGGGGGAGGTTCGGAGACCAAGCCGGTCGGTACGGTCTGGATCGCCCTTTCGAGCGCGTCCGAGACGGTGGTGACCCGCCAGCAGTTCGGAGGCGATCGCGACCTCGTGCGCCTGCAGGCGGCCTACGTCGCGCTCGATCTCGTGCGGCGCGCGGCGCTCCGGCTCGAGGTGCGGGAGACCTGGACTACCAAGGAAATCCAGCGTTTGGCTCGGTCCTGAACGACGCTGTCACAGGCGGCTGAGACCTTGTGTGGGACGAAGTGACGTGAGGCGACGTCACATCCAGGCTCACATCTGGTCTCACGTCGGGCTTGCTGCCCGAAGCGGTCCGGACTACACAGGTGTTCAGGAGGACTCATGGCGAACGATCCCAACCGCGACAAGGCGCTGGCCCTAGCGCTCGGCACTATCGAGAAGGCCTACGGCAAGGGCTCCATCATGCGCCTGGGGGATCAGACCCAGGTCGAGGTGCCGGTGATCCCGACCGGCGCCATCTCGCTCGATCTCGCGCTCGGCGTCGGCGGCTACGCCAAGGGCCGCATCGTCGAGATCTACGGACCGGAGTCGAGCGGCAAGACGACGCTCACGCTCCACGCGATCGCGGAGTGTCAGCGTCAGGGCGGCGTGGCGGCCTTCATCGACGCCGAGCACGCGCTCGACCCGAGCTATGCCCGCAAGCTCGGGGTGAACGTCGACGAGCTGCTCGTGAGCCAGCCCGACCACGGCGAGCAGGCGCTCGAGATCGCGGACACCCTCGTCCGCTCGGGCGCGATCGACATCATCGTGATCGACTCCGTCGCGGCCCTCGTGCCGAAGGCGGAGATCGAAGGCGAGATGGGCGACAGCCACGTCGGTCTGCAGGCGCGCCTCATGAGCCAGGCCCTCCGCAAGCTCACCGGCACCGTGCAGAAGAGCAACACGACGCTCTTCTTCATCAACCAGATCCGCATGAAGATCGGCGTGATGTTCGGCAGCCCGGAGACCACCACGGGCGGTAACGCTCTGAAGTTCTACGCGTCGCAGCGCCTCGACATCCGCCGCATCGGGACGATCAAAGTCGGTGACAAGCCGATCGGCAACCGCGTGAAGGTGAAGGTCGTCAAGAACAAGCTCGCGCCGCCGTTCCAGACCTGTGAGTTCGACGTGATGTTCGGCCAGGGCATCAGCCGCAGCGGCGACGTCCTCGACCTCGCGGTCGAAGCGAACCTCGTGGAGAAGAGCGGCGCTTGGTACAGCTACGGGTCGACGCGCCTCGGCCAGGGTCGCGACAACACCAAGCAGTTCCTCGACGAGAACCCGACCGTGCTGGCGGAGATCGAGGCGAAGCTGCTCGAGAAGCACGGGCTGAAGTCGCAGAGCGGCCCGATCACCGTGACGGCGGGCGCGGAGTCGAGCGGCGACGAGCCGGAAGACACGAACGGCAAGGCCAAGCGCGCCTCGCGTCCTCGCGCGGCGAACTGATGCGAATCGAAGCGTCGGCGAAGCGGACGCCGGCTCCTGCTTCGCGGCGTGATTCCGTCGAAGGGTGAACCGCTCGTCGTAGTAGGCTCGTGCGCCGACTCGGCGAGCGGGCGGACTCGGGTTCGCATCGGGGCTCGCGCGAGCGCTCCGAGGTGAACCCGTGTCTCAGCCGTCCCGTCCGCCGTCGCGTCCGCTCGCTGGCATCCGTGTGCTCGACCTCTCCCGGCTCCTGCCGGGGCCCTTCGCGTCGATGGTCCTGGCGGACCTCGGGGCGAGCGTGGACAAGGTCGAAGATCCGAAGGGGGGCGACTACCTGCGCGTGATGCCGCCGCAGGCCTCCGACGGGATGAACACGATCTTCCACGGGCTCAATCGTGGCAAGCGGAGCTTGGTGCTCGATCTCAAACGTCCGGAGGGGCGCGATGCGCTCTTGCGGATGTTGCCGCGCTACGACGTCGTGCTGGAGAGCTTCCGGCCGGGGGTGCTCGCGCGGCTCGGGCTCGGCTACGAGGCGATGCACGAGGTGAACCCGGGGCTCGTGATCTGCGCGATCACCGGCTATGGCCAGGACGGTCCGCTCGTCGACCGCGCGGGTCACGATCTCAACTACCTCGCGCGGGCGGGCGTGCTCGGCTTCACGGGGCCGAGCGACGGACCTCCACAACCTCCGGGCATGCAGGTCGCCGACGTCGGGGGCGGCCTCTACGGGCTCGTGGGAGTGCTCGCGGCGCTCTACGAACGCACGCGCACCGGACGCGGCGCGGTGGTGGACGTCGCGATGGCGGAGGCGGCGGCGACGTTCGCGATCTTCGGCTTCGGCACCCGCGCCGGGGGCATGGATCTCGGTCGCGGCGGCGACGTGCTCTGCGGCGGCATCGCCCCGTACGGGACCTACGCCACGAAGGACGGGGGCGCGGTCGCGCTCGCGGCGCTGGAGCCGAAGTTCTGGCTCGCGTTCTGCGCGGGGGTCGGCATCCCGGGCGACATGCAGGCGCTGGTGCCGGGACCCCATCAAGCGGGATTGAAAGAGAAGCTCCGCGCGATCTTCCGCGAGAGAACACGGGACGAATGGACCGCCTTCAACACCGAGCACGACTGCTGTCTCGAGCCGGTGCTCTCGCCCGAGGAGGCGCTCGCAGATCCGCACGCGGTGCAACGTGGGGTCTCGGTGCGAGAGGGCGGGGTCGCGCGGCTCGCCACGCCTGCCGCGCGTCCAGCGGAAGGGCCAGCGCCGAGGCAGGGCGAGCAATCGCGCGCGATCCTCGAAGAAGCGGGGTTCTCCGTGGAGGATATCGAGGCGTTGAAGAAGGCCGGCGCGACGCGCTGAGCGCGGCGCTGCGACGGGGCACTGCGACGCGAGCGGAACGCCGCGCCCGGCGCACGGTCGAGCCCCGGAGGAGCGCGGTGGCATGCTCTACCAGGGGGGCCTCGCGGAGCACGCGATCCACATGTGGGACAGCGCCGAAGGCAGCGGGCACGTGCTCGAACGCAACCGAATCCGGGATTGTGCACGCGGGATCGGGATCGGACTGCGCGCGGAGGTGTACGGGTCGATCGTACGAAACAACTTCGTGTTCAGCTCGCACCCCGGCAGCGGCGAGCACGACGTGGGAATCGTGTTGGAGCGCGCGCACGACACGGTGGTCGAGCACAACACGGTGTACTTCGCGCACCCGGACGCGTACCCGAACGCGATCGAGTATCGCTGGGGCTCGACGAGCGGGCTCGTGGTGAGGAACAACCTCGTGAACCGGATGATCCGCGCGCGCGACGGCGCGAGCGCGACGGTAGAGGGCAACGTGACCGCGGTCGAGGGTGAGGTCTTCGTCGATGCGAGCGCGGGCGATCTGCACCTCGCGCGCTGCGACGCGGAAGGGATCGTGGACGCTGCGAGCTCGACGGAGACGGTGGACGACGTCGATGGAGAGCCGCGGGACGACGCGCCGGACGTCGGCGCGGACGAGTGCGTCGAGTAGCGTCGGCGTCGCTGGAGAAGCTCGTGATTCGTACGCCCGAGGTCGGTGCGCGACGACACGGTGACGTCACGGCGCGAGGCCGGTGCGCGACGACACCGTGACGTGACGACCCGCGGTTGGCGCGACGACACCGTGACGTAACGGAAGCGCGCGAGCTCTGACGCGTGCGGAGGAAGCGTCGCGGACGGAGGCACCGATCGACCGCGGCTCGACGATGTGGATGGGGACGGCATCGGGGACGACGCTTGAGTCGCGCGCTCGGGACCGCGATGCTCCCCGCATGCGCGCTTCCCTCGCCTGGGCTTGGACGTTCTCGCTCGCTCTCGTCGCGTGTGACTGTGGCGGCGGTGGGTCGCCCGGGTGCGAGACCGCGGACGATTGTGCGGAGGGGGTGTGCCTCGACGGACGCTGCGTGGTCGCGGACGCCAGCGCGCCGACGGATGGAGGGCTGCCCGACGCGATCGAGGTCGACGTGTCGACGTGCGAGACGATCCTCTGCGGCGCCATGTGTTGTCGTGAGGGCGAGCGCTGCGCGTTCGGCGGGTGTGTGATCGACCTCGGACCGTGCGCGACCAACGACGACTGCGCGGGCGACAGCTACTGCGACGACGAGGATCGGTGCACGCCCTACGGCGTGCCGCCCGACGTGATTCTCGACGAGGGCTGCGAGCGGCCGATCGAGGTCGGCGCGTTCGAGCCGGCGGTGCAATGCCACTGGACCGGAGAGGGCGCACCGCAGCCGACGTCGAACAACGTCTACTCGGCGCCGCTCGTGGCGGACTTCGACTTCGACGACGCTCCCGAGGTGCTCCAGCCGTCGCTGGTGTTCGCGAGCTTCGGCGGGCCCGCGGATCAGGGCGGCTTGCTCCGCGTCGTCGACGGGCGCACCTGCGAGACGCTCCACACGCTGGAGGCGGCCGCAGATCGGCTGGTGTACGCGTCGAATCCGACCATCGGTGACCTCGACGGCGACGGCTCGCGTCCAGAGATCGTCGCGACTGGATTGACCGGCACGGCGGGCTCGGTGGGGCTCGTTGCGTTCGGCTACGACGAAGGGGCCTCGACCTTCGTGCGTCGCTGGTACGGGCGCCGCTGCGATCTCGAGGGCGAGCCGCGCCACCTCGTGGGCGACTGGGCCAACAACAACGGTCCGTCGATGCACGACCTCGACGACGACGGTGTGCCCGAGGTGATCTGGGATCGTTTCGTCTACGACGCGCAGGGCTGCGTGCTGAACCCGGGCGCGAGCTACACGAACTACTTGCGGCTCGGACTCTTCGCGGTGGTCGCCGACGTCGACGCGGACGGCGCGCCCGAGCTCGTGCGGCCGGACGGCGTGTACCGATGGGTCGGCAGCGACTGGGAGCGCGAGACCTATTGGGCTCCGACCGACGTCGCGAACGCGGAGCGTCTCGGGCACGTCGCGGTGGCCGATCTCGGAGACTTCGCCGGCAGCACGCCCGGCCACGCGGAGATCGTGGTGGCGTCGGCTCCTGCCATCGATTCGCCCTCCACCGCGAACGGCACCGTTCGTGTGATGACGCTCGACGGACGCATCGTCTTCGGACCGATCGCGTTGCCGACGGACGCGGGCTTCGCGGGGCGCGGCGGCCCACCGACGGTCGGTGATTTCGATGGGGACGGCCGCCGCGAGATCGCGGTCGCGGGCGGCAGCTTCTACACGGTCTTCGATCTCGACTGCGACGTCGATTCGGGCTCCGCGCCGGGCTGCGCGCGCGTGGACGGGCTCCCGCGCGGCGTGCTGTGGAGTCGGCCCTCGCAGGATCGTTCGTCGAACGTGACGGGCTCGAGCGTGTTCGACTTCGACGCGGACGGCGTCGCGGAGGTCGTCTACGGCGACGAGTGTTTCTTGCGCATCTACCGCGGCACCGACGGCGAGGTGCTCTTCTCGCGCAGCGCGTCGAGCGGCACCGGCTACGAGCTGCCGGTGATCGCGGACGTCGACGGCGACTTCAACTCCGAGATCGCGGTGGCGATGACGAGCGGCGTGAGCTGCCCCGCGACCGATCCGATCTACACGCGGGGGACGTCGACGCACGTGAGCGAGCGCGGCGTGATCGTGCTGCGCGACGTGGAGGATCGGTGGGCGGCGTCGCGCCCGATCTGGAATCAACACGCGTACTCGGTCACGCACGTGCGCGATGACGGAACCGTTCCGCGCACGAGCGAGGTCGCGCGCAATCACTCCGATCCGACGTTGAACAACTTCCGCATGAACGCGCAGGGGAGCCTCGAGCGGCGCGGTGCGGCGGATCTCACGGTCGCGCTCGGCGAGGAGATCTGCGGCGCCGTCGGCGAGACCACGCTCGGCGCGAACGTGTGCAACCGCGGCACGAACCCGGTGCCGGACGGCGCGCGCGTGGTCTTCTACGTGGGCGATCCGGACGACGAGGTGGTCGCGTGCGAGACGACCCTGCCACGACTGCTGGAGCCCGGTACCTGTACGGAGGTGGGGTGTCCGTACACGATCCCGGACGGTGAGCGGCCCGACGTGACGGTGGTGGTCGATCCCGATGGGGAAGTGTTCGAGTGTCGCGACGGGAACAATCGAGGTGTGATCCCCGCGGTGTTCTGCGGATTGATTTGACGACTCCGGAGGACGAGCCGCAGATTGTGCGACGGTGCGTCGGGTAGTCTGGTGCTTTGATCATTCCCCGGAGTCCGTCGACGATACGCGCCGAGGACGCTCGCCTCGGACCCGTCGGCACCACATGTCGGCATTACAGGCTCCGCGCCTCGCTCTTCGTCCTCGAGCGGACGGCGCACGTGCCGGTCGGGGAGCGGATGTTCACGAGCGGACGGACACGCGGGCTTCGTGATATCCGGGAGCGATGAACGAGGAATCTCTCGCCACACGCGCGTCGCGGGCAGCGGCGGCGATCGCGCCGCACGTTCGGCTCATCGAGTCGGGGCGCCGTCTGCCGCCGGAGGTGGTGGACACGCTCACGACGGCGGGGCTCTTCAAGGCGCTGGTGCCGCGGGATTATGGCGGCGGCGAACATTCGGTCGGAGAGCTCGTCGAGGCGCTGGAGACGCTCGCGGCGGTCGACGGATCGGCGGCGTGGTGCGCGATGATCGGCGCGACCTCGGGGCTCATCTCCGCGTATCTGCCGCCCGAGACGGCGCGAGAGCTCTTCGCCGATCCGCATTCGATCTCCGCGGGGATCTTCGCGCCCTTCGGAAAGGCGCGCGCGGTGGAAGGTGGGTACCGAGTCTCGGGTCGTTGGCCCTTCGCGAGTGGCTGCCAACACGCGACGCACGTGATGGGCGGCGTGATGATCGCGCGCGAGGGCAAGCCGGAGATGCGCAGCATGGTCTTCGCGAAGGAAGACGTGCGCGTGCACGACACGTGGGACGTCGCGGGGCTGCGTGGGACGGGGAGCCACGACGTGGAGGTGGAGGACGCGTTCGTGCCCGAGGCGCGCACGCTCTCGCTCTTCGGGCCGCCGCGGCACGAGGGCACGCTCTACCGGCAGCCGCTCTTCGGCTCGCTCGCGGCGGGCGCGGCGGCGGTGGCGCTCGGGCTCGCAGGCGGCGCGCTCGACGAGCTCGTGACGATCGCGAAGACCAAACGCATCGGACCGGAGCGCACGATGGCGAGCCGGGAGGTCGTGCAGCGCGACGTCGGGGTCGCGTGGGGCGCGCTCGACGCCGCGCGGGCGACGCTGGTGACCGCGCTCGACGCGAACGCGCGGGAGGTGGAGCGCGACGGCGCGGCGTCGCTGCAGACGCGCGCGCGGCTTCGGCTCGCGGCGTGTCACGCGACCAAGGAGAGCGCGAAGGTGGTCGACCTCGCCTACGAGCACGGAGGCGGCGCCGCCATCTACGCGACGTCGTCGCTGCAGCGCGCGAAGCGCGACGTACACGTCGCCACGCAGCACCTGATGGTCTCGGGTACGAGCGCGACGCTCGCGGGGCGCGCGCTGCTGGGCCTCGACGGTGACTATTCGGCGTTGTGACGGCGAGAGCCGTGGAGTCGTGATGGCGCGCACCGTGGAGTCGTGATGGCGCGAGCCGTGGAGAGTGAAGCATGAGCGAAGAGATCGTCGCGATCGTCACCGGCGCGAGCCGCGGAGTGGGCAAAGGCATCGCGCTCGGGCTCGGAGAAGCGGGCGCCACCGTCTACGTGACGGGGCGGTCCGAGACCGAAGGCAGCGTGCCCGGCACGATCGGGCAGACCGCGGCGGAGGTGAGCGCGCTCGGCGGGCGAGGGATCGCGCACCGCTGCGATCACGCCGACGACGCGCAGACCGAGGAGCTCGTGCGGCGCGTGCTCGAGGAGCAGGGTCGCATCGACGTGCTCGTGAACAACGCCTTCGCGATCCCGGAAGGACAGGTGATCGGGAAGTTTTGGGAGCTCCCGATCGCGCAATGGGACCTGATGACGACGGTGGGCCTGCGCTCGCACTTCGTGGCGAGCGCGTTGGTCGCGCCCTCGATGATCGCGCGCAAGAAGGGCCTCATCGTGAACGTCTCGTCCTTCGGCGCGAAGGTCTATGCGATCAGCGTCGCATACGGCGTCGGCAAGGCGGGCGTGGATCGCATGTCGCGCGACATGGCGCGCGAGCTCGCGCCGCACGGGGTCACCGCGCTCTCGATCTGGCCGGGCATCGTGAGGACGGAGCGCCTCTCGATCGAGCCCGAGCGCCTCGGCTACGACCCGAAGGGCGGCGAGAGCCCGACCTTCAGCGGCCGTGCAGTCGCGGCGCTGGCGAAGGATCCGAACGTGATCGCCAAGAGTGGAAAGCCCTGGGTGGTCGCCGAGCTCGCGCAGGAATACGGGTTCACGGACGTGGACGGGAGTAGGCCTGTGTCGATGAGGCGCCCGGAGAAGAAGGAGTGACGGCAGGAGCCGACTCTCGGTCGTTCACCGAGCGCGACGTAGGTGCCATCACTTCTTTTCAGCTCGTGACCGTCCTGTCGGGCGAGCCATAGGGACGAAACCGTTCGCCGATTTCCGCCGTGATTTCTGCACCGGCGTTCCGCGTGGGGGAGCTGCGCGCCGTCCGGTAGGGCGGCTTGCGAAATCGGCTGAGCTTCTTTTCAGGGACACGCACTCGCTGCAGATGCCGAGGGCGTCGTCGTGGTTCGCACTGAGTGTGTCACCAACGAGCCCGCCGCCGAGCTCGCCTCGGCCGAGACCAGGGCGCGCACGTTCGTCCCTGGCCGCAGTGTGAGACCACACGCCGGTAGGCCTTCCGGACGTTCGTTGGCGCATCGCGCGATCATGCCTGGAGTCGTACCGCCTGCGAATACCAACACCGACGTCTCGTCCGTCCCGGAAGTCTCCGGGTCATCCGGGATGATCTCCAATCTCAACCTCTGATCTCGGTTCGTCGGACCTGACGGACGAATCGGTAATCCGAACATGTTGAGGTCCAAGAACGTTCGATTCTCCGCGATGAGAGTAAAATCGGGAAGTGACCGCAGCCGAACCAACGTCGGTTGCCCACCCGTGATGTCGGAGTACGCGTGCCGCCATTCCGCCCGCCATCCCGTCCGACCACTCGGGAATCCGAGACTGAAGAGCCCTCCAATCGTAGGTGCGGCCGGATCGTCGACCACGAGCCCCAACGCCCAACCGAGGGTAGGATTGGTGCCCGCCGCGATTGACGCCCGAACCTGTACGTCGATCACGACGCTCCCGTACCCCACGGTGAACGGAACCGTCCAGGCTGAGCCGCGTTCCGCGGCCTGGGCGGAGAGAGAAGACGTCGTCGCCGAACCGTAGAACTCGGTGTAGCGACCGATCGTCCGGGTCGAAGTTGCAAAGGCGCGGTCCGCGCGAATTCCTCCGGCGGTGTCTGCGCAGTAGTCACAGCTCGAGACTTCCTCCTCCGCCGCGAGGAACGAAGCTTGAATCCACTGACAGTCCAGGCCGCACGTACGGGTGCCTTCCCGGCCGCAAACCGTCGTGCCCACCACCGTGGACGAGCGAGCGCAGACGCGCCCTTCGCCTTCGTCGAGCCGGCCGTCGCAGTCGTCGTCGTCACCGTTGCAGGTCTCGGCGACCGGAGAGACGCCGCTGCACGTTTCGTACGTTCCTGCGCTCGAACAACGCTGTGTGCCGTCTCGACAAATGCCTACTCCTGCGAACGGGGCGCCGGGGCCGCACGTGATGATGGTACCCGGCGCGCAGTCGCACCCTTCGTCCGTCTCGCCGTCGCAATCCTCGTCGATGGGTCCATCGGGCCCCGGGACGCACGACTCGTCACTCCCCGGAAAGACCGTTCGCCTCGTGTCGTCGCAGTCCCCAGGCATCAACGCGTAGCCAGAAGGAGCCGAGCAGTCGTCCACCGTCATCGTGGCATCGCCGTAGTTGTCCCCGTCGACGTCGCGATAGAAGACCAGTGTCACCGCCTCGTCGACGCTCCCGTCGCAGTCGTCGTCCATGCCGTTGCACGTCTCCGGGGCGTCGGGGTTGACCGCCGGTCGACCGTCATCGCAATCGGTTCCGCAGATCTGGGTCGCCGCCGGTCCGTTGCAGCATCGGGTGCTCACGAAGCCGTCACCGTCCCCGTCCGGCCCCAGTGTCGAGGGGTCACAGTCGTCATCGATGCCGGCGGCGTCGCACACCTCGGTCGCGCCCGGGAAGACGTTGGCATCGGAGTCGTCGCAGTCGGTTCCACCACAGATGACGTCCGCCTGGCCGTCGCGGTCGCCGTCCACGCAGCCTTCTTCGCAGGAGTCGCCAACTTCGTCGCACGCGCCATCGCATGGAGGGGTCCCCGCTACACATCCGGCGGTCGAATCGTCGCAGCGCTCTTCGCCGTTGCAGTAGACACCGTCGGAACAGTCGTCGTCCGAGCGACACGCCGCGGGTGCGTCGGTGGTTGCGTCGGGGGCGGCCCCATCGCTCGAACAGCCGAGGACGGCAGCGCAGGCCACCAGGATCACGATTCGCGACATCGTCCCTCCCCCTTCGCGCGGTCTCTCCACGCAGCGAACGACGTCACCCTATCAGGGACTCGCAGCCAGAGCATTCGCGTCGAGCGACGGAGTCCGACGCGTTCGAACCGACTGCGTTCAGAGCCAATCTTCGATCGAGCTCTGGTCGATGGGGCCGCAGCGGCGTTGGTGGACCCGACCCCCTTCGCTCCAGGTCACGGCGCAATCGGGCGCGACGTGGGCATCGGCGGGGCGGCAGTGGACACCGAACGTGCGGATGTACTGCGGATTCTCGGCGTCCGTGCGGACCTCGGTCGGTACGTTGCCGTAGTCGCGCCAGTGTTGGCGGAGGATCCGGCATCCGATCCCCGCTCCATCGGAGAACGCGCCCATCCAGACCGCGTAGATCGCCGCGACGCCGACGACGGTGAGGAACGCGATGCGCTGCCAGCCGCGCAACTCCCAAAACTCCAGCCGACGATGCACGAACCCTCTGTCTTTCTGTCTTTCTGGCGTTCGGTTCCGCTGCTCAGATCAGAGCTCGCTCAGGGTTGCACGCCGATCACACCCGGGATCGCGTCGGAGCCTTCGCCGAGCGAGATGGGGCCGAGATCCGTGAGGGCACCCTCCTCGAAGCGCACCCGACGGATCGCCTGGTTCTCCGCGACGAGGACGAGGCCGGTGAGCGAGCCGCGCGTGATCGCGACGGTGCCGCCCGGGAGCTGCGGCCGACCGCCGACGTAGGTGAGCGTGGTGGGGGCGCCGAGCGGCGTCGCGGATCCCGCGTCGTACGCGAGGGAGAAGAGCGCGTCGCCGAAGCCGCTGACCGCGAGCAGGCGATCGCCGAATGGCGAGAAGACGAGCGCGACCGCGTCTTCGACGTCCGCGACCTCGGGGGCCGCCGCGAGCGGGCGTGAGGTGTGCGCGACGCCGAGGCGGTTGGTCACGTCCGCGAAGCCAGCGTTGTCGGCGAAGATCACGTGCTCGGTGGCGCGCGCGATGCCGGCGGCGATCCAGTCGTCGCCTTCGAGCACGTCGGCGCGGCTCTCGACCTCGCCGGTCGTCAGATCGACGCGGAACACGTCGTCGTCGCCGCGGGCTTCGTCGCCGATCGCCTTGGCGACCACGAGCGCCATGCCGTCGTCCTCGAAGACGAGGCCGTAGGGGAGCTCGGCGGCGAGCGCGAGGGTCTCGGAGGCGACGCGGCCTTCGCACGTGAGCTCGAGGCGGTAGACGCCGCCGCCGTTGGTGCGGACTTGGCTGTCGAGGATCCAGAAGACCTGCGCGTCGTTCGGATCGGCGATCACACGCGCGGCGTAAGCCTCGCCGGTGCGGCCGGGTTCACGGACCGTGACGGCGCCGGCGTCGTCGATCGTGAAGATGCCGAGCGTGCCGTCGTCTTGTGGCGCGACGCCGAAGAAGCCGTCGCGCGAGAACGCGATCTCGCCGTCGAACGCGCGGCCCATCGAGAAGGTGGTGCCGGTGGCGGTGAGCTCGCCGCTCGTGGACAGCGCGTGCACCGAGTAGCGCGTGCGGTCTTCGGCGAAGGGGTGCGAGACGACCACGTAGCGTGTGCGATCGGCGTCGGGCACGGCGCGGCAAGGTGTGGAGCCGGCGTCCGATCCGGAGTCGGGACTGCTCGCGTCGTCGGAGTCGGCGTCGGTGTTGGCGTCGACCGTGGCGTCGGAGGCGATCGTGGCGTCGAGCCCCGCGTCGGAGGTGGGTGCGTCGTCGTCACCACAGGCGACGAGGATCAGCGCGCAGAGCGCGAACGTGCGGACGAGCATCGGCGGAGCATTCGACGGTGCGACGCGGAACGCCAGCGAGTCGAGCTCGGTCGCAACGGGCGAAGCAGCGGAAGCGGTCGGAGAGGACGTCGGCCCGATGTCCGGCAGAGACCCTCTGCGCGATCGGGCGAGACGCGCGGTATCCTTCGGAGCGTGACGCGCCCGCTTCCGCTCCTCGGTGTGTTCGTCCTCGCCCTCGGCCCGTCGTGCGCGGCCGACCGGACCGGGCTCGCGGGGCGCGACGCTGCGCCGCTCCCGGACGCGGGAGAGCGCGACGGAGGGTCGCGCGACGCGGGGGGCATCGACGCCGCGAGCTCGGCGGACGCCGCGGCCGACGAGGACGGCGGCGTGGAGCGCGACGCAGGTCGCGATGTCGACGGCGGAGACGGAGGGGACGGAGGGGTCG
>ERZ761602.6111-NODE-6111-length-13737-cov-3.676290_pt1 | contig 13737 bp, 9 predicted proteins | sample MGYA00512165_ERZ761602 | MGnify/ENA primary metagenome ERZ761602 (study PRJEB28899, sample SAMN02445085) | bioreactor sludge metagenome | biome: EBPR sludge; isolation source: Thorneside wastewater treatment plant | place: Australia: Brisbane, Thorneside...
GAGCGGGATGCCCGCGCGTAGCAACGTCGCGAGCTGGCGCGTCATGATCGCGACGTCGCTGACCGACGGACGATCGAAGATGGCGAGGATCTTGATGTCGCGCTTGGCTTTGGCCTTGGCCTCTTGCTCCTCGGTCGCGCTGGTGAGGAGCACGCCCTCTTTGCGCAGGACCGTCCGCAGGACCTTGGCGTTCTCGGCGTCGCGCACGCCCTTCGTGGGCTTGCCCGTTCCGACCAGGATTCCGCGGTACTCGAAGACGGCCACGGCGATTACTCGTCGACCAGCAGGTCTTCTTGTTTGGCGGCGAGGACCTCCTCGACCGTCGTCCGACCCAAGAGGACCTTGCGGGCCCCGTCGTCGCGGAGGGTGTCCATGCCGGCCGCCACCGCTGCGCGCTTGACCGTGTGCGCGTCGGCGTTCTTGAGCATGAGCGGGCCGACGATGTCGTCGACGAGCATCAGCTCGTAGATGCCGCGGCGGCCCAGGTAGCCCTTGCCGCCGCATGCGTCGCAGCCGCCGGTCTTGTAGAAGACCGGCTTGTCCCCTTCGAAGATCTCTTGCCCGACGAACTTGTAGTCGTGCTCGTTGGGAGCGTAGCGGCCCTTCAGCTGCCGCCGCGCTTTCCACTCGAGCATGTTTCGGTCCAGCCCGAGCTGCTCGAGCTCGTACGCGGTCGGCTCGTAGGCGACGCGGCACTGCGGGCAGAGCATGCGCACGAGACGCTGCGCCAAGACGCCGATGACGCTCGAGCGCACCAAGAAGGGCTCGATCTGCATCTCGACCAACCGCGTGACCGCGCCCGCGGCGTCGTTGGTGTGCAGGGTCGAGAGCACGAGGTGACCGGTCAGCGACGCGTGGATCGCGATCTCGGCCGTCTCTTTGTCGCGGATCTCGCCGACCATGATGACGTCGGGGTCTTGGCGCAGAAAGGCGCGGAGGGCGCTGGCGAACGTGAGCCCGATCGTCGGCTGCACGTGGACCTGGTGCAGGCCGCCGATCTCGTACTCGACCGGGTCCTCGGCGGTGAGGATGTTGATGTTGGGCTCGTTGATGCGGTTCAGGCACGCGTAGAGCGTGGTCGTCTTACCGGAGCCGGTGGGGCCCGTGACGAGGATGATGCCGTCCGGACGGTGGATGAGCTCATCCATCATCCGGTACTCGCGCGCGGCGAAGCCGAGCTCGTCCAAGCCGAGCAAGACGCTCGTCTTGTGGAGGATACGCATGACGATGCGCTCGAAGCCGCGGCTGGTCGGCACCGAAGAGACGCGGATGTCGACGCTCTTGCCGGCGATCTTGAGGGTGATGCGGCCGTCTTGGGGCAGGCGCTTCTCGGCGATGTTGAGCGACGCCATGATCTTCACGCGCGCGATGATCTTGGCGATGAACTGCTTGGAGGCGCGGCGCACCACGTAGAGCTCGCCGTCGATGCGGAAGCGCACGACGACGTCGCGCTCTTCGGGCTCGATGTGGATATCGCTCGCTCGCTCGCGGACGGCCTGCGCGAAGAGCCCGTTGACCCAGGCGATGATGGGCGCCTCGTCATCCGAGTCGAGGATGTCGACGACCTCTTCTTCTTCGAGCGCCTGATCGCCCTGGAGCTCGCCGCCGCTGGTCTCGCGCCGCTCCCAGACCCGGTTGATGGCGTCGAGCACGACCTCGGTCGTGGCCACCGCGAGCTCGACGGGCTTGTTGAACAGCGTGCGAACGTCGTCGATCGCGGTCACGTCGAGCGGGTCGGCGGTGACGCAGTAGACGACCTTGTCGTCTTCGGCGAGCGGGAGGATCTTGTGCGTCTTGGCGTACGTGATGGGCACGCGCGCGATGACCTCGTCGGGGATCGCGGGCACGTCGATCTTCGGCATGAACCCGATGCCACACTCGGTGGCGAGGGCCTGCGCGATCGCTTTTTCTTCGGCGACCTTGGCCGAGACCAAGACCTCGGCCAGCGGCTGGCCGCGCTCGCGGACGGTATCGAAGAGGGGCGCGAGGCGCTCGGCGGAGACGACGCCCTGCTTGACGAGGATCTCTCCGAGGTACTCGCTCTGCGAGAGCTGCGCGCCCATAGGCCTATTCTACCCGCTGACCGCCGGGTGGCCGCGCGGGCGTGGGGTTGGGGGTTCGCAGGCGGCCCCGCTGGGGGTCGGTCGCCTCGGGCTTGGCGGTCGGCGCCACCGTCGTCGCGGCCGCCGTCGTGCCCGTGCCGCCCTTGGCGGGGCCGGCGGCGGTGCTGGGGAGGGCGATCGGCTCGACCGCGTCGTGGTTCCGGGGCCGCCGCGGGCGGGCTTCTTCTTCGAGCCGCTCGCGCTCGCGCGCCTCGAGCATCGACTGGCGGATGGCCTCGAGCAGGCCGTTCGACCGCGAGAAGTCGCGCGGCGGCGACCACTCCATGTCTTCACTGAAGACGAAGTAGCGGTCGAGGAACTCTTGCCGCTCTTGCATCTTGCGTTCGAAAATGACGCGTAGGTCATCCTGATCGCGGACGACGTAGGGCGTCAGGATGAGCAGCAGGTTGGTCTTGCTCTTGGTCGTGACCTGCTGGCGAAAGAGAAACCCGAGCACGGGGATATCGCCCAAGATCGGGATCTTGGTCTCGGCGGTGGTCTCTTGGTCCCGCATCAGGCCGCCGATGACCACCGTCTGCTGATCGCGCACGATGAGCGTCGTCTGGGCCTGGCGCTTGTTGATCGCGACGGCGCCGAGGGTGCCTTGCGGCGCGGAGCCGACCTCGGAGATCTCTTCTTTCAGCTCCATCCGAACCTGGTCGGAGTCGTTGACGAACGGCGTGATCGAGAGCTTGATGCCGACCTCTTCACGGGGCGCCGAGCCGCCGAGGAGGCCGCCGAGCTGGCCGAGCGCACCCGCCGCCGCGGCGCCGCCGGCCGCTTGCGCCAGCTGCCCGAGGCCCCCGGAGGCGTTGGTCTGGAGCGGCACGTCTTGGCCGACCGAGATCGTCGCCTCGACGCTGTCGGTGGCGAGGATGTGCGGCGTCGCCAGGACGTTCGAGTTGCCGTCGTTGGTGAGCGCGTGGAGCACGACGCCGAGCGCGGGGATCGAGAGCCCGGGCGCGAGGAGGTTGTCGGTGCCCTCGATCTCGGGGCCGCGGACGCCCATCGCGAGTGCGCCGAGCTTGTCGGCGGGAGGCAGGCCCGCGACGCTGGTGCCGACGTTGTTGCCGCCGTAGAGAAAGCCCTGCTCGCCGCTGAAGTCGAGGGGCGCGCCGCCGTGGTACGAGAGGCCGGTGTCGGTCGTCCGGTTGACGTTCAGGTCCATGATGACCGCCTCGATGAACACCTGGCGGCGGGGCTGGTCGAGCTTGTCGACGACCGCGCGAAGAGCCGCGTAGTCGCGCGCCGACGACGTCGTGAGCAGCGAGTTGGTCGCCTCGTCGCAGCCGACCTTGACCGCGCCCTCGAAGACCTCTTCTCCGCCGGCTGCGCCGCCCGCGGCGGCGGGGGCGGCCGCGGCGCCCGTGCGGCCCGTGCCGCCCGACGGGCGCGCCGCGCCGCCGCCGAGGATCTGGCTGAGCGAGGTCTGCAGCTCGGAGCACTTGGAGTGCTGGAGCGGCAACACGTGGATGGCGTTGTCGCCCTCGACCATGGGCGCGTCGACGACGCGCTTCACCAGCTCGAGGATCTTGTCGTAGTCGCCCTTGGTGGCGGTGATGATGAGCGAGTTCGTGCGCTCGTCGGCGATCACGTTGCCGGCGGGCCCGGTGCCGCCCGTCTTGCTGCCGGCCGCGCCCGCCTTGCCGCCGAGGATCTCGTTGAGCTTGGCGGCCGCGTCGGCCGCCGACGAGTTGTAGACCGGCTGCACCCAGATCTGGTCACCGGCCGAGCCGACGTCGAGCTCCTCGACGATGCGCAACATGCGGCGGATATTCGAGCCGGTGTCGGTGATGATCAGCAGGTTGCCCGGTGCGTACGTGGTGATGTTGCCGTCTTTGGACTTGAAGTTCGTGTTGAGGATCTGCGCGACCTCGGTCGCGTCGACGTTCGTCAGCCGATAGAGACGCGTGACGAAGCGGTCCTCGGCCGGCACGGGCGCGGCGGTGCCGTAGACGGGGGCGGGCTGCTTGGCCGCGTCTTGCGAGTCGATGATCTTGAGGAAGCTGCCGTGCGGGATCACGGTCATCCCGTTCGACTCGAGGATCGACAAGAAGGCGCTGTACGCCTCGGCCGCCGTCACCTTTTCGGGTGAGTAGACCGTCGCCTTGATCGAGCGGAGCTTGCTGCCGTAGATGAACCGCTTGCCCGTCGTCTGGCTGATCGCCTTCACCAAGTCGGGCAGGTCTGCGTCCTCGAGGCTGAACGACACGAGGTAGTCGCCAGGCTTCGGCCGAAACTCGATCTCTTTCGCAGTCTGGGGCAGCTGCGACATCGGGTCTTTCGGGTCTTTGGCGGGGGCGCCGGCCGGGGTGCCGCCCGGGGCGCCGGGGTTGCCGGCGGGCTGGCCGGGCGCGGGCGTCGGCTGAGGCGCGCCGGGGGCGTTGGGGTTCGCGGTCGGTGCGCCGGCGGGCCGCGACGGCTGGGCGGGCGTGTTGGGCGTCCGGATCACGGGCTTGCCGCGCGGCGTGACCTGCGCCGGCGCCGACGCCGACCAGAGACCCACCGAGAGGGCGGCGAGTGCGACCAGCCTCTGCTTTGTCATTCGGTCGTGTCTCCTCGAGAGTTCCGCGGCTCACCCGGACGTTTGGCCAGCGGTCCTGAGGTGCGAGCGACCTTCCGGCCCCCCGGCGACGAGGTGGTTGCGGCCGCTGCTAGCTGCCCGGTACTCGCGTCCGCGGCAACTGTTTCTTCGGCCGACGCCGTTTCCGGTGCCGCCTCCGGGTTGTGGAAAACCGCGCGGGTGGCCGAGACGAGCGCGAACGAGACCGCACCCACCAGCGCCGAAGACGCTACGAGGAGCGAGAGGGTCACGACGGCGGTCTGAAACAAGAGGCCCCTCGCCCGGAACGCTTCTCTCTGACGCAGGAAAAACGACACGAAGAGGCGCGACAGCAAGACCGATGCCTCACCGTTTGTCCGCAAGAAACAGGGATGGCGGCAGGCCGCCCGCCAACCTGGCGCGGGGTGAAGAGGGCCGCGCGACGCGTTTGACAAGTTGGCAATCCGATCGCGCGCCTCGCAGGACGAGAGGCGAATTTGCTCCTTGATCCACACCCTGACGGGTGTGAATCAGAGGCCCATGCGAACGACGCGGTCGGTGGGCCTTTGGGGCGTGGCTTCGGTGGTTGCGCTCGCCCTCTTCGGGCCCGCGTGCGGCGACGACAGACCGGCTCCCGTCGGGTCGGCGTCGGCCGCCGTCTCGGGGAGCGGCTCCGCCGATGCCCTCGCCGATCGCTACGGGCTCGCCGCCGACGCGATCGATCTGTCGAAGCCGGTCCAGCTGGCCGTGTTCGACCCGAAGAAGCACGGGCTCGATCCGCTCGTCGTGGTGGTGCGCGTCGCGTCCAAGGACAAGCTCCTCGCCGGCGCCAAGGGCACGCCCAAGCCCGACGCGGGCGACGGCCTGATCGGCTGGGGGGCGTCGTACGCCCGCGTCGAAGGCGAGGTCGCCATGATCAGCCAGGACAAGGATCTGCTCGTCAAGCACGCGTCATTTCTCCGCGAGCTCGCGGCGGCGTCGTCTGGGGGCGGCGTGACGTGCGTCGTGCCGATGCAGCACATCGGTGCGCTCTACGGCAAGGACATCGAGGCGCTCTCGTCGCAGGCGACGGCGATGACGCCGCCCGACCAGGCGAAGACGCTCGAGCAGACGTTCTCGTTCATGAAGGCGGCCCTCACCGAGCTCGAGCACGTATCGATCAACCTCGCGCCCACCGACGATGGTCTGTCGCTCGACATCGGCGCGACCCCGACCTCGCTCTCGACCTGGCGGCTCGCGTTCGGGGCTCTTCGCACCAAGGGCGACTCGAAGCTCCTCACCAAGCTCCCCAAGGACAGCGTCGCCGTCGCGACCGCCAACTTTCCCCCCGAGACGCGGCCCCTATTCAAGAAGTATCTGGAGTGGGTCGGCTCGCTGCCGGGCGGGGGCGGCGTCGACGGCGCGCTCTCGGCTTGGGAAGAGAGCTGGGACGCGCTCAGCGGCGATCTCGCGTTCAGCGTCTTCGAGCTCGACGGCAAGCCGGTGACGATCGGGATCACCGGCGTGACCGACCCGGCCAAGGTGCGCGACGCACAGCGCAAGGTCGCGGAGAAGGTCACGCAAGGCCCGCAGAGCGACGAGCTGAAGAAGTTGAAGGTCAAAATTTCCTTCAAGAAGGCGGCCTACAAGATCGGCGACGTCGAGGTCGACGTGACCAAGACCGAGTTCGGCGCGCCGCCCCCGGGCATGGAGAGCTTCGTCGCGTGGCTGGGCGAGACGCACGGCGCCGTGACCCCCACCGAGTCGATCGTCGCGTACGGCCCGTCGGCCAAGGCGGTGCTCGAGGCGTACATCGGCGGCAAGCTGCCCGGCGGCTTCGACGGCTCACCGGCGATGGCGCGCGCCAAGAAGTCGGCGGTCAAGGACGCGGTGGCGACGTTCACGATGACCCCCGACGACGTCGCGGCGATGTTCGGCCTGCCCGTTCCTCGGTCCGACGCGCCCCCGCTCACGATCAGCCTCGGTACGAGCGACGGCACGCTCCACCTGGGCGTCGATCTCCCTGCCTCGCAGCTGTCTCCGATCGCGGTGATGTTCGGCGCGCTCACCAGCCGCGCGGGCGGTGGCCCAGGCGGCGGAGCGGCGCCCGGCAACCCCAAGAAGCTCTGAGCCCGAACGCCGTCACGCGACCCAGAGCCAGCTTTGGGCCGGGTGCTCGGCGGGGTCGTAGCCGTCTTTGTCCGGGGGCGGGTCGCCCTTGTCGAGTGGGTCGACGGTGCACTCGACAGGGACTTTCATGACAAAACCGTCCTTCATTTTGATGTAGTACGGGGCGCAGGGGTGCCGTTCGTCCGCGCGATCGGGCTCGGCCGCGGGGGGAGCGGCCTTCTCGGCGGGCTCCCACGCCTCGTCCTCTCCCGTCGACGCGTCGTCGAGCTCGACTCCGCAGCCCGCGAGGGCGATGACGGCGACGATCGAGGCGAGTCGTTGGTGCATGGACAAGCCGATTGCGACGCGCGTGCCAACCCGAGCGTCACCTCGCTCGTGGCGAGCACCGAGGCAACCGCGCTCGCCACAGCACAGTCAGAGCGGCGTCGCGAGACCGCTCCCCTCGACGATGCGGTAGCGATTGCGTACGTCGGCGCCCGAAATCGTCTCCGTCACGCCGGTGGGCCACCGCACCGTCACCGAGTCGAGCCCAGCCGCGTCAGCGAGGCCGAAGTGCACGACGTGGGAGTGCTGGAGATGGTGGCCGCCGCCGGCCTCCACATCGCGCGTCTGCGTCATGCCACCCGCGACAACCGTGACGCGAGCGCCCACCGCATCGCGGTTCGACGTCGTGCCCTCGAGCTCGAGCTCGAGCCACCCCAGGTCCTGACCGATGCGGTTCTCGTAGTAGTGGAAATGATCGGGGCCGATCCCCTCGCCCGCGAAGAGATCGAGATCGCCGTCCTCGTCGACGTCGCCGAACGCGAGGCCCACCGCGAGGTGGACCTCGATGCCGGCCTCGTAGGTGATGTCGACGAACCCGGCCGCGCCGTCGTTCCGATAGAGCTTGGCGTAGTGGGTGGGGTAGAGCGCGGCGACGGCGAGGTCGAGATCGCCGTCGTTGTCCCAGTCGGCGAGCGCCGCGTTGACGTCTCCCTCGTCGTAAATGATGCCGAGCTCTTCGCGCCGATCGGTGAACGTGTAGTCGGGAGCGCCGCTCGAGAAGAGGAACTGGCTCGGGTCCGCCCAGGGCTGGGTGCGCGGGTGAGACAGGTTGGCGACGAAGGCGTCGATGTCGCCGTCGCCGTCGACGTCGCCGAACGCAGCGCCGTACGAGTGCCCGCCGGGATATTGCGCGAAGTCGCTCGTGATGCCGTCGTGATGAAAGCTCTTGGCCGGCGCCACGTCGACGAACGTACCGTCGCCCTGGTTCTCGAAGAGGTTGTTGTCGGAGAGCTGGTAGTTCCCCACGTAGAGGTCCGGCAGCCCGTCGTCGTTGTAGTCGAGCCAGCCCACGCCGTAGCAGGGTCGCTCGGGTGAGACGAGGAGACCCACCGCCGCGGTCACGTCGGTGAACGTGCCGTCGCCCGCACCGGTGGCGAACCGATCCGGTACGGCCGGGTAGTCCGGGTAGTGCTCGAGCCAGTGCCCCCAATAGAGGTCCAAGTTGCCGTCGCCGTCGGCGTCGGCGAAGGCGGCCGTCGTGGTGGGGTCGACCCCCTCGACGCCCGAGAGGGGCACGGCCGTGAAGACGCCCGTGCCGTCGTTGAGCAGGATGCGATCCACGAAGTCCTCATCGACGAGCAGATCGCAGTCGTTGTCGCGCCCGTCGAGGATCTCGGGAGCGCCCGGCGAGACGTCGGCGCGCGTATCGTCGCAGTCACCGCCCGCGACCGGCGTGCCGTCGAGGTCACCGTCGGACGCGTCGGTGCCGTCGTCGGCCACGCCGTCGCAGTCGTCGTCGTATTGGTTGGTGAGGCTCTCGACCGCGTTCGGGTGCACGGCCGGGTCGGCGTCGTTGCAATCGCCCTCGGCGAGCGTGAACGCGTCGCCATCGTTGTTGACGCCCACGTAGTACCCCGCGAACGCGTCACGATCACCATCGCCGTCGACGTCGGCGAACACGAGCAGCGAAGCGTCGGTGGCGCCGGGGAACGGGCTCGACACGGCTGGCACGAAGTTGCCCGCGCCGTCGCCGAAGTAGGCGAGGGGGCCGGGGCCCTGCACGATCACGTCGTCGTGCCCGTCGTCGTCGAGATCGGCGAGCTGGATGTAGCTGCCGACAGCGGTCGCGAACGGCGCGTCGGTGTGCTCACCGAAGAAGCGCTCGGCGTCGGTCCACGCGCAGAAGTGGTCGCCGCCGAGCTCGATGCGGAAGTTCGCCTCACCGAGGCCGTAAGGCGTGTCCTCGCCGGGGACGTGGATGAGCGCGCGGCTCGGGTCGCCGGGCGCGGCGCTCTCGATGGCGAGCTGCGGTGCGGGGCCGAGGTGCTCGACCGCGACCACGTAGTGCTGCGTCGGCTCGAGGAAGACGCCGAGGTCGGTGACGTCGATCTCGACGTACGTCTCGGGATCGGGGGCGGTGACGTCGAGATCGACGGCGGGAATCAGGTTGGCGGTGGGTGCGTCGAGATCGGGCCACCCACCGGGATAGGAACGACCCCACGTCGTCATGAGGCGTACCCGCACGGTGCCCGGCGTCCCGCCGAAGGCGAGGCGGATCGTCTTCACGCGGAACGGATGTCGCGGGACGAACTTCATCGTGTCGACGGTGCCGTCGGGGAGCGGGTCGGCGATGACGCCGAGGTAGTCGCCGGTGAGGTCGCCTTCGACGACCGGCGCGAGCGCGGTGTCCCACGCCTCGTCTCCGCAGAACCGGTCGAACGTGCTCGGTGGTGCGATCGGTGCCCCGCCGGCCCCGCCGGCCCCGTCGCCGCCGGCCCCGCCGACGCTCCCGGCGCCGCTGCCGCTCGAGGACGCGCTCGAGCGCGTCGTTGCTGCATCGTCGTCGCTGCAGCTCGTGATCGTCGCCGACGTGAGGAGCAAAGCCGCAACGCCGTAAGTGCAAGATCGCATCCCAGGATCGTACACCGGCGGCGTCGCGCGCAGGAGCGTGCGCATGCTAGGCCTTTTGCATGGGCATGCTCGTCGACGGCCGCTGGGAATCGACCCCCGTTCATCAGGGCGCCGCAAAGGACGAGGGGGGCAAATTCGTGCGGCGTCCCGCGACGTTCCGCGATCGTATCGAGCCGGGGGCGCGCTTCGCTCCCGAGGCCGGCCGCTATCACCTCTACGTGTCGCTGGCGTGCCCGTGGGCGCACCGGACGCTGGTCGTGCGGAGCCTGAAGAAGCTGGAGGCGGCGGTCGGCATCTCGATCGTCGACTCGTTCATGGACGACGACGGCTGGGCGTTCCGCGAGCGGCGCGGGTCGACCCCCGACCTCGTCAACGGCACCGAGTTTCTACGCGAGATCTACCTCCTCGCCGACCCGCGCTTCACCGGCAAGGTGACGGTGCCGGTGCTCTGGGACACGAGGGAGCGCACGATCGTCAACAACGAGTCGCGTGACATCATCGTCATGCTCGATCAGGCGTTCCACACGCCCGGATCGATCGAGCTCTACCCCGAGGGGCAGCGCGCCGCGATCGATTCCATGATCGACGCGAACTACGAGACGGTGAACAACGGCGTCTACCGCTCGGGCTTCGCGAGGACGCAAGAGGCGTACGACGAAGCGGTCACCGACCTCTTCGCCCGGCTCGACGCGCTCGACGCTCACCTCGGCCGGTCGCGCTACCTGGTCGGCGAGGCGATCACGCTCGCCGACGTCGCGCTCTACACCACGCTGCTCCGGTTCGACGCCGTCTACCACGGCCACTTCAAGTGCAACCTGCGGCGCATCGCCGACTACGAGAACCTCGCGCCGTACTTGCGCGACCTCTATCGAGAGCCGGCGTTCAAGGCATACGCCGACTTCGACCACATCAAAGACCACTACTACCGCAGCCACCCCACGCTGAACCCGACGCGCATCGTGCCCAAGGGCCCGGTGTTGGACCTGGACCGTCCGAGCGGCCGAGGCTGAGAAGCTCCCCCCTCGCGGAGCGAGGGGGGCCGGGGGGTGAAAGAGCGGCACCTCCGTCATCGAGCACAGTGACGGTGCCTTCCTCACCAACCTGCTACGTTGAGCGGATGCTTCGAGCTTTCGTCAGCGCCCCCGCGTCGCTCGTGGTGCTCCTCGTCGGAGCGGGGTGCGGCGGCATCGTGGTGCTCGAAGAAGCCGAGGGGGGCGGCGGCGGCGCGGGGCCGACCAGCGGGCCATCGACGGCCTCGAGCGCGTCGTCGGTGGTCTCCAGCGCCGCCTCCAAGTCGGCGTCGTCGCAGACGGGGATGTCGGACCCGTGCCTTCTGCCCATCGGCGCGGCGTGCGACCCGGGGATGTTCCCGCTCTGCGCTCCCGAGCAAGTCTCGGGCGTCCCTTGCTGCTACGTCAGCAAGACGTGCGGACCGTCGGGCGTGGCGTGGGATCAGGTCGCGTGCACCGACGACTGCGCCCAGGCCTGTGAGCTCGTCACCAACCCGGAGCAGTGCGAGGCGCTGCCGTGGTGCGCGCTCGGCCCGATGGGGTGCGAGCTCGCGCCGCCGCCGCCCTGAGCCTGAAGCGAGCGCTACCGGCCAGGCGTCTGCGAGCGCGTGCTCGCGGATGTGCTCGGCGGAGGCAGAGGCGGTGGCTGAGCTGCGCGCGCCTCACGCTGAGCCAGGGTCTCGATGCGGGTGGCTTGCAGCTGGATCAAGCCGAAGCCCTTCGAAGCGACGACGGGCGGCTTGGGGCTCCAAGGCTTCTTGGTGGCGATGACCAGGATGGCCACCGCCATCATCGAGGCGACAGCGGCCGACACCGAGCCGATGACGGTGAGCTTGCGCACCTGCTCGCGCGGGAGCGGCGGCGGCATGTCGGTCGTCGTGAGCGTGACGGACGTGACTTGCGACGGCACGCCCTCGGCCCGCGCTTCGGGCGGCTCGCTGATGCGCATCGTCTCGAGCATCGAGGCAGGGACACCGCGCGGTGTGAGCACGCTCGGAGCTTGCATGGCACCCGCCAGGACGTGCGGTCCAGAAGAGCTGGGCCCGGAGCTCGGCCCGCCAGGGCTCGACGACGGCGCGAACGGTAACGCGGCGTTCGGCGTCGGGCCGGGAGGCGGGCTCGTCTGCGGCGGGCTCGACTTGTCGCCGCCCTCGGCCTCGCGCTTCCACTTCTCCAAGAACGCAGCCGGCGGTGTGTAGAGGGGGAGCGTCGCGTTCTCGTCGGTGTCGGACGCTCGATCGTGATCGGTGTCAGGGGCGGAGACGTGCGCGCCAGAGAGCGCAGCGGGCGACGACAGGGCCGGGACCGCGTGGGGGGGCGGCGCCTTCATCTCGGTCGTCGCGCTTTGCGGACGCGCACCAGGCGGGACGGGGGGCGTCGGTGGGATCGGCGCCCCCGGCCGCGGGAGCGCGGCGGATGCGGGCCGCGACAGGACGACGCGCCGATCGTCCTCGGTGGTGGTCGGGACGTCCCACGGCATCTCTTGCGTGGGGCTCGGCGTGATCGGCGGGCGCTTGAGGGCGAGCGGCGGCGACGACGGCGGGCCCCCTTGAGCGGCGCGGGCGATCCGCGCGCGTGCGCGCGTCATGAGCGCTTGGCGGCGCGAGAGCGCGACGCGAGCCTCGGCCTTGATCCACGTCGCGACCTCGGCGCGCGAGGCGGGGGGGATCGTCGCGCCGACCGCGTCGGCCATCTCGGCGGCGCTCGCGTAGCGATCGTCCGGCTCGACGGCGAGCGCCTTGAGCACGAGCGCGTCGACGTCGGTGAGGGTCGGGTCCTTCGTGCTCGGCGCGACCGGCCGCTCCGAGATCAGGGCGACGAGGAGCGCGGCTTCGTTGTCGTGGTCGTAGAGGCGCTGGCCCGCGAGGAGCTCCCACAGGACGATGCCGGCCGCGAACACGTCGCTGCGGCGGTCGACCGTCTTGCCGCGAGCTTGTTCGGGCGACATGTACGCGAGCTTGCCCTTCAGCTGGCCCTTTTGTGTCTGCTGCACGCGGCCGCGCGCCTTGGCCACGCCGAAGTCGAGCACGCGGGCGCGCCCGTCGGTGCTGACGACGACGTTGTGCGGTGACACGTCGCGGTGCACGATGAGGAGCGGCTCGCCCGCCTCGTTCTTGGCCTCGTGCGCGGCGTGAAGGCCCCGGAGCATGTCGCAGACGATCGCCGAGACGATCGGCCGCGGCACCCGACCCTTGCGCGCGTGGAGCGGCTTGACGACCTTGGATAGGCTCTCGCCGTCGACGAGCTCGAGGACGAGGAGCAGATCGTCGTCTTCTTTCACGACGTCGAGCGTGACGACCACGTTCTCGTGGCGGATGTGCTTGCAGACCATCGCCTCGTCGAGAAACATCGAGGCAAAGTCGGGGTCGCGCGCGTAGTGCGCGTGCATCTTCTTGATCGCGACGAAGCGGCCGGCCGACGCCTCTTCTGCGTAGCCGAGGTGCACGGTCGCCATGCCACCGGACGCGATCTCGTCCATCACGCGGTAGCGCCCGATGAACGTCGGCTCGCCCCCCGTCACCTCACCGCTCGGCGTCGATACGCCCGCCGTCGGCGCTGCGCTCGCCGTGGCCCGACCAGACCCGTCCGCCGAGGGCTCGCGCGGCGCGGCCCCCTTTGCGTCATCGGGCGAGCTGGCCCCCGAGCCGGTGGTCATTGGCAATTCGCGAGGGTATCACAACGCCTCGGTAGAGGGCCCATCCGCCACCACGGCGAGCGCCCCCAACACCGCCGCGGCCACGGTCTCGGTCCGCAGGGTGAACGCCCCGAGCCGAGCGGTCGCGAACCCGTGATCGCGCGCGAGCGCGACCTCTGTCGGTGAAAACCCGCCCTCGGGCCCGATGGCGAACGTGTAGGCAGCAGCCGGCTCCACGATGTAGGCCCGGAGCGGCGAGCCGCTGTGGGGGTCGAGCAGCACCCGTGCTCCTTGCGGCGCCTCTACCAGGACCTCGGCGAGCGGCCGGGCCGGCGCGATGGTCGGCACGTCGCCGCGGCCGCACTGCCGGGCGGCCTCGACCGCGACGCGCCGCCACCGTTCGAGCGCTCCGGCCCCGGCGCGGTGGGCCACGGAGCGCTCGGC
>ERZ761602.6112-NODE-6112-length-13734-cov-5.617589_pt1 | contig 13734 bp, 9 predicted proteins | sample MGYA00512165_ERZ761602 | MGnify/ENA primary metagenome ERZ761602 (study PRJEB28899, sample SAMN02445085) | bioreactor sludge metagenome | biome: EBPR sludge; isolation source: Thorneside wastewater treatment plant | place: Australia: Brisbane, Thorneside...
TGCTGCTGTTCTCCGGCGCGATCCAGATCGCCGGCAGCGTGAAGGCGCGCAAGGCCAGCCGCCACGCGACCAGCGACTGGATGGAAATCGAGAAGCAGCGCGGCATTTCCGTCGCTTCGTCGGTGATGCAGATGCTGTACCGCGACCACGTGGTCAATCTGCTCGACACCCCCGGCCACAAGGACTTTTCGGAAGACACCTACCGCGTGCTGACGGCCGTGGACTCGGCGCTGATGGTGATCGACGCCGCCAACGGCGTGGAGGCGCAGACCCGCCGCCTGATCGAGGTCTGCCGCCAGCGCGACACGCCCATCATCACCTTCGTCAACAAGATGGACCGCGAGGTGCGCGACCCGCTGGACATCCTCGACGAAGTGGAGCGCGAACTCGGCATGCCCTGCGTGCCCATGACCTGGCCGGTGGGCCAGGGCAAAAGCTTCGGCGGCATCGTGAACCTGCGCACCCAGGCCATGACCGTGTTCGAGTCCGGTAGCGAACGCCGCCCGCAGGACTTCGAGACCGTGCCGCTGACCGACCCGGCCTCCCTGAAGGCCCGATTCGGCCACGACTGGGACACCGCCATGGACAGCATGGAACTGGCCACCGGCGCCTCGCCGGCCTTCGACCGCGAGGCCTTTCTCGCCGGCAAACAGACGCCGGTGTTCTTCGGCTCCGGCGTGAACAACTTCGGGGTCATGGAAGTGCTGGACGCGCTGGTGGACCTGGCACCCTCGCCCGGCCCGCGCAAGAGCTCGCTCCTCGTCAACAGGCAGCCGGTGGAAAAGACCGTGCTGCCCGACGATGAAGGCTTTGCCGGCGTGGTGTTCAAGGTGCAGGCCAACATGGACGCCAACCACCGCGATCGCATCGCCTTCGTGCGCGTGGCCTCGGGCAAGTACACGCCGGGCATGAAGCTCAAGGTGCAGCGCACCGCCAAGGAGCTGCGCCCCACCAGCGTGGTGACCTTCATGAGCCAGCGTCGCGAGGCGGTCGACGAGGCCTACGCCGGCGACATCATCGGCTTCACCACCCACGGCGGCGTGCAGCTGGGCGACACCATCACCGACGGCGCCAACCTGCAGTTCACCGGCCTGCCCTTCTTCGCGCCCGAGCTGTTCATGACCGTGATCCTGAAAAACCCGCTGCGCACCAAACAACTGCAGACCGGGCTGGACCAGCTCGGCGAGGAAGGTGCGATCCAGGTCTTCAAGCCTGAGATCGGCGGCCCCATGCTGCTGGGCGCGGTCGGCCAGCTGCAGTTCGAGGTGGTGCAACACCGCCTCAAGAGCGAGTACGACTGCGACGTGCGCCTGGAGGGCTGCCAATACACCGGCGCGCGCTGGATCACCGCCGACACGCCGGCCGAGCTGCGCGAGTTCACCAACGCCTACCCCCAACGCCTGGCGCTGGACGCCGCCGGCACCCTGGCCTACCTGTGCACCAGCCCATATGACGTGCGGCTGGCGCAGGAGCGCTTTCCGAAAATCCACTTCCACCCGCTGCGCGAACATGCGGGGCTGGCGCTGGGCTCGGCGGGGTGATGTGGCGCCCCCTGCTGGTCGCTGCAAGCACGGCACCATTTTCAGCGGGGGCAGCGGCCCGGCGGTGGGCCGGCCTCGCCCGCTCGCACTGAACGTCTGGAAGTGCCCCCGCCCATGAAACCCCTCGCCGACTGGCCGCTGGACGAGCGGCGCGCCATCCGCGGGGTGTTCACCGACATCGACGACACCCTGACCACCCACGGCACCATCACCGACGATGCCCTGGCCGCACTGGCCGCACTGCGGTCCGCCGGCCTGAGGGTCATCGCGATCACCGGTCGGCCGGTCGGATGGGCCGAACCCAAGGCTCTGGACTGGCCGGTTGATGCTGTGGTGGCCGAAAACGGCTCAGTCGCGCTGTTTTCAGGCAAAAACTGCCAATACCCAGCGGAAAAAGGTGATTTTTCGCTATCGAAAATATACCAACTGGATGCCGCTACCCGCGACGAACACTCCCGCCGCCTGCGCCAGGCGGCGGCGCGGGTGCTGCGCGAGGTCCCCGGGGTGAACCTGTCGCGGGACGCCGCCGGGCGCGAGACCGACATCGCCTTTGACCACGCCGAGTTCGATTGCCTGGCGCCGGAACAGATCGACGCCATCGAAGCCGTGCTGCGCGCCGAGGGGCTGTTCACCACCCGCAGCAGCATCCACACCCACGGCGCCGTGAACCCCTTCGACAAATGGAGTGGCGCCGTCTGGGCCGCCCGAACGCTGCTGGGCCGCGACCTGCCGGCCGAGCTGGACCGCTGGGTCGCCGTGGGCGACTCGGGCAACGACGAAGCGATGTTCCGGCATTTCCGCCACAGCGTCGGTGTCGCCAACATCATCCACGCCGCACCCCGGATGCAGCACCTGCCGCGCTACGTCACCGTGGGCGCACGCGGCGCGGGCTTTGCCGAACTGGCGCAGGCGCTGCTGGCGGCACGCGGGCACTGAAGCCGCGCACCCGGCGTTCCGCCCCCTTTCCCCTACCGTCATCAGGGTTGAGTACGCCACGGGTGACGGTGGCCCCGGCGAGGCATACAGTGGTTCGGCCCATGGCTTTTCGCAAGGAGAAACACCATGCACCGCATCGACACCGGACGCCGCTGGGTCCTGATCGCGCTGGCAACGACGTCGAGCATCGCGGCAGCGCAGACACCGGTGGCCAAGCCGGCCGAAGCTGTGGATGCCCGCGGACAGCTTGCCCGCCTGAACCGCCTGTCCGTGCTCAGCGACCGCATCACCCGTTGCGCCGTCCAGCGACATCTGGGGGTGCTGACTTCCCAGGCTGAAAAGGTGCTGGCCGGTGTGTTGCGGGAAGCCCGAACCCTGATCGACGAACTCTCGCCGCTGGACAAATCCAACAGCCTGCGGGCGGGCTGGGCCAACGCCCGCACCGCGTACCGGAGCTACCTGCAAGCCGCCGAAAAACTGGACCCGAAAGACCGCGAAGGGCTGGTGAGACTGGCCAAAGAAGCCGACGATCTGGACGAGAAGGTCACCGCGGTGAGCGACCAGATCCTCAAGGAATCGGGCAACCCGGCCGCCGCCATCCTCAACTTGACCACCGAAATGCAGCGCCTGACGCAACACCTGGCTGTGCATTTCCTGCTGGCGCGCGCCGGCGTCGACGAAAAGGCCAACGCCGAGGAAGTGACCACGGCCCGCGGCAGCTTTACCAAACTGCTGGCGGAGCTGAAAGCCTCGCCGATCCAGTCCCCTGCCATCGCCAGCCAGATGCAGTTGCTGGAAGGCCAGTGGATCTTCATGAATTCCGCGCTGGGCGCGACGGTCCGCAGCCAGCAGTCCCTGGAGGCCGCCAGCACCACCTCGGAGCGCACGCTGGAGGTGCTTTCGCAACTCCAGACCCAGTTCGAATCGGCCCGTTGACAACCAACCGGCCCTTGCCACGATCCGGGCGCACCGATGCCCACCACCAGGAGTCACCGATGAACCCGATCACCCCGTTGATGCCGCATTCCCGTTGGCTGGCCGCTGCACTGTCCCTGTGGTGTGCCGGCGCCTTCGCCGAAGCGCCCATGGTCACCGACGACGCCGGCACCCTGGGCAAGGGCGGCTACAAGGTCGAGTTCGAATGGGCCCGCGAGGGCAGCGTGCGCGGGCCGGCGCTGGGCTTCGGCTTCGCACCGGTCGAACACCTGGAGATCGGCCTGGTGGTGGCCCGCGCCTCGGACCACGCGACGGTGCCGTCCACCGCCGAGCGCACCACCGGGCTGTCGTTCAAATGGGTGCCGCTGACATGGGGCGAGACCACGGCCGGCCTGAAACTGGAGCTGGCCAACGCCCGGCCGGATGGAGCGCCGCGGGTGCGCGACACCGCGTTGACCCTGTTGCTCACCCACCGCTATGACGGCGGCCATGCCGTGCACCTGAATCTGGGCCATGCGGTCGCGCGGCCGCAGGGCGGCCCCAGCCAGTCGGTCAACACCTGGTCCATCGGCGGGGAATGGGCGTTGAGCCCCACCGTTTCCCTGACCGGCGACCTGTTCGGCGACTCCGGCCCGGGCGACACCGGCCGCCAGCTCGGCCTGCGCTGGCGCGTGCAGGAGGGCGTGGCGCTCTCCATCGGTCTGGGCCGCCAGAACGGCCAGAATCTGGGACGCGCCGTCGCAGCGTGGGAGTTCTGAGGGGTGCGCCACCTGGCACCCGCTTACGACGCCTTCGCCAGCCCCAGCTTTTCCACCAGCGCCTTCTCGCGCGCGAAGGTCTCCTGGGCGAACTTCAGGTACTGGGCGCTGCCCATGTACATCGGCACCATGTCGTAACGCTTGAGCGCGGTGAGGTAGCTCTCCTGCTCCATGGCTTTCTTGAAGGCGTCGTGCAGGCGCTTGACCACCGCGGGCGGCGTGCCTTTCGGGGCGCCGATGCCAAAGGGGGAGTTCTGTACCAGGTCCAGGCCCAGCTCCTTGAGCGTGGGCGCATCGGGGAATTTGGCCAGGCGCTCGGCGCCCCAGGTGTTGAGCACCCGCAGCTTGCCCGCCTCGACCTGGGGCGCGAAGCCGGTGGAATCGGCCGCTGCCATGATGTTGCCGCCCAGAATGGACTGCATCAGATCCGCGCTGCCCCGGTAGGGCACATGCACCAGTTGCAGGCCGAGCTTCTGGGCGATGAGCTCCATGGTCAGGTGCGGGCTGGTCATCGTGCCGGTGGAGCCGTAGGTGAGTTTGCCCGGGTTGGCCTTGGCCCAGCCCACGAAATGGGTCCATGTGCGCAGCGGCGAGTCCGCCGGAACCACCAGCCCGAAGGCGTAGCCGGTCACGTTGAGCACGTAGGTGATGTCTTTGATCGGATCCCAGGTGAGTTTGGTGGTGTAGGGCAGGCGGAACACCCCCAGCGGGATTTGCGCCAGGGTGTGGCCGTCGGCCGCTGCCGTCTGCAAGCCCTGGGCCGGCAGGGTGCCGCCAGCGCCAGGCTTGTTCTCGACGATGACCGGCTGGCCCAGAATCTTGCTGGCGTTGTCGGCCAGGGCGCGCATGGTTATGTCGGTCGGGCCGCCCGCCGGGAAGGCAATGACCAGCCTGATCGGTTTGGTCGGAAATCCGCCTTGCGCGGAAACCCCCAGGGCGGGGGCAGCAAGCGTGGCGGCGGCAAGACGGGCAAATTGGCGGCGTTTCATGGGGCGAAGTCTCCGATGCAGGCAAACAAAACCCGATTGAACGAAGGGCCCAGGCCGGGGTCAAGGCGGAAACCCCCAACACTGTCTCCATGTCGACAGCGTGGCGCGTCATGGTCTTCAGTACTTCAGGCGCGCGTAGTAGGTTTTCTGAGCCGCATCGCGGGCCTCGCGCAGCGTGTGGATGCCCTTCTCCTGCAGCAGCGGAATCAGACGCAATAGCACTTCGGCTGTCACGATGGCGTCGCCCAGCGCGGTATGCCGGCCGAGCACGGTGATGTTGAAGCGCTCGGCAATCGCCTCCAGACGGTGCGACTCCTGGTTCGGATGCACCACCGCCGACAGCAGCAGGGTGTCGAGCACCGGCTGGTGAAACGACAGGCCAGTGCTGGCCTCCTTGAGCTGCAGGAACTTCATGTCGAACGCCGCGTTGTGGGCCACCAGCACGGTGTCCTGGGCGAAGGCATGGAAGGCCGGTAGCACCTGTCCGATGCGGGGCTTGCCTTGCACCATGTCCGGCGTGATGCCATGGATCGGAATGGATTCGGCAGGAATGTCCCGCGCGGGATCCACCAGCTGCTCGAAGGCCTCCTGCCGCAGAAGCCGCCCGTTCACTACCCGTATGGCGCCGATCTGAATGATCTCATCGCCCTGTGAAGGATTCAGCCCGGTGGTCTCGGTATCGAACACGGTGAACGACAGCAGCGAAAGCGGCCGGTCATCCAGGGCGCTGTCTGTCTCCGTGCCCTGGAACAGATCGAAGTCGTAATACTCGGGCCGGCTTTCGTTGACCAGCACCTGCGCGGCCTCCAGCTGCTCCGAGGCATTGGCCAGCGGCAGCAGGAAGCGGAAGAAAGCCTCGTGGCGCAGGCGCTCGCGCTCGAACCACATTTCGCCGCCATGGCGGTCGACCACGTCGCGCACGCTCAGCGGCGTGCTTTCGGCACCGATGCGCATCGGATCGGCTTCCCAGCTCATGACCGTCTCGGTACTCATGGCGTGGCCTTCCCAGATCAGGTCCAGGCGGGCGCGTCCCTCCGCCGACTGCAGGCGCAGCCGCAGGAAGCGCACCTCAAACTCCTCGAACAGCCGAGTCGACAGATAGGTCAGCGCTTGAATCAGCGAAAAGCTGTCCACATGCAGCCAGACCGAGGCATCGACCTCGGCTGTGGGCACGGAACGTCCGGTCACCGCCTCGATGCGCCGCTGAGCGGCCAGCAGCAGGTCCGCACCCAGCATCTCTTCCAGCGGCCAGCGGGTCTTGAGGCCCTGGGTCGTGGTGTGGGCCAGGTCCGCGATGCGCCGGCTCATGGCCGAGACTTCGTCGCCGACGATGCCCAGGAAGCGCTCGCGCATGTCCGGCTCCAGATCGGGCAAGGCCAGCATGTCGACGGCGGTCTGCATGCTGGCCAGCGAAGACCGGCTGCGCTCCGTCAGGCCGTGCATCAGCTGGTCGCGTTGGTGCTCCTCCTGAAAACTGCGCGTCACATTGTCGAGCATCAGCACGAAACCGCTCAGCGCCGGCTCACCCGCCGCCGCGTCGCTGACTCGCACCGGCGCCATCTGGGCCCGCAGCAGCTGGCCCGAGCGGGTGGTCGTGACAAATTGCGCCGAGGGACTTCCAGCGCCGCGCGCCATGCGCAGGTGGATGCTCTCCAGCGCGTGCGCCACCAGTTGCCGGTCGAACACACCGTAAATGGACCGCCCGATGCCGATCAGCTCGGCGCCGTCGGCCAGGGTTGGCGACTGTGACAGTGCCCGAAACTGCAGCCGCGCCCGGTTGTTGTACAGCACGATGCGGCCGTCGAGGTTGCACACGACCACGCTCTGCGTCAGTTCGGACATCAACGCCGCCAGTCGGTTGCGCTCCTGCTGGATGCTGCGGCTGGCCTCCTGCACCCGTTCGGCCATGTTGCGTCGCAGCTCGTCGCGCTGGCCGGCCAGCTCATTGATGGCCTGTGCAAGGTCTTGGATCCCTTTCGGGCCGGAGGCCGCCACGGGCGGAGCGCCCTCGGTCGACACCAGTGCCCGGGCCTGATCGGCGATGCGGGCGGGTGTGACCATTGCCGGCATCAGGTAGCGCCGGATCAGTCCGGCCACCACCATCACCGCGAAGACCCAGCTCATCAGCGCCAGCGCCCAGCGCGGCGCCAGCAGCTGCTGCACCAGTGAACGATCCGCTGGCTCCAGCGTCAACATCACCAGGGCGACGGTCAGACCGAGCCAGGCGGCCAGCGCCAGCGCGGCCAGCCCAGTCACCAGCAGCAGGCGGCGTTCAGCGGTCATGCGTTGCCCTCAAGCATGTCAGCGATCTTCTGCACCAGTTCACGGGTGGCGAAGGGCTTGGTCATGTAGGCGTCCGCACCGAGCGCCTGGCCTTTGGCGACGTCGGTGTCACGGCCTTTCGCCGTCAGCATCAGGATCTTCAGCGCGGCAAAACGTTCGTCCGCCCGCAAGGCCTGGCAGACCTCGAAGCCGTTCTTGCGCGGCATCATGACGTCCAGCAGCAGCAGGTCGGGGCATTCCCGACCCACCGCGTCCAGCGCCTCCTGGCCGTCGCGGGCGACGGTGACCTGGTAGCCCTCGCGTTTGAGCAAGTACTCCAGCGAGATCAGGATGTTGGGCTCGTCATCGGCAATCAGCAGCTTGCGCGTCATGGAAACGCTCCTTTCAGGATGAGGATCCGGACGGGACTGGCGCCCCGAACGGCAGGAAAAACGCGAAACAGGCGCCCCCGCCGGGCGCCGGCTCCAGCCAGAGCCGACCGCCGAAGCGCTCGACAATCTGGCGGCTGATCGGCAGGCCCAGACCGGTGCCACCGGGGCGGTAGTGGTCATCGCCGCTGACCTGCCGGAACTTCTCGAACACCCGCTCGCGTTGCTCCAGCGGGACGCCCGGTCCGTTGTCCTGTACCTGTACCTTGACCCCGTCCGGCGATTCCTGCAGGCTCAGCCGCACCCGACCGCCGTCCTGCGGCGCGTACTTGGCCGCGTTGGAGAGCAGGTTGAGCACCACCTGGGTGATGCGATCGGCATCGGCCTGCAGCGGAGCAACCTGCTCGGGGAGCTCCAGCGACAGGGTGATGCCGCGCTCCCGCATCAGCTCGGCCAAGCTGCCGGCGGCCTGCTCCAGCAGCGCACGCATGTCCACGGCGGTGTTGTGCCATTCGGCGTGGCCGGCCTCGATCTTGGCCATGTCCAGCACCTGGTTGACCAGCCGGCTCAGGCGCTCGGCCTCGACGACCACAATGCCCAGGAACTGCTGCCGCTGCTCCGCCGGCATGTCCGGTTCGTCGCGGATGAGCTCCGCCATGGCGCGGATCGAGGTCAGCGGCGTGCGCAACTCGTGGGTGACCGAGGACATGAAATCGTCCTTGAGCCGATCCAGGCTGGTGAGCTGCTCGTTGGCCTGGCGCAGCTCGGCCGTCGCGCGTTCCAGCGAGACCGACTTTTCTTCGAGCGCGTGTGAATAGGCCCGAAGCTGCGAGGCTTCATCCAGGATGCGCATCACGTCCTGCAGATCCAGCGCCTCTTCTTCGACCGTCGATGCCACCATCACCCGCGCCGACGCGCTGCCGATGGCGCCGGCGAGCTGGGTTTCGACAAACTGCACCAGCCGCGCATCCGCCACCAGAGCCTGCACCGTGCCGCCCGCCTGCTCCTGCGCGTAGCCATCGATCAGGCGCTGCGCCCGCTCGACACCGAGAAAGCGGGCCAGCAAGGCCTGCAGCGCGGGGGCCTGGGCCCGTCCCTGCCAGAACACCGGCTGTCTGGCATCGGATCGCCGGTCCACATCGACAAACAACAGCGCCTGACTGGCTTCGGCGGCAGTGGGCAGGCGCCAGAGCGACACGCCCACATAGGCCCCGATGTTGAGCAACAGGCTCCAGAACAGCGAATGCGTCAGGTTGTCCAGCGCCCCCAGGCCGAGCAGCGCCTCCGGCTTGAGCCAGACGATGCCAAACAGCCCATCGCGCAGAAAGCCGTCGTCCAGCCAGCCGGATTTGGCCAGCGAGGGCAGCATCAAGGTGTAGGCCCAGCACAGAAAGCCGGCCAGCAGGCCGGCCATCGCGCCGTGGCGGGTGCCCCCCTTCCAGTACATGCCGCCGAGCAAGGCAGGAGCAAACTGCGCCACCGCGGCAAAACTGATGAGGCCGATGCTCACCAGCGCATAGGCTTCGCCGGCGAGATGGAAGTACAGGTAGCCCAACATCAGGATGACCAGAATGGCCAGCCGGCGGATGCCCAGCAGCATCCCGGTCAGGTCCGCCGCCGAACGGGCACCGAAGCGCCGGGTGCGCAGCAACCAGGGCATGACCAGATCGTTGCAGACCATGGTCGAGACGGCGATGGCTTCGACGATCACCATGCCGGTGGCCGCCGACAGGCCACCGACAAAGGCCGCAAGCGCCAGCATCGTCCACCCTTGCGCCAGCGGCAAGGACAGCACGAACATCTCGGCGTTCATCCGCCCGGGTCCGAAATGCAGCAGGCCGCCGATGGCGATCGGCAACACGAAGAGGTTGATGAGGAGCAGATACAGCGGAAAAACCCACACGGCCCGCCTGAGGTGCGACTCGTGCACGTTTTCGACCACCATGACCTGAAACTGCCGGGGCAGGAAGATCACCGACAGCATGGCCAGCAGCGTCAGCCCCGCCCATTGGGAATACGCGAAAGGCTGTCCCTGGCCGAACTGCAACAGGCGACGAATGCCGTCGTCGCCACGGGCGCGAGCGAACAGATCCCCCAGTCCGTTGAACAACCCGTAGGTGACAAACAGACCCACCGCCACAAAGGCCAGCAGCTTGACCAGGGATTCGAAAGCGATGGCCGCCACCATCCCCTCATGCCGTTCGGTGGTGTCCAGGTGCCGCGCGCCGAAGACGATGGTGAAGCCAGCCAGCGCCAGCGCGAAGTACAGCGTGCTGTCGGCCCACCAGGGGCCGGCCCGCGCGGCCATGGCCCCCAGCGGCGAGGTCATCACCGCGTAGGCGCTGGAAATGCCTTTGAGCTGCAAGGCCATGTAGGGCACGATGCCGACCACCGTGATCAGCGTCACCAGACCGGCCAGCGACGGGCTCTTGCCGTAACGGCTGGCAATGAAATCGGCGATCGAGGTGATGCGGTAGGCGCGGGCGATGCGGATCATCTTGCGCACCACCAGCCAGGCCAGGATCATGGCGAGCATCGGCCCCAGGTAGATGGGCAGGAACCACACGCCGGACCCGGCCGCGCGGCCGACGCTGCCGAAATAGGTCCAGGCGCTGCAGTACACCGCCAGGGACAGCGCGTAGACCCAGGCGTTGCCGATAACCGATCGCCCCGCCTGCGCCCGTCGGTCCGCCCACCAGGCGATGGCGAACAACGCCAGCAAGTAGGCAAACGAAACCGCAATGAGCAGGGAGGCGGGCAACACCGGAATGCTCGCCTCAGCGCGTGCCTTGTGCCGGTTCGGGAGAACGCTCGACCACCCAGGCCAGCAGGCCGATCAGCAAGGCCCAGATGGCGAACAACGCCACGGGGAATAGAGGAAGACCCAACCAGTGGGAGTCATGGTCCCACAGGGCCAACAGGGGAAAGTTCAGCAACGCGACAGCCACCCCGAACAGGGCGACCAGGCGCTGTGTCACCAGAACATCGGGCATCAGAAGTCTCCTTTGATCCGCGCATCGTGGGCACGGTCTTTTTTTTCGCTTCCCATTTTGCGCCGTGCACTGACCATGGCCTTACTTGCCCAGTCCCGGCGCACGGTTCCACCGAGCCCTGCACGCGCCAGCCCGCTGAAACCTGCTCGCCCTCGGAACCGGTCAGCGTACTCGCAACGGTCAGGTTTCCAAGGCCTCAAACAGCCCGCAGCCTTCAGACCGCGCCCAGCTTGAAATGCTGTTGCAAGAACTGCCGGAAACGCTTGATGATGCCCAACGCATCCTGAAGGCGATCGCGTTCGAGCGTGCTCATCGACCCCATGCGCACCAGGTTGTCTGCCGGCTGACCGCCCTGCCGTTGGGCCAGGTTGTTCTTCAGCTTCAGCGCCATCATGAAGTGCAGCGCCTCGATCAGGTCGCGTGCCAGCGGCGCCTCGACCCGCCCGCGATCGACCAGCGCGCGCAGTCGATCGGTGGTGGCCAGTTGCGTGACCTGCTCCTGCAAAGCCAGGGCGCGAACGCCGTGAACGATCGGAAAAGTCCCCAGTTTTTTCAGGTCGAAAGGCAATTCGTCCCGGGCGCGCGGCGAAGTCAGGCGCGCCCACCATCCCACCGAGGGCTCCTCGAACTGGTCGGCCGCGGCGGCAAAGCGGGCCAGGAAGGCGTCGTTGCCGGGAAGGATGTCGAAGGCGAACTCGCGCGCGCTCTGCAACAGGCTCGCATCGCCGGCCACCGCGGACGCATCCATGAAGATCGCCAGGTGCATCGCCCCATCGGGATCGCTGCCATAGATCCAGCTGCGCAGGTGCTCGCGAAAGGTGGACAGCGGCGCACGCCACATCGGATTGGTGAGCATGACGAGGCCGGGGCAACTCGGCCAGCCAAAATCGATCAATGCCCGGTTGAAGGCCTCGGCCACCTGGGGCAGCTCGGCGCAGTCAAAGCCGTCGCGCAGCAGCAGCGCATTGTCCTGGTCGGTTTTCAGGATCTGTTCACCGCGGCCCTCGCTGCCCATCACCAGCAGGCAGCTGTTGGCGACCAGTTCGGGCGGCGCGACGAAACTCCACAGCCGCGCATAGACCTGGCCGTTGAGCACGCGCACCATGCTGCTGATGACCTCGATCTTGACGCCACCGCCGTGCAACAGTTCGACCAGGCCGTCCAATTGCAGCGCGGCGGCCTTGAGGTCGGCAAGGTTCCTGGCTTGCTCGACCTGCAAGGCGATGAGGTGCGAATGGTTGGAGACGAAGCTCATCAGGTCAAGCTGACTGAGCACGCCAACGATGCCGGTGTCGTCGCGGACCAGCACGCGGTGCACCCGGTGGCGCAACATCAGCAGCAGCGCCTCGAACAGCTCACGGTCGGCATGGACCGAGATCAGCTCGAAGCGGGCCACGTCCCGCACCTTGACGGCATGGGGTGCGAGGACGTCGCCCCCGTCGGAACGGCGAAGCAGCGCATCGCGCAGGTCGGTGGTGGTGAACATCCCGACCCGATCGCCGTCGCGCACCAGCGCATTGCTCTGGCCGGCGGCGGACATGGCGGCGCAGGCCGAAACCAGATCCGCCGCGCCGTCCAGGTAGAAGGGCTTGCGCACGTACGCATCACGCACCCGGGCCATCATCAGCGACAGGAATTCCCTTTGCTCGGCACGCGCCTCCTGCTGCGAAACCCGGTGCGCGATCTCGCTGAAAATCGCCGCGCAGAATGCCGGGCTATCAACCAGCAACGCCTGAAGCGTGGGCTTCGGTATTCGCCAGGCCTGCACTTCGCCCTGCGCCAGCGAGACACTGGTCGCGCGGCCCGACAGCACGGCGCGCGCGCCAAACAGGGTGCCCGGTCCGTAGGTAGCCTCGGCCAGCATGCCGGCCTGGCGTCGCACACTGCCCGACACCAGCAGGTAGGCATGGACCGGTTCGACCTCCGGCGTCAGGATCAGGTCGCCCGCCGCATAACGCACCAGCTCGGCGCTGCCGCGCACCGTTTCCTGCTGCGCCGAGTTCAGAAGGTCGAACGGGGCGACATCGAAGTCGAAACTGGAGCTCATGGTGGATGGAAATGAAAAGGGACCGCGTGCCTTGCGGCAGCGATCCCGAAGAGGATAGCGCAGTGGGGCCTGGGCCGACCACTGCGCGACAGACTCAGTGCCCCGAGGCGCCGGACGCGCCGATGCCCGTCTCGCTGCGAACCTGCTGGGCGGCGAAGCCCGCACGGTCCTCGTCGCCGCGCTTGCTGTTGTCCAGGATCGAGAACAGCCAGATGCCAACGAAGCCGATGGTCATGCTGAACAGCGCCGGGCTGGTGTACGGGAACCACGCGGAGCCCTTGGGGTTGCCCAGCGTGGCTTCCCACACCGCGGGCGACACCACCGTCAGCACCACCGAGCTGATCAGGCCCAGGAAGCCGCCGATCACCGCGCCACGCGTGGTGCAGCCCTTCCACAGCACGCTCATCAGCAGCACCGGGAAGTTGGCCGACGCCGCGATGGCAAAGGCCAGGCTCACCATGAAGGCGATGTTCTGCTTCTCGAACGCAATGCCCAGCACCACCGCCACGATGCCCAGGCAGATCGTGGTGATCTTGGAGACACGCAGCTCCGCAGCGCTGTCCGCCTTGCCCTTCTTGATGACGGTGCCGTACAGGTCGTGGGACACGGCCGAGGCGCCACTGAGCGTCAGACCGGCCACCACCGCCAGGATGGTGGCGAAAGCCACCGCCGAGATGAAGCCCAGGAACACGTTGCCGCCGACCGCGTTGGCCAGGTGCACCGCCGCCATGTTGTTGCCACCCAGCAGCGCGCCCTTGGCGTCGAGGAAACTGGGGTTGGTCAGCACAAAGACGATGGCGCCAAAGCCGATGATGAAGGTCAGGATGTAGAAGTAGCCGATCCAGGTGGTGGCCCACAGCACCGACTTGCGCGCTTCCTTGGC
>ERZ761602.6113-NODE-6113-length-13729-cov-9.412169_pt1 | contig 13729 bp, 10 predicted proteins | sample MGYA00512165_ERZ761602 | MGnify/ENA primary metagenome ERZ761602 (study PRJEB28899, sample SAMN02445085) | bioreactor sludge metagenome | biome: EBPR sludge; isolation source: Thorneside wastewater treatment plant | place: Australia: Brisbane, Thorneside...
CTACACCGCGACCGCGCCCGCTTCAACCCCCATCCACCGCCACCGCCGCCGGCCAGCTGCGCTCGCGTAAGCTGCCCGCGATGAGAGTCGCCCACCTCCTTCGCCGCAGCCCCGCCCGGGGCCTCGGGTGGCTGGCCACCACGCTCGCGCTGCTGGCCGCGCTCGCCGCCTGCACGAGCCCCCAGCCTCCGCGCCCGCCGCCCATACCGGCGCCCGCCGCGCCGGCCAGCCCGCTGCCGCCCGCCGCGCTGCCCGAGGGCCGCGCCGTCACCACCGAGCAGACGCTGGTCAGCGCGCGCCGGCAGATCGTCGCCGCCGGCCACCCGCTGGCCAGCGAGGCGGCGCTGCAGGTGCTGCGCGCCGGCGGCTCGGCGCTCGATGCCGCGATCGCCGCGCAGATGGTGCTGACGCTGGTGGAGCCGCAGTCCAGCGGCATCGGCGGCGGGGCTTTCCTGCTGCACTGGGACGGCCGCGAGGTGCAGGCCTGGGACGGGCGCGAGACGGCGCCGGCGGCGGCCGACGAGCGGCTGCTGCTGGCGCCCGACAGCAAGCCCTTGCCCTTCCTGCAGGCGGCCGTCGGCGGCCGGGCGGTGGGCGTTCCCGGGGTGCTGCGTTTGCTCGAGCAGGCGCACCGGCAGCACGGCCGGCTGCCCTGGGCGCAGCTGTTCGAGCCGGCGATCCTCCTGGCCGACGAGGGTTTCGCGCTCAGCGCCCGGCTGCACGCGCAGCTGGCGCGCGACCCCGCGCTGGCGCGTGACCCGCTGGCCCGCGCGCACTTCTTCGGGCCCGACGGCCGGCCGCGCCCGGCCGGGCACCGGCTGCGCAACCCGGCGCTGGCGGAGATCCTGCGCCGCATCGCGCGCGAGGGCAGCCGGGCGCTGCACGAAGGACCGGTGGCCGCCGACATCGTCGGCCGCGTGCGCGGCCATGCCTCGAACCCCGGCCGCCTGACGGCCGCCGACCTGGCCGCCTACCAGCCCGTGCAGCGCGAGGCGCTGTGCACGGCGTGGCGCGGGCGCTGGCGCGTCTGCGGCATGCCGCCGCCGTCGTCGGGGCACCTGGCGCTGATGCAGATGCTGGGCATCCTGGAGCGGCTGCCCGCGCTGCCCCAGCCGCTGGACGCGCAGGGCCTGCCGGCGCCGGACTGGCTGCACCGCTTCACCGAGGCTGCGCGGCTGGCCTATGCCGACCGGGCGCAGTACGTGGCCGACCCGGCCTTCGTGCCCGCGCCGGCCGGGCGCTGGGCCTCGCTGCTGGATGGCGGCTACCTGCAGCAGCGCGCCGCGCTGGTCGGCGAGCGCAGCCTGGGCCGCGCCAGCCCCGGGCGCCCGGGCGGCCAGCCCTCGGCCTTCGCGCCGCAGGCCGCCAGCACCGAGACCGGCACCAGCCACCTGAGCATCGTCGATGGGCGCGGCCAGGCCGTGGCGATGACCACCTCGATCGAGGCCGTCTTCGGCGCGCGGCTGATGAGCGACGGCGGCACCGGGCTGCCCGGCGGCTTCCTGCTGAACAACCAGCTGACCGATTTCGCGGCGCAGCCGGCCGACGCGGCGGGCCTGCCGGTGGCCAACCGCGTGCAGCCGGGCAAGCGGCCGCGCTCGAGCATGAGCCCGACGCTGGTCTTCGACCTGCACGACGGCCGGCTGGTGATGAGCCTGGGCTCGCCGCTGGGGCAGGCGATTCCGCCGCTGGTGGCCAAGACGCTGGTCGGCACGCTGGAGTGGGGCCTGGACCCGCTGCAGGCGATCGCGCTGCCGAACGTGGCCAGCTTCAACGGCCCGACGCTGCTGGAGACCGGGCGCTTCCCGGCGGCCACGCGCGAGGCGCTGCAGCGGCGCGGCCACGAACTCGTCGACAACGAGCTGGCCAGCGGGCTGCAGGTGATCCGCCGCACGCTCGAGGGCTGGGCCGGCGCGAGTGATCCGCGCCGCGAGGGGCGCGTCGTCGGCGACTGACCGGGCTCGGGCGCCGGGCCGGCCACTGTCGCCGGGGTGCGCGGTGCGCACGCCGCGCCGGGCGGCGCGGCGCCGGTGGCCGAGTCACTGGCCGAGCTGCACCGCCGCGCGCGCCACGGGCTCGAGGCGGCGCTCCTGCTCGCGCAGCTCGGCCTCGAACGCCGCCGGCGAGGCCACCCGCGGCACCATGCCGATCACGCGCAACGGCTCGTCCAGCTGCGGCTTCAGCATCGCGGCCGCCACGCGCGCGTGCAGCTGCCGCAGCGCCTCGGCAGGCAGCCCGGCGGGGGCGAACAGCGCGTAGACGTTCAGCGCCTCGAGATCGCCGAAGCCGGCCTCGGCGACGGTGGGCACCTCGGGCAGCTGGGGCAGGCGGCGCGCACTCGCCGTGGCCAGCGCGACGAGCTCGCCGGCGCGCACGAAGGGCAGCACGGCGCCGACATCGGCCGACATCATCGCCACCTCGCCCCCGCGCACGGCCAGCGCCGCCGGCGCGCCGCCGCGGTACGGGATCTCGTTGAGCCGGATGCCGGCCTCGCGCTGCAGCGCCACGGCCGCCAGGTGGGTCAGCGCGCCGGGCGTGGGGATGGCGATGCTCACGCCGCGCGGATCCTGCCGCGCCTTGCGCACCAGCTCGGCCAGCGAGCGGATGCCGGCCGACGGGTGGGCGACGAAGAGCTGAGGCACGTCGGCCAGCGGGGTCACGGGCAGCAGGTCGCGCGCGGGGTCGAAAGGCAGGCGGGCCTGGTGCGGCAGCACGGTGCGGCCGCTGGTGCTGGCGATCAGCAGCGTGCAGCCGTCGGGCGCGGCCTTGGCCACCGCGTCCCAGGCCGGGATGGTCATGCCGCCGGAGCGGTTCTCGACGACGTGCGGCTGCCCGCTGGCCTGCGCCAGCTGCTCGGCCAGGCCGCGCGCGAGACGGTCCATCGGCCCGCCGGCGACGACCGGCACGACGATGCGCACCGCGCCGCCCGGACACGCCAGCGCCGGGCCGGCGAGCGCCGACGCGAGCAGCAGCGAGGCGACGACGCGGCGAGGTCCGGCCATCTGCTCGTCAGGCCCGGAAGCGCACGTAGCGCGGCTCGATGTGCCGGCGCGAGTTGCCGCCCTGCAGCGTGTAGCCCGAGGCCACCCAGTGCGCGGAGGTCGGGTGGTGCGGCGTCACGGTGAGGTAGTCGCCCCAGGACTGGTCAGGCGGGCTGTGCGTGCTGGTGCGCGTCAGCCGGGTCTCCCAGCCGGTGGCGGTGTGCACGCCGACGGCATGCGCCGGGTGGCGCTTGCCGCCGCCGTAGAACGCCGTGAAGCCGGCCTGGCCCTGGGCATTGGCCGCCGCGGCCGGATAGGCCCAGGCCGCGTCGCGGCTCCAGATGTCGGGCTCGTCCAGCAGGGACTGGTCCGACGCCTTCAGGCGCACGGCCCGGATGTAGGGCAGCGGGTGCTTGGCGTCTCGATTGGCCGACCACATGAAACCGATCGTACCCGCACCGACCCAGGCGCCCGTGATGCGCGAATCGAGCCGGCCCAGCCAGTTGACGCCGCCCGGCCCGGGTGCCGCGTAGGCGCCCTCGGACCACGGCCGCACGGCCACGTCCTTCCAGTTCAGGCCCGTCGCGCTGTCGGGCCAGCGGAAGACGCGGATCTGCGAGCTGCTGTTGTGGCTGCCCATGAACATGGTCGTCGCGCCGGGGCCGCGGCACAGGCGGATCGAGCCGTTGGCCGTCGTCGACCAGACCCGGTAGCCCAGCGACCCGCCCGAGGCCAGCGTGGCCAGCGGGAAGCGGAACACCACGGCACGCTGCCAGGCGTTGCCGCGGAACAGGTTGAAGGTGACGAAGAGGTTCGCGCTGGTGAACGCCATGTCGGGGTAGTCGAACCACTGGCCGGCCCAGCTGGCGGAGACGCCGCCCGGCGCGAAGTCCCAGTAAGACCACGTGCCGAACGAGGCCTCGCGGCTGATCGCCAGGCGGAAGACGTTCTCGCCGTTGCTGCCGGTGGAGTACTGCAGCAGCCAGATCCAGATGCGGTGCTGCGGGTTGTAGAGCACCACCTGGTCGCAGCAGAAGCCGCCGGCGGCGGCCAGGAAGCGGGTGAAGGGGCTGATGGGCGTCCACGTCGCGCCGGCATCGGTGGAGCTGCTCGCGAACCAGTTGCCGGTCATGAACAGCTGGCGGTCGTTGGCGGCGGTGGCCGGCTCGCAGACGCTGGAGGTCAGCTCGCTGGTCTGGGCATCGCCGAGCGCGAGGTTCTGCACGAGGGTCAGGGCCATGCTCAGCTCCTCTTCTTCGCGCGCTTCGCGTTCTGCGGGTCGGTGGGCTCGGGCAGCACCTCGTCGCGCAGCGCCTGCATCGCCGAGCGGGTCAGCACGTCGCCCACCAGACGCGGCCCGGCCGGGCGCCGGGGCTGGCACTTCAGGCGATCGCGCAGGTCCAGTTCCTCGGCCGTCGGCTGGGCGGCGGCGCGGCGGCTGCGCGTCGCGCCCTCCTGCACCGGCTTGCCGGCGTTGCGCGGGCTGGTGCGCGCCGACCCGGTCGCGCTGCTGGACTTCTTCGTCACCATGGAGCGATCTCCTTGCGCGTGAATCCCGTCCGGCGGACGGGATGGGCAGTGGAATCCGTCGCCGGGGAACTGTCAATGGGCCGCGCCGCCGGCCCCTCGGCCTGGCGGTGCATCAGCCCGTTGGAGCCGCGCCGCCGATCAGCTGGCCGGCCTCCACGAGCGGCGTCTCCCGGCATTGACTCAGGTCATGGCGCGGCCGCGTCCTGCTTGACGCGCCGGCACGGAGGGCTAGATTGGCTGCAGCGGACAAGGTCGACGGCGCAGCCCTCGAGCAGTTCGCGAGGCCGCAGTCGCAAGGGCGAGAGCATCGTCCTCCGGGACGGCGGCGAGAGATGCGATGGGTGCGCCGAGGCCCGGTCCCGCTCGACTGGAGATGAACATGAGCAAGCGCATCCTGAAGGCTGGAACCCTGTTCGTCGCGCTGTGCGTCGCCGGCGGCGCCGCATGGGCACAGGCCAAGAGCATCGATCTGGGCCAGCGCGAGTACATGAGCAACTGCGCCAGCTGCCACGGCAGCGACGGCAAGGGCAACGGGCCGAACAAGCCCTACATGACCAAGAGCCCCACCGACCTGACGGTGCTGGCGCGCAACAACGGCGGCGTGCTGCCGGTCGCGCGGATGTACGAGGTCATCGAAGGCAACCGCGACGTGGTGGGCCACGGCACGCGCGAGATGCCGACCTGGGGCCTGGACTACCGGATCAAGGCCGCCGAGTACTACATCGACGTGCCCTACAACCCCGAGGTCTATGTCCGCGGGCGCATCCTCTCGCTGATCGATTACCTCAGCCGCATCCAGGCGAAGTAGCGCCCGGCAGGGTCTCGACAGCGCTGGCCACGGCCCGCCAGGCGGTGGCCAGCGCCACCGCGGCGCCGCTGCGCGAGCGCACCGCGTCGTGATGCGCGAGCAGCGTGCCGGCGGCGAAGAGCCGCGGGTGGTGCGGGCGGCCGTCGCGGCCCAGCGGCCGCATCGTGTCGTCCACCTCGAGTCCGGCGCGGTTCAGCGGATGGCCGCGCGCATCAGCCAGGTGCTCGCGATACCACTCGCCTCGGCCTTCGGGCTGCGTCACCGGCAGGTCCAGCAGCGCCTCGCGGATGCCGTCGGGCCGGGCGCGCAGGCCGCCGCCGAGGAAACGGCCGGTGGCCAGGATCACCGCCTGCGCGCGGATGCGGATCGGCCCGAAGGGATCGGCGAGTTCGAGCGTCGCGCCGTCGCTGTCGAGGTGCAGCGCGCCGACCTCGTGTTGCGCCACCAGGCTGACGCCGTGGCGCGGCAGCGCGTCCTCGAACAGCTCGCGCAGCCGCGTGCCCGGCACGCCGGGCGGCATCGTCGGGATCTCGAAGAGCGGCCGGCCGACGAGCCGCTCGACCGCGGCGTGGACCTCGTCGGGCCGGTGCATCCCGAGGATCGCCGGCAGGCCCACCACGGCGGCATCGCCGGCCGCCTCGCGCAGCGCGGCGGCGAAGGCTTCGCGCGTGGACGGCACCTCCAGCGCGCGCGCCATCACCTCGGGGTGCAGCGTCTGCGGGGCGAGGCCCGGAAACACGACACGCCGCGCCGCCAGGCCCGGCCAGTGCCGCGCCAGGTTGGCGACGCACTCGCGCGCGCTGAAGCCCGCCAGGCCTTCGACATCGACGATCACGCCGGGCGTGCGCTCGGCCAGCGCCCGTGCGCCGGCCGCCATCGTGCGCGGCATGCACAGCGTCGCCTTCAGCGTGCCCACCGGCGTCAGGGCGAGGAGGTTGCGTTCGCCCGGCGGCGTGTAGGCGATGCCGTGCGTGCCGACGAACGTGGTGAAGGCCTCGAAGGCCTGGCGGATGCCCTCGGCGTCGAGCCGGGCCAGCGGGTGCCGCGGCTGCGTCGCCCGCAGCACCTGCAGCGCCGGCCACGGGTCGTCGACCCGGCCGTGCGGCGGATCGAGCCGCCCCAGCAGGTCGAGGTAGCCGCTGGTGTAGGCCAGCGCACCGCCGTGCCCGGCGATCGCGGCCGGGATGCCGCGCCGCGCGGCGTAGACCGCGGCGGCCAGGCCGGCCAGCCCGGTGCCCACGATGGCCAGCGGGGCCGTGATGTCGCGCCTGGCGCCCTCGCCCGTCGCCGGCCTCATGCGTCGTCCAGCTGGTCGAGCCCGAGCAGCCCGCAGTGCAGCGCCTCGGCCAGCTCCACCTGGGCCGCCTGCGCGCCCCAGATCACGGGGCGCTGCCCCTTGAAGCGCTCGTCGAGGAAGTCGCGCAGGCCGGCCAGCGCCGACGGGCCGTCCGCCAGCCCGCGGTCGCACAGGTGCGAGGCGACGCGGATGCCGCAGAACGAACCCTGGCACGAGCCCTTGCCGATGCGCGAGCGCAGCGCGATCGCCTCGAGGCTGGCGCGCGGCGGCACCGGGGTGCGAGGACGCCCGGCCGCGGCGCAGGCGGCCGCCGCGTCACCGGCCGGTGCCTCGACGCCCGGCGCGAAGGCGGCCTGTCCGTCGGCGAGCGCCGCGGCGATCTCGTCGACCACCGAGGCCGGCACCATCTCGCACTCGCACAGCACCGTGTCGCGCGCGTCGCGCCGCGCCACCACCGCCCGCGCCGCGGCCCCCGCCTCGGTCCAGCGGCCGGCCCCCGTTTCGGGCAGCGGCGTCGTGGCGGTCGTCCCGGCGACCTCGCGGCCCAGGCGGCGCATCACCCGGTCGACGGCCCGCTCGGCCATCGTCCGGTACGTGGTGAGCTTGCCGCCGGTGATCGTGCACAGGTTCGCCAGGCCCTGCGACTCGTGGTCGAGCAGCGCGAAGCCGCGGCTCGCGGCGCGGTCGCCGGCCGCGGTGGCGCCCTGCAGCAGCGGCCGCACGCGCGAGAACGCACGCGTGTAGCGCGCACCGGCCAGCGCCGGCACCATCGCCGCGCCCTCGCGGACGATGCGGTCCACCTCGTCGGCCGTCGGCGCGACCCGGTCGGGATCGTCGACGCGGCTGGAGCTCGTGCCCAGCAGCGAGACGGTGCCCCCGGGCACCAGGATGTCGCCGTCGGCCGGCGGCCGCAGCCGGTTGAGCACGTGCCGCGCGAGGCGGTCGTGGTGGACCAGCAGCGTGCCCTTGTTGTAGACCAGCTCGACGTCGGCGCAGCCGGCCAGCCGCGCGATCGCCATCGACCAGGCGCCGCCGGCATTGACGAACTGGCGCGCGCGGATCTGCAGCATCGCGCCGCTGCGCGTGTCGCGGCAGATCGCGCTGCGGATCTCGCCCCCGGCGAGGTCGAAGCGCAGCAGCTCGGTGTGCGCGCGGTACACGGCGCCGTTCAGCGCCCGCGCGTGGTCGACGTTGGCCAGCGCGAGGTGGAACGGGTCCACCGCGGCATCGGGCACGCGGAAGGCGCGCATCACGCGCGACGACAGCTGCGGCTCCAGCTCCAGCACCTCGGCAAGGCCGAGCTCCTCGCAGGCGATGCCGGCCCGGCGGCACAGGGCCGGGAAACCGTCGGCGAACGCGGCATCGTCGCCCTCGACCGCGACGAAGAGCCCGCCGGTCGGCTCGATGCACTGCGGCGCGAGGCGCACGAGCCGCTCGTTCTCGACGCGGCACTCGATCGCCGCGTCGGGGTCGGTCGAGACGTAGCGCGCGCCCGAGTGCAGCAGGCCGTGGTTGCCGCCCGACGCGCCGGCGCACAGGTCGAGCTTGTCGATCAGCATCGCCTGCACGCCGCGCAGCGCGAGGTCGCGCAGCACGCCGGCGCCGGTGACGCCGCCGCCGATGACGAGCACCTCGGTCTCGACGACCGCGGCGCGCGCCGTGTCGATGCCGGGCCGGCCGCTCGCGTTCACGACACCAGCGCCTGCAGGTCGGGCCCGAGGTAGCGCCGCTCGTTCGGCCCGAGGATGCCCAGCGAGAGGCACATCAGCGTCCAGAAGTGCACGACGCGGTAGCCGCCGCCGTAGAAGCGGCCGATGTCCTCGATCTGCGAGTGGCAGTTGTGGCAGGGCGTCAGCACGTAGCTCGCGCCGCTCGCGGCAACCTGGTCGAACTTGCGCCGGCCGTAGGCGCGCCGCTGCTCGGTCATGCCGGCCTGCAGGAAACCCGCGCCGCCGCCGCAGCAGTAGTTGGCGCTGCGGTTCGGGTGCAGGTCGACGAAGTTCTCCTCGCCCACCAGCGTGCGCGCGACGAAGCGCAGGTCCTCGGCGATCGTGTCGCCGGCGGACTTGCGCACGATCATGCACGGGTCCTGCACGGTGAACTTGATGCCGGCGCGGTTCCAGCGCGAGTCCACGGGCAGCCGGCCCTCGCGGATCCAGCGCGCATACCAGCTGATCAGGCTGTCCATGCGGAAGCGTGCGTCCAGGCCGAAGCGCTGCACGCCCTGCCACATCGAGTAGTAGCTGTGCCCGCACTCGGTGTTCAGCCAGACGGCGCAGCCGAGCTCGTTGACCGCGTCGACGCGGCGGCGGATCACCTCGCGCCAGGCGGCCTCGTCGCCGGTGAACATGCAGAAGTTCTCCGCGGCCCAGCCCTTCGAGGCATAGGTCCAGTCGGCGCCGACGACGTCGAGGATCTTCCACAGCGGCACCATCTCCTCGGGCTCGCTCATCGGCTCGCGCGAGTTCTGGTTCACGAAGAAGTGCGCGCCGTGGCGGTCCACCGGCGCCTGCAGGTGCGCGAACGCGGGCTGCGTCGCGTGCACCTCGTCGAGCACGTCCTCGACGACCATCGTGAAGTCGCCGGCCGGCATGCCCAGCGCGCTGGTCGATTCGCCGCGCAGCGTCAGCTCGCAGGAACGCGAGATGCCGGCGGGGCGTTTCTCCTTCGGCTGGCGGCTGCGCGCATGGAACACCAGCTGCGCGACATCGACGTGCATCGGGCACAGGTACTCGCAGCGCCGGCACATCGTACAGCACCAGATCCACGGCGTGCCCGACAGCTCCTCGTCCAGGCCCAGCAGCGCCATGCGGATGAAACGCCGCGGGTCCATGCCCTCGAGCCCGCTGGCCGGGCAGCCGGCCGAACACAGCCCGCAGCCCAGGCAGGCATCGAAGCTCGCCCCCGGCGGCAGCAGCTGCAGCGCGGCCTGGCGGAAGCTGATCGGGGCGGTGGCGGTGCTCACGGCGGTCGGGCGGCCGGCCGCACGACGCACTGCCACGCGGCCAGCGCAGCGATTCTGTCCGCGCGCGACCGGGCGCGCCATGAGCTGCCGGCCATGCCGACGACCGGCGGCCGCGGTAAATCGGCCCGAGCTGATGCAGGTCAAGCCCGGCGGCGGCCCTCGGCGGGATCCGCCCGCCCGCCCGGCACGGGCTGCCCTTTGCGCTGCCGCGAGCGGGCTCGGGACGCCACGCGGCCGGACCCTCCGGGCACGATCGGGACCACCGTCGGGCGCGCCGGCATCATCCGGCGCCCGCGCTTCAGTGCGAGGGGCCACGAGATCGGGCTGGCGCTGCCGTGGCGCCGACGCACCGGACGCGGCAGCAGCCGCGCCAGGACGTAGACTGGGGCGTTGTCTCAGGAGTGCCCTGCCGTGACCCCGACTGTCCGCCTCTCGTTCGGCGCCGACGACCTCGTCGTGCAGCTTCCCCCCGGCGAGGCGCCGTGGCCTTCCGACCAGGCCCGCCGCTGGCTCGACGAGCAGTTCGTCGCCAACGACTGCGAGCCGCTGCGCGCCAGCGGCAAGGTGCTGACGGCCGACAAGGTGCTGGCCCTCGCCGACGCGATCGGCCTGCGCGGCTTCGAGCGCGACGAGGTGCTGCGCCACGACTTCGCCCGTGCGGTGACCGCCGCGCTGGGCAAGCCGATGGTCGCCGTCGACCTCGAGGCGCAGACCCTCTCGTACTGAGGCTGCGAGCACCACGGGCTCGGGCCCTGGTCGCCCGGGCCCCGGTCGCCCGGGCCCAGGCAGACCAGGCCGGGCGGGTCACGCGGCGCCTGGCGCCGAGCCCTCACTCGACGGCGAAACGCAGCCCGGCGTTGGCCTGCAGCCGGCCGACCAGGCGGGAGCCGAAAGCCGCCGCCGGCGTCCAGATGCCGCCGCCGGTCTGTGCGGCCTCGCGCAGCAGGCAGACCGCGCTCTCGGCGATCATCCGGCTCGTCGACCCGTAGCCCGGGTCCTTCTCGCCCTTGACGCCCAGCGCCAGCCGATGCCCCTGGGCATCCTCGCCGAGGAACAGCAGGTCGTAGAAGCCGCTGTCGCGCTCGGCCTTCGACGGCCCCTCGCCCGGCTTCGGGCCGGCGTCGGAGGCCAGCGACTTGTCGGCGGCCACGTGCCGCGCCAGCTGCTCACCCCGCGCGCCGGGGCCGGTGACGAGCATCTCGTCGTAGACGAAGTCGGTGCCCCAGGCGTGCTGCAGCAGCTGGTTCGAACGGTGCACGTTCTTCGTGTTGATCGCCGCCATCACGAACGGCGCCACCCAGACCGGCTCGCCGCCGACCGGGCCCAGCGCCTCGTCGATCATCGGCTTGTGGCCCGGCGGCTGGGGCGGGCCTTCGAAACCCGGTGCCAGCGAGAACGGGCTGCGCAGCCACTCGAGCACCTGCGGATCGGCCGCGGCGGCCGCCAGCGTCGCCTTCAGGCTCGCGGCCGTGCCGCCGGAGAAGCTGCCCTTCATCGCCCGCACGCGACCGCGCACGCGGCTCGCCGGGTGACCAAATCGCGCGCGGAACTCGCGCTGCAGCTCGGAGACGCCGAGGTCGAACGGGATCGAGTCGAAGCCGCAGGAGAACACGATGCGCGCGCCGCTGCGCCGCGCGGCCGCCTCGTGCGCGTCGATCATCCGGCGCATCCATGCCGGCTCGCCACACAGGTCCACGTAGTCGACGCCGGCCTCGGCGCAGGCCGCCACGAGCGCGCTGCCATGGAGCTGGTAGGGCCCGACGGTCGTCAGCACCAGGCGCGTGCTGCCCACCAGCCGCTGCAGCGAGACCGGATCGTCGGCATCGGCGACCACCAGCGGCGTGTCCGGCGGCGCGCCGATGGCGTCGCGCACCGCGGCGAGCTTCCCGGCGCTGCGCCCGGCCAAGGCCCAGCGGATCCCGTCGGCGTTGCCGCCGTTCGGATAGCGCTCGACGAGGTACTCGGCCACCAGCCGGCCGGTGAAGCCGGTGGCGCCGTGGATCACGAGGTCGTAGGGCGTGCTCATCAGGATCGACAGTTGGAACGAGCCGCGAACGGCGGGAAGCGACAGAGCAGGCCGCGGGCGACCTGGGGTGCCCGGCGGGTGGGGCGCGCCTCGCGCAGCCCGCGCCCGGCACCGACGACGTCAGCGCTTCTTCGAGGTCTTCGAGGCCTTGGCCGCCGGCGGCGGCGCGGCAGGCGTCGAGCCTTCCTTCGGCGCGTTGCCGAGGACGGTCTTCAGCGGGCAGACGGACACCGCCGGGCACTTCGAGCAGCCGGCGACGATGGCGATCGGGCAAAGGGTCAAGGGGAACCTCCAGGCATCGGGCCGCTCAGCATACGCCTGCAACGCGCCGGCGGCCAGCCGGGCGCGCCCGCGGCCCGGCGCTCCAGCCCGGGCCGCCGACCGCCCTGCCCTCAGTTGGGCTTGGCCAGACCCAGCTTCTCGACCAGCGCCTTCTCGGTGGCGAAGGTGTCCTGCGCGAACCTGGTGTAGGCCGCGGAGTTCATGTACAGCGGCACCATGTCGTAGCGGGCCAGCGCCTGCACATAGCTCGGCTCGTCCATCGCGCGCTTGAACGCGTCGTGCAGCCGCTGCACCACGTCGGCCGGCGTGCCCTTGGGCGCGCCGATGCCGAAGGGCGAGTTCTGGACGATGTTGATGCCCAGCTCGCGCAGCGTGGGCGCATCGGGGAACTTCTCCAGGCGCTTCTCGCCCCAGGTGTTCAGCACGCGCAGCTTGCCGGCCTGCACCAGCGGCGCGAAGCCGGTGGAATCGGCCGCGGCCATGATGTGGCCGCCGGTGATGGCGGTGGCCAGCTCGGCGCTGCCCTTGTAGGGGATGTGGTTGAGCTGGATGCCCAGCTGCTGGGCGATCAGTTCCGTGGTCAGGTGCGGGCTCGTCAGCGTGCCGGTGGAGCCGTAGCTGAGCTTGCCCGGGTTGGCCCTGGCGTAGGCCACGAAGTCGTTCCAGTTCCTGATCGGGCTGTCGGAGGGCACGACGATGCCGAAGGCATAGCCGGTCACGTTCAGCACGTAGCTGATGTCCTTGACCGGATCCCAGCTGATCTTCGTGGTGTAGGGCAGGCGGAAGACGCCCAGCGGGATCTGCGCGAGCGTGTAGCCGTCGGCCGCGGAGGTCTGCAGCGCCTGCGCGGGCAGGGTGCCGCCCGCGCCCGGCCGGTTCTCCACGACGACCGGCTGGCCGAGCACCTTGCTGGCGTTGTCGGCCAGCTGGCGCATGGTGATGTCGGTGGGCCCGCCAGCCGGGAAGGCGATGAGCAGGCGGATCGGCTTGCTGGGAAACGGGCCGGCCGGCTGTGCCCAGGCGGAAAGCGCGGGCACGGCCAGGATGGCGGCGGCGGCGAACTGGACGAGCGGGCGTCGGCGCATGAACGGTCTCCTGGGATGGGTCGGGCTGGAACCTCGATTCGCCATTGGAGGCCACATCGGCATCTCGCGGCCTCCGGATTGACCCGCGCCCCCTGCCGCGCGTGCGGGACGGCTGCCCAGGTGCCACGAGCCGATGCCCGGGCGCGGCGGCGGCTTGCGCCGCCGGATGCCGGGCCGGCGATCGATCGCGCAACCCGCCGACTCGATCTGGAGAGCCCTCCTGAACCCGCGTGATCCGCCACCCGGGAGCTCGACTCGCTGAGCCTGCGCCTGCCGCGGCAGCTGCCGTGGCTGGAGGCGCATGCGGCGGATGCGCCGGTGCCGCAGGAAACCAGGATCACCGACGACCCGCTCCCGCACGCCGAGGTCGAACGGGATCGAGTCGAAGCCACGACGGTCTGCGGCGGGCAGACGGGCACCGCTTGGCATTGCCTCGGAGCCTCTTGCGCTCGGCTTCACCCCCCTCGTACTTCGAACGGGGCCGCCGACCGGCACCGCCGGTGCGGGGCGGGCGTCAAGTTCGCCGGGTCCTGGACAGGACGCGCCAAGGTGGCTCGCGTTTGATGCCGATCGTGTCGATGGAGTCAATACAGGTAGACCGCGCCGCTCTTGATCGCAGTGTTGGAGCCCTGGTTGCCGTTGATGCCGGTGGCGCTGCTGTCTTCGTAAGGCGCGCCCACCGCTAGCGTGTTGCCGTCGGCGGACAAGGCGAGCGAAGTACCGAAACCGTCACTAGCCCCCGTGTTGCTGGCCTT
>ERZ761602.6114-NODE-6114-length-13728-cov-7.052000_pt1 | contig 13728 bp, 6 predicted proteins | sample MGYA00512165_ERZ761602 | MGnify/ENA primary metagenome ERZ761602 (study PRJEB28899, sample SAMN02445085) | bioreactor sludge metagenome | biome: EBPR sludge; isolation source: Thorneside wastewater treatment plant | place: Australia: Brisbane, Thorneside...
GACGACCTCGGGGCGACGCTGCGGGCCATTCCCGACCTGCTGTTCGAGCTCGATGCCGATGGCCGCTACCTCAACGTGATGGCCAGCCATGAAGCACAACTGGCCGCTCCGGTCGACCAGTTGCTCGGACGCACGGTGACGGACGTCCTGCCGCCCGATGCCGCGGCGACTGTACTTGCGGCCCTGGCGGCCGCCAGTCGGAACGGCAGCGATTACGGCCGGACGATCATGCTGCCGCTGGCGGCAGGCCCCAGCCATTTCGAGATTTCCGTCGCCCGCAAGCCGCTTCTCGCGGGACAGGGTGAGCGTTTCATCGTCCTGTCCCGCGACATCACCGCCCGCAAGCTTGTCGAGGACCAGTTGCGGCAGCGCAACGCCGAACTCGAGCGCTTCAACCGTGCCACCATCGGCCGCGAACTCGACATGCTCGAGATGAAGAAGACCATCAATGCGCTGTCGCGGGAACTCGGGCGTGAGCCACCCTATCCGCTGGTGTTCCTGAAGGAGCAGGACGACGCGGGCGAGGGTCAGGTGTGAGCGGTCCCGCGCACGCCAGTCGGCACGCTCTGGCTCACCTGGCCGGCGCTCCGGAACTCGCCGCGCGCCGTCCTGCGACTTCGCACTCGCGAACCAGGTTGGTGTAGGTCGGCAGAGGCCATGAAGGCGCGCCCGCTCTCGTCCTTCCTCGCCCGGCTGATCTGGCTGTGCATGGCTCCGCTGCTGCTGCTCGCCGTCTGGCTGGCCTGGAACAACCTGCAGGACAGCGAAGCCCGGCACCTGCGCGAGGGTGCCAACCTCGCGCGGAACCAGGCCATGGCTCATGACGCTTTCCTGCGCGCGCGCATCGCCGCACTGCGAATGTTGGCCGATTCGCCTCTGGCCAACGATCCGCGGCACTGGCCGGACCTCTATGCCGAGGCCCTGGCCTACCACAGGAGCTTCGGCACGCACGTGATCTTTGCCACCAGCACGCAGCAGATGGTCTTCAACACCCGCATGCCCTTCGGCGAACCGTTGCCCATGCTGCCGCGGCCAAAGGGCCGCAGCGCAACTCTCCTGGCACTCGAGACCGGCCAGCCGCAGGTCGGCGACATCTTCGTCGGGCCGGTCGCGAAGCTGCCCCTGGTTGCCATCGTCTTCCCGCACATGCGCGGCGGCAAGGTGGCCCACCTGATGATCAGCACGCTCGCGACGGCTCAACTGCAGGAGCGCCTCGGCAAGGTCGCGCTGCCGGATGGCTGGTCGCTCGCGTTGCAGGACAGTACCGGCGCCGACATCGCGCGACGCTCGCCGCCCGGTTTCGACAGCGCCCGCGACGTCGATGCCGACCACCGCTTCGTCGTCCCCCTGGCAGACGCCGCCTGGTCGGTCGTCGTCGAGATTCCACGCAGCAGCCATCAGCAGGCGCAACGCGAATCGGTCGCCATCCTCGCCGGCGCGATCCTGCTCGCCACGCTCATCGGAGCCGCCGGTGGTGCCCTGACCAGCCGCCGGATCGGCCGCGAAGTGACGGCGCTCGTCGCCCCGGAGGCGGCCGGCACTGCGTCCGGCATCGCCGAGTTCGCAGCGGCGCGGGTGCGCATCGACGCCGCCAGGGCTGCCAGGGACGCCAGCGAGGAGCGCTTCCACCGCTTGCTCGAGACCGCGCCGCTGGCGCTCGCCGTCGTCGCCGCCGACGGCCGCATCCTGAGACTCAGCACACGCTTCCAGGAACTCTTCGGGTATACGTTGGACGACCTGCCGGACGTCGACGCCTGGTTCCTGCGTGCCTGCCGGGAGGCGGCTTCGCGCGAGCGGGCGCGCTCCAACTGGTCGCGCAGCGTCGCCGGCGAAGACCTCGGACCCCAGGAGTACGTGATCGCCTGCAAGGATGGCGGGCAGCGCGACGTCCTCATCTCTTCGATCCCGCAGCCGGAGGGAATCCTGGCATTCTTCATCGACTTCACCGCGCAGAGGCAGACCGGGTTGGCGCTCGAGGCCGCCCTGGCGGAGCAGAGCGAGGCGCGGCTGGAAGCGCTCAAGCGGATGGAGGAAGCCGACGCGGCGCGGCGGGAAGCGGAAGTCAGTGCCGCAGCGTTGCGGGAAAGCCGGCAGCGGCTGCGGTTGCTGCTCGACCACGCGCCGGCGGCCCTGGCCATGGTCGACCGCGACATGCGCTATCTCGCCGTCAGCCAGCGCTGGCGCGACGACTACGTCCTCGGCGAGCGCGAGCTCGTCGGTCACTCGCATTACGAGATCTTCCCCGAGATCGGCGACGCATGGAAGATGGTACACCGGCGCGGGCTGGCGGGCGAGACCATCACCTGCGACGAGGACCGTTTCGAACGCGCCGACGGCACGGTGCGTTGGGAGCGCTGGCAGGTGCGGCCCTGGCATGCCGCCGACGGCACGGTGGGTGGCATCGTGATCTTCTCGGAGGACATCACGCAGAGCAAGATTGCCCATGGCAGGCTCCTCGAGGCACTGGCCGAGCAGCAGGGCGCGCGCCTCGCCGCACTGAGCCTGATGGAGGACGCGCAGGCGGCGCGTGCGCACAGTGAAGCCGCTGCCGACGCGCTGCGCAAGTTGTCGCAGGCGGTCGAGCAAAGCCCGGAGAGCATCGCCATCACCGATCTTTCGGGCCGGATCGAATACGTCAATACGGCCTTCGTCCGACAGACCGGCTACGGTCGTGCGGAACTGATCGGCGGCAATCCGCGCATCCTGCAGTCCGGCAAGACGCCCGAGGAGACCTACGCCGCGCTGTGGGCCAGCCTGAAGCGCGGCGAGATCTGGCGGGGGGAGTTCGTCAACCGGCGCCGCGACGGCAGCGAATACATCGAGTTCGCCATCATTTCGCCGATCCGCCAGCCTGATGGACGGGTTTCCCACTACGTGGCCGTCAAGGAGGACATCACCGCGAGGCGGCGCCTGGACGCGGAAATCGAGGCCCACCGCCACCACCTCGAGGAACTCGTCGAACGGCGCACGGCCGAACTGCGCGAAGCGCGCGGCCGGGCGGAGGCCGCCAGCCGGTCGAAGAGCGCCTTCCTCGCCAACATGAGCCACGAGATCCGCACGCCGATGAACGCGATCCTTGGCCTGACCCACCTGCTGCGGCGCGATGCCCCGTCGTCGCTGGCAAGTGACCGGCTCGGCAAGATCGACGGTGCGGCGCGGCATCTGCTGGCGGTCATCAACGACATCCTCGACCTGTCGAAGATCGAGGCCGGCAAGTGCGAACTGGAAGCGCACGACTTCGCGCTGGAGGCGGTGCTGGATCACGTCGCCCACCTGATCGGCGGCGACGCCGCCGCCAAGGGTCTGAGCGTGCGCACCGACGGCGATCACGTTCCGCATTGGCTGCGCGGCGACCTCACCCGCTTGCGCCAGTGCCTGCTGAACTACGCCGGCAACGCCGTGAAGTTCACGCAGCGGGGAGGAATCGTCCTGCGTGCCCGCCTGATCGACAGCGACGGCAACCGCCGCCTGGTCCGCTTCGAAGTCGAGGACAGCGGCATCGGCATCGCAGCCTCCGTGCTGCCGCGGCTGTTCCAGTCCTTCGAGCAGGCCGACGTGTCGACCACCCGCCAGTTCGGCGGCACGGGACTCGGGCTGGCGATCACCCGCCGCCTGGCCCGCATGATGGGCGGCGATGCCGGCGCGGAAAGCACGCCCGGGGTGGGCAGCCGGTTCTGGTTCAGCGCCTGGCTGGAGAAGGGCGAGATGGCGGGTGACGCCCCCAGCCAGTCGGTCGGCGTCAGTGCCGCCGAGCTGCGCCGCCTGCACGCCGGCGCGCACGTGCTGCTGGTGGACGACAGTCCACTCAACACCGAGGTGGCAAGCGAGCTGTTGCGCGAGGCCGGGCTTTCCGTCGACGTGGCCGAAAACGGCCGGGTGGCCGTGGACCGGGTGCGCACGCATTCCTATGACCTGGTCCTGATGGACCTGCAGATGCCGGAGATGGACGGCTTCGAGGCGACGCGCGCGATCCGTTCGCTGTCGGGACGCCGGGACGTGGCGATCCTGGCGATGACCGCGAATGCCTTCGACGAAGACCGCCAGGATTGTCTGGCGGCCGGCATGGACGGCTTCGTCGCCAAGCCAGTCGATCCGCCGGCGCTCTATGCGGCACTGATGAACTGGTTACCCGGGGTCGAGCCGCCAGCGCATCGTGGGCATGCAGCCGCCGGCGCGGAAGCGACCGGGCACACTGGCGCGCCGCCCGTTGCCGACGACCTGACGATCATCGCCCGTCTGGCAGCGGAACCGGGCATCGATCTGCGTCAGGGACTGGGCGTCGTGCGCGGCAACCGGGGCAAGCTGGTCAGCCTGTTGCGCTCGATGCTGGCTTCGCACCGGAACGCCATGTGCGAAGTCGAAGACTGCCTGCAGCGTGGCGCAAGCACCGATGCGCGGCGCGTCGCCCATACGCTCAAGGGCGTGGCGGCGACACTCGGAGCCGGGGCGTTGTCGGCGGCGGCGCTGGCGGTCGAAAGGTGCCTGGCAAGCGGCGCGGGCGCTGCCGCATCCGATCTCCCGCTGCTGATGGGTGCCGTCGATGCCGAAATCGACAAGCTGTGGACGATCGTCGAGATGCCTGCACCGCTGTGAGCCGGTCGATCGGTGCATTGTTCGACGATCCCGGTCGACGGCCTGGCTGGCCAGCGAATCGTGGCCGATACCACAAGAATGTCGCGGCCATGAATCCGGATCTGACCTAAACTGTCGGGTGTTGGAGTGAGGCACGATCGATGAAAGACGGTACACGGGCGACGATCCTCATCGTCGATGATTCGGCTGAAAACCTGCAGGTTCTCTCGGGTCTGCTGGCGACCGAGTACCGGGTTCTGGCGGCGACATCGGGCGACCGTTGCCTGGCTCTGGCGCACGACCAGCCAGCGCCCGACCTGATCCTGCTCGACATCATGATGGCGGGCCTCGACGGCTACCAGACCTTGAAGCAGTTGCGTGACGACCGGGCGACCGCCGAGATCCCGGTCATCTTCGTCACGGCAATGGGTGGCAACGAAGCGCAACTGCACGGACTGGCTGCCGGCGCCGTCGATTACATCACCAAGCCGATCGACCCACCGCTGGTCCTGGCCCGTGTGCGGACGCAGGTCGAGCTCAAGCGTGCGCGTGACTGCCTGCAGGACCAGAACAGCTGGCTGGAGGCGGAGGTCGCCCGGCGCATGGCCGAAAACGAGACGATCCAGACGGTCAGCATCCGCGCATTGGCGCACCTCGCCGAGATCCGCGACCCGGAGACCGGCTACCACATCCATCGCACGCAGAATTACGTCCGCGCCATCGCGCTGCGGCTCAGCGGTCACCCGCGTTTCGCCGCCTTCCTCTCCGAACGCAACATCGATCTGCTGGTGAAATCGGCACCGCTGCACGACATCGGCAAGGTCGGGGTGCCGGACCAGATCCTGCTGAAACCCGGTCCGCTGACGCCCGACGAGTGGGAAATCATGAAGACGCATGCCAAGCTCGGCTCGGACGCCATCGAGCTGGCCGAAAAGGACGCCGACCAGCCGGTGGCCTTTCTGACGCTGGCAAAGGAGATTGCCCACTGGCACCACGAAAGGTGGGATGGGACTGGCTATCCGGATGGCCTGGCGGGCGACGCGATCCCGATTGCCGCGCGCCTGATGGCCCTTGCCGACGTCTTCGATGCCCTCACCACCCGGCGCCCCTACAAGCCGGCGATGGATTTCGCCGAAGCGCGCGACATCATCGTTGCCGGTTGCGGTCGGCATTTCGATCCGGACATGGTGAACGCCTTCGTCGATCTCTTCGATGAGTTCGTCAGCATCGCCCTGCAATACCGCGAGCCCGAGCAGGCATGACGCGACAGCAACCCCTGGCGAATCGACGAACGCCCGGCCAGGCGCCGTTCGCGGTCGTATCGATCTACGGAGTGTTCGCCGCACTCTGGATCCTGCTGTCGGACCATGCGGTCGAGGCCGTGTACACCCGTCCCGAGCAGATCATCGGCGTCAGCATGTTCAAGGGCTGGCTGTTCGTCGCCGTCACCACCCTGCTGCTGTACCTGCTGGTCAGGCGCCAGGTGCGCCGGATCGACGCCGCGCACCGGAAAGAGATCACGATGCTGCAGGAAAGGCAGCGATCCCTGGAATTGCTGCAGGCCATCGCCGACCACTCGGACGACGCCATCTACGCCAAGGATCGCCAGGGCCGCTATCTGCTTTTCAACGGCGCTGCCGGCCGTTACGTCGGCAGGCAGGCCGCGGACGTGCTCGGCCACGACGACAGGGCTCTTTTCCCGGAACACCAGGCGCTGAAGCTGATGGCGATCGGCAAGCGCATCGTTGCCGGCGAGCGGATCGAGACGAGCGAGGAATGTCTCGATACGGCGCTCGGCAAGCGGACATTCCTGGCCACCAAGGGCCCATTGCGCGACGGCGAGGGGAGGATCTGCGGCATGTTCGGCATCTCCCGGGACATCAGCGAGCGCAAGCGGGCGGCGGATGCCCTGGCGGAACGTGAAGAGATGTTCCGCTCGCTGACCAGCAACATTCCGGGTGCGGTCTACCGCTGCGAGTTGCGGCCTCCCGGGCGCGTCACGATGATGTCGGACGGCGTTCTGCCGCTGACGGGACATGCGGCACGGGATTTCCTGCGCCAGGAGGACCCCCTGCTGTGGATGGATCTGGTTTGCGCCGAGGATCTTCCCAGAGTCCTGCGCGAGGTCGACGCCGCGATCAGCGAGGACCGTCCATTCAGCACCATCTATCGCATTCATCACGCCAGCGGGAAGGTCCACTGGGTACTGGACCACGCGCGGCCGATCCGCGATGCAGCGGGAACGGCGTTGCACTTCGACGGCGTGATTTTCGACATCACCGAGCACAGGCGGGCGGAAGATCAGTTGCGCGAGCGCAATGCCGAACTCGAGCGATTCAGTCGCGTGACGATCGGCCGCGAGCTGGCGATGATCGAAATGAAGAAATGCATCAACGCGCTGTCGATTGAACTCGGCCGTGCGCCCCCTATCCCCTGTCGTTTGAACGGGATGAACAGGGATGACGCTGTCGCGCCGTCTCCTGGCGGTGCTGCTCGCCGTGCTGGGCATCGGCCTCGCTGTCCTCGCCATCGGCCACCAGTACTGCGTCCGTCGCTGGGTCGAAGCGAACGTGCAGGAGAACGCCGAGAAAGTCCACCGCATCGTCCTGGCGATGCGGCAGTTCGACCATCAGCAGTTCAGCGACGACGGGTTGCCCATCGACCAAGGGAGGCTGGGCTTCCTGCCGGCGCAGGTGATGCAGCGGATCGTCAGGGATCTGCAAGGCGGGGAGACGATCGGCCTTTCAGTCAGGAATGTTGCCGCCGACCCGGGCGACGGATTCGAGAAGGCCGACGACGTCGAAATGGCGGCCATCGCGCATTTTCGTGCGCATCCGCAGGCGGCATCGTACTTCGTCCCCTTCGCCGGTGCCGACGGCCAACGCCACTACCTGCATGCGCGTCCGATCGGCGTGGACCAGGGCTGCCTGGGATGCGGCGGTGCTCCGGAGCACGGCGCGGCGGCGGTCCGCGCGAACGACCGGCAGGCGTCCGGCGATCGGCAAGGCGACGTGCACGGTATCGTCAGCATCAGGGTGCCGGCGGCACCGCTCGAGGCGCAAGTGCAGGCGAGGCTCGCCAGGCTGCTGGGGGTCGGCGTCGCCTCGCTGGCTCTGCTCGCCATCGGCATGGCGTGGGGCGTCGATCGCCATGTGATCCGCCCGCTGCGGATGCTGGAACGACACTTCCGCGAGGCCGCCGGCGGCAACCTGTCGCAGCGGATCGTCGGGCTGAAGGGAGAATTCGGCCGCGTCGGCGAGGCCTGCAACCGGATGGCGGAGAACCTGTCCCGCGAACTCGCGCGGCGTGAGCAAAGCGATCGCCGCTTCAGGACCATTTTCGAGCAGACGGCGGTCGGTATCGCCATCGTTGCACTCGATGGCCACTGGCTGCGGGTGAACGCGAAACTCGGCGAAATGCTCGGTTACAGCGAGAGCGAAATGTTGTCCCGGACACTTCAGGACGATACCCATGCGGATGATGTCGCTGCCGATCGCGATCAGGTGCGGCGCATGCTCGCCGGCGAAGTCGACAGCGGTGTCGTCGAGAAGCGCTACATCCGCAAGGACGGGACGGTCCTCTGGGCGGCCACGACGATGGCGCTGGTGGGGCAGGAGGGCGGCGAACCGGGTTACCTGATTGCCGCGGTCGAAGACATCTCGCCGCGCAAGGCAGCCGAACGGGCTCGCCAGGAGAGCGACGCCGCCCGGGATGCTGCGGAGGCAGCGCTGCGTGCCGCACAGAAAGTGGCTCTCGAGGAACAGCGGCAAGCCCGGCGGGCGACCCTGAGCCTGCTCGAAGAGGCCACCGCCGCACAGCTCACGAGCGAGGAAGCAGCAGCGGCGCTCAGACAGAGCGAGGAGCGCTTTCGCGCCCTGGTCGAGCAGTCGATCGCCGGCATCTACATCCGTCAGGACGATTGCCTGCGCTACGTCAATCCCGGCTTCGCCGCCATCTTCGGGTACGCATCCGCCACCGAGCTGATCGACAGGGTTGCTGCCCACGAGCTCGTCAGCCCGGAGGACCGCGCCACCGTCGTCGAAGCCGTTGGGCGTTGCCTTGACGGTGAGGTCAGCAGCATCAACTACACCTGCCGCGGCGTGCGCCGCGATGGCCAGTGCATCACTGTCGAAGTTCATGCGCGTCGATTCGACTACCTGGGGAAGGTGGCGCTGATCGGCCTCGTCCTCGACATCACCGCCCGCAAGCAGGCCGAAGAAGAACTGCTCCGGCGCAACGACGAACTCGAGCGCTTCAACCGTGCGACGGTCGGCCGGGAACTCGACATGGTCGAGCTGAAGAAGCGGATCAATCAACTGTCGCGCGAGCTTGGGCGCGCGCCGCCGTATCCGCTCCTGTTCCTGCAGCCGTCGGCGAACAGCGACGCTCCCCTCGGCGGCTGACTCCGCGATGGGAGCTGCCGGGAAAGAGGACTCGACCACGCGGGTCTGGGCCGAAGCCTTCGAACATGTCGAAGTGGGCCTGGCCATTTCCGATGCGCGTAGCAACACGCTGCTGTCGACGAATCCCGCTTTCGCCAGGCGGCGCGGCTATCGTCCCGAGGAACTGGTCGGCAAGCCCTTGCTGGAGCTTTTTCCGGCGGCGTTGCTCGCTGCCGTTCGGGAACAGATCAGCGATGCCGATCACGGCCTGCACAAGGTGTTCGAGAGCGAGCACCTCTGCCGTGACGGCAGCCGCTTCCCGGTGCGGATCGATCTCACCATCGTCCACGATGCCGACGGCCGTCCACTGAATCGCATCGCCTTCGTTCAGGACATCGGCGAGCAAAGGCAGAATGCGGTCGAGGCCCGGGAGGCGCAGAACCGGCTGCAGCTCTTTTTTGAGCACGCACCGACGGCACTGGCCATGTTCGACCGCGACATGCGCTACCTCGCCGTCAGCCGGCGCTGGCTGGAGGACTACGGACTCAGCAGCCAGGACCTCATCGGTCGTTCCCACTACGAGGCGTTTCCGGAGATTCCGCAGCAGTGGAAGGCCGTCCATCAGCGCGGTCTGGCCGGTGAAACCATCGCCGCCGATGAGGATCGCTTCGCGCGTGCCGACGGTACGGTGCAGTGGCTGCGCTGGGAAGTGCGGCCATGGCGGTCGTCGGATGGCGGCGTCGGCGGCATCGTCATCTTTTCCGAGGACATCAGCGCGCGCAAGAATGCGTACGAGACCTTGCGGCGCAGCGAGGAGAAGCTGGAAACGATCCTCGAATTCTCGCCTGACGCGGTGTTCGTCCTGGGTCCGGACAGCCGCTGCCGCTATGTCAACCGACAGGCTGAACGGCTGCTGCAGTACGAGCACGGCGAACTGGTCGGGATGGGCCTGGCGGCCATCGTGCCACCGCAACTGGTCGCCGGCGCGATGCTCTGCTTCCAGCGCATTCTCGCCGGCTGTCCGCAGTTCTTCACCACCAGCCTCGCCGGCAGCGAAGGCCGCAGCATCGCCGTCGAGGTCAATGGCGTACGCCTGCCCGATGGCTCCGTGCTTTTCCAGGTGCGCGACATCCGTGAGCGGCTCGATACCGAGACGAAGCTCAAGGCGGTGCTGCAGGAACAGCAGAACGCCCGCATCGCCGCACTGAACCTGATGGAGGATGCTCTCGCCGAACGCCGGCGCGCCGAGGATGCCAGTGCTTCCCTGCGAGCATCGGAGGCAAATTTCCGTCTCCTGGCGGAAAACGCCGCCGACTGGATCTTCTGGCGCGGCGCGGATGGTCATTTCAAGTACCTGTCGCCCGCCTGCATGAGGATCACCGGCTACCAACCCGAGGAGTTGCTCGCCGATCCGCAGCTCGCGCTGCACATGGTCCATCCCGACGACCGCGACGCCTATTGGGCGCACCTGGCCCTCGACCGCGAGGCGGACGACGTCGAGATGGAATTTCGCATCACGCGCAAGGATGGCGCTCTTCGCTGGCTGGGCCATCACTGTCAACCGGTTCTTGGCGAGAATGGCGAGTACCTCGGCCGCAGTGGGTCCAATCGTGACATCACCGCACGCAAACTGGCGGAAGAGGACTTGCGCAAGCTCTCCCTCGCCGTCGAGCAGAGTCCGGAGAGCATCGTCATCACCGACCTGGAAGCCCGCATCGAGTATGTCAATGATGCCTTCGTGCGCGCCACGGGATACCGGCGTGACGAAGTGATTGGCGAAAGTCCGCGCCTGCTGCAATCGGGACGGACCCCGCGCGGAACCTATGCCGCGCTCTGGCAGACGCTGCTCCGCGGTGAAACGTGGAAGGGCGAGTTTTTCAACCGTCGGAAGGATGGGACGGAGTATGTCGAATTCGCCATCATCACGCCACTGCGCTCCCGCGATGGACAGGCAACCCACTACGTGGCGGTGAAGGAGGACGTCACGGAGAAGATGCGCATCGGCCGTGAGCTTGACAACCACCGCCACCATCTCGAGGCCCTGGTGGCGGAGCGGACGCAACAGCTCGATGAGGCGCGCGCGCGCGCCGAGGCGGCAAGTCGCACGAAGAGCAACTTCCTCGCCAACATGAGCCACGAGATCCGCACGCCGCTCAATGCAATCATCGGCCTCACGCATCTCATGCGCCGGCGGGAGCAGATGTCACCCGATCAGCGCCACCGACTCGACATGATCGACAGCGCCGGCCAACACCTGTTGGCGATCATCAACGATATCCTCGATCTCTCGAAGATCGAGGCCGGACGACTGGATCTGGAGACCGTCGACTTCGACCTCGTGCAACTGCTCGACAATGTCCTGTCCATGATCGCGGAGCCGGCACACGCGAAGGGACTCGCCCTTGGTCTGGAACACGACGACCTGCCGTTCTGGCTACACGGCGATCCGACGCGGTTGCGGCAGGCACTGCTGAACTATCTCGGGAATGCGGTCAAGTTCACCGAGCACGGTTCGATCGACCTGCGCGTCCGCCTTCTCGAGCGGCAGGGCGACCATCTTCTGGTGCGCTTCGCGGTGTCGGATACCGGCGTCGGTCTCGCGCCGGAACAGATCGCCCGTCTCTTCCAGCCCTTCGAACAGGCCGACAGCTCGACGACGCGCCGTCATGGCGGCACCGGCCTGGGGCTGGTCGTCACGCGGCGACTCGCCGAGTTGATGGGTGGCGAGGCCGGGGTCAGCAGCACTCCCGACGTCGGCAGCACCTTCTGGTTCACCGCCCGGCTGCAGCTCGGGAAGGGCGCGATGCCGGCACCCAGCGACCGGTCAACGGCCGCTGTCGAAGCCATGCTGCGCCAACGCGCAGGGCGGGCGAGGCTGCTGCTGGCCGAAGACAACGCGATCAACCGCGAGGTCGCCGTCGAGCTGTTGCGCGCCGTCGGACTCGAGGTCGACGTGGCGCAGGACGGCCGGGTGGCCGTTGCCAGGGCGACGGGACACACCTATGACCTCGTGCTGATGGACATGCAGATGCCACACATGGATGGCCTCGCCGCGACGCGCGCGATCCGCGCCCTGCCAGGCTATGGCGAAGTGCCGATCATCGCCATGACGGCCAATGCCTTCGACGAGGATCGTCGGGCCTGCGTGGAGGCCGGGATGAACGATTTCGTCTACAAGCCGGTCGAGCCGGTGCGGCTCTACGCAACCCTGCTCAAATGGCTGCCGCGGATGGGGGCCGACACGCCCACGGCAGCGGACGAAAGCACCGCCGCGGCGGATGCCACTGCGGTCGTCGAGCGGCTCGCTCTGCTGCCGGGAGTCGATGTCGCGCGAGGACTGCGGGCGGTTCGCGGCAAGGGCGGACGCTACGTCTCGCTGTTGCGCCAGTTCGTCGACGATCATCGCGACGACGCCGAGCAGATCCGCCGGCATCTCGTCGCTGGCGTCCGGGAAGAGGCGCGGCGCTGCACGCACGATCTGAAGGGGGTGGCCGGCACGCTCGGAGTCGACCGCCTCGCGCAGGCGGCGAGCCGCCTCGATGCCCTGCTGCGAGAGGACCGGGCGATGGTGGACCCGGTGCTCCTCGACCCGTTGCTCGATGAACTGGCAACCTCTCTGCGCGGACTCGCGGAGGTACTGGCGCGGTTCCCGGCGCGCGCTGCTCCCCTCGAGGCGGTCGATCCCGAGCGCTTTGGCAGCATGGTGCGAGCCCTCGAAGATCTCCTGCTGCACGGCGACACGGCCGCGCAGGCGCATTTCGCGGCGCACGCGAGGCAATTTCGGGCGATGCTCGACACCCCGACCTGCTCCCGGCTGGAGCGCCACCTGCAAGCCTTCCGCTTCGAAGACGCACTGGCGGTCCTGCGCGACGGCTGGCCGGAACGCTGATCATCGCTGCAGGCGGCGGGGAGAGCGCCGTGCGCGACAGGCTCGCGCCCTTGTTGTGATCGTCCTTGATCCGGACCGACATGTTCGTCTGCAGACCGGCGTGCCGGCGAACGGCGACGGCTGGCTCCTGGCGAGGAGGAAAACGGCTGCGTCATCGGTGGCGGTGTTCAGGTCGAAGCGCCGTGAGGGGCAGCGGCGCCCGAAGCGGTCTGTGAAGCCGCGCTGGTGGCAGGGGTCCGGCAACCGCGGGACATCCATGTGTTGCAGGACGATCTCCGGACAGCCGCTCCCCGAGGCCAGGTGCTCGGAAACGAGCATGCGCAGGCCATGCTGTGCGCCATGCGGCGATGCGGACGGTCCTCGCCGTCGCTCCTGGGATCGACTGTACTGTCGCCGCGATCGGGGCTTACGGCCGAAAGAGGGGCAACGGCGTCTTCCAGGCGGGCCGGCGATCGGGGACCTGCAACCACAGGGACGTGATCTCGAGCTGGACGCGTTCGCCCCAACGGTCGTCGAGCAGATCGCGACGAAAGGCGGAGTCGTCCGGCCATCGCTCGACGAAGCGGCCCAGGTCGGCAGCGAACCGGGTATCCGGATGCAGCCGCGGGGCAAGCGCTGCCAGGTCATCGCGGTAGCCGGCCAGCCGGAGCGCGGTCTTCCGGGCGAGGGCGGCGCGCGCCTCCGGCGTCAGGCCGCCGCGCTTGAAGCGGCTATCCTGGTAGGCCTGTCCCTCCTCCTTCATCGCACCCAGCATGGCGCCCGCCTTCGCCAGCACCTCCGGTGGATTCTCATCGGCGTGCAGCGGGACTGCCGCCAGGAAGGACAACAGTCCAAGGGTGCGCAACACGGTGCTCAACGAGAGCTTCATGGCATGTCTCCTCAGTT
>ERZ761602.6116-NODE-6116-length-13727-cov-11.205164_pt1 | contig 13727 bp, 12 predicted proteins | sample MGYA00512165_ERZ761602 | MGnify/ENA primary metagenome ERZ761602 (study PRJEB28899, sample SAMN02445085) | bioreactor sludge metagenome | biome: EBPR sludge; isolation source: Thorneside wastewater treatment plant | place: Australia: Brisbane, Thorneside...
AGGGACCGACCCGCCCAGGGGTGGCGCCCGAAAGGGCTTGATGTTTCCTATCCCTTCCCTCGAACGGTCGTGGTGGTTGGTAACGACACCCACGTCTGTGGGCTCCTCGGAGTCGCCGACGCGGTACGTGCCGACGCTGTAGCGGCCGTAGCCGCGGTCACCCGGGAGATCGGGCACGTCGTAATCCTCACCGGCGACAACCGCGCCACCGCCGAGGCCGTCGCCCGCCAGGTAGGCATCGACGACGTCCGCGCGGAGCTCCTGCCCGCCGACAAGGTCCGCGAGGTCGAGGCGCTGGAGAGCAAGTACGGGGCGGTCGCGATGGTCGGCGACGGCGTGAATGACGCCCCCGCGCTCGCCCGCGCCTCCTTCGGCATCGCGATGGGCGCCGCCGGCACCGACGTGGCCATCGAGACCGCCGACGTGGCGCTCATGGGCGACGACCTCGGGAAGATCGCCTGGCTGGTGCGGCACTCCCGGCGGACGCTCGGAATCATCCGCGCGAACACGGTGTTCGCGCTCGGGATCAAGGCCCTGTTCGTCGTGCTGACGTTCGCGGGCGTCGCCTCCTTGTGGGGCGCGATCGCCGCGGACATGGGCGCCTCGCTGCTCGTCGTGTTCAACGCGCTGCGGCTGTTGCGCTCTCCCGAAGAGCCGCCTGCGGAGCGAGCGGAGGGAACACCCGCGGCGGCCTGACGGGGTTTCCGGCCCAAGAAGCAGCTGGGCGCGCCCCCCCGCCGCCCGAGCCTCTCCCGCGACGTTGCGCCGTCGCGAAGCGGCGGGGGTTGGTGTCCTCCGGAGTCGGGCCGAGGGCCCTCCGTCGGCCCGCTCCGCGCGGGCCGACCGGCGCGGGCGGTAGAGCACTACGTGGCGTTCCGCCCACGGCTCCACCGAGCCCGCGCCGCCCTCCGGCCCCCTCGCGCGGCGCGTAGTCTCCCCGATGGTGCCGTCACCGACGTGGCGATCACGGGCTCCGAATCCGGTCCCTCCCCTCACGTGATCGCCACTACACGTCGGGGTGCCGGCCCCTACCTACACGTTCATGGAGGGCGACGATGGGTGTGTGCGAAGCCGGGTGCCAGCTGGCGATCCTCGGAACACTCGTGGGAGTGGCGGTGGTGGTGCTGATTCTGGCCTACGCAAGAGGTCCATCCCGACTTCCGGGTAGTCGCAACTGACGTGCGCACGGTTCGCCGCCGAGCGGCTGGTCAGGGCCCCGAAGTACGACGGGGAAAGAGAGGTGCACGCACACGGGTACGCCCTCCCGACGGGCCATCTCGTGCACCGCCTCGTGGATTGCGACCAGCGGGAGCCGTGGGAGTGGCTGGAGTTCGCGCCGGAGTACGACTGGGGCTCAATCGGGAGGGACCGGGAAGAGACGCTGATCGTGACTGGCCGTGATCCTTCGGGGGTCACGGGGAAGCTGCCTCCCGAATCCCCCGGGCCGGCGTGACCGCCGCCCGACGGAAAAGTGTCCCGTCCCCGGCGGCTCGACACGCGACCGCAGCCTGGGTAGACGAATCTATGAAAACCTCTTCAGGTATAGGAGATGCCGAGCGATGCACGGTCGCATGATCGAGACCACGTTCGAAGTCCCCAAGATGGACTGCCCCTCCGAGGAGCGGTTGATTCGCATGGCATTGGAGCGTGAAGGCGCCGTCCGGCACCTCCGCTTCGACCTCGGCGCCCGAAGGCTCGTGGTCCGGCACGAGCGGGAAAGCGCCCCCATCCTTGCTCGACTGGAGCCACTCCAGCTCGGTGCGCGCATCGTAGAGAGCCGTACTCTTGAGGAGGACCCGGCGTGGACAGGAGGTACCGCACCAGGAAAGGGTGGCCTCGTCATGACGACGTTCGACGTGCCGAAGATGGACTGCCCCTCCGAGGAGCGGCTGATCCGCATGGCGCTGGAGAGGGAGACGGGAGTGCGGGACCTCCGGTTCGACCTCGGCGCTCGCCAGCTCGTCGTCCACCACGAGAGCGAGAGCGCCCACATTCTCGCGCGCCTGGAGCCGCTTGGCCTCGGCGCGAGGATCGTGGAAAGCCGCGAGGTGCAGTGTGCTCCGCCTCGCGAGCCGGAGCCTGACGAGGCCGCGGAAAGCCGCGTGCTCAAGCAGCTCTTGGCCATCAACGGAGGCATGTTCGTGGCCGAGCTCGGCATCGGCTTGGCCGCTCAGTCCACAGGACTCGTCGCCGACTCCGTCGACATGTTCGCGGACGCGGCGGTCTACAGCGTCGCGATGTACGGCGTCGGCCGAGGCCTCGTCCACAAGCAGCGCGCGGCGCGCTTCAGCGGCGTGTTGCAGATGCTGCTCGCCCTCGGCGTTCTCGTCGAGGTCGGGCGGCGTGCGATCGGCGGGAGTGAGCCCTTCGGCGCCTTGATGATGGGCGTCTCGCTGGTGGCGCTCGCCGCCAACGTGAGCTGCCTGGCGCTCCTGTCGAAGCACCGGACGGGCGGCATCCACATGAAGGCGAGCTGGATCTTCTCGACCAACGACGTGATCGCCAACATCGGCGTCATCGTCGCGGGCCTGCTCGTCTTGCTCACGGGCAGCGCGATTCCCGATCTGGTCGTCGGGTCCGTCATTGGGATCGTTGTCTTCTCTGGAGCGCTCCGGATTTTCCGATTGGCAACGATCGACGAAGACGTTGCTTGAAAGCCGGTCCTCGTTGGCGCGCGGGCTTGCGGTGCCTACCGTCGAGGGCTCCGGGACGGCGACGCCGACCCCGCGTACGGAGGCCCATGCCCGACCTTCCCGCCGTTGGCGCGCTCGACAGCACCCTGGCCCTCCTTCGCGAGGGCTACCCGTTCATCGCCAACCGGTGTCGGGCGCTCGGCTCGGACGTATTCGAGACGCGCCTGATGCTGCAGCCGGTGATCTGCATGACCGGTGCCGAAGCGGCGCGGCAGTTCTACGATACCGACCGATTCCAGCGCGCGGGGGCGGCGCCTCGCCGGCTGTCCAAGACCCTGTTCGGACAAGGGGGGGTGCAGGGGTTGGACGACGAGACCCACCGACACCGGAAGGCGCTCTTTCTCGCGATCTTGAACGAGCGGTCGATTGCGGAGCTCGTCAGCCGGCTTCGTACGATCTGGGGGGACCGCCTCTCCCGGTGGGAGGCGGCAGAGCGTGTGGTCCTCTTCGACGAAGCCGAGGAGATGCTCTGCCAAGCCGTCTGCGCTTGGGCCGGCGTCCCGCTCCTCGAGAATGACCTGGCGCGGCGCACGAGCGACCTCCACCAGATGATCGACGGGGCCGGAGGCGCGGGCCTCCGGCATCTGCGTGCGCGGCGCGCGCGCGCCCGGACCGAGGCATGGGTGGGGAAGCTCATCGCCGAGGTGCGGGCGGGCGGACGGCGCGCCCCAGAGGGGTCGGCCCTTCATCTCGTGGCGACCCATCGAGACCTCACGGGTCGCGTCCTCGACGAGAAGGTGGCGGCAGTCGAGCTGCTCAACGTCCTGCGGCCCACCGTGGCGGTGGCGTGGTGGGTGGCGTTCGCGGGGCTCGCGTTGCACGAGCACCCCGAGGCGGTTGCCTTCGCGCGTTCGGGTGCCGAGGGTCGCGACTGCTTCGCCCAGGAGGTGCGGCGGACCTACCCGTTCTTCCCGTTCCTCGCGGCGCGCGTCCGGCGGGAGTTCGAGTGGGAGGGCTATCGCTTCCCGGCCGGGCGACGCGTGCTCCTCGATGTCTACGGCACCCACGGTGACCCACGCTGGTGGACGGACCCCGAGCGCTTTCTGCCGGAGCGCTTCCGGGGGTGGACCCACGACCCGTTCCGGTTCCTCCCTCAGGGCGGCGGCGACCCGGCGACCGGTCACCGCTGCCCCGGCGACCGTCTTGCGGTCGAGGTGTTGAAGCTGGCGACGGAGATGTTGGCCGACGGCATGCGCTACCGGGTGCCCCACCAAGACCTCCGGCTGGACCTCTCGCGGATCCCGACCCTCCCCGCGAGCCGCTTCGTCATCGCCGGGGTTCAGCGGGGCGACGTGCGGAAGAGCACGGGGCCCGCGCCCGCTAGGCCAGCGGTTCCCGAGCCCGCGTGATCGCGGCGACCAGCCCACGAGCGACGGGGTCCGCGCCCAGTCGGTAGTAGACAAGGCGTCCTTCACGCCGCTGCACGACCACGCCGGCGAGGCGCAGGGCGCGCAGGTTGTGGCTCGTGTGCGTCTCGCTCGCGCCAGCGACCGCGGCCAGATCACAGACGCACAGCTCCAGGCCTTCCTCCTCCCTCTCGGGCGCCAGCGCCGCGACGATCCGGAGTCGGGTCGGGTTCGACAGGAGCGCCGCGAGCTCCACCGCGTGCGCGATGGCCTCGTCCCCAGGAATCCGCGCGCGGGCGATCCGCACAGCGTCGGCGTGAACGAGGTCCACGCCGCACGCCTCGACCTCCTCCTCCTGCGTGCGTGGTTGCATATCTGTAGACCTTGTCATACATGACTTCTATGCCGCGCAGCCCCGCTCATCCATCCTCGTTCGTGCCGGCGCTCGGCGTGCCGTGGCTGACGGGCGCGTATGACGCGGTGACGGCGACGTTCTTTCCCGAGCAACGGGTCAAGGAGCGCGTCCTCGATCTCGCGCTGGTCGCGCCAGGAGATCGGGTGCTCGACCTCGGGTGCGGCACCGGCACCCTCGCGGTGATGGCAGCGCTTCGAGGCGCCGACGTGGTCGGGGTGGACGCGGATGCGGCCATGCTGGAACGGGCCCGGCCCAAGATCGCGGGCCTTCCTGTCCGTCTTGTGCAGGGACTCACGACGGAAGTTGAACTCCCCGAAGGGGCCTTCGACGTGGTCGTGTCCTCGTTGGTCTTCCATCACCTTCAACCCGGTGTGAAGCTCGAAACTCTACGTCGCGCGCGGCGTTGGCTTCGCCCGGGCGGCCGGGTGGCCATCGCGGATTGGAGCCGTCCGCGCACCCGCGTGATGGGGCTCCTGTTCACGGGCGTCCGCGCGTTGGACGGGTTCGCTCTTACCCACGACGTGCTCGACGACGGCGTGCCGCGGTCCCTGCGCGAGTCCGGCTTCGGGGACGTGCGCGAGGTCGACACCATCTCCACTGTGGCGGGCAACCTCTCCTGGTGGACGGCGCACGCACCGTGAGGAGCGCGTTCCTTCGATGCTGTCTCCGACTCGTGTCCCTGCGAGGACGCGCGCTGGTCGCGTTGATCGGTGTGCTCCTGGCGCTCGCTCCGTGCGACCTCGTCACGGACGCGCCGGTCGGCGGGCCGCAGGCCACGATCTCGGCCGCTCCGGAGTCGGGTGACGAGGCGGATGACAGCTCGGGCCCCTGCTCGGACCTGTGCAGCTGCCTCCGGTGTCCCGGGCACGGCCTCGCGGCCATCCCGGCGTTCGCCATGGAGGCCCCCCCGCCGCGCGTCCTGGTGGAGGAGCGCCACGGGTACGAGTTGAGTTGGAACCCGCAGGGTCTACCTCCGGGCGTGTTCCATCCCCCTCGAGGCGTGTAGACCGACGACCGGTCTGCCCAGGCGCGTTCGCACGCGCGTTCCTCGCCCCTAACCAACGGTTTCCCATGGAACGACTCCTCGCCCGGCGGCTCGCCCGCTGCGGTGTGTCTCTGGCCCTCGCCCTCCTCCTCGCCCCCTACGGCGCGGTTGCTGCCGAGTCGGTCACCCTGCCAGCGGCCCTCGAGCTGGCCCGCGCGCGGAGCCCGGACGCGGAGGTCGCTCGCCAGCGACTCGCCGAGGCGCAAGCCGAGCTCCGAGGCGCGCGCGTCCTCTTCGTAGAAAATCCCGAAATCGAGGCGGTGGGGCTGCCCACCGCCGGCGCCCCGCTCGAGGTGGAAGCCCGGCAGGCGCTCGGAGGTCCGGGCGAGCGGGGGACGCGGGTGAGGCGCGCCCGCGAGCTCCTCGCCGCGGGAGAGGCCGACCGCGATGATGCCTTCCGGCTGCTCGACCTGGCGGTGACGGAGGCGTGGTTCGCCGCCCTCGCAGCCGAACAGCGTGCGGCGATCGCGGGAGAAGCCGCCGCGCTGGCGAGTGACCTCGCGGCAATCGCGCGGGCTCGCGTCGACCGAGGAGCCGACTCGGCGCTCGTCTACAACACGGCTCGAATCCGGCTCGCCGAAGCAGAGCGAGCCCGAATCGCGGCCGAGGCCGACCGCGACGCTGCTCGGCTGGAGCTTGGTCGCCTCCTCGGTGGCGGCCCCGCGGACCCCGCGGACACGTGGCCGACTCTCCAGGCCGCGCCCTCTGTCGAAAGCGCCGTCCAGACCGCCCTCGCCCAGCGGCCCGAGCTCGCCGCCCTCGGTCACCAAGCGGAGGCGGAGCGTGCGCGAGCCCGCGAGGCCGCCGCCGATGCCTGGCCCGAGCTGACGGTCGGCGCGGCGTGGCATCGGGAGGACGACGCAGAGCGCTGGTTGGGCGTGGCCGCGGTGACCGTGCCCGTGTTCAATCGCAACCAGGGCGAGGTCGGCGGGGCCCGTGCCGCGGCCGCTCGGTTGGAGGCGGAGCTCGCCGCGCGTCGGGCCCTGATCGAGGCCGAGGTACGCACGCTCTCGCTCGCGCGGGCTTCCGCCGAACGCGGCGTCGCCGTCTACGACGCGGACGTCCTTCGCGCGCAGGAGGAGAGCGTCGTCCTGCTGCGGCGCGCCTTCGAGGAAGGAAAGGTCGATTTCACGGAGCTCGTGCTGTTGCAACGCGAGCTCCTGGAGGCGCGGCTGGGGAACATCGAAGCCCGGCTCGCCCTCTGGCTGGAGGATGCACGGCTTCGGGTGAGCCTTGGCCTCCCAATCATCACCGAGGGAGGTGCGCCATGAGCCGAGAGGTGTCGTGCTGGCTGCTTGCATTCACGCTGGTGGGGGCCATCGGCTGTGCCGGCCTCGGCGGTGGGGAACGTTCCGAGGGAGAGCCCAGGGAGGAGGCCGCGGACGAGAAGAGTGAGGCTGGTGAGAAGGGAGAGGCCGGCGAGGAGGGGGAGGCCGGCGCGAAGGGCGAGGCCCGCGAAGAGGGCGAGGAAGGCGAAGAGGGCGAAGAGGGCGAGACCCCCGACCGCGTTGCGCTGGGCGAGGAGGCCTACGAGACGCTCGACCTCAAGATCGTCGAGGCTACCCTTCGTCAGCTGAGCCCGGCTCTCGAACTCCCCGCCGAGATCATGGCGAATCCAGATCGGCGTGCCGAGGTGGGACCGCTCGTAGCTGGGCGGGTCGTGGACGTACCCGTCGACATCGGCGACCGCGTCGAACGCGGCGCCCCGCTTGTCGTACTCGAGAGCCCCGAGGTCGGCCGTGCCCGCGCGGAGTGGATCGGCGGGCGTGCGCGGCTCGACGTCGCGAAGGCGAACCATGCCCGCGAGACCGCACTCGCCACAGACCGCGCGACTTCCACGCGCGAAGTGCAGGAGGCCGAAGCCGAGCTCCGCACCGCGCAGGCGGAAGAAGCGGCCGCGCGAGCCCAGCTCGCCGCGATGGGCGCCCGACCGGACGCCGGCAGCGAAGATGCCACCGCCCGGCTCGTCCTTCGGGCCCCCTTCGCGGGCACGGTCGTCAAACGCGATGCCCACCCGGGGCGCCCCGTCGAGCCGGGGACCACCCTCCTCGAGGTCGTCGACCTCGACGCTCTGCAGGTGATCGCCCAGGTCCATGAGCGGGAGATGCGCTTCGTACAGGCTGGCCAGTCCGTACAGGTGGAGGTGCGCGCGCTGCCGGGGCGGGTCTTCGATGCGAAGGTCTCTCGGCTCGGAGGCAGTCTCGACGAGCGCTCCCGCGCCGCGACCGTGCGCGCTGACCTCGAGAACCCCGGGCAGGTCCTCCGTCCGGGCATGTTCGCGACGGCGCGCGTCTCGGGCACGGAGGCGGGCGAGCCGCGAGACATGCTCGTGATCCCGTGGGCCGCCGTCCAGCAGGTGGACGGGCACTCCGCCGTCTTCGTCCAGGTCGGGCCGAGGGAGTTCGCGCTCCGCCGCGTCCACACGGGCGAGCGTGCGGGGGCCGACGTGGAGGTGTTGAACGGGCTGCGGCCCGGCGAGTCGGTCGTCGCCGAGGGCAGCTTCCTGCTCAAGGGCGAGCTGATGAAGAGCACGCTCGGGGAGGACGACGACTGATGGGCGCTCGAATTGTCGCGTGGTCACTCTCCAACCGCTTCCTCGTCCTCGTGCTGGGCCTCCTGCTCGTCGCGGCGGGCGTGGCGCACATGCTGCGGCTGCCCATCGACGCCGTACCTGACGTCACCAACGTCCAGGTGCAGGTCCTCACGAAGGCGCCCGCGCTGGCCCCGCTGGAGATCGAGCGCCTGGTCACCTTCCCTGTGGAGTCGGCGATGGCGGGCCTGCCGGACCTCGAGGAGGTCCGATCGGTGTCCAAGTTCGGGCTCTCCGCCGTCACGGTGGTGTTCGAGGAAGGGACGGACGTGTTCCGGGCGCGCCAGCTGGTCCTCGAACGCCTGAACGAGGTCCGGGAGGCCATTCCCGAGGGGTACGGCGACCCCGAGATGGGGCCGATCGCCACGGGCCTGGGCGAGATCTTCCAGTTCGAAGTCAAGGGTGATCCCGCGTGTCCGGCCGGCGAAGACCGGGCGGACTGCTGGTCACCGATGGAGCTCCGGACGATCCTCGACTGGTTCGTCGCGACGCAGCTCAAGAGCGTGCCGGGGGTCGTGGAGATCAACAGCTTCGGCGGGCAGCTCAAGACCTACGAGGTGCAGCCGGACGTGATGGCGCTCGCCTCCCACGAGCTCGCCCTGTCCGAGATTTTCGAGGCGCTCGAAGCCAACAACCGCAACGTCGGCGGTGCCTACCTCGTTCGCAACAGCGAGCAGATCGTCATCCGCGGTGAAGGCCTGCTCACGGGCACCGAAGACATCGGCGACGTCGTCCTGCGAACGAGCGAGGGGGGCGTCCCCCTCTACGTGCGCGACGTGGCCAAGGTCGTCGAGGCCCCGATGGTCCGGCAGGGCGTCGTGACGCGCGACGGGCGGGGCGAGGCGGTCGTCGGCATCGTCATGATGCTCATGGGCGAGAACTCGCGTGACGTGGCGGCGGGCGTGAAGGAGCGCATCTCCGCGATCTCCGGCAGCCTGCCCGACGGCGTCGCGATTGAACCGTTCTACGACCGCACCGAGCTCGTCGATCGGACGATCCGCACGGTGGAGGTCAGCCTCCTCGAAGGCGGGCTCCTGGTCGTCGCCGTACTCCTGCTGATGCTCGGGAACTTGCGGGGCGGCCTCATCGTCGCGTCGGCCATCCCGCTCTCGATGCTCTTCGCCTTCATCGGGATGGTGCAGTCCGGCGTGTCAGGCAACCTCATGAGCCTCGGCGCCATCGACTTCGGCCTCATTGTCGACGGCTCAGTCGTCATGATCGAGAACGTGTTCCGACGGATGGGGGAGCGAGGCACGTCCGGGAAGTCCGTACGGGAGCTCGTGCAGGAGGCATGCGTCGAGGTGGCGAGGCCCGTCTCTTTCGCGGTCGGCATCATCATGATCGTCTACCTGCCGATCCTCACGTTGACGGGGATCGAAGGGAAGATGTTCCGCCCGATGGCGGTCACGGTGCTCTTCGCCCTGGGCGGGTCGCTCATCCTCTCGTTGACACTCATCCCGGTCCTCGCCTCCTTCCTGCTGAAGCGAATGGGTGAGGATCACGAGACCTGGCTGGTGCGGGTCCTCCGCCGCGTGTACACGCCGCTGCTGGCGGTCGCCGTCGCCCGCCGAGGCCTCGTCGTGGGCGCGTCCGCCGCCCTCTTCGTCGTGAGCGCGGTGGTGGCCACCCAGCTCGGGGGGGAGTTCATCCCAAACCTCGACGAGGGGTCGATCGCGCTCGAGGCGCGCCGGCTTCCCTCCGTCTCCATCGAGGAAGCGGCCCAGCAGTCGCTCCTCGCCGAGCGGGTCCTGCTCGAGGCGTTCCCACACGAGGTCGCCACCGTGGTGTCGAAGACCGGGCGCCCGGAGATCGCCACAGACCCGATGGGCGTGGAGATGAGCGACGTGTTCGTCATGCTCCAGCCGCACGAGAACTGGCGTTTCGACAGCAAGGCGGAGCTCGTGGAGGAGATGGAGGAGGTGCTGGCCGAGCGGGTTCCCGGCGTCGCATTCGGGTTCTCCCAGCCGATCCAGCTGCGGGTGAGCGAGCTCATCGCCGGCGTCCGATCCGATGTCGCGATCAAGGTGTTCGGCGAGGACCTCGACCGCTTGCTCGAGGTCGCGCAGGAGGTCGCGCGCGCGGTCGGACCTCTCGAAGGCGCCACGGACGTGAAGGTGGAGCAGGTCGCGGGCCTCCCCATCCTCACGGTCAAGGTGGACCGCCGGGCGGTCGCCCGACACGGCGCGGACGCCGAGGAGGTTCTCTCTGCCATCGAGACGCTGGGTGGCCGGCAGGCGGGCCTCGTCCTGGAGGGAGAGAAGCGTTTCGCCCTCCAGGTGCGGTTCCCCGAGTCGGTTCGTAGCGATGAGGCATCCATCGCGCGGATTCCGGTGGTCACAGACGACGGGCGCCTCATCCCGCTCGGCGAGCTGGCCTCGCTCGATGTCGAGCCGGCGGCTGCGCAGATCAGCCGGGAACGCATCCAGCGACGCGTGAGCGTCGAGGTGAACGTTCGCGGCCGCGACATCGCGTCCTTCGTGGCGGACGCGAAGGTGGCCATCGCGGAGAACGTCGACCTGCCGGCCGGCTACACCCTGGAGTGGGGCGGGCAGTTCGAGAACCTCGAGCGCGCCACGTCACGTTTGGCCGTCGTGGTCCCCCTGTCGCTCCTGCTCATCTTCGTGCTGCTCTACAGCGCGTTCGACGCCGCGCGTCCGGCGCTCCTCATCTTCCTCAACGTCCCCTTCGCGGCCACCGGCGGCGTCCTCGCACTGGCGCTGCGCGGAATGCCGTTCAGCATCTCGGCGGGCGTGGGCTTCATCGCGCTCTTCGGCGTCGCGGTCATGAACGGCGTCGTGCTCGTCTCCTACATCCGCACCCTCGAACGCGAACAGGGCCTCGCGCCGACGGAGGCGGCGCAGGCCGGAGCGCTGGCCCGGATGCGTCCGGTCCTGATGACGGCGATGGTCGCGGCGCTCGGCTTCGTCCCGATGGCCCTCGCGTCGGGCGCAGGCGCCGAGGTGCAGCGTCCCCTCGCCACCGTCGTCATCGGCGGTCTGCTCACGTCCACCATGCTCACGCTCTTTGTCCTACCCTCGATCTACGCGTGGTTCTCCGAGCGCCGCGCTGAGGTCGAGCTTTGAGGTCGCCATGAAAGAGATCAAGGCCATCATTCAGCCCTTCAAGCTGCAGGCCGTGTGCGATGCGCTAGCCGCCATCGAGGGGCTGCCCGGGCTCACGGTTTCCCAGGTGCTCGGCTGGGGGAAGACCCGGGCCCGCGACGTGACGCAGCCCGTGAAGCAGAACGGTCACGCGTTCGCCAAGAAGACCAAGGTGGAGCTCGTCGTGGCGGATGAGCTGGCCGGCCGGGTGGTAGACGCTATCGTGCGCGCCGCCCGGACAGGTCGGGCGGGAGACGGGAAGGTGTTCGTGTACGAGGTTCAAGAGGTCGTACGGATCCGCACGGGTGAGCGAGGGCACGATGCGGTTTGATCTTCTCTGGGTCGGCGCCGCGCTCGCCGCTGGGCCGGACGACGGCGCCCTGCGCCAGGTCGCCGGCATCCTCGACTACGTGGGCGCGGACTACGCCGGCGCGGTCTCGACGGACGACCGCGTCCTCGACGAGGGCGAGTACGCCGAACAGCTCTCCCTGCTCCGCGACGCGGCGGGCCTCGTGCGCGTCAACGCGGGCGAGTCGGACCCATTGCTGACGGCCCTGGACGACGTACGCGCTCGGATTGAGCGGCACGCGCCCCCGAGCGAGGTGCAGGAGGCCTGCCGCACAGCCCGGCGCACGCTCGTCGAGACGCACGACCTCGTCCTCGAACCGGCCGGCACCCCGGATCGCGCACGGGCGGCGGAGCAATACCAGGCGCTCGGATGCGCGGGGTGCCACGGCGCGACAGGCGGCGCGGACACGCCCGCGGCGGCGACGATGAATCCTTCGCCGGCGAACTTCCTCGACCCGGCGCGGATCGCGGGCGTCTCCCCCTACCGGGCCTACCACGCGCTCACGTTCGGCGTGCCGGGTACGGCGATGCCCGCGTTCGATACAATTCCCGCGGCCGAACGGTGGGACCTCTCGTTCTACGTCCTCTCGTTGCGCCATGCGGGCGCCGACCTCGGGGCGGGAGAACAAGCGTTCGAAGCTGCCGGACGGCCTCTCTCCCCGACCCCCTCCCGACTCTCGCAGCTCACCGAGGACGACATCCGGCAGGCGCTCACGCCGGCGATTCCCGACGCCGGGGGTCGGGAGGCCGCGGTCGCGTGGCTGCGCGCGGACGCGACGTTCCGCGACGGGGGTGAGGGCCCGTTCGCCCGCGCGCGCTCCGAGATCCAGCGGGGCGCGGAGCTCTACCGCGCGGGGAGACGTGAGGAGGCGACACAGGCGTTCGTGACGGCATACCTGGAGGGGATCGAGCCGAGGGAGGCGGCGATCCGGGCGCGCGATGCCTCGCTCGTCCCAAGCATTGAAACCGTCGCGCTGGGGCTGCGCGAGAAGGTCGCGAACGGGGCGCCGCCCGATGAGGTGGACGCGGTGGCGGCTCGTCTCGCCACGTTGCTCGACGCCGCGGAGGAGGTCGCGCAGACCGGTTGGGGGGTCGGCACCGCATCCCTGATGATCGCCCTGCGGGAAGGGCTGGAGATGGTCCTCCTGGTGACCGGGCTGCTGGGGCTCGTCCGAGGGGCGGGGCGGCCCGAGCAGGCCCGCTTCGTCCACGCCGGCTGGCTCGCGGCCCTGCCGGCGACGGTCGTGCTCTGGCTGATCGCCGGACGCCTGATCGGGGGACTCCAGCGCGAGCTTGCCGAGGGCATCGTGGCGCTCCTCGCCGCCGTCGTCCTCCTCGGCGTCACCCACTGGATCGTCGGGCAGGCTGGCGCGGGCCGGTGGATGGGCTTTCTGGCCAAGCGCATCCGCACGGCCACGGGTGGGCCGGGCGCGGCCTGGACCCTGTTCTCGCTCGCCTTCCTCGCCGTCTTCCGTGAGGGTTTCGAGGTCGTCCTCTTCTATCAGGCGCTACTCCTCGACGCCGGGGAGGCCGGGGCGCGTCAGGTCCTCGTCGGCGCGCTTGCGGGCCTGGGAGCCCTCGGCGCGACCGTCGGAGCGCTGGTCGCGGTCGGGCGCCGACTCAAGCCTCGGCCCATCATGCTGGCGTCCAGCGTTCTCCTCGCCGCCCTCTCGGTGACGATGGTGGGCAAGGGTGTCCGCGCTCTGCAGGAGGCCGACGTATTTTCCCTGCACGCCGTGTCGTTCCCGGAGTTCCCGATCCTCGGCGTACACCCAACCGTGGAGGGGCTCGGCGCGCAGGCCTTCGTCCTCCTGCTACTGCTCGCGAGCGCGGCACCCTCCCGCGCAACGACGTCGTCGCCGCAGCCGGGGAAGTAGATGAGGTGGGCAGGCGGTCGGCCAGCCGGAGTGGTCGTCGCCCTTCCGACGTTGACGGTCCTTGCCATCGCGCGGCACCTCCAACCGGATCCAGCGGGCGTCGGAACGCACACCCAGCTTGGACTCGGTCGGTGCCCCGTGCTCGCCCTCACGGGCTACCCGTGCCCGATGTGCGGGATGACCACGACCTTCGCGCTGATGGCAGACCTCCGCCCCGTGGACGCGGCGCTCAACCAGCCGTTCGGGGTGGTGCTCTTCTCTCGCTGTGCGGTGAGCAGAAGACCATCGACCGCATCCAGCACATGCTGATGA
>ERZ761602.6117-NODE-6117-length-13724-cov-6.643427_pt1 | contig 13724 bp, 9 predicted proteins | sample MGYA00512165_ERZ761602 | MGnify/ENA primary metagenome ERZ761602 (study PRJEB28899, sample SAMN02445085) | bioreactor sludge metagenome | biome: EBPR sludge; isolation source: Thorneside wastewater treatment plant | place: Australia: Brisbane, Thorneside...
CCGTGTGGCCGTTCATCCACGCGACCATGTAGCCGCCATAGCTGCCACCCGAGGCGACCAGGCGCTTGCCGTCGATCCATCCCTGCTGGAGGGCCCAGTCCGTGCCGGCCTCGACGTCGGCGAGCTCCCGCTTGCCCCATTCGCCGTCGATCGACTCGAGGAAGCGTTGCCCGAAGGACGAGGAGCCGTGGTAGTTCACGCAGGCGACCACGTAGCCCTGGGCCGCGAACGCCTGGTTGTTCCAGCGGAAGTGGAAGTTGTCGCCCCAGCAGCCGTGGGGCCCGCCGTGGATGTTGTGCAGCAGCGGCCAGCGCCGCTTCGGGTCGAAGTCCGGCGGAAAGACCAGCCACATGTGGACCTTCTCGCCGTTCCAGCCGCGGATCTCGACTTCCTTCACCTCGCCCAGGCGGATGCCCGCCATCACGTCGTCGTTGAAGCGGTCGACGCGCCGTTCGCCCCCTTCGGGCGTGGCGCAATACACCATCGGCGGCGTGCTCATGGTGTTGCGGACGAAGGCGAGCGTGCCGCCCCCGGCCGCGAAATCCGTCACGGTGCCGCCGAGCGCGGCCACCGCCGGCTTCGGTTCGTCGAGGCGCCAGCGATAGACGTGACGCCGCGCGCGATCCTCGGCGGCGAAGACGAGGCTATCGGACCCCGCCTCCCAGGCGAGGGGCGCCTCGGCGCTGCGGTCCCAGCCCCAGGGCAGCGTGCGGGCTTCCCCGGAGCGTCGGTCGAGGATCGCGATGCGCGACTCGGCCACGGGGCTGCGCTTCAGGTCCCGCGCGAGGAAAGCGAGGTGCTTGCCGTCGGGCGAATAGGCGGGCGACGTGCAGGAGCGCTTGAGTCCCTTGGCCAGCTCGCGGAACTCGCGCGTTCGCAGGTCGAGCGCCATCAGGCGGTAGGCGTGATCGAAGCGCTTGTCCTCGGCCGGGTCCCAGCCGAAGGCGATCTCGCGGCCGTCGGGCGAGATGTCGTAATCCGGCGCCGAGGGATCGTCCCGCGCGAGCTCGTAGGGCGTGCCCGCGAAGAGGTCAGTGATCCGCCGGCCCTCGAGGTCGGCCACGAAGAGCCGCGGCACCCGCCCGTCGGACAGCCAGTGGTCCCAGTAGCGATAGGCCGAATGCTCGACCACGTGGGCCTGCACCTTCGAATCCTTCTTCGCCTTCAGGCGCGCGGCGAGGTCGTCGTAGCCCCGTGCGTCGGGCCATACCCACGAGATGAAGGCGATCCGCTTCGAGTCGGGAAACCACTTGAGGCCGGAGACGCCCGTGGGCATCTTCACGATGCGCTTCGCTTCCCCCCCGTCGGGCGCGATGAGGTAGGGCTGCGGCTCCTCGTCGTCGCCCCGCTTGGCGACGAAGGCGATCCAGCGCCCGTCGGGCGACCAGCGCGGCTCGCCGTCCTTCTCCCCGGCTTCCGTGAGCGGCCGGGGCTCGCCGCCGAAGGCGGAGAAGAGCCACAGGCGCGATCGCCCCTTGTTCGCCTCCATGTCGTAGGTCGTCACGCTCGCGCAGGCCTGGGAGCCGTCGGGCGAGAGCGTGGGCTGGGCGGGGCGCGCGAGGCGCCAGAGGTCTTCGACTTGCAGGGTTCGCTTGGCCATGGTGTCCGGGTGGGTCGGGATCGCGGCGATTGTAGCCCGCGCGGGTAGAATTCCGGGACACGCCGCCGGCCCGAACCGCCGCCGGGCCGCTCCCACTACCCTCCAAGATCCCGCCATGTCCGACAAGCCCGCCTTCCGCTGGGAAGACCCCCTCCTCCTCGACGAGGCCCTCACCGACGAGGAACGCCTCGTGAGCGCGAGCGCCCGCGCCTACTGCCAGGAAAAGCTCCAGCCCCGCATCCTCGCGGCCAATCGCGAGGAGCGCTTCCACCGGGAGATCCTCACGGAGATGGGCGAGCTGGGCATGCTGGGCGCCACCATCGAAGGCTACGGCTGCGCGGGCGTGAACCACGTGTGCTACGGGCTCATCGCCCGCGAGGTCGAGCGCGTCGACTCGGGCTACCGCTCGGCGATGAGCGTGCAGTCCTCCCTCGTGATGCATCCCATCCACGCCTACGGCACCGAGGCGCAGCGGGAGCGCTGGTTGCCGCGCCTCGCCACCGGCGAGCTCGTGGGCTGCTTCGGGCTCACGGAGCCGGACCACGGCTCCGATCCCGGCAGCATGGTGACGCGGGCCCGCAAGGACGGCGGCGCCTATCGCCTGAGCGGCGCGAAGATGTGGATCACCAACTCGCCCATCGCCGACCTCTTCGTCGTCTGGGCCAAGGACGACGCCGGCGACATCCGCGGCTTCGTGCTGGAAAAGGGCATGAAGGGCCTCACGGCGCCCAAGATCGAGGGCAAGTTCTCGCTGCGCGCCTCCATCACCGGCGAGATCGTGATGGACGACGTCGTGGTGCCCGAGGACCACCTGCTGCCCAACGTGAAGGGACTCAAGGGCCCCTTCGGGTGCCTGAACAAGGCCCGCTACGGCATCGCCTGGGGCGCCCTGGGCGCCGCGGAGTTCTGCTGGCAGGCGGCGCGGAGCTACACGCTGGAGCGCAAGCAGTTCGGCAAGCCCCTCGCCGCCAACCAGCTCGTGCAGAAGAAGCTCGCGGACATGCAGACGGAGATCGCCCTGGGCCTCGCGGGGGTGCTCCGCGTGGGGCGCCTGCTGGACGAGCACCGGGCGACGCCCGAGATGATCTCGCTCGTGAAGCGCAATTCCTGCGGCAAGGCGCTGGACATCGCCCGCGTCGCGCGCGACATGCACGGCGGCAACGGCATCGCGGACGAGTACCACGTCATCCGGCACGCGATGAACCTCGAGGCGGTCAACACCTACGAGGGCACCCACGACGTGCACGCCCTCATCCTCGGGCGCGCCCAGACGGGAATCGCCGCTTTCTAGGCGTGCGGCCGCGCGCAGCGGCCGCTAGTGGACGTCCTCGCCCGGGAGGATTCCTGGCGGCAGCGGCACGGCCGGCACCCCTTCCTCGGCGAGGGCCACGGCCTCTTCGGGCGTCACCCGCCCGCGGATGCCCCGGTGGTCCTCCTCGCCGTAGTGGATCCGGCGCGCGACTTCCGGAAAGCGCCGGCCCACGTCCTCGGTGTTCGCCACGAGAAAGGCCTTCATCGCCGCCAGCACCTCGGCGACCGGCCTGCCCGCGTCCGGAGCCGCCACGGCAGGCGCGGCTTCCCGCGCGCCCGTGTTCACGAAGGGCGCCGACGGCAGCTTGTCCACGCTGCGATCGCCGCAGGCGGGGCATTCCACGCGACCGTTTTCCCGCTGTGCCGAGAACGCCTCGGGCGAAGCGAACCAGCCTTCGAATTCATGGCCGGCGGCGCAGTGGAGGCGATAGACGATCATGGATTGCATGATGGGGCCGGCGGGCCCCGGATTCAACGCGTCGCGGCGATGAGCGCGTTGGCCTCGCGGGCGAGCCGCTCCACCGACGCCGCGCAGGCCACCTGGTGCTCGCGCATGTAGCGCTCGTGGTTCCTTTCCACCTCGTCGAGCGAGTAGGCGTAGTTCACCATCACGCCGAGGGACTGGCGAAGGCCCTTGGGCGAGGTATCGGCCCGGGCGTTGACCCGCTCGAGGCGCGCGCCGTTGCCCAGGTGGAATCTCGCCACCGGATCGAGGGCCTGGCCCTCCTTCCATTCGCGCGTGAGGTAGTGGGCCGCGAGGCTCGCGAGGAGGTCATCGCAATCGTCGGCGGGAAGGCGGTCGCCGGACTCGATCGCCTCCCACAGCCCGGCCAGCGCCGCGTCGTGGGACGCGAATCGCGTCTTGAGCCACGACCGGAAGCCCGGGACGGGCGAGAGCGTCGCGAAGACCTTGAGGTTCGGCAGTTCCGCGTGCAGGTCCTCGGCCACCTGCTTGATGAGGAAGTTGCCGAAGGAGATGCCCTTGAGCCCCGGCTGGCAGCTCGTGATGGAGTAGAACACCGCGCAACGGGCTCGCCGCGGCTCTCCCACCGCGCTGTCGAGCGACAGGATGGGCGAGACCTCGCCGGGCAGCGCGTCGGTGAAGGCCACCTCGACGAACACGAGGGGCTCGCCGGGCAGCGCGGGGTGGAAGAACGCGAAGCAGCGGCGGTCCCGCTCGAGGCGGCGCTTCAGGTCCGGAAAGCCCCGGATCTCGTGCACGGCCTCGTAGGCGATCAGCTTTTCCAGGATCGCCGCCGGCGTGTTCCAGTCGATGCGGCGCAGTTCGAGGAAGCCGCGGTTGAACCAGGACCCGAACAGGTGCGTGAGGTCGGCGTCGACCGCCTCGAGCTCCGGATGGTCCGGCAATCGCTCGAGGATCCGGCGACGCAGGCCCACGAGGGTCGCGGTGCCTCCCGGCGCCATGTTCATCCGGCGGAAGACCTCCTGCCGCGGCGGCTCGGACACCCGCTGGAGCCGCGCAAGATGGGCCGGCGTGGGCGAATCCCGGTAGGCCGACGCGGCCTCGAAGACCGCCTGGGGATCGGGCGCGAAATCCCGCGCGAGGACGTCGAAGAGCAGGTTCCGGCCGCCCTCCTCCAGTCCGTTGTAGAGCGCGACCGCCCGGCGCGCCATGACGGCGCCCGTCGATTCGCCCCGCTCGGAGACGAGCGTGCGCAGCAACTTCGCGAGGCGGATCGCGCGGCGCTCGTCGCGGCTTCGCGTCGCCGAGGCGAGGGAGCCCAGCAGGCGATCGACGACCGAGCGCGTCGTGGGCACCGCTAGTTCCCGGGGGCGCCGTAGCGGTCGCGAAGGACGTTCTTCTGCACCTTGCCCATGGCATTGCGCGGCAGGTCGTCCACGACGTGCACGCGCTTGGGCACCTTGAAGTTCGCGAGCCGCTGCTTGAGCCACGCGACGATCTCGCCTTCCGGCGGGAGCTTCGCGCCGGCACGTGGCACCAGCACGGCCGTGACCGCCTCGCCGAAGTCCGGATGGGGAACGCCAACCACCGCCGATTCGGCGACGCCCGGGAACTCGTCGAGCAGCAGCTCGATCTCCTTCGGGTACACGTTGTAGCCGCCGGTGATGATGAGGTCCTTGGACCGGCCCACGATGGAGAGATAGCCGTCCTCCGAAATGCTCCCCACGTCGCCGGTGCGGAAGAAGCCGTCCGCCGTGAACTCCTCCTTGTTCTTCTCGGGCATGCGCCAGTAGCCCGAGAGGACGTTGTCGCCCTTCACCTGGACGTGGCCGATGCCGCCCGCCGCGCAGGCCCGGCCCTCGTCGTCCACCACGCGCACGTCGGTGCCCGGCAGCGGAAAGCCCACGGTGCCGGCACGCCGCTCGCCGTCGAGGGGATTGGAGGTGAGCATGCCCGTCTCGGTCATTCCGTACCGCTCGAGGATGCGATGTCCCGTGCGCTTCTCGAACTCGACGTGGGTCTCGGCGAGCAGGGGCGCCGAGCCCGACACGAAAAGACGCATCGCCGAGCAGGCGGCCCGGTCGAGGCCGGATTCGGCCAGCAGGCGCGTGTAGAAGGTGGGCACGCCCATGAAGACGGTGCTGTCCCGGAATTCCGCGAGGGCCCGGGCCCCGTCGAATTTCGCGTGGAAGCGCATCGCCGAGCCGTTCATCAGCACGCAATGGGACGCGACGAAGAGCCCGTGCACGTGGAAGAGCGGCAGCATGTGCACCAGCACGTCGCCGGGCCGGAATCCCCAGTACGCATGCAGCACCCGGGCGTTCGACGCGAGATTGAGGTGGCTGATCATCGCCCCCTTCGAGCGCCCCGTGGTCCCGGAGGTGTAGAGGATCGCCGCGAGATCGCTCGCCTTCCTCGGCACGGTCTCGAAGCGGGGCGAAGCCGATCGCGCGGCGTCCGTGAACGTGCCGCTGCCGTCCGCATCCAGCGTGAAGACGTGCCGGATCCCGAGGTCCTTCGCGATCGGGGCGAGCCAGGGCATCGAGCGCGGCTGGGCGATGACCGCCCCCGGCTCGGCGTTGCCGAGGAAGTAACCCACTTCCGACGACTGGTAGGCGTTGTTGAGCGGTAGGTAGACGAGACCGGCCCGCAGGCACGCGAGATAGACGAGCAGCGCCTCGGGCGATTTTTCCACCTGCACCGCCACCCGCTCGCCCGGCTCGAGCCCGAGCCCGGCGAGCAGCGAGGCGTAGCGCGCGACGCCCTCCTCCGCCTCGCCGTAGGAAAGGACCCGCCCGCCCTCGAGCAGCAGGAGCGGCGCGCCGCGGTCGGCGGGAAAGCGCGATTCGAAGATCGTGTAGAGGTTTTCGTCCATGCGTCAGCCCACCAGGCCCAGTCGCATCTCCTCGTCGGAGACGCCGGCCTTCCGGTAATCGTCGAATTCGCAGATCGCCTCGTGCGACTGCCCCAGGATGCTCGCGACGGCGCTGCCGGGGAGCACCTGGATGTCCGCGCCGTGCACCGATCGCACGCGCGCCGCGGCGGCCGCGAGGGCCACGTAGACCCCGCCGCCCGCCTTGCCCAGGATCGTGAGCCTCACGCGGTGACCGCGAGCCGCGAGGGCTCCCAGCGCGAGGGCCATGTCCACGATGTATTCCGTGAGGACCAGCTTCTCGTCCTCCAGCCTCGCCGCGTGCACGTCGCAATCGAGCAGGACTTCCAGCGGGCCGGCCCCCTCGCGCGCGAGGTTCCACGCGGCGTCGGCGAACTGCCAGGACCGCGCGGCCCCCACGCCCCCGCCTCCCACGAGGCCGAGCACCGGCACGGCGGCCCCTTCCACCGTGGCGGTGCCGCGGAAGAAGCCGAGCGAATCGCGGATCTCGTATCCCTCGGGATAAAGCCGGTCCAGGTCCTTGCGCTTCACGGCCTCGGGCGGGCGCGGGGCCGCGGGCGCCGGCAGGCGCGCCGCCAGTTCCCCGTGGCGCCGGTGGAACGATCCCCAGGGCTTCTCGATGGGCGCGGTCGATTCCCTCAACCAAGCGGCGAGATCCGAGCCGGGCGCCCAGGTCGTGTTGGCCGCCGACTGCTTCGAGCGGGCCGCCGCGTTGAGCGTCGCTTCGGCCATCGCCCGGAACATCTCGTCGAGGGCGCTCACCCCGGCCGCCTGCGCGAGCACGGATGGCCCGGACATCGCGAGCTGGCTGTGGGGCGAGAAGAGGCGGCGGTGGGCGAGGTGCGCGATCATGCTCGCGCCGCCGTAGCAGTTGCGCCCGAGGAGCGCGGCGAAAGGAACGCCCGCCCCGGCCGCGGCGAGCGATTCGCGGTAGAGCTCCCGGAACGCGCCCAGGGCCGCGAGACCCTCACTCACGCGGGCCCCGGCCGAATCCAGGAACCAGACGACCGGCTGCCGGCTCGCCCGCGCGGCGCGCAGCGCCGGCACGAGCCTCGCGACTTCCTTCGTGCCGATGGAGCCGCTCGCGATCCGGTTCTCGATGAAGGCACCGAGAACCGCACGCCCCTCGAAGCGCCCCTCGGCCAGCGTGAGATTGCCGACCGGCTCGCCTTGCGGCACGAAGCCCGCGGTGGCGCGAAGCGCATCGAGCAGGGAAGGTGGCGTGTTCATCGGGCGGAGGACGGGAGCGCGCGTCGGCGACGGATCATCGGGCATCCGCCGCGAGAGCCCGCGCGAGGGCGAGGGCCGGGTGCACGGCTTCGCGGGCCGCGCCATGGTCCGACTGCGTCCGGCAGCTGGTACCCGACGCGACGATCACGGCATCGGCGGGCGCCGCGCGAACGGCCGGCAGGAAGGCGAGCTCGCCCATGGCGAGGGAGTCGTCGTAATGCTCGTGCCCGAACGTGCCGGCCATGCCGCAGCAGCCCGACTCGATCGCCGTCACGGTCGCGCCCGGAATCGCGCGAAGCGCCGCGAGCGTGTCCTCGAAGGTATCGAAGGCCTTCTGGTGGCAGTGGCCGTGGACCCGGTAGTTCTTCGCCGCCCCGGGATCCCAGCGAACCTCGCGCTCCCGCAGCGCCTTCGCCGCGAAGCGCTCGAAGGGCACCGCGAGCGTGGCGAGCCGGGCGGCCCGGTCGTCACCCGGAAGCAATCCCGTGAATTCGTCCTGCAGCGTGAAGAGGCACGACGGTTCGAGTCCCACCAGGGGAATGCCCCGATCGATCATGGGCGCGAGCGCCTCGACGAGGCGGCGGGCCTGCGCCTTCGCCTGGTCCGGCATGCCGGCGGAGAGGTAGGTCCTGCCGCAGCACAGGTTTCCCCCTTCCGGCGCCCGGGCCACGATCGCGCGGTGGCCCGTGGCCTCGATCACCCGCCGGGCCGCTTCCAGGTTGGCCGGCTCGAACCAATGATTGAAGGTGTCGGCAAGCAGGAGTACCGGCGGTCCTTCGCCGGTGCCCTCGCGGGGCTGGCGCGCGACCCAGGAACCGCTCGCGAACGACGGCAGCGGGCGGCGCCGGTCGAAGCCGGCCAGCGCCTCGAGCAGCGAAGGGACGCCCGGCAGCTTCTGCAAGGCATTGGCGACGGGCGCCATGCGAGCGGCCCAGGGCGCATAGCGCGGCAGGTCCCCCACCAGCCGGTCGCGCAGGCCGTGACCGTGGCGCCGGCGATCCTCGGCCAGCCACTCGATCTTCAGCCGCGCCATGTCGACGCCCGTCGGGCATTCGCGCTTGCAGCCCTTGCAGGAGACGCACAGCTCGAAGGCCTCGCGGACCGCGTCCGAGGCGAAACCGTCCGGGCCGAGCTGGCCCGACAGCGCGAGCCGCAGCGTGTTGGCGCGACCCCGCGTGAGGTGCGCCTCGTCCCGCGTGAGCCGGTAGCTCGGGCACATCGTGCCCGCGTCGAACTTGCGGCAATGGCCGTTGTTGTTGCACATCTCCACCGCGGCCGGCATTCCCCCGAAGGCGCTCCAGTCGAGGACCGTGGCGGGCGGATCGGCCCGGTAGCCCGGCTTGTAGCGGAAGAGGCTCCGGTCGTCCTGCTTCGGCGGATTCACGATCTTGCCGGGATTCATCAGGCCCTTCGGATCGAACCAGCCCTTGATCTCGGCGAGCGCCGCCGTGAGGCGCGGCCCGAAGAAGGGCTCGATCCACTCCGAGCGCACGAGGCCGTCGCCGTGCTCGCCGGAATAGGCGCCCTTGAAGCGCCGGACGAGCTCGGCCGCCTCCTCGGCGATGGCCCGCATCCGCACCGCGCCGTCGCCCTTCATGTTGAGCACCGGCCGCACGTGCAGGCACCCGACCGAGGCATGGGCGTACCAGGTGCCCTCGGTGCCGTGCTTGCGGAAGACGTCCGTGAGCCGCGAGGTGTACTCGGCGAGGTGCTCGAGGGGCACCGCGCAATCCTCGATGAACGACACGGGCTTACCGTCCCCCTTCATCGACATCATGATGTTGAGGCCGGCCTTGCGCACGTCCCAGAGCGCCTTCTGCTCCGCCGCGCCCGGCAGCGCCACGACCGCGCCGGGAAAGCCCAGGTCCGCCATCAGTTCGGCGAGGCGCTCCACCCCCTGCTCCTGGGCCGCCTTGTCTTCCCCGGCGAACTCCACCAGCAGGATCGCGTCGGGCTCGCCCTTCACGAAGGCGTTGATCGTGGGCGCGAAGGCCGGATTGGCCCGCGAGAGCTCGATCATCGTGCGATCCACCAGCTCGACCGCGCAGGGCCCGAGCTTCACGATGTGCTGCGCGGCATCCATCGCGTCGTAGAAACGCGGGAAGTGGGCGACGCCGAGGGCCTTGTGCCGCGGCAGGGGTGCGAGCGCGAGCTCGAGCCGCTCGAACCACGCGAGCGTGCCTTCGCTGCCCACGAGCAGCCGGGCGAGGTTCAGGTCCGCCGGATCGAGCGCGTCGAGGTTGTAGCCGGCGACGCGCCGGGCCACCTTCGGAAAGCGCCGGTCGATCTCGTCCTTCTCGCGCTTCCACAGGGCCGCGGCCTTCTCGCCGAGGGCGCGGATCATCGGATCGGAAACACCGGCCATGGGACCGAAGCGCCCCCGCGTCCCGTCGGCGAGCCACGCATCGATGCCCGTCACGCGGTGGACCATGTAGCCGTAGGCGATGGATCGCGAGCCGCAGGAATTGTTGCCCGCCATGCCCCCGATCGTGGCCTGGGCCGCGGTCGAGACGTCCACGGGAAACCACAGTCCCTCCGCCTTGAGCCGTGCGTTCAGGTGGTCGAGCACCGTGCCGGGCTCGACGAGCGCGCGTCCTGCCTTCGCGTCGACCTCCAGCACTCGGTTCAGGTGCTTGCTCGCGTCGACGACGAGCGCGGCGCCCACCGTCTGGCCGCATTGCGAGGTGCCGGCACCCCGCGGAAGGATGGGCACGCCCGCCTCGACGGCGATTTCCAACGCGATGCGGGCGGCCTCCGGCGTGCGAGGCACCACGACCCCCACCGGCTCGACCTGGTAGATCGACGCGTCGGTCGAGTAGCGCCCGCGGCTGGCGGCGTCGAAGAGCACGTCGCCGTCGACCTCGCGACGCAGGCGCTCGGCGACGGGATGGGCCCGGGAAGGGTCGGCGGAGAAGCGGATCGGGCGGCTGGCGGTCATGGTCGTTTATACCGCGCGCCATTTGGAGTCCGGCGCGGGGCTGCGGCATTATGGGCAGAAAAGAGGGCCACGCCGCAATGACGCGCGCGAGCCGCGACGACGACGACGAGGAGAAGCCATGCCGGCCGGACGCCATTTCCTGCAGATTCCCGGGCCCACCAACGTGCCCGACCGCGTGCTCAGGGCCATCGACCGGCCCACCATCGACCATCGCGGTCCCGAATTCGAGGCCCTCGGCAAGGACGTGCTCGCGGGCATGCGCCGCGTCTTCCGCACGCAGCACCCCGTGATCATCTATCCCGCCTCGGGCACCGGCGCGTGGGAGGCGGCGCTCGTGAACACGCTCTCGCCCGGCGACCGCGTGCTGATGGCCGAGACCGGCCAGTTCGCCACGCTCTGGAGCAAGCTCGCGGCCCGCCTGGGCCTCGTCGTGGACTACATCCCCGGCGACTGGCGCCGGGGCGCCGTGGCCTCCGAGATCCAGGCCCGGCTCGAGGCGGACCGCGGCCACGCCATCAAGGCGGTCTGCGTCGTCCACAACGAGACCTCGACGGGGGCCGTGACGCGCGTGCCGCTCGTGAGGAAGGCCATCGACGCCGCGCGCCACCCGGCCCTGCTGCTCGTCGACACGATCTCCTCCCTCGCCTCCATCGACTACCGCCACGACGAGTGGGGCGTCGACGTCACGGTGGGCGGCTCCCAGAAGGGCCTCATGCTGCCCCCGGGCCTGTCGTTCAACGCCCTGTCGCCCAAGGCGCTGGAGGCCCAGAAGTCCGCCCGCCTTCCCCGCTCCTACTGGGACTGGTCCGAGATGCTCGGCCCGAACGCCAAGGGCTTCTTTCCGTACACGCCGGCGACCAACCTCCTCTACGGACTCCGGGAGGCGATCGCGATGCTGGAAGAAGAAGGCTGGGACAACGTCTTCGCGCGGCACGACCGCCACGCCGAGGCCACGCGGCGCGCCGTGGTGGCCTGGGGCCTGGAGGTGCTGTGCGCCGTGCCGGAGGAATACAGCTCCTCGCTCACCGCCGTCATGATGCCCGCGGGCCACGATGCCGACCGCCTCCGGGACGCGATCCTCGCGCGCTTCGACATGTCCCTGGGCATGGGCCTGGGCCGGCTTTCGGGCAAGGTCTTCCGCATCGGGCACCTGGGCGATTTCAACGATCTCACGCTCATGGGCACGCTCGCGGGCGTCGAGATGGGGCTTGCGGCGACGGGCGTTCCCCACCGCAAGGGGGGCGCCCAGGCCGCGCTCGATTACCTCGCGAGCCCCGACGCCGTCGGCGTTCGCCGCGCCGCCTGACTTTGCTACAGTAGCGCCCACAAGAGCGGGCCGGTCCGCGGCCCGCCGACAACGAGGAGACCACCATGCACCACCGCATCGCGGCGGCTTTCGCCGCATTGGCGCTCGCATTCACCGGCGGCGCCTTCGCGCAGGCCTGGCCCAACAAGGCCATCAAGTGGGTCAATCCCTTTCCGGCCGGCGGTGGCACCGATGCCTTCGCCCGCCCCCTCGCGGCCAAGCTGACGACGGCCCTGGGCCAGACGGTCTTCATCGAGAACCTCGGCGGCGCCGGCGGCACCGTGGGCGCGGGCTCGGCCGCGAAGGCCGCCCCGGACGGCTACACCTTCTTCGTGGGCGCGATCCACCATACGATCGCCGAGACCCTCTACACGAAGCTGCCCTACAACGGCATCGAGAAGGATTTCGAGCCCGTGACGGTGATCGCCTACGTGCCGAACGTCGTGGTGGTCCACCCGAAGCACGACTTCAAGACCCTCGCCGACCTGATCGCCTACGCGAAGGCGAATCCCGGCAAGCTCAATTTCGGATCCGCGGGCAACGGCACCTCCCACCACCTGGTCGGCGAGCTCTTCAAGGCGCAGTCCGGAACCAGCCTCACCCACGTTCCCTATCGCGGCGCCGGCCCCCTCATGCAGGACCTCCTGGCCGGCAACGTGGACATGGCCTTCGACGGCATGGGCACCTCGGGTCCGCAGATCACCGGCGGCAAGCTCAAGGCGCTCGCGGTCACCTCCCCAACGCGCTCGCCCGTCGTCCCCCAGGTGCCCACCCTCATCGAGTCGGGCTTTCCGGAGTTCAAGGTGACGACCTGGTACGGCGTCTGGGCGATCAAGGGTACACCCAAGCCGATCGTGGACCGCATGCACGCCGAACTCGTGAAGGCCATGGCGATGCCCGACGTGAAGGACATCTGGGCCAAGCAGGGCGCCACCGCGGGCGGGCAGTCGCCGGCGGATTTCGCGCGTTTCATCCGCGGCGAGATCGAGACCTGGGGCAAGGTCGTGAAGCAGGCCAATCTCAAGATCGACCTGTAGGACCGGACCCGTGGCCGACATCGACCTGAAGCGAACCCACGGCCTGGGCCTCGCGGCCGCCCGCAAGGCGGCCGACCGGATGGCCGAGGACCTCGGGCGCAAGTTCGACCTGGTCGGCCGCTGGTCGGGCAATACGCTTCATTTCGACCGGCAGGGCGTCGCGGGCACCCTCGCCCTCACGGACAGGGATCTTCACCTCACCGTGACGCTCGGCTTTCTCCTCAAGATGATGCGCGGCCCCATCGAGCGGGCCGTGCACGAGGAGCTAGACACCCTGTTCGCCAAGGGCGCGGCCCCGGCGAAAGCCCCGCCGCCCGTGAAGAAGGCCCCCGCGAAAAAGGCCGTCAGCCCGAAAACGGCGACGGGTGCCCGGAAAAAAGCCGGTTGAGGACCTCCCCCTCGCGGCGGGCGATCGTCGCGAGGAAATGGTCCGCCCCATCCATGTGGGCGAAGGCTTCGAACCCCCGCTCGAGAAAGCGCTGGAGTTCCTCCAGGCCCGCGAGCTGCGCGGGCTTTCGCATGAGCCTGAGCGTGGCGCGGATGATCGGGCGTTTCACGAGGCGGTCGAGCCGCCTTCCCACGGCATCCACCAGTTCCACCTGCCGCTCCCGCTCGGCACGCCGTCCCAACCGGCGCCAGGCGCGGCCGTAGGAGGCCTCGTCCAGCGGGCCGGGGTCGAGGGCGTCGGCCAGGAGGCGATCCATTTCCTCCGACAACGCGTCCACCTCGATCGCGAGCGCCGCGGTTTCCACGGCGGAAGCCGGCAGCGTCCGGACCATGTAGGGATAGATCTTGAGCAGCGCCTCGTCCCGGGCGCTGAAGTCCTTGGTCCCGTACAAGTCCCCCAGGAAGAAGGCCGTCGCGGGGGCGTAGCGCGGATCGGAGGCGAGGTCCCGGTAGGTGGACGCGAGGCGCCGCGCCTGGAAGGCCTTCACCTCCGGCAGGCGCGGGGGCGCTCCTTCGCGCGCTTCACGGCCCCTCAGGT
>ERZ761602.6120-NODE-6120-length-13721-cov-5.015732_pt1 | contig 13721 bp, 15 predicted proteins | sample MGYA00512165_ERZ761602 | MGnify/ENA primary metagenome ERZ761602 (study PRJEB28899, sample SAMN02445085) | bioreactor sludge metagenome | biome: EBPR sludge; isolation source: Thorneside wastewater treatment plant | place: Australia: Brisbane, Thorneside...
CAGGCGCCGCTTGTGATGGCGCGTCTTCGGCCAGGGATCGGGAAAGAAGATGTGCACCCCGTCCAGCGAAGCCGGCGCCAGCATGTCGTGCAGCACCTCGACCGCGTCGTGCTGCACGATGCGCAGATTGTGCAGATCCCTCTCGGCGACCAGCTTGCACAGGCTGCCGACGCCCGGCGTGTGCACTTCGACGCCGAGATAGTCGTTTTCCGGGTGCGCCGCGGCAATCGCCGCCGAGGTTTCGCCCATGCCGAAGCCGATTTCGAGAATCTTCGCGGCCGTACGCCCGAACAGCGCGTCGAGATCGAGTGGCGAAGTGCCGTAGGGCACGCCGATGCGCGCCATCATCGCCGTGTGATAACGCTGCTGGGCGTTCGAGAGGCGCCCCTGGCGGCGCACGAAACTGCGGATGTGACCGGCCCGCCCGGCGGTGTGCACCGTCTCCCCGCCAGCCATTCCTAGGCGCCGATCAATCCGCTGGTCGGTGAAGAGGGATCGGCCGAGTAGTACTTGCGCGGCATGCGCCCGGCCAGAAAGGCTTCGCGCCCGGCATCGACGGCCTTCTGCATCGCGCTGGCCATCAGTACCGGGTCACGCGCGTGCGCGATGGCGGTGTTCATCAACACCCCGTCGCAACCGAGTTCCATGGCGATCGCCGCATCCGAGGCGGTCCCCACTCCGGCATCGACCAGCACCGGCACCTTGGCGTTGTCGATGATCAGACGCAGGTTCCACGGATTGACGATGCCCATCCCGGAACCGATCAGCGAGGCCAGCGGCATCACCGCGACGCAGCCGATCTCTTCGAGCATCTTCGCCTGGATCGGATCGTCGGCGCAGTAGACCATCACGTCGAAGCCCTCGCTGACCAGCGTTTGCGCCGCCTTGAGCGTTTCCGGCATGTTCGGGAAGAGGTTGGTCGGATCGCCCAGCACCTCGAGCTTGCACAGGGTGTGGCCGTCCAGCAGTTCGCGCGCCAGGCGCAGGGTGCGCACCGCATCCGCCGCCGTGTAGCAGCCGGCAGTGTTTGGCAGGATGGTGAACCGGGTCGGCGGCAGGACCTCGAGCAGGTTCGGCTCACCGGCATTCTGGCCGATGTTGGTGCGGCGAATGGCGACCGTGACGATCTCGGCCCCGGAAGCATCGATCGCCGCCCGGGTCTCGGCAAAATCCCTGTACTTGCCGGTGCCGACCAGCAGACGCGAACGATAGCTGCGGCCGGCGACCGTCAGACCGTGTGGTGAAGAGTGCATGAGTCTTTTCGCTTCCCGAAGAGGCTCAGCCGCCGCCGACCGCAACGACGATCTCGATGCGATCGCCGTCGAGCAGCATGGTTTCGCCGTGCCGGCTGCGCGGCACGATCTCGCCGTTGCGTTCGACGGCAATCCTTTTGCCGGTGTGGTGCAGGAGCGCGACGAGTTCGGCTACCGTCAGCGGCGCACCGAACTGGCGGCTTTCGCCGTTGATGATGAGTTCCATAGGGGTGGAATTCTAGCATGCCGGCACCCGCCGACGGTGCACCACCGGCTGCACGGTTGAACTCCCGTCAGACTCGATGGTCTCTCTGCCTTCATCAACGATGGTCACTGCCATGCCCGTGCTGCGCATCCTGCTCCTCTGCTCACTGCTGCTCACCGGCTGCAGCGGCCTCCCCACAGGCATCACCCCGGTCGGCAACTTTCAACTCGAACGCTACCTCGGCAAATGGTACGAGATCGCCCGCCTCGATCATTCCTTCGAGCGCGGACTGAGCGACGTGTCGGCGCAGTACCGGTGGCAAGCGGACGGCAGCGTCGAGGTGATCAACCGCGGCTACAGCGCAGAACAGGGCGCCTGGCGGGAAGCCGTCGGCAAGGCACTGCCGATCGGCGAGGCGACGCAGGGCTCGCTCAAGGTTTCGTTCTTCGGCCCCTTCTACGGCGGCTATCACGTCGTCGCGCTCGACGAGCGCGACTACCGCTGGTCGCTGGTCGTCGGCCCGAGTCGTGAGTATCTCTGGATCCTGTCGCGTGAACGCACGTTGCCGCCCGACGTACGCCAGCAACTGCTCGCGCGGGCGCGCGAACTGGGATTCGACACCAGCCGGTTGATCTGGGTCGGGCAGCAACGGTCCGATGCCTGACCGTCGGCCGGTACCCGGCGCAAGCATCATCCGCCCGTGCGTGCGCGCCGACCCGCCAGTCTCGTTATAATCGGCGGCAGTTCCCGGGGCCAGCGGCCCGCCTCGGGCCTGGCTGGCCAGCGCCAGTCGCCTGTCACGCCGGGGGAGATCCAGAATGACTGCACCGATCCGCCAGACCACCGCTACCCGCAATCGCCGCGCCGGCCGGTCGACCCGGCTGCCGACTGGCCAACGGAGGCTGCCGCAATGAGCGGCTTCGAGCACTACCCGCAGGAACTGCGCGCGCTCGACCACGAAATCCTCCATTACGCCGCCCTCTGCGGCGTCGATCCGTCCGACCAGGCGGCGCTCCGCCACTGCCTCGCCGAGCCGCACGAAACCTGGGCCGAGGACAAGGCACGACAGACGCTGCGCGGACTGCTCATGCTGCGCCTCAAGCTGGAAACCGAGATGCTCGAACAGGGGCTGTCGCCCGGCGCACTCGGCAACGCACAGCGAAACGATTAGTGCGCTCCAGGGGTCCGGCCGGGCGAAACCGAGCGGTCGGCAGCCGACATTTCTCCCGCTCGCCGGTTCAGTGTTAAATATGCCCTGCGTTCGTTCCGGCGAGTTCGCTAGAATCATCACATGGCAAAGCAGATTCCTCCCCCCACCCCCGAAATCAACCGTCTGCGGGCTGCCGCGGCGCTCATTCCGATCATCGAAGCCGGTTTGGCAGCTTCCCGGTTTTCCCTCGAAAGAGCCGCGCTGATGGCTTCATTCTGCCGCTGGACGACAGAGAAACCCTACGCGGATCCCGAGGCTGCCAGGCTGGCCGAGACCGTTCGGCAGGGCCTGCAACGCATCCAGGTTCCCGTGATTTCCGGCTGAGACCGCGGCGCAACACCTGCCGCAAACCCGTTCGTGCGCCGGTCGTTGGTAGTCGCCATTGCCGGGCGCGCCTCGGCGGTCTGCCCTAAGCGGAGCCCGCTCGACAGCGCCGCACGGCGGTCAGAATGCCGCGCAGGATCTCGATCGGTTCCGGCGGGCAGCCGGCAACCGCGACATCGACCGGTATGACATTGGCCACACGCCCGCAACTCGCGTAACTCTCCCCGAACAACCCCCCGTCGCAACCACAATCGCCCACCGCAACCACCAGCTTGGGTCCAGGGGTGGCATCGTAGGTGCGGCGCAAGGCGAGTTCCATGTTGCGCGCCACGGGTCCGGTAACCAGCAGCAGGTCGGCATGACGGGGGCTGGCGACGAACTTGATGCCCAGACCCTCGATGTTGTAATACGGGTTGTTGAGTGCGTTGATTTCCAGCTCGCAGCCGTTGCACGAGCCGGCATCGACCTGGCGAATGGTTAACGCCTGGCCAAGAATGGCCAGCAGCGCGTGCTGGATGCGCTCGCCTTCGAGCCGCAGCTCGTCACTGAATTCGGGCGCCGCCTCGCTGCGGATGCCGTTGCCCGTGATCTGTCCGAGAATGCGCCACATCAGAGGTCGTGTCCGGCGTAACTGAGGTTGAAGGACTTGTTGATCAGCGGAAAATCGGGAACGATGTTGCCGATGACCGCGTGCTCGAGAACCGGCCAGTTCTGCCAGGAGGGATCGTGGCAGTGGCAGCGACGGATGACATGGGCCCCGCTCTCGCCGTCCCACTCCAGGACGACAAAAACTTCGCCGCGCCAGCCCTCGACCCAGCCGGCGCCAAACGCCGCCCTGGCCGGCAGCCGCAGATCGGTGCAAACTGCGCCACCGCTTTCGCCCAGCCGAGACAGGATGGCGCGAATCAGGCGCAGCGACTCGAAGATCTCGTCGAAGCGTACCGCCACCCGCGCGGCGACATCGCCACCGGTCTGCGTTGCGATGTTCACTGCGAGCTGGTCATAGGGCGCCCACGGCTGATCGCAGCGCAGATCCGCCGCCTGGCCGCTGGCCCGGCCGGCGAGGCCGCTCAGCCCGAGACGGGCCGCGAGTTCCGGCAGGACGCGGCCGGTCGTCATGAAACGATCCTGCAGGCCGGAATGTTCGTCATACACCTGGCGCAGCACCTGCACTGCGCGCTCGATGGTGTCGCACTGGCGCGCCAAGCGGTCGGCGACGGCGCGGTCGACGTCCGACGCCACCCCCCCGGGAACGATGCAGTCCATCAGCAGCCGATGGCCGAACGCCTCCTTCGAGAGACGCAACCAGTCCTCCCTGAGGCGCGAGAACTGGGCAAGTCCGAAAGCGAATGCGGCGTCGTTGCCGAGTGCGCCGAGGTCGCCGAGATGGTTGGCCACCCGCTCGCGCTCGAGCACCAGGGCGCGCAGCCAGCAGGCCCGCCGGGCAATCTCGCAGCCCGCCACCGACTCCAGCGCCATGCACCAGGCCCAGGCGTAGGCGACCGTCGAATCGCCCGAGACGCGCCCGGCCAGACGGTAGCCTTCGTCTGGCGGCAGTTCGCCAAAGCGCCGCTCGATCCCTTTGTGCTTGTAGCCCAGACGCTGTTCCAGACGCAACACCTTCTCGCCGACCACCGAGAAACGGAAGTGCCCCGGCTCGATGATCCCGGCATGGACCGGGCCGACCGGAATCTCATGCACGCCATCGCCCTCGACGCGGACGAAGGGGTAATCGGTGACCTCGCGCGCTGCGCCCAGGGACTTTTCCGAAGCGTCCCGGCGCAACGGCAGGTAACCCTTCGGCCAGGCGCCATGGTCAAGCCACGGTCGACGGTCGGCAGCGTCTTCGGCGACCACCCCGAGCAGGTCGGCCGCGGCACGCTGCAGGCGACCTGCCGCGGGAAAGCAGGGCAGCAGGTCGGGATAGGTCGCCGCCCGCTCGGCAAGCGGCAGATCGATCCAGAGCAGACCCTCGCGCACCACGTAAGCGGCCGAGACGACCAGTTGGCCGGCAGCGCCGCGCCTGCGATCGGACGCCCAGAGCGAGAGCAGTCGTCCGTTCTCCCTGGCGACGCCACGGGCAATCACCTGCCAGGTTTCGGCGCGCACGGTGGCGCGCCAGATCGGCAGCGGGGACGGCAGGCGCTCCCCGTCGAGGCTGAAGCCGGAGATCAGCATGGCGTCAGCCGCCGATCATCCGGGCTGCCTGACGATACCAGGCATCCAGATAGGGCGGAATGTACAGGCCCAGCAACAGCCCGAGACCGAGGTGGGCAAACACCGGCGCCAGCGCCGGTGGATGGCGCAACGGCCTGACCGAGGTCTCGCCGAAGACCATCGGCTGCACTCGTCCGAACACCGAGGCAAAGGCGACCCCGAGGGCGAGCAGCAGGAACGGTGTCGCCCAGGGTTGCTGGCGCATGGCGGTGGTGAGGATGAGGAATTCACTGGCGAAGACACCGAAGGGGGGCATGCCGAGGATCGCCAGCGAGCCCAGCATCATTCCCCAGCCGACCGTCGGGCTGACCTTGATCAGTCCCCGGATGTCCGCCATGTTTTGCGTCCCGGCCTTCTGGGTTGCGTGGCCGACGGCAAAGAAGATCGCCGACTTGATCAGCGAGTGAACGGTCATGTGCAACAAACCGGCGAAGTTGGCAATCGGGCCGCCCATTCCGAAGGCAAAGGTGATCAACCCCATGTGCTCGATCGACGAGTAGGCGAACATGCGCTTGACATCCTTCTGGCGGGACAGGAAAAAGGCCGCCACGACCACCGACAGCAGGCCGAAACCCATCATCAACTGGCCGGCGAGCGGACTTTCCAGCGCGCCGTCGGTCAGTACCTTGCAGCGCAGCAGGGCATAGACGGCGACGTTGAGCAGCAACCCGGAGAGCACCGCGGAAACCGGTGTCGGTCCTTCGGCATGGGCATCCGGCAGCCAGTTGTGCATCGGCACCAGGCCGACCTTGGTGCCATAACCGATGAACAGGAAGGCGAAAGCGAGCGTGATGATCGCCGGATCGAGTTGCGCCTTGACCGCGTCGAGATTGGTCCACAGCAAGGCGCCCCCGGCGGTGCCGATCACCTTCTCCGCCGCCATGTAGAGCAGTACGGTCCCGAACAGGGCCTGGGCGATGCCGACCCCGCACAGGATGAAGTACTTCCACGCCGCCTCGAGGCTCGCCGCCGTCCGGTACACGCTGACCAGCAGCACGGTGGCCAGGGTTGCCGCTTCCATGGCCACCCACAGGAGACCCAGGTTGTTGGTCGTCAGGGCCAGCAGCATGGTGAAACCGAACAATTGATACATGCTGTGATACACGCGCAGCCGGCGCGGCGTCATCTTTCCGTGATCGCGCTCGATGCGCATGTAGGGCCGCGAAAAGAGGGCGGTGGTCAGGCCGACGAAACTGGTCAGGGTCACCAGAAAGACGTTCAGCGGATCGATATAGAACTCGCGGTTCCAGACGAACTGCGGTCCACCGCCAATCACCTCGCCGGTCAGCAGGCAGGTCGCGACGAAGCTCCCGAGGCTGAACGCCACATTGATCTCGCCGGCGACCGCGCGCTGCCCGACAAACGCCAGCACCGCGCTGCCGAGCAGCGGGATACCCAGGACGAACAGCAAGGCGCTCGACTCAGTCATCCTTGAGCTGCTCCAGGTGGCTGATGTCGAGGCTGTCGAACTGTTCGCGGATCTGGAACATGAACACGCCGAGAATCAGGATGCCGACCAGGACGTCGAGCGCGATGCCGAGTTCGACGACCATCGGCATGCCGTAGGTCGCCGAAGTGGCGGCAAAGAACAGGCCGTTTTCCATCGACAGGAAACCGATCACCTGCGGCACGGCCTTCGAGCGGGTAATCATCATCAGGAAGGAGAGCAGCACGCAGGCGAGCGCGATGCCCAGCGTGGCCCGGGCAATACTGATCGACAGGCGGGAGATCGGCAGCGCCAGTTCGAAGGCGAAAATGACCAGGGTGATCCCGATGATCATCGTGGTCGGGATATTGATCAGCGTTTCGACATCCCAGCGGACGTCGAGGCGGGTGATGACCCGATGGAGCAGCAAGGGAATGACGATGACCTTGAGGAGCAGGGTGATGCCCGCCGAGAGATACAGGTGCGGCTGGTGCGTCGCGTAGCCCACCACCAGCGTCGCTGCGACCAGTGCCGCACCCTGCGCGGTGAACAGGTGGATCAAGGAGAGAATCCGGCGTTGCGAGATCATCGCGAAGGACAGCATCAAGAGGATCGACGCCAGGAGGTTGATCAACTGGCCAACCAGTTCGGTCATCTCAGGCGCGCACCAGAATGTTGACCAGCATGCCGATCACTGCCAGAAGAAAAGCGGTGGCGAGGAATTCCGGTACGCGAAAGATGCGCATCTTGGCGCTCAATGTCTCGAGCAGGGCGAGCAGCACGCCGCCGATGGCCAGCTTCAGGATCAGCACCGGCATCGCCAGCAGCAGTGCCAGCGGTGCCTGGGCCTCGGCGATGCCCCACGGAAAGAAGAGGGCCAGGCCGATACACGAGTAGGCGAAGAGCTTCAGGCTGGCGGCCCACTCGAGCAGCGCGAGGTGGCGACCCGAGTATTCGAGGATCAGTGCCTCGTGGATCATCGTCAGCTCGAGATGGGTCGCCGGGTTATCCACCGGCACACGCGCGTTCTCGGCCAGCGAGACCATGGTGAAGGCCACTCCGGCGAAGGCCAGGCTCGGATAGATCGTCAGGTCGCGATGCGCCAGGGTCTCGACGATGGTGGTCAGCGAGGTCGACTTCGAGATCAGCGAGGCCGAGAACAGCACCATCAGCAGTGCCGGCTCGGCGAGAAAGCCGATCAGCATCTCGCGGCGGGCACCGAGCGTGCCGAAAGAAGTCCCGACATCCATCGCCGCCAGGGAAATGAACACCCGTGCAAAGGCAAACAGACCGACCAGGGCAATCGCGTCGGCGGCCGGCGACAGCGGCAGATCGGTGGACAGTGTCGGGATGATCGCGCTGGCCAGGGCCATGCAGCCGAAAACGATGTACGGCGCGCCGCGGAACAGCGGCGAAGCGTGTTCGGCGAGCACCGATTCCTTGTTGAAGAGTTTGTGCAGCGTCCGGTACGGTTGCAGCAGAGCGGGCGCCGACCTGTTCTGCAACCAGGCACGCCACTGGTTGATCCAGCCACCGAGCAGGGGCGCCAGGAGCAGTGCCAGGACGATCTCCAGTAGTTGCGAGACGACACCGAGCCAGGTCATTGTTTCACCACCAGCAGGACCGCGATCAGTGTGACGAAGCTGTAGAGCAGGTACACCGCGATCCGCCCCTGCTGCAACAGCCCGATCAGGCTGGCCAGACGATCGACGATCCTCGCCAGGGGCAGGTAGAGCCAATGCCAGAAGTGGTCGCCGACGCTGACGCGATAACGGGGTTCGGCGTCAAAAGGGGTCGGCAGCTCGCGTTGCATCCGGAGAAAGGGTTCGAAAATCTGCCGGATCGGTTGGCCAAAACCCTCGGCCGTGTCCTGCATGCGCGCGTTCTGCCACGGGTAGCCGCAATCCCAGGGGGCTGCGCGACGCAGACGGCCATGGTAGAGCAGGCGGACGAGCAGGAAGGCGAGCGCGAAGCTGCCGGCCACGCCGAGCAGGAAGATGACCGGACCATAGCTCGCCCGTTCGATCGCCACCGGCACCAGCAGCCAGCCGGCATCGCCGGCGGTCTCGGCAAGACCCGCGCCGACCAGTGTCCGGGTCAGCGGATCGATCAACGCAATCAACTGCACGGGAAACAGTCCGAGCACGACGCAACCGCCAACCAGCCAGGCCATGCCGAGACGCTCCCAGCTACCGGCGTCATGCGCCCGGGCGAGTTTCTCCTCGCGCGGCTGGCCGAGAAAAATGACCCCGAAAAACTTGACCATGGTATAGCCGGCGAGCGCGGCGACCAGTGCGATCAGCGCCGCCGCCACCGGGATCAGCATGTCGAGCAACGCACTGGGCAAACCGGGTGCAAAAAGGAAGCTTTGCAGCAGCAGCCACTCGGAGACGAAGCCGCCCAGCGGCGGCAGACCGGCGCTGGCCAGCACGCCAATCAGCGTCACCCACGCCACCCAGGGCATGCTGCGGATCAAACCGCCGAGTTTGCCGAGGTTGCGCTCGCCGGTGGCATGCAGCACCGCGCCCGTGCCGACGAACAGAAGGCTTTTGAAGAAGGCATGGCCGAGGGCATGATAGAGCACCGCGGTCAACGCCAGCGCGGCCATCGGCGGCATGTCATGAGCCGAGAACAGCAGGGTCAGGCCGATTCCGGAGAACAGCAAACCGATGTTCTCGATCGAAGAGTAGGCCAGCAGACGCTTCATATCGACCTGGACGGCGGCGAAGACGACTCCGAACAACGCCGTCGCCAGGCCCACCGCCAGGAGCAACAGGCCCCACCACCAGATGGGCGACGCCAGGAGGTCGAAAAAGATCCGCAGCACGCCGTAGATGGCGGTCTTCAGCATCACCCCGCTCAGCAGCGCCGAAACCGGCGAAGGGGCCGCCGGGTGCGCCTCCGGCAACCACACGTGCAGCGGCACGATGCCGGCCTTGGCGCCGAAGCCGAACAGCGCGAGCAGGAAGGCGGTCGACGCCCAGAACGGCGACAGTTGCTGGGCGCGCATGTTGGCGAAGGTATAGTCGCCGGTATTGGCCTGCAGGACGCCAAAGCAGAGCAGTATCCCGATGGCGCCGATATGCGCCACCAGCAGATAAAGGTAGCCGGCGCGCTGAATCTCGACGATGCGATGATTGGCGGTGACCAGGAAGAATGAGGCAAGGGCCATGCTCTCCCACATCACCATGAACGCGTAGGCGTCGTCGGCCAGCACCACCAGCACCATGCTGGCGAGAAAAATGTGGTATTCGAGCGCCAGCAGGCCCGGCGGGGTGCCTTCCCCCTTGCGGAAATAGCCCGCGGCGAACGCGGAAACCCCGGCCGCGACGCTGCCGATGAGCATCAGGAAGAAAGCCGACAGGCTGTCGAGCCGAAAATGGAAGGGCAGCCCGGGCAACCCGATCGGCAGCACGGCGACCTCGCTCGGTGCCCCCAGCGAATGCAGGGCGAGACCGGACAGGGCGAGACCGAACACCCCGCCGACGGGAAACAGGACTCTGGCCACCAGGGTCAGCCGGCGCAGGGCGAAAACGCCCGCCACGCCGATCAGCAGCCAGCCGGCGGCGAGCAGCAGAATCCAGTCGAGGCACAGCCAGGTGAGCGGATCGACGAAGTTCCCGGACAGGAGATTCACCGGTCGCCAGCGCCGCCGCGCGACCCGGCGGAACGCAAAAAAGGCACGCCAGGAATTTCGGATGCGTGGGGAGCAAGCCCCTGCTGGTCGCCACGGTTTGGGAACGGCATTCCCTTCAGACCTCCACCATAAGCCCGCCCGAAAGTTGCCGAACCGAACCCGCGCCGAGCGTTCGAGTCCCGACCGGACCGGCCAGGACGACTCCCTTTATGCTGCCATGCAAATATGGCGACAATTATATTTGCCGCTGCTACAATTGCAATTGTAATTTGATTAACATCTTATGTAATCTGACGTGCTGCAATGGAAAATCGCACCGCTCGCCTGACCATTCTCATCGACCCTCGCAAGAAACGGATCTTCGAGGAAATCTGCGCGACGCACGACCTGACGCCTTCGCAGGTCGTGCGCAAGCTGATCCGTCAATACATCATCGACAACGCCGGTGACCGCACACTGCCGGACTGGCTGAAGGGTCGGGCGTCACCCGACGGCAGCGCTCGGTCCTGATTCGGGTGGCACGCTCAAACGGATCAGCTCGTCCAGCGCGTCGGCCAGGCTGCGGACCGTCCGGTCGGGATTGTGCAGTTTCTCGAGGCCGAAGAGACCGATGCGGAAGGTGCTGAAATCGGCCGCTTCGTCGCACTGCAGCGGCACGCCGGCGGCCGTCTGCACACCGATGGCGGCGAACTTGCGCGCCGACTGGATCTCCGCATCGTCGGTGTAGCTGACGACCACGCCGGGCGCCTGGAAGCCCTCGGCGGCAACGCTGCGAAAACCCTTGCCGGTGAGCAGGGCGCGCACGCGCAGACCGATCTCCTGCTGTTCCTGACGAACCCGCTCGAAGCCGTAGTTCTCGGTTTCGCGCATCACGTCGCGCAGGGTGGCGAGCGCGTCGGTCGGCATGGTGGCGTGATAGGCGTGCCCGCCGTTCTCGTAGGTCTCCATGATCTGCATCCACTTTTTCAGGTCGCAGGCGAAGCTGCTGCTGCTGGTCGCGTCGATCCGTCCGCGCGCACGCTCGCCGAGCACCACCAGGGCGCAGCAGGGCAGCCCGGTCCAGCCCTTCTGCGGAGCGCTGATCAGGATATCGACATGGTTGGCGACCATGTCGACCCAGATTGCACCGGAGGCCACGCAATCGAGCACGAACAGCCCGTCCACCGCGCGCACCGCCTCGCCGACGGCACACAGGTAGTCGTTGGGCAGGATCATGCCGGAAGCGGTTTCGACATGCGGTGCGAAAACGAGGTCCGGTTTCTCCTCCAGGATGCGTGCCACGACCGCCTCGATCGGCGGCGGGGCGAACGGCGCGTGCTTCTCGTCGCCGATGCGCTGCGCCTTCATGACGATGCTCGCCGACGGAATCCGGCCCATCTCGAGGATCTGCGTCCAGCGGAAGCTGAACCAGCCGTTGCGGATGATCAGACACTTGCGGTCGGTGGCGAACTGCCGGGCGACGGCTTCCATGCCGAAGGTTCCGCTGCCCGGAACGACGATCGCCGTCCGGCCGTTGTACACCGTCTTGAGAATCCGTGCGATGTCCCGCATGACGCTCTGGAAGCGCTGCGACATGTGGTTGAGCGAGCGATCGGTATAGACCACCGAGTATTCGAGCAGACCCTCGGGATCGGGTTGGGGCAGCAGTGCAGGCACGATTGTCTCCGGTTGATGGGTTGGCTTGTCGATTGCGACGGGCAAAGGAGCGGGAGCATAACGCCAAGTCCGCACGGCGCGCTAGTCACCGCTGTGCACGGCACGGCGCGACGGCCACTGCCCGCGGATCGGCGCCACTATCGGCGGAGCGGCCCTCGCCCTGTCGGCGGCGGCCGCCCCGCGCACCGGAAATCGCTCTGGCCGGCGCCCGTCCGCCGGCCCCGGTCGCCGGCCTTGCCGGCCTCCCCGGGCACGGCGCCGGGCGTCTGACCGGCTAGGTCGTGGGTGACCGGCCGAGCAGGAAGAACTCGTCGTTCGGGCGCATCGAGGTCAGGTTGGCCAGCCGGTTGGAGAGCGCGAAGAAGGCGGCCACCGCGCCGATGTCCCAGATGTCCTCGTCCGAGAAGCCATGCTCGCGCAGCGCGGCGAAATCGGCGTCGCCGATCTCGGCCGAACGCAGCGCCGTCTTCAGCGCAAAGTCGAGCATCGCCCGCTGGCGTGGCGTCAGGTCGGCCTTGCGGTAATTCACCGCCACCTGATCGGCGATCAGCGGGTTGCGGGCCCGCACGCGCAGGATCGCCCCGTGCGCGACGACGCAATACTGGCACTGGTTGGCGCCGCTGCTGGCGACCACGATCATCTCGCGCTCGGCCTTGCTCAGCCCGCTGTCCTTTTCCATCAAGGCATCGTGGTAGGCGAAGAAGGCGCGGAACTCGTCGGGGCGGTGGGCCAGCGTGAGAAAGACATTGGGCACGAAACCCGCTTTTGCCTGCACTTCGAGGATGCGGTGGCGCACGTCCTCCGGCATCTCGTCCAGCGCCGGAACGGGAAAACGACTGATCGGCCGGCTCATGGCTCAGGCCTCGCCGCTCGTGCAATAGAGCGTCGATTCGCCCTCGATCACCGGCTTGCCGGTGACCGTGCACACCGAATCCATCACGCAACGCCGGCGGGCGACGTTCACTTCGCGCACCGTGACGGTCGCCGTCACCGTATCGCCGATGCGCACCGGCGCCTTGAACTTCAGCGTCTGGCCGAGATAGACCGTGCCCGGCCCGGGCATCCGGTTACCCAGCACGGCCGAAATGAAACCGGCGGACAGCATGCCATGCGCGATGCGACCGCCGAACTGGGTGGTCTTCGCCCATTCCTCGTTGAGGTGGATCGGGTTGACGTCGGTCGAGATGCCGGCGAAGAGGATGATGTCGGCTTCGGTGACGGTCTTGGCAAGGCTCGCGCTCATGCCGGGTTGCAGATCTTCGATGTGGTAGCCGCCGAGTGAATTCATGAGGATCTCCGTGGTCAGGGGGTTTTGCGTCGTGGCATGATACACAAAACCCGCACCTACCAGAGGAGAGTCGCGTGATGACCGAACCGAGCGATCTTGCCAGCCTGCTTCCCGCCCTTCCCGTGAATCGCCGCCAGTTCCTGGTCGGCACCCTCGGCGCCGGCTTTGCCCTCGCCGTGCAGCCGGTCGCGGCGAGCAGCGTGATCAGCACCGACAGCATCGGCCTGACCGCCGGCGAGATCGCCGTGCCGGCCGCCGGCGGCGAGCTGCCCGCCTACCGCGCGCAGCCGGCGAGCGGCGGCAACTGGCCGGTGATCCTGGTGGTGCAGGAAATCTTCGGGGTGCATGAGTACATCAAGGATGTCTGCCGCCGCCTCGCCAAGCTCGGCTACCTGGCGATCGCGCCCGAACTCTATGCCCGCCAGGGCGACCCGCGGCAGTACGCCAGCGTTCCCGAGCTGCTCGCCAAGGTGGTCAGCCAGGTCCCCGACGCACAGGTGATGGC
>ERZ761602.6121-NODE-6121-length-13720-cov-5.366776_pt1 | contig 13720 bp, 10 predicted proteins | sample MGYA00512165_ERZ761602 | MGnify/ENA primary metagenome ERZ761602 (study PRJEB28899, sample SAMN02445085) | bioreactor sludge metagenome | biome: EBPR sludge; isolation source: Thorneside wastewater treatment plant | place: Australia: Brisbane, Thorneside...
CATCGTCGCGCGCGGCAAGTCCGCCGAGCTGTTCATGCTCAACGTGCTGCTCGTCACCCTGGGCCTCGCCTATCTGACCGAACTGGCGGGACTCTCCCTGGCGCTTGGCGCCTTCGTCGCCGGCATCCTGATTTCGGAGACCCAGTACCGGCATCACGTGGAGGAAGACATCAAGCCTTTTCGTGATGTGCTGATGGGGCTGTTCTTCATCACCATCGGGATGCTGCTCGACGCACCGCTGGTGCTGGCCAACGCGCCGCTGGTGCTGGGCGTCCTCGCCGCCCTCCTGACCCTGAAATTCGCGCTGATGGTGGGCCTGTCGCGCCTGTTCGGCGCGACACCCGGCAACGCGCTGCGCACTGGACTGTGGTTGTGCGCCGGTGGCGAATTCGGCTTTGTCCTGCTCTCGCTGATGGGCCCGCTGGGCCTGGTACCCCCGCTCGCCCTGCAGGCGGTGCTCGCCGCCCTGGTGCTCTCGATGCTGCTGGCCCCGGTGATCGTGCACTACAGCAACCGGATCGTCCTGCGCTTCGCGGCCAGCGAATGGCTGATGCGCTCGATGCAACTGACCCGGCTCGCCGCACAGACGATCAACACCGAAAAGCACGTGGTGATCTGCGGTTATGGCCGCAGTGGGCAGCACCTGGCGCGTTTCATGGAACAGGAAGCGGTGACCTACGTCGCCCTCGACCTCGATCCCGAACGTATCCGTGAAGCGGCAGCGGCCGGCGAGAACGTCATCTTCGGTGACGCAACCCGCCGCGAGACGCTGCTGGCGGCCGGTGTCAGCCGGGCCAGCGTGCTGATCATCGCTTTCGCCGACACGCGGGCCGCGGCACGCGTTCTCGAGCACCTGCGCGGCCTCGCGCCGGAGCTGCCGGTCGTGGCGCGCACACTCGACGAGCGGGACATCCGGCCCCTGCAGCAGGCCGGCGCCGCGGAGGTCGTGCCGGAAACCCTCGAAGCAAGCATGGTGCTGGCGGCTCACGCGCTGCGTCACGTCGGCGTGCCGACGATCCAGGTGGTCGAGCGTTTCCAGCAAACGCGACGGGCCGGCTATCGGACCCTGCGCGGCTTCTTTCCCGGCAAAAGCGACCTCGAAGAGGAAACCATCGGTGGCGAAGAGGCACGACTCCGTTCGATCCTGCTCGTCGCGGGGGCGCATGCGGTTGGACGCACCCTGGCCGAATTGGCAATGCAGCAACTCGGTGTCGAGGTGACGGCGGTTCGCCGGCGCAACATTCGGGCACTCGAACCTTCGGCCGAAACCCGTTTTCGCACCGGCGACGTGGTCGTGCTGCTCGGCCCGCCCGCGGCGCTGGCGGCCGCCGAGCAGCGCCTGCTCCAGGGGTGAACGAGCGAAACCCGCCGCAGCGGGCTTCGTCGATGGTTCGCGCGGCGGCTTCTGCGTTTCAGAACGCTGCGCAGACGGTGTACTGGGTGCCGTCGTTAATCGCTGTCGTGGCGACAGCGGCCGTGCCACGCGCCGCCCCGGCGACCACCACCTGCACCGACCCGCCGGCGGTGTTGCCGTCGTCCATCGTCGTATCGATCTGCCTGACGTAGCGACCGAGAATGCCGGCCGAACAGACAAAGAACGAACCGCGCGTCAGCGTCGAGATGTAAGGCGCGAGCGCGACGCCACTCATCTCGATGCCGATGAAACCGCCATCGGCATTGCGCGGCCGGAAGGCGGTGTCGGCCAGCGCGGTCGGACCAGTGGTCAGGTTGGCCAGACGGACATGCTGCCAGAAGACCGAGGTTTCATCGGTTGCCACCCCGGCGCCACTGGCAAGGCCGGCATCCCAGGTGCCGTCGATGCGCCCGTTGTTGAGGGCGCAACTGGCTCCCGCTGGCGTGCAGGGCGCGCCAGCGGCGACGCCGAACGCGTTGTCCAGTTGCGCCTGGGTCTGGTCACCGGGGAAGACCTTGAAGCGGTCCTGGTAGGCATACACCAGGCTGGAAACGCTGCGGAAGTCACCGATCATGTTCTTGACCTTGGCGCTGTTGATCAGCTCCTGCCCCTTGAGCACCCCGCCCAGCAGCAGGCCGATGATGACGAGTACAATGGCAATCTCCACCAGGGTGAAGCCCGACTGTTGTTGCTTGAACTGGTTCATTTGGTTCTCCTCACCGTGTCGACTACTGCAGTCTGCACAAGCACTTTTCGTGCCAGGCAAATGATGGCGATTTGGCCCCCCACAGACTGCAGAACTGTCGATTTTTCGACACTGTTGTCCAGAGTCAGACTGCCGGGAATGACTGATCAAGACCTTTGCGACCACCCATACCACGACCCCGTGGCTTGCCATGCGCTCCCCTGTCGCCGGCACGCAGGCAGCACGCGTCGGTTGCTGCGAGAACGGCGGCCTGCACCGTGGTGCCTCGCGTGGGGCACCGGATGACCCTGCTGCAGCGCCTCGGCATGGCCCTGCGCCAGCGCCAGCGCTGGCTGCTGATCTCCCTGCTCTTCGTCCTGCATCTGGCACTGGTGTCTGGCGCGGGCTCGACGATCGGTCTGCTCTGCTGGCTGGTGAATGTGGGACTGTTCATCCTCTGGCAGCCCTTCATCTACGCCGAGCGAAAGGTCGATTTCAGCGGCCTGGCGGTGATCGGCCTGATGCTTGCCTGCGGTGCCGTCTGGTACGGCTGGTGGTTGCTGATCGTCTGGGTGGTGATGCTGGCTGCTCTGGTTGGTGGTCGGGTGATGTTCATCGATCATCGCCCGACACGCATGTTCTACCTGATCGCCTTTGCCTACCTGCTGGCGGCGCTGCTTTTCTGGCTGGTGCCCCAGGTGGTGCCCGATGCGCTGCTCAGCGGCCCGTCGCTCGATCGCGAGTTTGCCTGGGGCATGCCGACCTTCCTGGTGGCGATGACGCTGCTCCCCTTGTCGCAGGAAAGCGACCGGCCAGGCGGTGCGATGGTCGACCTGTTCTACAGCCTGTTCATCTTTCTCCTGATCGCCGTTCTGGTGCTCGGCAGCCTGGCGTTCATGCTCCTGCGCCAGTCGGGATATTTCGAAGCGGTGATCAGCACGCTGGTCTCGATCGCACTCCTCCTGTTGCTGATCGGCTGGACCTGGAACACCCGTCCGGGCTACACCGGCATCGATGTCTTCTTCTCGCGCTACCTGCTGACCATCGGCCTGCCCTTCGAGCGCTGGCTGCATCGGCTGACCACCCTCGCCGGCAGCGAAAGCGATCCGGAGCGCTTTCTCTCACAAGCGCTGGCGGAAATGCTCGACCTGCCCTGGGTCGACGGCGGGAGCTGGGTCGCCGGCACGCGCGAGGGCGCTTTTGGCAACGAGTCGCGCTTTCGTCACGACTTTCCGGGACAACCACTGCTCCTCACGCTGCATACCCGTCACAAGCTGAGCCCGGCGCTGATCTGGCATTTCCATCTGCTGACCCAGCTCGCCAATGAACACTACATTGCCAAGTTGCGCGCCCGCGAGTTGCAGCAGGTGAGCTACCTGCGGGCGATCCACGAAACCGGCGCCCGCCTGACCCATGACGTGAAAAACCTGCTGCAATCGCTGAACAATCTCTGTTACGTGGCACAGACGATGAACGGCAAGGACGGCGAACGGCGCGAACTGCTGCTTCAGCGCCAGTTACCACAGATCAGCCAGCGTCTGCAGCAGACGCTGAGCAAGCTGCAGAAACCGCAGAACGAAATGGGCGGCACGTTGCCGGCCGAAATGTGGTGGCGCATCCAGCAGCAACGCTACGCCACCGCACCGGTCATTTTCGCGGCCGACCAGCCTGACCCCGAAGCGCTGCTGCCAACCGCGTTGTTCGACAGCGTGACCGACAATCTGCTCCACAACGCGCTGCTCAAGAGTCAGGTGGAAAATGATCTGCAGATCCACGTGACGCTCGCCGCCGACGCCTCGTGCCTCACCGTCTGCGACGACGGCAGCGCAATCAGCGAACCGATACTCGGCGCACTGCTGCAGGCCCCGGTAGCCTCGGAGAGCGGCCTTGGCATCGGCCTCTACCACGCCGCCCGCCAGGCCGAGAGCTGCGGCTACGAATTGCGCCTGGCGAGCAATTCCCCCGGCAAGGTTTGCTTCGAGTTGCGCAAACGGCCTCCGGCGGGGTCTGCCCCCTGACCACCGTCAAGCGTGCAGGCGCGCACGCGCCGCCCGAGCAGGCGGTAAACGACCATGCTCCCCTTGCCCTTGACCTGAATCATCTGCGGCTCCTGGAAATCGAAGCTGTCGCGCAGGCGCTGGTAGGTTCGCTGATCGACCTGGACCACACCGGGAACGCCTTCGGTGGTGACGCGGCTGGCAATATTCACGGTATCGCCCCACAGGTCGTAAATGAACTTCTTCTTGCCGACGACACCGGCAACCACCGGGCCGGTGCCGATGCCGATACGCAGCTCGAGATGCCTCTCGTTGACGGTGAAATCCTCGTGCAACAGGGCACACATCTCCAGCGCCATGTCGGCCAGCGACTCGGCGGGCAGTCGACAGGCATCGTTGAGACCGGCGGCGACCATATAGGCGTCGCCAATCGTCTTGATCTTTTCCAACCCGTACTTCTCGGCCAGCTCGTCGAAACTGGAAAAAATCTTGTTGAGCATGGTGAACACCTGCTTGGGGGTCAGCCCTGCGGCAATGCGCGTGAAGTTCACGATGTCGGCGAACATCACCGAGACTTCGGCGAAGCCATCAGCGATCGTCTGGTTGCTGTCCTTCAGACGCTTGGCGATCGACCCGGGCAGGATGTTGAGCAACAGCCGTTCGGAACGATCCTGTTCGAGCTGCAGCAGGCGATGCGCTTCCTGCAGCCGTTGCTGCGCCTTGTGTTTCTCGGCGTCGGAATAGCGGAGCAGCAGGTAGACAATGGTCGATACGGCGGCGAAGTTGAGTGCGAAAAAGAAGGCCGTGGTCTGCAATGGCACCTTTTGCGGTGCAGCCAGCAACGCGTCGGCGAGATAGTAATCGAAGCTGCCCGACAGAAGGGTGAGAAAGACGTAGGCGAAGAACCACGCCCCCGACTCGCGCGGACCGATGAACAGCACGGCGCCGATCGGCGCCAGCAGTGCCCACAGGCTGATGCCGCTGGCGTTGATGAAGCTGCCGATGCTCCACTGCGCGACAAAGGGCATGAACAGCAGCAGGGACAACTGGATCTGGCGAAAGACGTTGAAGTTGAGTGTCTTGAGATAAACCAGCAGATTGCCGACCAGCAGCAACTGCATGGCGAGCGTCAGGTTGGACGGAAAGCGGGGTCCGAGCTGCCAGTAGATCAGCAACCAGACGATCGAGGCAAAGCAGATCAGTCCGGTGGCGAAGAACAGCAGTGATTTCTGCCGGCGCAGGTCTTCCGGGTCGTCCGGACAGATGCCGGCAGTGCGCAGTCGATCCAGGAAGGTCCAGTCGGCACTCATCGCGGCGTTGGCTGAAGGTGGAACGAGGGCATGTCCCAATTGGACCTTAAAGCAAGGTGGGGGTCAACGCGCACCAGCAACGCTGAGCATTCTGCCCGGGATCGGGCCGGGTCGGCGCTCCGGAACATCGATCGGTGGCGCGCGATCAGGCTGGGTCGCCAGCACCTTCAGGGAAGCTTGCCGGCACCGAGCATCCGGTTGAAGAAAAGTCCGGGCGGCAGCCATGCGACTTCGTCGTCGTAGCCCGGGGTCGGCGTCGAGCGCTTGACGAATGTGCGCGCCACGCGGCCATCTGTCCAGACAGCTGTCCAGGCAGTCGTGACCAGGACCACCTGATTCTCCAGTTCGTCGGGGTCGGCACCCACAGCCAACTGCGTCCCCAGGCTGGTGTGTGCGCCGTTGCCATTGGCGCCGTGCGAAACGACGATCGCCGGTACGTCCGAGGCCACCGGGCTGCCTCCGACGGCGGCCGACAGCACCGTGATGTTGCCTGACGAGGTCAGTGTGACGCGTGTGGCCGAATTGGTGAATGCGGCGGTCGGGCGGTAGCTGAAACGTCTTCCCCAGGCATCGCTCTCATTCAGCCCCAGTGTCGCCCAGGGGAGGACACCGGCATCGAGGTCGCAATTGCCTCCCGCCGTGCGGCTGCTCTCCATCCCGGCATTGGCCGCCCCGCTGGCCGTCGTCGGCAAGGCCGGACACGGGAGATAGCCGTTGACTGCCGCGTAACCGAGCAGTGCTTCGCGGATCTCGGCCAACGCCTTCCGGGTCTCGTTGATGTTGCGAATCTCGACCTGCGCCGAGAGCGGGACCAGCAGGCCGCCGATCAGCAGGGCGACGATCACCATCACCACCGTCAGTTCGGTGAGCGTAAAGCCATACACCCGCGGCGCGCCGTGTGGTGAGCAGGTCACGGCAGGCACCTGACGAGGTCGGTCGTCGGGCTGGACCAGTCGAAAACCGACGCACCGCTGAAGTTGCTGGCGGTCGCCATCGGCACGCCGAACGAGACCGCATTGCCACCCTCCAGATAGTTGTTCGGGTTTGCCTTGTCCGCCGGCGAGCTGCGCCCCTGGGTCGGTGTCCGCCGACCACCGAAGATCAGAACCCGGTTGCAGGGGGGTGATTGAACACCATCGATCGTGACTGACGTCGGTGCGGCGAGCTGGGTGAGCAGGAACATCTCCCGCCAGTTGTCGCAGAAGCTTTTCGAAGGTGCCGCACTGCAGACCAGGTTGCCCGTTCCCTTGTTCCCGGCAATGGGAATGGTCCGGAATGCGGGATGGTCGAGCAGGGCGCCGATCGCCAGGGCGAAATCGCTGCGTCGCATGATGGGAGTGAACAGGTCGTCCACCGTGATGCGGGCAAGGCGATCATTGTAGTGCGCATTGTCGGCCACCACGAAAGTGCTGTTGCCGGCATTCGGGGCAACCCTGCCGTTCGTGCCGCCGGCAAAATAATTGAGCCTGCCGGCGATCGCGTATTCGTTGACGGAGGGATCGAGATAGTTACGGGCCTCGTAGTTGCCACCGCACTCGACATAGGCCTTGTCGCCGCGTGTGCGATCCTGCGTGTCGAGAGCACGTCCGGGCGCAACGATCAGCGCGGCAAGGTTGGTCGCGATGCTGTTTCCCGCACCGTCGATCAGGTCAAGCTGACCCTGGGTATCCCAATTGAGCGCGTCGGTCGCGGGCGCCTTCTTGAAACGGCCCGACACGACGTACCAAAGGCACTCTCCCGAAGCATCACGCAGCGCGGCGGTGCGCAGGGTTTTCCAGGGGAATTTTCCGAGCACCGACAGGTCCTTGTCGGCGAAGTCCGGAGGAGGAGCGGCATCGCCTTCGTTGAGCACCCGGTTCTCCTTTTCGCCGATATCCGGCAGGCGCAGGCTGCCCGCATCGCCGACTGCGGTCTGGGAGATGGCATCACCAATCAGTGCCTGCCTGGCCTCGGCCAATGCAACCGCAGCCTCCTGCGCGCGCGCCACGACGAGCTGGCCCGCACTGAGCTGCCCGACGAACAGATAAAGCCCCCAAAGAGCCAGCAGCGTCAGCAGGACCAGCAAGGCAGCACCGGACTGGTGCTGCCGCGGACTTGCCGGACACGCCCGTTTCATCGCAGCAGATCCCGGACCATGCTTCATCGCGCCACCCGGGGAGCAGGGTGAACCCGCAGGCTGCCTCCATTCAGCAGGTCCTGCGCCTCGCCGGTGTTGCGGTTCACCGTATCACCGACCCGCGCCCGAGCGGCCGGCGCGTCATTGACCTCGACCAGTACCCGGCCCGGGTCAGCACGCCGTGCGGTCACCGTCACGCTACTGCCGACATCCGATTCGTGTTGCGGGTAGCCGTTGATCCAGGCAGTTCGCCGGCCGCTGCTGCGGGTGACGACGCCATCGATGCTGAGTGCCGGATCGGCCTGCACCGGCTGCCTGTCGAGAACGTTCATTTCCCGCTGCCGGTCGAGTTGCTGGCGGCGCTCCGGGGTGAAGAAGAGTCGATCCAGCGTCGCCTCCTCGGCCACTGGCGAGCCGCTTGCCCCGAACAGCAGACAAGCACCCGCCATCATGGCCGTGCTTGCTCGTGCCCTACCCCATCCGGCAGTCATCGGCAGCCCTTCTCCCTTCCTACTTCCGGGCCACCTCGCGCAAGGTGATCCAGTCGATCTCGCAATCCGCCAGCAGGTTCGCCCAGCCGCCGGCACGCTCCTCGGCCACCGGCGGCAGACGCTCGACGTTGCAACTGTTGACACGGATCAGCGCCTTCGCCTGCTGCCGCAGATCGGCCAGCAAACGGCTGAGGTCTTCTTCGTGCAACAACTTGAGCTGCAGCTTCATCGAACTGGCGTAGAAGGCGAAATCGCCGACCGCTGTGCTGTCGAGCGCACGTTGCGGAGAGATGTCGTAACGCAGGTCGATCAGACGTCGCCTGTCGCGGATGTCCTTCAACACTTCGACCCAATCGAGCCGCTGCTCTTCGCCAATAATGCCACGCTCCTGCAGATTATTGAACAGGATCGACTTCTGCTTGATCTCGCTCTCCTCCTCACGCACCTGTTTGAGCTTGCGATCGGCTTCGCTGCTCTGCGCGAGCACGGCGATCTTCGCCTGTCGGGCTCGCTCGGTGCTCTTGTTCGCGGCATAAAGACCAAGCGCACCGACGGCAATCATCAGGACCGCGGCCAATGCGCTCGTCTGGATCCTGGGAAAATCTGCCGGAGCAAACCTGATCATCCGAGCGCCCTGCGGATCTGCAGCTTGAAGGAGCGTGGCTGGTCATCCTCGACCGCCGCATCGCCCCCCTTCAGAGACTTGCCCGACTCGACATCGAACGGTTGCTGCAGCACCTCGACCTCCAGCTTCGGATTGCGCCTCAGTGCTTCGAGCAGGCGGTTGAACACGGCCAGCACCTGCCGCGGGTTGCTCTCCTGGCCCAGGCGCAGCGTCCCGCGAAGCAGAGTGGTCTCACTGTCGACCGCGGGCGTCTCCCCGGGTTTTGCCTCGCCAACCGCCGGCTGCCGCGATGCCTTTGCGGTGGTGATTTTCCAGTCGAGTGCATCGAGTTCGACCGCCGGCACAGCCTGCAGGGCGCGACTGATCTCGCGCCAAAGATGCTCGGGCGAACGGCTGCCCTTTTCCAGCTCGACATAGCGATCGACCACCCGACGCAGATTGTCGTTGCTGGTCGGGATCGGCGGGAAGGTCTTGACGATGGCTTCGTAGCGCTGGCGCGCCAGTGCGGTTTCGTCGCTGACCACTGCCACTTCGCGGTTGAGCTGGTAGGCATCAAATGACTGCTTGCCGGCCCACAGCAGGCAGGCCAACAGGGTCACGGCGCCGACCCCCTGGAGTGCCGAACGGACCACCCAGAGATGGTAGTCGTGGCGTTGTTGATCGCTGGCGAACTGGGCACCTGGCGGATCGATCGCCAGCAGGTGCAGGAAAAGGCGCTCGCAACGGCTATCCATCGGCAGGGTATCGAGGCCACAGCGCTGCGCGCAGTCCTCGATGTCGAAAATCGTGAAGGACAGGGTTTCACTATCGACACAACTGTGCTCGACCGCATTGATGGCATTGCCGTGCGCGACGAGATAGGCGTTGATCGGCTGCTGGCGGCCGATCAGGCGCTGACTGACGAGATATTGCTGCAACTTGCGCGCTTCCGTGGCGAAGGTCTGCGCGATGCCACCTATGCTGCTGTTCTGCAGGGAGGTGAGCCGGCTGAAATGCAGTTGGCCCTTCTCCAGGTAGCTCTGCCGGATGCTGTGATCCTGGATGGTCAGCAGCAGGCAACGCTCGTCGGTGATCCCCAGCTTCCTGAGCAGGACGGGTCCCAGCATGGGCAGCGAGTAAACACCGGCCAGCGCCACTTGAGCAGCGGCAATAGCCGCCAGCCAAGGAGCGAAGAATTCGTGGTTGGTCAGCGCGGCGAGCAGGATGCGCTCGTCCTTGCGCCGTGATTTCTCGTGACCAAGAGAAACCGAGGTGGTCAGCGTCGAGTTGAAGAAGAGTTGTCCAAGCTTGCGCGAGACGATCGCCGTTCGATCGGCCCCGCGCAGGAAGGGGATCATCTCGATATGAAAACCTTCCTCGGAGACATTGGCGAGAAGCGCGAAGATGCTCTTGGCGTTGGCCGCGAGATAGCGCGCGAAGCCTTGTCGACCGGCCTCGGTCGCCTCGAAGGTGCCTTCCTCGGTCAGCACGCCGGCGCGCCAGAGGAAGGCCGCCAACTGGTGGGTGCCGAGATAGAGTAGGCGACGTGGCGACATGGCACTAGGTCTTGATCTTGCTGATCACGTCGTACACCGGACCGAGCACGGAGAGCATGATCCAGCCCAGCACGCTTCCCATCAGGACGGTGAGCAGCGGTTCGATCAACTGTTGCATCTTCTGTACCGATTCCCTGACGTCCCGGTTATAGAAGTAGCTGACATTGAGCAGCGCATCGTCAAGCGCGCCCGTGTTTTCGCCGACGCGCAGCATGCGGATGACCAGCGGCGGAAAGAAGCCGGTGCTATGAAAGGCGGCGGTGACGTTCTGCCCCTCGCCGATCAGTTGTTCGACCCGTTCCAGCCCCTGGCGGATGACCAGGTTGCCCACCACATCCTGGGTCGTCCGGATCGACTCGAGTATGGGTATCCCCGAGGCGTAGAGCAGGGCGAAGGTGTTGGCGAAACGGGAGAGCACGATTTTCCGCAGGATGCCGCCAAGCACGGGCAGGCGCAGCTTGATGCCATCGAAACGGAAGCGGGCCAGGGGATTGGTGTGCAGCAGGAAGCGCAGACCCAGCGTGACACCGATCAGCAGGATCGGCACGAGGTACCAGTAAGCGACCATCAGGTCGGAAACGAAGAACAGGATCTGCGTCTGCAGCGGCAGGGTCTGCCCCATGCTCTTCACGAAGGTCTTGAGCTGCGGCACCATATAGACCATCAGGAAGAAGGTGGCGGCCAGCACCACCGAGCCGACGAATGCCGGATAGGCAACCATCTTGCGGGTTTGCGACGCCAGTTCGTCTTCCCACTTGAGCGACTCGTTGAGACTGTTCAGCACCTCCGGCAGACGGCCGGTCGTTTCGCCGGCGCGCACCAGGCTGACAAAGACCTGATCGAAGACACGGCGATGACCCGCCATCGCCTGCGACAGCGTCTGCCCACCCTCGATCGACTCGATCAGGCTGGCCACCACCTCGCGGAAACGCGGGTGCTCGAGACTGTCGCGCAGATCGGTCAGCCCTTCGAGGATGGGCACGCCGGCGCGCACCAGTTGCTGCAGGTGGAAGCAGAAGTGAATCAGCTCCCGGCGTGGCACACCGCCGCTGGCCAGCATGCTGCGGGTGCCGAGCGGCTCGCCGCTCACCAGATCGAGTTCCATGCGCCGCAGCCGCATCTCGAGGTCGATCAGATTGATGGCGTCGATTCTGCCGAAAACCATTCGTCCGTCGGGACTGACCGCCTTGTAGGTGTAGAGCGGCACCGCTGCTACATCCGGTCGGTCAGATCGACCACGCGCCCGATCTCTTCGAGCGAGGTCGACCCGTCAAGCACCCGCCGCAGGCCATCGTCGGCAAGGGTGGTGAAGCCCTGGCGGCTGGCCAGCTGCCGCATCTCGCGCACGGTGCTGCGCCGGGCGATCAGTTCGTCCATGTCGCCGTTGATGCGCAGCAGCTCCATGATCGCCAGACGCCCGCGATACCCCTGAAAGTCGCAGCGCTCACAGCCGCCAGGGCGGTAGATCACCGGCCGCGGGCCGTCCGCCAGGTTGCCGAGCAGGCGGGCCTCGTGCGCTTCGGCCTGATAGGGCGTCTTGCAGTGTATGCAGAGGCGCCGCACCAGCCTTTGCGCAACGATGCCGATGATGTTGCCGGCCATGATGTCGGGCAGGATACCGATGTCGAGCAGGCGTGGAATGACACCGATCGCCGAATTGGTATGCAGTGTCGAGTACACCTGGTGACCGGTCATGGCGGCGCGCAGCGCCATCTCCGCCGTCTCGGCGTCGCGGATTTCGCCCACCAGAATGATGTCCGGGTCCTGGCGCATCATCGAACGGATGCCGTTGGCGAAATCGAGCTTGACCGACTCGGCCGCCGAGGTCTGGCGGACCAGGGTCATCGGATACTCGACCGGGTCCTCGAGGGTCATGATGTTGACCCCTTCGGAATTGATATGGTTGAGCACCGAGTAGAGCGTAGTCGTCTTGCCGCTGCCGGTGGGTCCGGTCACCAGAACGATGCCCTCGGGACGGGCGATCATCAGCTTGAGCTGGTCGAGCTGCTTCTCGGCGAGGCCCAGACCTTCGAGCGGCACGATGCCTTTCTGCCGGTCGAGGATGCGCAGGACGATGTTCTCGCCGTGGATCGTCGGTTGCGCCGAAACCCGGAAGTCGACCTGCCGACCACGCATGTTGAGCGAAATGCGTCCGTCCTGGGGAGCACGGGTCTCCGCAATGTTCATCCCGGACAACACCTTGATGCGTACCGCCATCGCCGGCCAGTACGTCTTGTGCAGCGAACGGATCTGCCGCAGCATGCCGTCGATGCGGTAGCGGATGCGCAGAAAGCTCGCTTCCGGCTCGAAATGGATGTCGGAAGAATCGCGCTTGACCGCATCGGTCAGAATCGAATCAATCAGGCGGACGACCGGCTGGCTGTATTCATCGGAGGAGGATTGCAGGCCACGGAAATCGATCTCTCCGGTTTCGATTTCATGCAGGATGCCGTCGATCGACAGTTCATAGCCATAGCACTGGTCGATGGCGCGATCGATCTCCGTTTCACCGGCGAGCAGCGTGTCGATTTCGAGGTCGTCGCCGGCGAGCCCGCGGATCCGGTCGAGCGCAACGATGTCGTTGATGTCGGCAATCGCCACCGTCAGACACTGGTTGGCGGCATCGTAATCGAGCGGCAACAGGTGGTGGCGCTTGGCCAGATCGCGCGGCACGAGTTTCAGTGCCGACGGGTCGATGATCGCCTTGGACAGATCGACGCTCTGCTTGCCCAGGCTTTCGGAAAGGGCATCGCGCAGCGTCGCCTCGGAGACGAAACCGAGCGACACGAGCAACTTGCCGATCGGCTGATTCGACTTCATCTGCTCGAGCAGCGCGATGCGCAACTGATCCTCGCTGAGGATCCCCTTGGTGATCAGGATCTGCCCAAGTGGCCGGGAATGGGCATGTCCGCTGAGCAGGCTGATCATCGGTCAGGCAGGTCACTCGGAGGAAACGATCGCTGCACCCGGACAGCCCTAGGGTTGCAGTTCAAGGATGCGTTGCGCAGCAGCATGGCGGTCGAAAACGGCCCGCCCCCCCTCGGGAACGCTCAGCGCCATGCGGTAATACTGCGCGGCGAGCTTGCTCTGGCGCAAGTGGTCGAGGCTGACGGCGACATTGAAGAGGTAGTCGGCGTTGTCGGGGTCGAGGGCATAGGCCTGGAAATACGCCTGCTGCGCCTCGCTCCAGCGACGCTGCCGGGCGTAGAGGTTGCCCAAAGCGAAATGCACAGCCGGCGCATCCGGTTGGCTGGCCAGCAGCGTCTTCAAACGACTTTCGGACTGTCCACCGTCGCCGTTGCCATGCAGATTGATCAGAGCGGCCTGCGCGGTGACATCGCCGGGGTCGGATTCGAGCACCCGCAGATAGAGTTGCTGCGCACGTTCGAACTGCCCCTGGCGAGCGGCGATCGTCGCCAGGCCGAGTTGCGCGTCGGTGTTTCTCGGATCGCCGCGCAGCACCTGCTCGTAACCGCGGCGCGCCTCGTCGAGCCGTCCCGCCTGCCAGGCTTCGTAGGCATGGTTCAGCGTCTGATCGTGTTTCTGC
>ERZ761602.6122-NODE-6122-length-13718-cov-5.418649_pt1 | contig 13718 bp, 9 predicted proteins | sample MGYA00512165_ERZ761602 | MGnify/ENA primary metagenome ERZ761602 (study PRJEB28899, sample SAMN02445085) | bioreactor sludge metagenome | biome: EBPR sludge; isolation source: Thorneside wastewater treatment plant | place: Australia: Brisbane, Thorneside...
GAGGAGAGCAGGGTCTTCAAGAGAACGATCTTTTGCCCGTTCGGCAACTTGGCGGCGTGGGTGAAGGCGTTGTCATCTTCTTTTGGGGAATAACAAGCTGGAGCGCTGGGGTTGACCTTCGGTTTACTCAGGGCATCACCATCCGCTTCGAACTGCATTTGGGAGGAGAGTTCCTTGAGGGTTTGGAGGGCGTCCATGCTTTGATTATAGAACAAAAGTTCTAAATATTCAAGAAGGATTTTGTGATATTTCAGTAATTGGCACAAGTTATAATCGCCCCCATGCCATTCACCCGCATTGCCATGATCGCCCGTTGGAAGCCCGTGCATTTGGGGCAGGCGGCGGTATTGCGTGCCATGTGCAATGGGGCAGGGCATGCATCCATTGGTGTCGGCTCGTCCAACCGATATAACCTGCGCAATCCTTTCACATTGGAAGAAACTGAGACCATGCTGCGCCTTACACTTGATGGCTGTTCCAACTTTGAGATCATTCCTGTGCCAGACCTGGACGACGGTCCGCGCTGGCGTGCCATGGTGAAAGAGATGCTTGGGGATTTGGATGCCTTTGTGACGGATAATCCCTACGTGGCGAATCTAATGAAAGACGATTACCAGCTCATGCGACCCGTGGACTGGTTGCCACCATCGGAACATATCCGCATCGACGGGACGACTGTCCGCGGGATGATGGCGAAAGGGGAGAGGTGGCAAGACTGGGTGCCGGAAAGAGTCGCGCAGTATATCCAGGAAAATAAATTGGATGAACGTTTCCGCCGTGAATTCGGGTTGGAGACATTGGCAGTGCAATCCGTTATCAAATAATTGGGCGAGGAAGCCTCGCCCCTACGATATACAACAATATAAGGAGAGAGTCATGTATTCATGGGATGAAGATACCAGTTCTTGGTACGGAAAGTCGAAGTATGCATATTCGCCTGCCGCAGCGCCGACCCGCGCCGCTTCTGCTGAGCGTGCCAAGGCTGCGGGTCCGCGCACGTATCAGGGCAAGAGCGGACCGAATGAGAAGATCGTCGACCCAAAGAAATCCATTAGCACGCAATCGAAAAACCCGATGATCGTAGCGATCGATGTGACCGGGTCGATGGCTTCCTGGCCCTCTGAGATCTTTGACCGCCTGCCCTTGCTGTACAACACACTCTCTCAATACCGCCCGGATGTGGAGATCTGCTTTGCAGCCATTGGCGATGCCGGCGTGGATAAGTGGCCCCTGCAAGTGACCACCTTTGCCAGCGGCTTCGACCTTGAACAATTGCTCGGCTCTCTCTTCGGCGAAGGCGGGGGTGGAGACGCGCCTGAGTCGTATGGCTTATTTGCGCATTGGGTCAACACACACGTCGAAATTCCCAACGCGGAAGAGACTCCCTTCTTGATCGTGTTCGGCGACATCACCATGCATCCGAAGGTCTCTGGAAAACAGGTTGAGCATTATCTCGGCGACAAATCCGGCGACCTCGATGCGATCAAAGAGTGGCAAAAACTGACCCAGAGGTGGAATACCTGGTTCCTGCGCCGCCCAACCGGGAAACATGGCGACCAGGTGGATGAGCAATGGGGTAAAGCTATTGGCGAACAGAAGATCTTCCATATCGAAGATGAACAACGCGCCGTCGATTACGCAATGGGTCTTGTCGCCCGCTCGTGGGGCTACTTTGGCGACTTCCAGAACAATATGCGCGCCCGGCAGGACGAGAATAAGGTCAAGCAGGTCAGCAAGCCTATCGAGATGATCTGTCCACGCTGCGGTGCGCCCATCCCGGTCAATGCCGATGGGATGTTCAAGTGCGGGTTCTGCGGGACGACGTTGAAATTGTAGGTTGGTATTGGTAAATTGGTAGACAGGTAAATTGGTTTTGGTCAAATGAAGATTTCCGCCATTGTCACCATCCCGCCTTATGCATCGTTCATCGACGAGGTTGCTGCGCATCCGATCGTGAGCGGACTGCGTTTGAACACGGTCATGCCGCTGCGCGAGAGTCCGCGTGAGGCGTTAGAGAGGCTTAGCCATATCCCTGCCGCCGGGGACGGCGATGGGAGCAATCAGCCCTTGTGGGTAGATTTGAAGGGACGTCAACTGAGGGTGGCGGAACCAGCCATGCCGCCATTCACTGAGATAAAACTCAGCCATTCCATCAAGGTCCATACACCAGTGGATGCTTATTTTTCGGATGGCAATGAACGCGTGCGCGTGGTGGCAGTGGACGGCAAACGTCTCATCATGGAAGATGGTCCGCGACGCATGGTGGGACCGGGCGAATCGGTCAACATCATTCATCCGTCACTTGAGATCGAAGGGACACTCACCGATACAGACTGCGCTTATCTTGCCGCGATGAAGGAGCTTGGGTTAACCAAGGCGATGCTTTCATACGTTGAGTCTGCGCGGGATGTGGACGAGGTGAAGAGTCTGCTGCCGAACGCGGAGGTGGTATCGAAGATCGAGACGCAAAAAGGCTTGGACTTCGCCCGCAAAGAAAAGGCGAAGCACGGTCAACTCATGGCGGCGCGCGGAGACTTGTATGTCGAGGTCTTGCAGCCTCATAAAATCATCCCGGCTCTCAAGACCATTATCCAAGCCGACCCGAATGCGATCGTCGCCAGCCGCATATTGGACTCTCTGGCATGGACGCCCGTGCCCGTCAGCGCGGATATCAGCGATGTGGCGTTCCTGATGGAGATCGGCTATCGCACGTTCATGTTGGGCGACCAGGTCTGCATGAAGAGGGACAGCGTGATGGAGGCGTTAAATCTTTTGCAGGAAATGTCTGGGTAGGGGGGGAGGTGACCTCGCCCCTACGAGTAATATGAAAATCGCAATTGCCCAGATCAACACGACCGTCGGCGATCTAACCGGGAATATCCGCCGCATTTTGGATGCCGCTGAAAAGGCACGCGAGGCGGATTTGGTCGTCTTCCCTGAGATGACCGTACCGGGCTACCCTCCGCGCGACATGCTGTATGACGCTTCGTTCGTGGAAGCGGTTCAGGCAGCGACCGTGGACCTGGCTCGCCAAGCCAAAGATTTATCGCCGCTGTTAGTGGGTTCGTTCAAGCCTTCGGGGGAGAAGCATTATCAGCATCCGTCATTGCATAATATTGCTTACTTGATGAAAGACGGTGAGCTGACCGTGGCACAGGTCAAGCAATTGTTGCCGGTCTATGATGTGTTCTACGAGCCGCGCTGGTTCGTGCCAGGGACGAAGACTCTGCCGCCGATCGAAATTGCCGGGAAAAAAGTCGGCGTGATGATCTGCGAGGATATGTGGGACGAGGAATACAACGTCCACCCCGGCGCGGATTTGAAAGCCATGGGTGCGGAGATGCTGGTGGTCATGTCCGCATCGCCGTATCGCAAAGGGATAGGGGAGGGGAGGTTGAGGCATGCTAAGCGTCAAACCTCCGTCTTGAGCGGAGCGGAGCGAAGTCGAAAGACGGGTGCAGATGCAAGCGCAGATACTCAGAGCGGCGGTGTTCCTTTAATATTCGTAAACCTCGTCGGCGCGACAGATGAGTTGATCTTAGATGGCGGGAGTTTTGTACTTGGCGGGGAGGCGTTGGGGAGGTTTGAAGAAGAGGTGAGGGTGGTTGAAGTGGGCGAGGAGGAAAGACGAAAGAGGAAAGTGGAAAGTAGAGAAGAAGAATTATTTCACGCGCTTGTACTGGGTGTGCGGGACTTCGCCCACAAGAACGGACTGAAGAATGCCTGCCTCGGTCTCTCAGGTGGAATCGATTCGTCGGTGGCGGCAGTGATCGCGGCGCAGGCATTGGGCGCGGAGAACGTGACCGCCATCGCCATCCCTTCGCGATTTACAGACGCAAGGTCAACAGAGTCTGCACAAGAGTTGGCGCGGATTTTGGGGATTAAGTTTGAAATCGTTCAGCTTGAGAAAATGCATGCAGTGGCAGAACAAGCCCTGGGCGTGGAAAGAAGCGCCGGCGTCTCGGGAGAGAACATTCAGGCGCGGCTGAGGATGGTCATCTTGATGAGTTACGTCAACAGCGGCGGCGGCTTCCTGATCAATACCAGCAACAAGACCGAGTTGACGCTGGGCTATTCGACGCTGTATGGCGACATGGCGGGGGCGATCAGCCCGTTGGGCGACGTGACGAAGATGGAAGTGATTGCTCTGGCTCGCTGGATCAATGGGGGAGTCGAAGGTCGAGGGTCGAAGGTCATTCCGGAGTTCGTGATGACGCGTGCGCCGTCGGCGGAGCTGCGCGAGGGACAGGTGGACCCCTTCGATTACGAGGTCGTTTCACCGCAAGCCGAGGCGATGGTGCTGGCGGATGAATCAAATGGGATGATGCGGGCGAGCGAACACAAGCGCTGGCAGATGGGGGTGGTGTTGAAGGTCAGTAACCGTGCCTTTGGGCGCGGACGGATGGTGCCGATCACGAGGAAGTAAGGGATATGGGGAATGGGGTAGGGGAGGAAGGGCAAGGATGAATGATGAAGGCGGAAGGATGAATTTTTTGTTGCGTCTCCTTCCGCCTTTTGTTTGATTGTTGTGCGTGATGATGGAAATCGTGTGAAATGTCCACGCAAGGGAGCGGGGGAGGTTGAATACAGTTCGTAAAATCAAATATCCTTCTTGTGTTTTCGATAAGTATTATTATCGAAAACATTGACAAAACTGGGCAATTTCGTATAATGAAGGTATGGCAGGCTCCCCTGAAAAGATTTCTCCTACAATCTCAGATGTAATGGACGCTTATTTGCGCCTTGTGGAGCGTTCCCGCAGTAAACATACAAAGCTTTCGTATAAGAACGCGCTGCAAGTTTTTAGAGAGGTTTTAGGCAGGCAATCTCTCGACCCATCCACCACCCCAATTGAGATTCTGACAGAAGATTTGCTGGGTCCGCTTGTGGATCATCTCAGCCGGTTTTCGCCCGCCACAGAGCAACTGTATTTGCAGGCAGTCAAAGGTTTTTACCTCTATGTTGATTCAGAACGGCTTGCACCGACCAACCAATCACGCGTGGCTGTGCTTATCCGCCAAAGAGCGCGACGTCCCGGTGTTCGTATCCCCCAGTTCCCAGCAAATGATATCGAAACTTTATTGAGTAAAGTTGAGAGCGTTGAAAGTCTTATTACCAGTAGTGATGACGAGGAGGAAGCCCTTAACGTTAAACTACGCGCATATCGCGACAGAGCCTTTTTGCTGACCCTGGCAGATACAGGCTTCCGCGTCCATGAAGCTTGCAATTTGCGCCGCGGCGATGTGGACTGGAATGAACAGAGGGCAGTTATCATTGGTAAGGGAAATAAGCAGGCTGTTGTTCGTTTTACTTCCCGCTCCCTGCAAGCAATGAAGGATTATCTGTCACAACGCGCATTATTAGATGGGACTTCCGGCAAACCGCTGGGCTCCCTCCCTCTTTTTGCCCGCCACGACAAAGGCGCAGGGAAAAAGGTCAAACCGATGACCCCGACCACCGGGCGAAACATCGTCAAAGAACGCGTCGAGCAAATTCTTGGCAAGGAAATGGTTGGCAAGATCACACCGCATTCTTTCCGCCATTATTTTGTTACAACCGTGTTGCGCGGTACAGGCAATTTGAAGATTGCACAAGAACTTGCCAGGCACAAAAACATCCAGGTCACTCAACGGTATACACACTTGTCGGATGACGAACTGGATAAGGCGTATTACGATGTTTTCGAAAAGAAAAAGTAACCTCCCCCACCCCACTGATTCAAAAAGTGACTGTCACCTCGCAGGTGACAGTCACTTTCATAAATAACGCTTACTTGATCGCCTGTGGCTCACCAAAGATAAAATTATCCATCACAGCCACATCCACCTCCCCTGCCCCATCGTCGGGACCCAGCGCGCCCGTCCCATAGCGGACTTCCACACTGGCGATGACGGCTTCATCGAATGCCACACCAAGGAAGGAGAGGCAGCCGTCACAGATCGGTGTCTCGAAACTGCCGAGCGAATTGCCATCTTTGTCGAAATATTCAAAAGCCGTGTGGGTCGTATCTACATCGGTGTAGACTGCGCCAAATCCGCGCACGGTAGCGGGTGTATCCGTGCCAGGGACGAAGAAAGTGATCACTACCAGATTGCTGCCAATGGGCGAGAATAATTTTTCTTCGCTAAAGGTTTTGAAGATGTCGGCATACTGCGGGTTGATGTTCCCAAAGCGCGGCGGTGTGCCGGTCGGGTTATTTGCACTCGCACTCACCATCAATCCTTCGCCGGGCGTGTTCAAGACGATGCCTCGGGCACGTGGCGCTTCCGGCTGGTTGAAAAAATCAGGCGCATACAAATTCGGCGCAGATTCTTCGTCCGGCAGAGAGTCCCAATTGATCTCGCGATAACCGCTTGTTCCCTTCGTGCCAGGCTCGCCGCCGTTATCCACACCGAGTAAAGCGCGATACTGTTCCACCGCGGCTGTGATGTCTCCAGATGCTGTCACTACCTGGGGCTCGCCGCCACCACATGCCGAAAGGATCGACAACGCGACAATCGATAAAAATAGACAAATCTTTTTCATCTTCTACTCCATAAGGTTTTATTTTCGATTATATGGAGTAGATGGGTTTCCTGAAACCTGACTTTCGTTGATACGGGGCTAACTTTCGTCGGGGAGGATCGCTTCGCTTCTTTCGCGGACGTAAGCCTGGTACGCTAAAGAGAGGCGTTTTGTCCACGCCCCGGGTCTCCCCTGCCCCACTGGCTTGCCATCTATCTTCACAATCGGAACAACACCCCGCGAGCTGGATGTAAGAAAGGCTTCGTCGAAATTTTCTTCCACGTATGGGGATCGATACTCAATGGACATCCCCTGCCCTCTTGCGATTCTCAATACAGCACGGCGCGTGATACCCAGCAAGATACCCTTCTGAGCGGTGATCAACGTACCGCAAGGTTCACCATGCGATTCTGAGACAGCATAGAAATTCGATGTCATCCCCTCCAAAATCCTCCCGTTGCGCGTCATGAGGATTTCGAAGATATCGCCCTTTACCAACTTGCGCTGATCGGCGCTTTGTGTGATGAAGTCGGTGCCTTTAATGCGCGGGTCATGACGCGCCATCTCCGCTGTGATGACACTGACACCATTTTCGTATATCGATTCCGGCAGCGGGGTGAAAGGCTGAATGCCGACATAGATATCGCCTGTATCTTTGGTGAGGATTACGCGGATACGAGATTCGCTTGGCAGGTTTTCCTTAGCCAGTCCTGCAATCCCTTCGCAAAGGGATTTTTCATCAGCCGAGGGACGCAACCCTGTAGCCGCAGCGGGTCCGTAGAGTCTTTCCAAGTGTGCCCTTAGTCCGAGGACTCGTGTCCCGCCGGAGAGTGTGGCAAAAGTGGAATAAAAACCATCTGAAACGCTGCCCGTCAACTCGTCGAGGGTCGAGGCGGGGGGTTGTAGCGGGATGATCCCACGTTGTGAAAGTCGAAATCCGCGTACTGTCATACATCCATTATAAAGTGGAGTCCAGAAGTTTTACTTCTGGATGATAAGCAGGAGACCAGCCTCCCCTTTTGGTCAGGCTTCATCTATAGTCACCCCTAACAAAAATGCAAGACGCCATAAACCGCTGGGAACGTGAAATATAATTCAAATAATGAGCACCGACAGCACCTCGGTCAAGAAGGCATCGGAGTTAACCGCCGCCAGTTTACGGACGGTGGCCAAGAATATTTCCGTTCAGCAATTGTCAAAGCTGACCCTGCCCGAGATCGAATCGGTGGTTCAGTTGATATCTCGCGTCATCCCTGCCGGGAATGTGCCCGGCATGATCCTGAGTGGACTGGCTCGACTGCCCGGCAGGCGCATTCCTGCGCAAAAATTACAGCAGGATGTGACCGCGCTCTTCAGCGGCGTCGAGCAGATCCTCGACCAGGCGGTATATGCCACATTCTTTGCAGGTCCCGCCGCTGTTTTGTGGGGATACCAGCACCTTCTGAAACTGGCAGGCAAAGACCCTGAGACTGCTTTTCCTGAAGGGATGTGGCAGTTCTATGCCGAATATGCCCTGCGTGAAGATTCGGCGCGGCACACCAACGAAACACACGGTTTCGATTCTGCACTGAAGGAACATGAGATCTCGCTTGACCAGGTCGACAGGTTAACTGCCTGGTTCATGGCGTCGGTCAACTGCCTGCGGCAATACCCCGCCCTGCTCGAGAATGAATGGCGCGAACGAGTTTCCATCTCCCTGCTCGAGAAGACCATGCGCGAAGCCGGCTTGGAAACACAAAAGGCGAAACGTATTTTGCGAGAATGGGAGATGAAACGTCCGTACCGGCGTGAAGAAGCCGGGGCGTTATACGATTACCCTGTCTATCGCCGAATGAAGTTCGACGAGTTCTTGCGCTCCCAAACTCAGACGACGCCCGAGGATGTTCTCAAAAATTGGAAAGAATCGATCCTGCTTGCCGAAGGGCAGGGATTGGCCGCCTACCAAAAGCAGATGTCCATCCTTGCCGCCCTCGAACCGGGGCTCTATGGTGAAGCCCGCGAGCCGTACAACCTGGCGGATGCGCGGATCGGCATCATCCATAAAGATAGTTATTACCTTCTACCGGTCTGCGATGAGTCTGGAAACCCTCTGGATGTGAACACCGCCCGCGGTCAGATCGCCTCCCTGCTGTCGTCACAATTTGTGACGCCGTCGCAAATCTCGTCGCTTGCAAGGATCAAACGCTCGGCATTGGCAAATCTGCGCTCCAAGCTCAGCCCTGAACTGGTCAGCGATTTGGATAACCTCAAGTTTGCGCCAATCTTGCTATCCACCGACTTGCGCGATCGCAGTCTGCCGCTTTCAGAACTACGCCTGGCAGAACGCGGAGTCGGCTCGCACGCCATGACGATCTTTGACACCGGCGAAACTTTCGTCTTCGACCAGTCACATATCTTCTTTGACGGAGCCTGGGGTACTGCGCTCTCCGAGATCATGACGAACGAAGCTCTCTCGTGGGCACGCTACCTGAATCTTCTGCCCAAGGCAACACCGGCATCTTTTCGCCTCTACACCTCGCTTACCCTGCAACTCTCTCCTGCCGACCTGGTTTTGGTCGAACAGGCACCGCATATCATGCCGGAAGTCGGCGCAGAATCAAACAAGGTGGATATCAAAGCCTGCCTCACCCTGCGCAAAGGTTTCAAGCAGCGCAGTGAGAATGCAATCGATCTGACGGTTAATGACCTTTTGGTTTTGTACCGTGCCATCCACGCCGCGACATACGTCCCTTCCAAGCGTTTGTCCGAAGAGATACAGAAGCTCTCGACATCCAAGCCTGACCTCGCCGCCTCATTAAGACAACTCGTCGAAGAAGGCAGCCGCACCAATCCATCTATCCTCATTCCCATGGACGCCACCCTGAAGACCCCGCGTGATCGCGTTTATCCGATGTCCATCGAGGTTCCGCTTGCCGAACTAAACCTGCTTGCCATGCATGAGCAAACCCTGCGTATGTTAATCGCCTACGAGAACGCATCAGGCAACGACCGCGCCGTGCTCTTCGACAATTTCAAATCACTGCAAAGGGTCTACCTGGCAGTTTTACAAGGATTGGGTGCCTACTTTTCGCGTGCCAAGGACATGGCTGCCCAGGGCGAAAACACCGCCGCCGGGGCGATCAAACTTCTCGCACACCTGCCGCCTCCCATCCAAAGGCTTTTGGATAAAATCCCCGAACGCTTCGAGGTATTGAATAACCTCATCAAAGGGCGCGAGGTCATCTCGAATGTCGGCGCGGTGGTTTCATCCAGCACCCTGACCCGCTTCATGACTGCTAAGGACGACAACAACCAGAAACAACTTGCATGGGGTATCATAACGGACGCGAATAACGTCCTGCGCATCCACCTGCGTGATTTCCGCCCGCACGTCAACACCTTGTACGCCAGCGGACGAAAAGACCTTGCCCTTCTCATCACCCAGGACTATCTCGACAACTACGCGGAAGGTTTTAACCGGTACATCCGCGGACTATTGCATATCACAGCGACCAGTTGGAACACCATGCCCAAACAACCCAAAAGAAAGTCCACACAATGAAAGACCCGTTGATCGGAATGTCCCTCGGCAATTTCCGCGTGGACCGCTTGATCGGTCAGGGTGGCATGGCAACGGTCTATTTTGGGCAGGATGTCAAGCTATCCCGCCCGGTCGCTATCAAGGTGCTCGATAAGCGCTACCGGAACCATCCCGCCTATTCTGGGCGCTTCGTTAAAGAGGCGCGCATGATGGCGCAGTGGCGGCACGAGAACATCCTCCAGATCTACTATGCTGACGACGCGCAGGGATTCCCTTACTACGTCATGGAATACGTGGATGGACAGGACCTCGGCGCGATCATGAGCCTTTATCACGATGAAAAAACGCTCATGCCGCTTGCGGACGCTTTGCGTGTGGGCAAGGCGGTCGCAAGCGCGCTTGATTATGCCCATCAGAACGGGGTTATCCACCGTGATGTAAAACCCTCGAACATTCTCATTTCTAAAGACCGACGTGTTCTGCTTGGCGATTTTGGCATGGCACTCGAAATCCGCGACGGCTCGATGGGAGACATTTTCGGGACGCCCCATTACATATCGCCCGAACAAGCCAAACGTTCAGCTGATGCGGTGCCCCAGTCCGACATCTACTCGCTGGGCGTTATCATGTACGAGATTCTCACAGGCACAGTCCCGTTCAACGACCCGTCACCGGCAAGCATCGCTTTGCAACACATCTCAGAAAAACCGCCGGCGCCGCGCAGTGTCAACCCAACCCTTCCGCCGCCCGTCGAAAAAGTCTTGATGAAGGTCCTCGAAAAAGACATCCGCGAACGTTATCAAAGCGGAGCAAAATTCATGGAGGCGCTCGAGGGCGCATTTGCCGACACCGGTACGGAAAAGAAAACACCCCTGCCTCCATTCCCCGTCGGTGTGCCGACCGTGCGCCGCAGTGAAAAATCCATCGAACAAATTTCAAAACGCTCCGAACCCAAACCTTTTGTCGCGCCCGAACTCGTCGTCGCAAAACTGCCCGCTACTGTTCACGCCAGCAGTCAAAAGAAAAGACGAAAGCCTTGGCTTTGGGGCATTGCCTTACTCGTTCTTTTGGGGATTGGAGCCTTTCTTTTCACCCAAAATGGATTCAACTTCCAAGCCGCTCCTCCCGCCGCAACCGAATCCACCCCGCTTCAACCTTCACCCGAACCTTCCCTGCTCCCGAGCCCCTCCCCCACCTCGACTTCCGCGCCCGAGCCGACAGTGACTATCGCTCCCATTACACCTACCTCCGAGCCTGCGCCCCAAGCCATCGTCACACCAACAATTAGCTACCCCGAAGGCAGTCATTACACACTTTTTTATAACGAGACAAGTTTCTACATGATGAACCGTTCATATGAAACGCGTAGCATCTCCGGGTTTACCTTCGAGCGTGTGGATGAACAGGGACTCCCATTCAAGGATCACTTCGAAGCCCACCTGTGGGAAACCCCGGACTTCGACCACCTGCCGCGTAACTTCTGTGTGAACATCACCGTTTACGGCGACCAGGACCCGCCTTACCTAAATCCGGCTGATTGTTGGGCAGGTGTGATCAAAACCATTCAGGCGCGCTTTGACCGTCCCTTTGATGTCCTGTTCTGGACTCCCAAGGAAGGCTCCACCCATTTCCGCGTCAACTGGCTGAAAGAGGAAGTAGCGCTTTGTGAGATCGATGCAGAAGTCTGTGAAGTTTACATTCCTTGACACGAATCCTCCCGCGGGTGTAAACTCGGTTCGAAAGTAAATTCCAACGAAAGGAGCGCACTCTTGATGTTCAACCTCAACTTTATCGATCCCATCGCAGTTGGCAAATTGCCTTCTCGGAGTGCGCCTGTCGACCAAACCTAGGTCTCGTTCAGTTCCTTTGTGGTTATTGGGCTGTGGCGCATGCGCTACAGCCTTTTTGTTTTTTTACGGTGGAGACCTGACAGGTTTCACCGGAACATATCCACTTCAGCACGACTTTGCTGAAACCTGTCAGGTCTTTTTTTGCAATGGAGAATCCACATGAACCTATCAACCGCCACCCAAACCTTTGACTTCCGTGACGCGATTCATAAAAACCGCCTTGCTGGTATTTGGCGCATGATGACGGACTTCCGCCTCCCGTATGTCACGGCGACGGTTTCGCTTGCCACTTCTGCGTTGGCGAAGACATCCGTATATCTCCTCCTGCGTTTTTTCGCCGATAACGTTCTGGTGCAAAAGCAGATGCTCGGCTCGACCATGACCCAAACCTTCCTGTGGATCGGTCTGGGCTTTATCGGTCTTGCTTTGATCGAAGGCGGCGGTTCGTTCCTGTCGGGACGTTTGGCTGCTTATACAGCCGAGGGCATTACCCGCCGTTTGAGAGATTTCCTATTCGATCACATCCAGCGATTGAGTTTCTCCTATCACAGCCAGACACCTACTGGCGATCTGATCGAGCGCGTCACCTCAGATGTGGATGCTCTGCGCCGTTTCTTCTCGGAGCAAGCCATTGGTGTGGGAAGAATCGTCCTGCTTTTCTTCATTAACTGGGGCGCGATCCTATATATAAACGTCAAACTCGGCTGGATTTCGGTCGTTACCATGCCGTTGATCCTGTGGGTCTCACTCTGGTTCTTCAAACGTGTGACCAAAGCCTACGAAGACTACCAGGCGCAGGAGGCTGTGCTATCCACGACCCTGCAGGAAAACCTGACCGGCGTACGCGTTGTAAAAGCTTTTGCGCGGCAGGACTATGAGATGCAGAAATTCGAGAAGGATAACTGGCTGAAGTATGTCAAAGGCAAGTTCCTGCTACTCATGCACTCGCTCTTCTGGCCACTCTCGGATATCGTCCTCGGCGGGCAGATGTTGTTCGGCTTCATATTTGCCGCCTTTATGGCGATCAACGGCGAGATTACCGTCGGTGACTATGTTGCCTATATCGGTCTGCTGATCTGGCTGATCTTCCCCATCCGCAATTTGGGGCGCGTCATTGTGCAGGCATCGACGGGCATGGTCTCATACCAACGTTTGATGGACATCGTCAAACAGGAGCGAGAGGATCTGCTGGGGGGCAGAATCCAACCAACGGGTCCGGTAAGAGGCGAGATCGAGTTTAAGAATGTCTCGTTCATTTACTCCGATGGGACCAAACACGTCATAAAGGACATCTCGTTCCACATCAAACCGGGAGAGTCCATCGCAATGCTCGGTTCGACCGGCTCCGGCAAGACATCGCTGGTCAACCTCCTGCCGCGCTTCCACGAGTACACCGATGGCGAAATTTTGCTTGACGGCGTGGACCTGAAGGATTATCCGCGCAAGTACCTGCGCGAACAGATCGGCATTGTGCAGCAGGAACCGTTCCTGTTCAGCCGCTCGATCCGCGAGAATATTTTGTACGGTGTCGGTCGCAGTGTGACTCAGGAAGAGATCGAGGCTGCCGCGAAAGCCGCCGCTGTGCACGATGTCATCACCGCCTTCCCGGACGGGTACAACACCATCGTCGGCGAAAAAGGTGTGACGCTCTCCGGCGGTCAGAAGCAACGTGTGACCATCGCGCGGACGATCCTCAAGAACCCGAAGATACTCATCCTCGACGACTCGACCTCGGCGGTGGACACTGAAACCGAAGCCTCCATCCGTCAGGCGTTGGACGACCTGATGGAGAACCGTACGACCTTCATCATTGCCCACCGCATCCAATCTGTGATGAAAGCGGA
>ERZ761602.6123-NODE-6123-length-13716-cov-5.563429_pt1 | contig 13716 bp, 10 predicted proteins | sample MGYA00512165_ERZ761602 | MGnify/ENA primary metagenome ERZ761602 (study PRJEB28899, sample SAMN02445085) | bioreactor sludge metagenome | biome: EBPR sludge; isolation source: Thorneside wastewater treatment plant | place: Australia: Brisbane, Thorneside...
TGTCGGTGAAGCGGAAGTCGACGAACTTGACTTCGTTCTCCTTCACCATCTTCATCACGTCGGCGACGGTCTTGGACATTCAGATCTCTCCTAGCGGGACTCGTGGGTGGGTATTCGTGACGCGGGCCCGTGGTGCAACGCTGGCCCCAACATGGCGCAATCAGGGTTAGCAGGTTCCATGCCCGCCGGCTTCGTGCTGCTGCGGTGCGGCCCGATGGGTGCGTGAGCGTTCCCGGTGCATTCGGACGCACCAAGAACAGGCGCTCCGCGCCGCATCATCGCACCATTTCGGGGCCGAGGCGGACACCCGCCTGCTGCAGGCCGGCCAGCAGTTCCGCATAGGCCGCCGCCGGGTCGGTCGCCGCCTTGACGCCGAGCTCGATGTGGCGGCCATGCTGCGGGTGGTCCACGCTGGGCAGGCTGAAGACCTTGACGCCGGGGAAGCGCGCCTCGATGGCCTCCATCAGCGGCGTCAGCGCGGCCTCCATCGCGCCGTAGACGATGACCGAACGCTCGACGCTGCGCGCCGCGCCGTGCAGCGGCGCATACAGCGTGTCCAGCACCCATTCCATCATTGGCCAGGCCATGACCGGGAAGCCGGGCACGAAGTGCACGTCGCCGACCGAGAAGCCGGGGATCTTGTTGTACGGGTTCGGGATCAGCCGCGCGCCCTGCGGGAAGACGCCCATGTTGAGGCGGTGCACGTTGTCCGGCCGCTCGGGCTCGAAGGGCTGGCCCTGCTCGGCGGCGACGTCGCGCATGCGCTCCAGGATCAGCTCGCGCGCCTGCGGGTGCAGCTCCAGCGGCACGCCCAGCGCGGCGGCGGCGGCCTGCCGCGTGTGGTCGTCGGGCGTGGCGCCGATGCCGCCGCAGCTGAAGACCAGGTCGCCGCCGGCGAAGGCCTCGCGCAGCGCCGCGGTGATGCGCCCGCGGTCGTCGCCCAGGTAGCGCGCCCAGGCCAGCTGCAGCCCGCGCGCGCCCAGCAGCTCGATCAGGCGGGGCATGTGCTTGTCGGCCCGCTTGCCCGAGAGGATCTCGTCGCCGACGATGATCAGTCCGATATTCACAGCACGGTCTCCAGCATCGAGGTCGGTTCGCCGGCCGCGGCGCGCGCCTCGGCGCGGCGCAGCCGGTCCAGTTCGGCGAGCGCGAAGTGCGCGAACCAGCAGGCCGCGAACGCGAAGACCAGCGTGTGCAGCCACACCGAGGCCGCCACCAGCAGCGGCGCGAAGATCAGCATCGCCGGCGACAGCGCCCACAGCAGCGCCGGCAACGCCCCCAGGTAGCCGCAGACCACGCCCATCGCCCACAGCGGCCAGCGCCGCGCGCGCAGCACGAAGCGGCGCTCGTTCGGCGCCGCATGGTGGGCCAGCGCATCGAAGGCCAGCACATGGGCCGACAGCCAGCCCCAGATCAGCGGCGGCACGATCAGCACCATGGGCGGCACCAGCCACAGCGGCACGCTCAGCGCGAGCGCCACCACGGCGGCCAGCGCGCAGGCCAGGGTCCAGGCCAGCACCTGCCACCACGAGGCGCCGCGCCGCGCCTCGATGCCCGGGAAGCGCTGCGCGACGACCAGGCGCGACACCGCCGGCGTCACCAGCACCGCCACCAGCAGCAGCGTGACGACGACGACCAGCGGCACCGCCAGCGCGACGACGATCAACGGCGCCAGCAGCACGCGCAGGTGGTTGGCGCCCATCTCGTCCAGCCAGGGCAGCAGCCTCGCCGTCAGCGCCCAGTGCTCGAGCCCTGCGCGCACGCCGTCCACCGCCGCCTCCCAGTAGGCCCAGCCCAGCAGGCCGGCGGCGCCGCCGGCCAGCACCAGCGGCAGCAGCGACCACAGCAGCACGCGCGGGTGCACGCAGGTCGCGCAGGCGCGCCAGAAGGCGTCGAGCAGGTCCTTCACGGACGCCCCCGGGGCCGCGCCGTGCCGGGCCCGCCCGCCGCGGCCGCGCGGCGGCATGGAAGAGTCCCGGCGGCGCGGCAGCCGTGTCCGGAGGTAAGCCCCATCACCTGGCGTCACCTGCAGCCGGCGCTGCCCTCACCGCCGGTCGCCGCCCAGCAGGCCGACCAGGGTGCCCAGGCCATGCTCCTCGCGCTGGCCGCCGGGCGTCTGCGGCGCCGCGGCGAAGACGCGCGAGGCCAGGCGCGAGAACGGCAGGCTCTGCAGCCACACCGTGCCCGGCCCGGACAGGCGGGCCAGGAACAGCCCCTCGCCGCCGAACAGCGCGGTGCGCACCTTGCCGACGAACTGGATGTCGAAGTCGACGCCGGCCGTGTAGCCGACGACGCAGCCGGTGTCCACGAGCAGCGTCTGCCCGGCAGCCAGTTCGCGCTGCTGCACGGTGCCGCCGGCGTGCACGAAGGCCAGGCCGTCGCCCTCGAGCTTCTGCATGATGAAGCCCTCGCCACCGAAGAAGCCCACGCCGAGCCGGCGCTGGAAGGCCACGCCGATGGCCACGCCGCGCGCCGCGCACAGGAAGGCGTCGCGCTGGCAGATCAGCTGCCCGCCCAGGCGGCTGAGGTCCATCGCGAGGATCTTGCCCGGGTAGGGCGCGGCGAACGCGACCCGCCGCCTGGCCGCGGCCGTATTCGTATAGACGGTGATGAACAGCGACTCGCCGGTGATCAGTCGCCGCCCGGCGCCGAGCAGCCGGTCCAGCAGTCCGGCGCGCGCGCCGCGGCCGTCGCCGAAGACGGTGTCCATGTCGACACCGTCCTCCATGTAGAACAGGCAGCCGGCCTCGCCGACCGTGGCCTCGCCGGGGTCGAGCTCGACCTCGACGAACTGCATGTCCTCGCCGTGGATCCGGTAGTCCACCACGTCCATCGCCATCGCGCGCCCCTCCAGCACCGGCCTGTTGCGACCTGCGGCGCGCGGCAGGCGCCGGCAGGACCGGGGCGGCATGGTAACGAAGTCGCCCCGACCGGCCGCCACATCCGGTTGCAATGCCGGGGCCGCCCGGGCTGGACCGGCGGCGCGGGCTCGCCAGAATGGGTCCGGCCATGTCGACGGTCATGCCGCTGCCCGCCTTCGCCGCCGCCGTGCTGCTGGTCGTCGCGACCGCACTGACGGCCTTCGGGCTGCGGCGCACGCGCCCGCCGGGCTGGGGCTGGTGGATCGCGGCGCCGTGGCTCAGCGCGGCCGGCGCCGCGGCGGCCGCGCTGCCGCCGCTGGACCGCCTGGCGCCGGCGCTGCTGCTGGCCTGGCCGGTGCTGGCACTGGTCGGCCTGCGCCGCTTCCAGCCCCGCCAGGTGCTGCCCGGCAGCGAACACCGCGATGCCGCCGTGCTGGCGGCGGCCACGGGCATCGCGCTGCTGGGCGTGGCCTGGGGTGGTGCGGCAGGCGCCGCGCTCGTCGCCGGCGCGGCGCTGGCCTGTCACCTGTATGCCGCGCTGCTGCTCTTCCTGGGCCCCGGCGGGCGCGACGCCACGCCGGTGCTGGGCCTGGGGGCGACGATGGCGCTGGTGGCCTTCGCGCCCGGCATCGCGTCGCTGGTCGCCGGCTCGTTCGCCGCGCCGCCGCTGCCGGCGGCCGCCACCGCGGCGCTGGGCAACCTGGTCTTCGCGATCGTCGCGATCACGCTGGTCTGCGAACGCACCGAACGCCAGCTGCGCGACTCGCGCCGCCGCCTGCGCGCGCTGGCCAACCTGGACACGCTGACCGAGGTGCCGAACCGGCGCCACTTCGACGAACTCGCCAGCCAGGCCCTGCGCCACGACCCGCCGGGCAGCGCGGTGCTGCTGATGTTCGACATCGACCACTTCAAGCTGATCAACGACCACCTGGGCCATGCCGCCGGCGACCGCGCGCTGCGCGTCGTCGCCGCCGCGGTGCTGGAGGAGCTGCGCGCGCAGGATATCGTCGGCCGCCACGGCGGCGACGAGTTCGTGCTGCTGCTGCGCCGGCTGGCCACCGCCGATGCGATCGCGGCGGCCGGCCGCATCGCCGCCGCTGTCGCGCGCCGCGCCTGTGCGCAGCAGCTGCCCACGCTGTCGCTGAGCTTCGGCCTCGTGCAGGTGGCCGCCGGCGAGAGCGTGGAGGCGGCGCTGCGGCGCGCCGACCAGGCGCTGTACGAGGCCAAGCGCCAGGGCCGCGCGCGCGCCGTCGCGGCGCATGGCGACGAGGAGCAGCCGGTCTTCGTCGAGAGCCGGCGGCTGGACCTGACCCCCTGCTGACCCGACCCGCGCGGCGGCCGGTCCGCCGCGCCAGGGACCGCACAATGCCGCCACCATGCTGCTCGCCGCCCTGGCCGTCGCGACCGGCGCCGCACTCGGCGCGCTGCTGCGCTGGGGTCTGGGCGTGGCGCTGAACCACCTGTTCCCGCGCCTGCCGCCGGGCACGCTGCTGGCCAACCTGGCCGGCTGCTTCGTCATCGGCCTGGTGGCGCCGTCGCTGCTCGCCGGCGTGGCGGCGGGCGAGCCGCGGGCCAGCTTCGTGATCGCCGGCGTGCTGGGCGGGCTGACGACCTTCTCGACCTTCTCGGCCGAGATCGTCCAGCGCCTGCGCGACGGGCAGGCGGTGTGGGCCGTGGCCGGCATCGCGGCCCATGTGCTGGGGTCGCTGGCGGCGACGATCGCCGGCTTTGCGCTCGCGGGCGCGCTGCGCGCCTGAAGGCCGGCCCGCCATCGCCGGTGCCCGCGCCTGGAGGCAGCGCTCCACTGGGCGCGCAGACCCGGCGCCTAGAATCCGCGCCCATGACGCACGACGAAATCCTCGCCCAGTTCGGCCCGCGCGAGGCCATGGACTACGACGTCGTCGTGGTCGGCGCCGGCCCCGCCGGCCTGGCCACCGCGATCCGCCTGAAGCAGCTGCATGCCGAGTGCACGGTGGTCGTGCTCGAGAAGGGCTCGGAGCCCGGCGCGCACATCCTGTCCGGCGCGGTGATGGACCCGCGCGCGATCACCGAGCTGTTCCCGGACTGGAAGGAACGCGGCGCCCCGCTGCTGCAGCCGGTGACCGGCGACCAGGTGCTGTTCCTCTCCGCCAGTGGCGCGCAGCGCACGCCCGACTGGCTGGTGCCCGACTGCCTGCACAACGAGGGCAACTACGTCATCAGCCTGGGCGCGGTGACCAAGTGGCTGGCCGAGCAGGCGGAAGGCCTGGGCGTCGAGATCTTCCCCGGCTTCGCCGCCGCCGAGGTGCTGTACACCGACGACGGCCGCGTGCGCGGCGTCGCCACCGGCAACCTGGGCGTGGGCAAGGAAGGCCAGCCGCACGACGGCTTCCAGCTCGGCATGGAGCTGACCGCGAAATACACGGTCTTCGCCGAAGGCGCGCGCGGGCACCTGGGCAAGCAGCTGATCGCGCGCTACGGTCTCGACGAAGGGCGCGACCCGCAGAGCTACGCGATCGGCGTCAAGGAACTCTGGGAGATTCCGCCGGAGAAGGCGCAACCGGGCCTGGTCGTGCACACCGCCGGCTGGCCGATGGACGAGCAGACCTACGGCGGCGGCTTCCTCTACCACCTGCAGGGCCACCAGGTCACGCTCGGCTTCGTCACCGGGCTCGACTACCAGAACCCCTGGCTCAGCCCCTTCGAGGAGATGCAGCGCTGGAAGACGCATCCGGCGATCCGCGCGCACATCGAGGGCGGCAAGCGCATCGGCTACGGCGCACGCGCGATCACCGCCGGCGGGCTGCTGAGCCTGCCCAAGCTCGTCTTTCCCGGCGGCTGCCTCGTCGGCTGCGATGCCGGCACGCTGAATGCGCCGCGCATCAAGGGCAGCCATGCCGCGATCAAGACCGGCCTGCTGGCCGCCGAGGCCATCGCGCCGGCGCTGGCCGAAGGCCGTGCGCACGACGAGCTCGCGGCCTACCCGGCCGCCTTCGAGCAGAGCTGGCTGTTTGCCGAGCTGGACCAGGCGCGCAACTTCAAGCAGTGGTTCAAGCAGGGCAACACGGTCGGCGCGCTGATGACCGGCATCGAATACTGGCTGCTGCCGAAGCTGGGCATCAAGCGCCCGCCGTGGACCATCCACCGCAAGATGCCGGACCACGCGCGGCTGCACGCCGCCGGGCAGGTCGAGCGCATCGCCTATCCCAGGCCCGACGGCGTGCTGACCTTCGACCGCCTGAGCTCGGTCTTCATCAGCAACACCAACCACGAGGAGAACCAGCCGGCGCACCTGACGCTGAAGGACGCCTCGGTGCCGGTGGCGCTGAACCTGGAGCGCTTCGGCGGCCCGGAGAGCCGCTACTGCCCGGCCGGCGTCTACGAGTTCGTGCACACCGACGGCGCCGACCGGCTGGTCATCAACGCGCAGAACTGCGTGCACTGCAAGACCTGCGACATCAAGGACCCGTCGCAGAACATCGTCTGGGTCACGCCGGAAGGCGGCGGCGGGCCGAACTATGCGGGCATGTGAGGCCGGCGACTCCCTCGCCTGACGGCCAGACGCCGACGAGCCCGCGCGCGGCCCCCGCGCGATGACGCTGCCCCGCCCCTCGTACCGCCAGCTGCTGGTGCTGGCCTTCGTGCTGGTCGCCGCGCTGCTGGCCGCGGTGGCGGTGCGCGGCCTGTTCACGCTGGAGCGGCTGCTGCAGCAAAGCCGCGACGGCGCCGCCAGCGCGCTGCTGCTGGCCGCCGGCAGCGAGCGCCTGGCCGAGCAGGCGGTGACGATGGAACGCGCGGCGCGCCAGTACCTGGTGCTCGGCGACCCGCTGCTGCGCCGCACCTTCGAGCGCGCCGGCGACGCCGCGCGCGAACAGCTCGGCAGCTTCGCCGACGGCGTGCTGCCCGCGGAACTGGCCGCACGCTGGCAGCAGCAGCTGGATCTCGCGGCGCGCCAGCTCGACGGCAGCGCCGACGCGCTGGCGGCGCGCGACGCCGCGCTGGTCGGCGCCTTCCGCGAGCTGGCGGCGATCAACGCCGAGGTCGGCGAAGAGGTGCGCGCCGTCATCGGCCGGCGCAGCGCGGCGCTGCAGGAGGCGCTGGAGCGCCAGCGCGCGGCGCTCGCGCGCCAGGTGCTGCTGGCCGTCGTCTTCGCGCTCGCGCTCGCGCTGGCCTTCGCGTGGTGGCTGGCGCGGCCGCTGGCGCGTGTCGAGGCGGCCATCGTGCGCCTGGGCGAGAACCGGCTCGACGAACGCGTGGCGATCCGCGGCCCGGCCGACGTGCGCCGCCTGGGTCGCCGGCTGGACTGGCTGCGCCAGCGCCTGGCCGAGGGCGATGCCGACAAGGCGCGCTTCCTGCGCCATGTCTCGCACGACCTGAAGACGCCGCTGGCCGCGCTGCGCGAGGGCGTCGCGCTGCTCGAGGACGGCGTCGCCGGGCCGCTGACCCCCGACCAGCGCGAGGTCGCGCGCATCCTGCGCGACAACACGGCGACGCTGCAGCGGCGCATCGAGGACCTGCTGAACTGGAATGCAGCCGCCTTCGCCGCGCAGCGCCTGGTGCGCCGGCCGGTGGAGCTGGGCGCGCTGGTGCGGCGCCTCATCGACGAGCAGCAGCTGCAGTGGCGTGCACGCGGGCTCACGGTCGCCGTCGAGGGCGCGCCGCTCACCGCCGAGGTCGACGCCGAACTGCTGGGCAGCGCACTGGCCAACCTGCTGATCAATGCGATCCGCTTCAGCCCGCCGGGCGGCACGGTGACGGTGGCGCTGGCGCGCGAAGGCGCGCTGGTGCGTATCGAGGTCGCCGACCAGGGCCCCGGCGTGCCGGAAGCCGATGCCGCGCGCATCTTCGAGCCCTTCTACCGCGGTAGCGTGCAGCCCGACGCCGGCCTGCCCGGCAGCGGCATCGGCCTGTCCATCGTCGCCGAGACCGTGGCCGCGCACGGCGGCCGTGTTCAACTGCGGCCTGCGGACCCGGAACGGCCGGGTGCGCGCTTCCGCATCGAACTGCCCCATGCCCTGGCCGACTGATCCCGCCCGCGCCGTGCTGCGCCGCGACCTGCCCCGAGCTGCCGCGCCATGCGCCGCGGTGGCCGCCGTGCTGGCCGCCGCGCTGCTGGCCGCCGGCTGCACGACGCCCCCGCCGCAGCAGCCCACGCCGCCTGCGCCGCCGCCGCCCACGCAGGTGAACGTGGTGCCGGTCGACGTGCCCGCGCCGCCGCCACCGGCGCCGGCACGCGACCCGGCACCCGACCCGGCCGATGCCGCGGCGCGCAGCCTGGTCGCGTACCACGAGCGCCTGCGCGCCATGGGCACACCCGAACTGGCGCGCGAATACCTGCGCCTGGGCGATGCCGGCGCTCCGCCGCAGACGCTGGAGCTGGCGCTGCTGCTGGCGCAGCGGCGCGCCAACGGCGACCTCGCGCGCGCGCTGGCGCTGCTGGAGCCGCTGCTGCGCGAAGACGCCGCCGCCAGTCCGTATGCGGCACCGGCGCGCCTGCTGCATGCCCGCCTGGCCGAGCAGCGCCGGCTGGAAGAGCAGCTCGAGCGCCAGGGCCAGCAGCTGCGCGAGCAGCAGCGGCGCATCGAGCAACTGACCAGCCAGCTCGAGGCGCTGCGTGCGATCGAGCGCAGCCTGACCACGCGGCCGCTGGCGCCGGCGCCGGCCGTGCCGCCCCCGCCGCGCAGCACGCCATGAGCAGCCCCGCCCCGGTCGGCGCCGACCCACGGCCGCGCGTGCTGATCGTCGACGACGACGCCGACCTGCTGCGCCTGCTGGGCATGCGGCTGGCCGCCGCCGGCTACCGCGTGGCCAGCGCCGAGTCGGCCGAGGACGCGCTGCGCCTGCTGGGCACCGAGCGCCCGCAGCTGGTGATCAGCGACGTGCAGCTGCCGGGCGCCGACGGCCTGGCGCTGTTCGAGCGCATCCGCGAGCGCCACCCGGCGCTGCCGGTCATCCTGCTCACCGCGCACGGCACCATCCCCGACGCGGTGGAGGCCACCGCGCGCGGTGTCTTCACCTACCTGACCAAGCCCTTCGACGGCAGGCTGCTGCTGCAGAAGGTCGGCGAGGCGCTCGCGCTGTCCACGCCGCCGGCCGCCGACGGCGCGCCCGACGGTGCCGAGGCCTGGCGGGCCGGCATCGTCAGCCGCAGCGCGCGCATGGCCGAGCTGCTGGCCGAGGCGCGGCTGGTCGCCGCCAGCGACGCCAGCGTGCTGATCCGCGGCGACAGCGGCACCGGCAAGGAACTGCTGGCCCAGGCCATCCACCGCGCCAGCCCGCGCGCCGGCCGTCCCTTCGTCGCCATCAACTGCAGCGCGATCCCGGAGACGCTGCTGGAGAGCGAGCTGTTCGGGCACGTCAAGGGCGCCTTCACCGGCGCCGCGCGCGACCACCGCGGCCTGTTCCAGGCCGCCGACGGCGGCACGCTGTTCCTCGACGAGATCGGCGACATGCCGCCGGCGCTGCAGGTCAAGCTGCTGCGCGTGCTGCAGGAACGCAGCGTGCGGCCGGTCGGCTCGACGACGCCGGTGGCGATCGACGTGCGCGTGGTCTCCGCCACCCACCGCGACCTGGAGGCCCTGCTTGCCGACGGCAGTTTCCGCGAGGACCTGTTCTACCGCCTCGCCGTCGTCACGCTGACGCTGCCCACGCTGGCCGAGCGCCGCGAGGACATCCCGCTGCTGGCCCAGCACTTCCTGGCCGCGCTGTCGGCGCGCCATGGCCGGCGCGTCAACGGCTTCGCGCCCGAGGCGCTGCGCCTGCTGGCCACTGCCGCCTGGCCGGGCAACGTGCGCCAGCTGCACAACGTGGTCGAGCAGGTCGTGGCGCTGGCGACCACGCCGCTGGTGCCGGCCGCGCTGGTGCAGCGCGCGCTGCGCGTGCCCGGCATGCAGGTGCTGAGTTATGCCGAGGCGCGCCGCCGCTTCGAGCACGACTACCTGGTCGACCTGCTGAAGCTGACCGACGGCAACGTGGCCGACGCGGCCCGCCTGGCCGAGCGCAACCGCACCGAGTTCTACCGCCTGCTGCAGAAGCATGGCCTGACGCCGGGCCGCTTCCGCGGCGATGTCGCCGACGACGAGGACCCTGTCGCCGATCGGCGACAGTGAGATTTCCCCGGCGCAACAGGCACTTGCCGCGCCACGCGGCAGCGCCCTGTCGCCGATCGGCGACGCGCGGGGCCCCCGGCGACCTCGCCGCAGGTTGGCCAGATTGCGCCAAGTCCTTGTCATCACTTGATTTTTCACCCGAGGCCCAGGACTTGCCCTGAACCGGTCCGAGGGCGCCGCCGGTGCGCCCGCTGGATCACCCGCAGGGCATGCCCCGAGACACCCGCCGCTTCGTCGTCCGCCTCGTTCTCAACATCGCCGCGCTGCTGACGGTGCTGGCGGCCTGCGCCACGACGCAGGCCCGGCAGACGGCGCCGGACTTCGGCTTCGACGCGGTCGCCGAGCGGGCGCGCGCGCTCGCCGCCGCGCCCTACCGCCCGGCCAGCGCGCCCTTGCCGCCGGCCCTGGCCGCGCTGGACTACGACGGCCGCCGCGAACTGCGCCACCGCCCCGACCGCGCGCACTGGCGCGACCAGGGCCTGCCCTTCGACCTGATGTTCTTTCACCGCGCCGGCGCGCAGGCCGACGCGGTGCGCCTGCACACCGTCGAGGGCGGCCGCGTGCAGCCGCTGGGCTACGACGCGGCGGACTGGGACTTCGGCCGCCTGGGCCTGGACGGCAGCGGCTTCGGCGACCTCGGCCATGCCGGCTTTCGCATCCACCACGAGCTCAACCGGCCGGGCGTGCGCGACGAGCTGGTCGTCTTTCTCGGCGCCAGCTATTTCCGCGCGCTCGGCCGCGGCCAGGTCTATGGCCTCTCGGCACGCGGGCTGGCCATCGACACCGTCGGCGCGCCGCCCGGGCGTGGCGAGGAGTTTCCGCGCTTCACCGACTTCTGGATCGAGCAGCCGGCGCCTGGCGCGCGGCAGGTCGTCGTGTACGCGCTGCTGGACAGCCCGCGCGCGACGGGCGCCTACCGCTTCGAGATCGCGCCCGGCGACGCGACCGTGATGACGGTGCGCGCGCGCATCTACCTGCGCGCACCGGTCGCGATGCTGGGCATCGCCCCGCTGACCAGCATGTACCAGCATGGCGAGAACCAGCCCTGGCACCCGGCGCAGCGGCGCGGCGCCGCAGGCCCGGCGGAACCGGACTTCCGCCCCGAGGTGCACGACAGCGACGGCCTGCTGGTCGCCGCCACGGGCGAAGGCAGCGACACCGTCGAGTGGCTGTGGCGCCCGCTGGTCAACCCGCCGCGGCCGCTGGCCAGCAGCTTCCAGGCGCGGCGGCTGCACGGCTTCGGGCTGCTGCAGCGCGACCGCCGCTTTGCCGCCTACGAGGACACCGAGGCGCGCTACGAGAAGCGCCCCGGCGCCTGGGTCGAGCCGCTCGGTGACTGGGGCCCCGGCCGCGTGCAGCTGCTGCAGCTGCCCACGCCCGACGAGACCGAGGACAACATCGTCGCCGCCTGGGTGCCGGCGCGCCTGCCGGCGCCCGGCGAGGCGCTGGAGGTCGCCTACCGCCTGCACTGGCAGGGCGACGCGCAGCAGGCGCCGCCGCTGGCGCACACGGTGCAGAGCCGGCGCGGCCGCGGCTGGGCCGAGCCGCAGCCCGGCGAGCTGAAGTTTCTCGTCGACTTCGCCGGCGGCCCCCTGCCCGGCCTGGCCGCGCAGCCCGAAGGCGCACGTGTCGAGCCGGTGGTCACGCCGCTGGCCAATGCCCGCGTGCTGCATGCCGACGCGTGGCCGCACCCCGAAGCCGGCCCCGGCGGCTGGCGCATGGCGCTGCGCGTGCAGCGCCTGGACCCGGCGCAGCCGCTGGAGCTGCGCGCCTTCCTGCGCCGCGGCGACACCGCGCTGACCGAGACCTGGACCGCGCTGGTCCCCCAGGAGTGAGCACGACGCCATGACCCCGCACGACCACGCCACTGCCGACCACGCCTTCGTGCCGCGCTCGCGGCTGGCCACCGCGGCGCTGCGCCGCTACACGCATGGCGCGGCGCCGCCGCTCGTGCGCGGCAGCATGACGCCGACGCCGTGGCTGGGCCTTGCGGCCGCGCTGCGCCACGCCTGGTCGGCCCGCGGCGCCCCCGTCGCGTCCGGCGAGGCCGCGCAGGTGCGCGGCTGGGAACGTGCCGCGGCACGGCGGCGGCGGGCGCTGGTGCTGCTGGTGCTGGGTGCGGCGGCGCTGGCGGCGATGGTGATGCTGCAGCTGCTGCCGCTGCAGCCGCCGGGGGTCGGCCGCGTCGCGCAGGTGGCGCTGTTCGCGCTGCTCTTCGCCTGGGTCGCCGCCGGCTTCGTGACCGCGCTGATGGGCTACCTGGCGCTGCGCCGCGGCGACCGCCATGCGCTGTCGTGGCAGCGCGTCGCGAACGACCCGATCCGGCCCGACGCGCGCACCGCGCTCGTGATGCCGATCTGCAACGAGCATGTGCCCACCGTCTTCGCCGGCCTGGCGGCCACGGCCGAGAGCCTGGTCGCCGCCGGCGGCGCACGCATCGTCGAGATCTTCGTGCTCTCCGATACCGGCGACGCGGCCACGCGCGCCGTCGAGCACCAGGCCTGGCAGGCGCTGCGCGAGCGCCTGGCGGCCAGCGGCCTGCGCGTGCACTACCGCTGGCGTGCGCGGCGCACGCACCGCAAGGCCGGCAACGTGGCCGACTTCTGCCGCCGCTGGGGCCGCGCCTTCCGCTACATGGTGGTGCTGGACGCCGACAGCGTGATGAGCGGCGAGGCCGTGCTCGGCCTGGTGCGACTGATGGAGGCGCACCCGCGCGCCGGCATCGTGCAGTCCGCCCCCGTCGCCTGCGGGCTGGACACGCCGCATGCACGCGCGCAGCAGTTCGCGACCCGCGTCACCGGGCGCCTGTTCTCCGCCGGCCTGCAGTTCTGGCAGCTCGGCGAGAGCCACTACTGGGGCCACAACGCCATCATCCGCATCGCGCCCTTCATGCAGCACTGTGCGCTGGCGCCGCTGCCCGGTCGCGGCGCGCTGGCCGGCTCGATCCTGTCGCACGACTTCGTCGAGGCCGCGCTGATGCGGCGCGCCGGCTGGCAGGTCTGGCTGGCCGCCGACCTGCCCGGCAGCTACGAGCAGCAGCCGCCGCACCTGCTGGCCGAGCTGCAGCGCGACCGCCGCTGGTGCCAGGGCAATCTGATGAATGCACGGCTGATCGCCGAGCCCGGGCTGCACCGCGTGCACCGCGCGATGCTGGGCACCGGCGCGATAGCCTACCTGTCGGCGCCGCTGTGGCTGGCCTTCGTCGTGCTCGGCGTGGGCCTGTGGCTGGCCGGCGGCCACGCGCTGCCCGACCCGCGCCTGGTGCCGGCCTCGCTGCTGGCGCTGTGGGGCGCCACGCTGACGATGCTGCTGGGCCCGCGCCTGCTGGGCGCGCTGCTGGTGCTGCAGCAGCGCCAGGGCCACCTGTACGGCGGCGCGCTGCGCCTGGCCGGCAGCGCGCTGCTCGAAGCCCTGCTGTCGGCGCTGCAGGCGCCGGTGCGCATGGCCGCGCACACGATCTTCGTCGCCGGCGCGCTGCTGGGCCTGCCGCTGCAGTGGAAGAGCCCGCCGCGCGAGGCCGAGCAGCTGGCCTGGCGCGACGCCGCACGGCCGCTGGCGCCGCTGTCGCTGCTGGCCGCGCTGGCGCTGGCCGGCGCGCTGTGGCTGGACGCCGGCATCGCGCTGTGGCTGGCGCCGGTGGCGCTGCCGCTGGTGCTGGCGGTGCCGCTGGCGGTGTGGGGCAGCCGCCCGGCCGCCGGCCGCGCGCTGAAGCGCGCCGGGCTGCTGCTGACGCCCGAGGAGACCGCCACCCCCGGCGTGCTGCGGCG
>ERZ761602.6124-NODE-6124-length-13713-cov-9.485210_pt1 | contig 13713 bp, 6 predicted proteins | sample MGYA00512165_ERZ761602 | MGnify/ENA primary metagenome ERZ761602 (study PRJEB28899, sample SAMN02445085) | bioreactor sludge metagenome | biome: EBPR sludge; isolation source: Thorneside wastewater treatment plant | place: Australia: Brisbane, Thorneside...
ATATGAGACTAAAAAACAAAGTGGCCATCATTACCGGTGCAGCATCGGGCATGGGCGAAGCAATGGCTTATCTTTTTTCTGCCGAAGGCGCTAATGTGGTGGCCACCGATTTGCAAACAGAAAAACTCAACAACCTGGTGGCTAAAATTAACCAACAGGGCGGCCATGCAATTGGTATTACTCACAATGTGGCCGACCGCAAAGTGTGGACTGAACAGGTGATTCCGCAAACCATCAAAGCTTTTGGCAAGATTGATATACTGGTAAACAATGCAGGCATATCGGTGCCCACTCCGTTTGAAGAACAAACCGATGAACTTTGGGCAAAAACATACGCCATCAACTTAAATAGTGTAATGCTGGGCATGCAAGCCGTATTGCCTGATATGAAAAAGCACGGTGGTAGCATTGTAAATATTTCTTCTATTGCAGCTCTAACAGGAATGTCGGGAGCCGGTTCCTATACGGCTTCCAAAGGCGGTGTGTCGGCCATTACCCGGGCTGCAGCGGTAGATTGGGGTAGTTTTGGAATACGGGTAAATGCGATTAATCCCGGCTATATACTTACGCCCATGAGTGAAGCATTTTTGAATAACGAGCAATACAAAGCTGCATTAATGCCTGTTATTCCTTTAAAGTCGTATGGTAATGCCGGCAGCATTGCACAGGCGGCTTTGTTTTTAGCTTCCGATGAGTCGGCTTATGTAACCGGGGTAAACCTGCCGGTAGATGGCGGGACTACGATTGCATAAAAAGATTAAGCCAGTAGCCGTTTAATTCCTCTATAAGTCGCTCTAAATTTTATTAACTTTAGAATCAGGCAAATCAAAAAAAAACAGAGTAACCAAAAAAAATAATTATGGCAAAAGCAGATATTGGCCTCACGCCAAAACAAACCGAAATCATTGCAAAAATCCTTTCCCCACTTTTAGCCGATGAATTTTTGCTATATCTAAAAGCAAGAAATGCCCATTGGAATATTGAGGGTCCTGATTTTCACACGGTGCATGTTTATTTTGAACAGTTATACACCGAACTGGAAGGAGTTGTGGATGGAGTAGCCGAACGACTTAGAAAAATAGGCCATTACGCCCCTGCTACCATGAAGGACTACCTTCAACTTACGCATCTTAGCGAAAAAAGAGCAAGCAAAAATAACAGCCTTAGTTTTATGAAAGATTTGCTTGCCGATCATGATGCCATTATCGTTTACCTGCGCGAGAGTATTGTGAAGCTTGGAAAAGAAGTGGAGCACGCCTATGGAACAAGCGATTACCTTACTACGCTTATGGAGCAACATGAGACCACTGCCTGGATGTTGCGTTCGCATCTGAAATGATTCGTTCAGAAAGAAACCATTTGCTTTCTCCAACCATAGAGTTAATCCTTAAATCTGTTGTTCGATTTTTTTTGTTGACTTAAACCGGGAACCTGCCGTAATCATTTCCCATCAGTCGGTTTCCTTTTCTTGTTCATCTGCCATTCAAACCCAACTCTTACATTTACTTTATCGGCATACGGACTCATGTCGTCTTTATCGCGGAAGTTGTAGAGCAACTCGCTGTTGCCTTTCAGCTTTTTGTAAACCGTAAATTCTTTTTTGATGCCTGCGAAAATGCTGGTAATCCATCTCCGGTCAAACGGATCGTACCCCATCCGGCTTGCCAGCAACGGTGGTATGGTGGTGTTCATTGTTTCGGGTTGCAGCGTAAAGCTGATGCCTTTTGCCCACCTGAACTGAACTATAGCACGCGGGCCATAGATGCGTTCGTGGTTTCCTGAAATCTTCAAGCCGTCAAATGGTAATCGTTCGTTCCATCCTGCTCCGGCTGAAAGGCGCGGCCTGATTCTGTATTGCAAAGATGGGTTTATATCCAGCAGGAAGTATTGCGACTTCTGAAACTGTAACGTAATGCCCGGTACAAGGCGTTCAATAAAAGGTTTGCCTTTCAATGGATTTGGCAGGCGTTTAGGAAGATCAGCCAAACTCTGCACTTCGCTGTATTTGCTTTTGAGTTTACTCATTTTGTCCATAGCCTGTTGAAGAACTGCCTCCTTACCCGCAAAGTGATCCTGCGCGGCATTCAGGATTTGTTCCTGTACTGCTTCTTTAGCCATGTTCATTAATGCTGCTGAATCGGGTTTGGCTTTTTCCATTAAGGCTTTGCCTTCCTGTAATTGTTCCATGCCTTCAATGCCCGCTATTTTGCTTTCAATGGTCTTGTCGATGTTTTTTACTTCATCGAGGTTGCCTTGCGTGAGTTGCTTTACATCCTTGGCATAGCCGGTGAGTTCTTTTGTGGTGTTGCTGATCTGGTTCAGATTAATATCCCCGGTAAGGTTTTTCAGGTTGGGGTCTAACTTAAGCTGGTCGGTGAGCGTAGGCAGTTGGGTGTTGCCGAGGTTCGGAAGATCGATGTTGTTCAGCGAAAGGTTGGTTGTATTTAACCCGGGCAACGTATATGCGTTAATTGACTGCTTAAGATTATTAACTGGCCCTTGCAGTTCTTCGGGCAGGTTGATTTCGTTGAGGGACTGCGTGGCTTTGGATTTAAGGTCGCTGAGTTTCGTGTTGACTTCGTTCAGCTTTTGGGTTTGCAGTTGATTGAGGCTGTCTAATTGCCGGGTTAGTTTATCCGTAGGGATTTTTAAATTGTTCAGGCTGTCTATCTTATGTTGCAGGTTGTTGCGCGTGGCATTGATGCTGTTAATCTCTTGCTGAAAACTGTTGTGAATGCTGTCTGCTTTGGATTGAAAAGCAAGGGTAACGGAATCGGCTTTTTTGATTTTGCCGGAAAGCAGGCTATCGATCTGGTTTATGTGCGGGGATAATGAATCTGCAAGGTGCAGCTTGCTGAACAGGCTGTCCGGCTGCCGTCCATAAACCAGCGCGGTACACAAAAACAGCCCGAAAACAAGCCTGTATTTCATAGGGGGAAGATACAAAATGCCGGATTATTGTTGGGCTAATCAACAATCATTCCGTCAACTTATTTTAGAGCGAGACAGAAATCTAGGTGCTGTTCGACATTGTCTCGCTGTTGCAGGATAGAACGACAGATTAAAGAATTTTAAAATCCTTTCTCAACTGGATTTGGGATTGCAAGCCCAAATAGCCTGAAAAATTTTTGTGTTGAAGTTAGGTAAGCACTCTAACAGGATGTAATATCTTCAATTTCCAGAGTAACTTTTCAATACCAACAATTTACAGATTCATTTTTTAAAATACTGATTTCCAGCATTGAATAAGATATTACCTTAAACTTAAAGATCACCCTTACTGAAATAAAAAGTCATGTATGAAATGTTGAAAAAGTAAATTGCTGTATAAAGTCCAGCCGCATTACCTTTAAGGGTACTGCCTATACCCACCATGAAGACTACCCTTACATCTTTTCTCCTGTTAACCGGATCAGCCGTTCTTTCACAACCTTCCATTCCTGTGGATTTATTAACAGGGCGGGCAGAGATAACCATACCGCTTGGCTCAATTACTACAAATGACCTTACGGCACCCTTTCTGCTTGCATATGAAAGTTCTGGTATTAAACCTCATGAAGCTGGAGGAAATGCCGGAGTCAATTGGAATTTGGTGGCGGGGGGAAGTGTGAGAAGAGAAGTTCGTTCTTTACCGGATGACTACCAGGGAAATTCTCAAGACACTAATGACAACCGCAGGGGCTGGCTGGTTAATGGCAACGCACAGCTTATAAACTCTTTTGTTCCTAACGGAGATGATAACCTTACCGTCTGTGCCGATGAGGCAAGCGACTGGTCATTCATAAATGGGCTGGGTTACCAGGTTGACACGGAACCCGATATTTTTAGTTTTAATGCACCCGGCCTTAGTGGACAATTTGTTTTTGGCGCAGATATGCAACCCAAACTTATTCCATATCAAGACCTCAAAGTTGAGCCACAATTTTTATCAGGGAAAATAGTTTCGATAACCATTACACGTAATGATGGAGTGAAGTATGTCTTTGCATATGCTGAAAAAACAGTTCGAAAAGTAAATTACTTCTCAAATTCGAATGCACCGTTATCACAGTTTTCAACAGAACTTGAGCAGTACAGAAAGTCAACGGAGTTTACTTCAGCATGGAACCTTACTAAAATTCAAACAGTCTCGGGAAATGAGATCACATTTTGTTATGGAAGTTGTGGGCTTGGAACAAATCATTTTGAAGATGTTTTTAACTCAGAAAGAGAAGTAAGAATTACCAACACAGGCAGTAATGCAACAAGTCAGGCATTTCGGCAATATAAGATTAAGGATGTTGTAACAAGTTCGTTCCTGTCAAGTATCTACTCAAGATCGATGCGTGTTGAATTTTTATATACTCATTACAATAGATTGGTTCAGGTTAATGTGGTCGATCAAGCTCTTGGTAATCGCAAGGTTTTTAAACTGAACTATAAAGCAGTTAGAAACCCTTCCGAAGATAGAGGTAAGGAATTTTTATTTGGTGTAACAGAAGCAAGCAACTCTTGTGAAAACTTTCCATCATTTACTTTTGAATACTATGATGTAACACCGGCTTCCAGCTATCAGACAACATCACTTACTTTTAATCGGCCTACAAATGAGACTGAGCAAGAGACAAAACTTGATTATTGGGGTTATTTTAACAATACCGCGGAGTCAAAAAATCCAACAGTCTATTTCTTTGCTGCAAAAAGTAACGCGGAGCGGTATCGCTATTACCCAATAACAGGCCAATCCCCAACGGCTACAATAAATGGAGCGAACAGAGCAGTGAACAGCACGACTGTTGTTTATGGGTCACTGAAAAAAATAACCTACCCAACCGGAGGGACAGCAACCATAACTTATGAACCCAATCAGTATCACGATCACGAAGCAAACCTAACTCAATATGGTCCGGGGATACGAACTAAGAAAATTGAATTTACGGATCCAATAGGTGGGGCCCCATCAACTATAATTGAGTACGAGTACAAAACAACTTCGGGTGGTTCAAGCGGAAAGATGGTATATAGATCAGTTTTTGGTTACCATGATGTAGGGTCATTTTATGCCATTCAAGATGATCAATCGCCTTCACCAATAGTGCTGTATCAAAGAGCTACCAGAAAGCAAGCTGGCCTTGGCAGTACTTCTACAGAGTTTCTTTTACCGGGCACCTATCCACTCGTAACGGATGCACCTGACTGGACAGCGTCAAAAGTAAAAATAGCTCGAGCCTCCTGCGTTTCAGTAGGACAGCTTACCACCGGGCACTACCTTTTTCCTTATCCGGACAATACAACTTTCGACTTTGAGCGTGGTTTAGTTTCAAAAGTTACTCAGTTTAAAGAAAATGGAGATTTCGTTACCGAATCCAATTTTACTTATCAGAGGCTCACTACCACTTCTCAGGTAGTGAAGGGTCTTCGTTTTCAGAAATTAAACGGCACGACAAACCTGGCAAGTGGAGCTAATTCAAATTCTAATTTGTTTGTGTATAGTCATTACAATCTGTTAGCTAATGTTGGAAAAGTTATGGTAAGTGAAGCTACCAGCAGTTGGGACATGACTGATCAGAGTAAACTTACCACCTCAACAACTAATTACACTTTTAGTAATGTACATCAAATGCTTACTTCGATGTCAACCGCTAACAGTGATGGAATAATTCATAAAACAAGATACAAATACGCAAAGGACTTTAATCACCTAACGCAACCTTTAAGCTCGGATGTTAAATCAATGATGATAAAGAAAATGAATGATGAGAATCTCCATGGTACTATTATCGAAACTATAACTTCTATTGATAACGGAACAGAAACCATTACAAATGCAAGCCTGGGTTTGTTTGGTAGTTTTCCGGATTCTCTTAATACAAAGCAACGAGTTTTGCCAATTGAGACTCGCACTTTTACAGGTACAGGAGGGTATCAAGAGGCAACCGTTACGCCTGCTTCCGGGGCTAACCAGGTACTAACCTTTAATCCTGCCGTGTATAGACTGGGAACTACTGTAACAGGATATGATTACGCGGATAATCCACTGGGCTCTGTTGATGCCTCAAAGAATCGGTCGGGTGTACATTATGGGTACAAAAAAACAACTCCTGTTCTTGAAATAGATAATGGCTTACCGGATGAAGTGGTATATAATGGTTTTGAAACCTACACTGGCTATGAATTGAATATTGTTGCGCCTTCGATATTAACCTTAACCAACGGGTGGACGGGACGTAAGGCAGCTCAGTTAGATGCCACTAAGGTGCTTGAGAAAAACGTAGTAACAAAAGGCCTTGGCCGGTACTATAAATTCTCTTGCCGAGTTCTCGCTTCCAGTTCTAGACAGATAAACTTTAAAGTATATAATGGAGCAACACTTGTAGTAACAGGTATAGCTTCCTATGCATCGGGTGATGCAGGCCAATGGCGGTACCTGGAAGGTAGAGTTGACATGAATTCAGCGCCCTCAACCTTTAAACTCCGGGTTGATGTTTCTGGTACCCTAACCATTGATGATATTTTATTTTATCCGGAATCTTCTACAGTTTCAACATTTACCCATGAGCCATTGATTGGCCGAACCTCCCAAACTAATTCTAATGGGATAACCGCTTTTTCTGAATATGACAACCTGGGTAGATTAAAATACATTAGCGATCAGGACAAAGGACTGAGGCAAATGGTGGATTATTATTTTGCTCAGCAAGCGTTCCCTGTGATTTCTGCTGATATTTATGCTACCCATGCAGTACATCAGGTTGTGAAAGATGTAACTGTTCAGTACACGGCAAACACAAGTTATAATTGCGGCTTAGCTCCCTTAACTTACGACTGGTACGTTGATGGGGTTAAATTAGGTAGCAACACTACGTCATTCCAGTATCAATACACCCAAGCAAAAGTTTATGTTCTAAAGTTGGTAGTCTCTCATCCGGTCTATCAATCAGCAGAAAGTACGATTGTTTACGATGTTAAAAATTTACATGGAACAGGACCCATCACGGTTGGGGTTACTGACAATGCGGGTACCAATTCCTACGCCTATTGCGATCCTTATCATACAAAAACATTCACTGCAGCCCTGAATGGTTGTTATGTATTACAAGATGTTTCGGTTGTCTGGTTTTACAAAACAGGAACGGTATGGAATGAAATTGTACTGCCTCTAGTTCCTTCTGATCCTCGAATCCTTGTGTTTGATCCAATTGTCGCGTTTAATGGCATAGGAAACTTGTCTGCGTATCAGATAAAATGCGAAGTAAGTACTACCTGCCCGATAACAGGTAATAGTTCCTTTAGTAGTTCTACTTTGTCTATTTCATACAACGACAGTACCCAATGCCAATAAATTTTATGAAACTAAAAAACTTTATTCTATCTTCTATTGGCTTGCTGATTGCAATTGGCATAAACGCCCAGGTTTTTACCGGCCCAACCGATGTGTGTAAAACAATAAATCAAACCTATACGTATAGCGATGACGTTACTTACACCAGCGCCCAATGGAGTGTTACCAGCGGTGGAACAATTGTAAGTGGGAGTGGTTTAACCCGTCAAATCAATTGGACTGCAAATGGAACTATAACGGTTTCACTTTACAATGGTGCCAGTTTAGTAAGCCAGGGCACACTAAATGTGTACGTGTTTGAAACAGGAACAATTTCGGGTCCGGGTACAGTTACGCAAGGTAATTCTGCTACCATTACGAAGGTTGATCAATATGGCGGGTTTCAATGGGAGGTTTCAACAGATGGAGTGAATTGGACCGGGCTTGGTTCAACACCTGCTCTTGTTCATACGCCTACCCAAAATAGCCAGTATCGACTCAAATTGAACAGTGCCTGTAAAACCAGATTTTCAAATACAGTTTCGGTTACTGTAGTTGCGCCTTTGATAATTACAGCAGAAGGACCAACATCAATCCCATTAGGGATTAGCACAAGGCTTTCGGTTGCCAATAACTTTTATCAATATCAGTGGCAGAAAAATGGTGTAGATATTTCAGGAGCTACGGTCCACTATCTTGATACATCTGAACCCGCTGAATATACCGTTAAAGCAAAAGCTACAGCTGGTTCGGCATGGGAAACTTCGGCTGCCGTCACCATCAGTTCTTCGCTCATTAGCCAACCAACAGCAATCAGTTATAAAGTAACTACATCGCTTAAAAAGGAAGGTTTATCTCCAAGCTCTAATTTTTATTCACTGCAATCCCATGAGGTTAATCAGGAAGTAATGTACCTGGATGGTCATGGTCGTTCGCTCCAACAAATTGCCATTGGTCAAACACCCAATAGAAAAGACCTTGTTGTGCCAGTTGCGTATGACCATGCCGGTCGCACTGAAATTCAGTATTTGCCGTATGCTACTACCGTGGTTAACGGGCAATACAAACCAACAGCACTGAAAGGCCCCGGACCTTCCGGTAATTATTCAACAAGCGAACAGCGGGCATTCTACCAGGGCTCGGCCGGAGTAGCTACAGATGCCATGCCCTATACAAAAAGTGTTTTTGAGCAAAGCCCGTTAAGCACCATAATTGAACAAGGCGGAGTAGGAAGTGACTTACAACCGGGCAGCACGCATACAATAAGAAGTTCCATACTGGTAAGCACTTCGGCCTATTCCGATGCTGCATTAAAAAATGTGCGCAAGTGGACTCCTGCCGGGCCCAATGGCATGTACGACAATTTGCAACTTACCATTGCCCAAACGATTGATGAAAACGGAAACAAAGTTTGGCAGTTTACAGATAAACTGGGCCGAACGATACTGAAACGGGTACAGTTGGAAGATACCCAGGAAGGTGTAAGTACACCTTTTCTGGAAACCTACTTTGTGTACGACATCCGCGGCAACCTTACCGTGCAGGTGCCCCCCAAAGCAATGGCTTTAATCAACGGTGGCACAAGTTGGACTACCGCGTTGCGCGATGAATGGTGCTATTTGTATAACTATGATGAGCTGAACAGGTTAGTTGAAAAAAAAGAACCTGGAGTGGCCCCGGTTTATTACGCATACGATCCGTTGGATCGGCTCGTGTTAACGCAAGACGGAAACCTAAGAGCTCTGAATAAGTGGGCATTTATAAAATACGACCTCAAAGGCCGGGGGATTATGACGGGTTTGTATTTAAATACAACCCACACCACCCGCGAGGCTGTTCAAACCAATGTATTAAATAACCTTTATACCTCGGGTGCCTGGTACGAGGAGCGCGGCACCGCGTTGCATGGTTATACTAACCAGAGTTTTCCAACGCAGAATAGTAACGCTACTGCATTAGAAGTTTACACGATTAGCTACTTCGACAGTTATGATCTGGATAACAACGGAAGTAATGATTTTAGTTATACTACAGAAGGTTTGGCTGGTGAGGGCAGTCCGTTTCGGACCTTCAATATGCCAACAGCAAGTAAACAATTGGTGTTGGGCACCTCAAACTGGTTATATAGCTATGTGTTTTATGATAAGTATGGCCGCGTAATTCAAATGCGGGGTAACAATCATCTTTCGTTAACCATCGATAACCTGATTACAAATGTGTATAATGAAAACGGAACGTTAAAGTATTCTAAAACTACCCACAAAGGTGCCGGGGGTACCGTAGTTACGGTGCTGCAAACACCTGAATACGACCATGCCGGCCGGGTGCTGCGCATTTCGCAGAGTTTAAATGGCGGGGCGCAACAGGTGGTGGCTGCCTATGTGTATAACGAGTTAGGTCAGTTGATAGACAAAAAACTGCACGACACCGGTGGCAATACCTTTTTGCAAAGTGTGGATTACCGATATACCATACAAGGTTGGTTAAAGTCAATTAACAATAGTCAATTGACAGTTGACAGCCAAAACAACGATGATGTGAATGATTATTTTGGGCTGGAGTTAATTTATACAACAGCCGAAAGTGGACTATCCAATACTCAATATTATAACGGAAATATAAGTGCCATAAAGTGGAAAGGTCAAGGTACCACAGGCCTGAATGACCAGCGTAGTTATAAATATAGTTACGATAAAAGCGACCGCTTGAAAACGGCAACTTTTCAGGCTTATACAGGCACTGCCTGGACCAAAGAAGCCGGCACCCTTACCGAGGCCCTTACCTACGATGCCAACGGAAATATTAAAACGCTGCAACGCCACCAGAACCAACGCGGCCTTAGCGGTACTACTGTTACCGCCACTGCGCAGGCCATAGATAACTTAACGTACACCTATGCCAGTGGGCAGGGTAACAAGCTAACTAAAGTAGAAGATGCCGCCACAGCCGCGGGGGGCTTTGCAAACGGTAGCACCGCAACAACCGAGTACCTATATAATACCGATGGCAGCCAAACCAAAGATGATAATAAAGGTATAAGCGCCATTACCTACAACACGCTGGGCAAACCTCAGCAAGTAACGTTTACCGATGGCCGCACGGTAAGCTATACCTACAGTGCCGGTGGTAGTAAGCTGCGTATGACTACCGTGGTAAACTCCGTTACTACCACAACCGATTATGTGGGCAGCTTTGTATATGAAAACAATGCGCTGAGTTATTTTGGCAGCCCCGAAGGGCGCATTGTTAAAAATGGGGCTAACTACGAGCGCCAATACGCCATTGCCGACCATCAGGGCAATACGCGGGTGGTGTTTAGTTCAGCCACACCCGCACCTGAGGTTAAAACCGCCAACATGGAAGCCGCAAGCAATAGTGATTTTCTTAATTATCCTGCTGGTGGTAATCGCAGTTCACTTAACCTGTTCGATCATACCGATGCCGGAACTACCTACACATACTCCAACAAACTTACCGGTGGTTACAACAGCCAGCTTGGTGTGGCCCGCAGTTACAAAGTATATGCAGGCGATAAAGTAAAAATAGAAGCATGGGCCAAGTACCAGAATCCGACAAGCACCAGTAGTAACATTCTTAACTATGCCAGCGCACTACTTACAGCTTTTGGTTACACCGCCCCACCGGTTGGCGAAACCGGCACAGCCCGGTCGGCACTTGATGTTTGGGGTGGGTTGGTGGCAGGCGGCAATGGCGGCACAAGCACCGGGCCCAAAGCTTTTGTAAACATTATTGTGTTCGATAAGAATTATAAGTTGCTCGATGCAGCCTGGGAAGCGGTTGATCCCGCTGCTAACCAGGTGGGCGTAAGCCCTGTAATAGCGCATGATTATATGATGCGCGAGTACACCGCCAAAGAAGAAGGCTACGTGTTTATGTATGTGAGCAACGAAAACGCTACCTTGGTAGATGTTTATTTTGACGATGTAGTAATGACGCATACCAAGAGCAACGTAATCCAATACAACGAGTATTACCCATTTGGTATGAACACGGCCAATAGCTGGACGCGTGATAATACCACAGGTAATAACTTTTTGTATAATGCAGGTAGCGAGTTGAATAAGACCACGAGTAATTACGAAATGTTCTTTAGAGAATACGATCCGGCTTTAGGCAGAATGACGAGTGTTGACCCTGTGGCTGGTAAGTACAGCAGCCTTACCCCGTACAACTATGCTTTTAATACACCTGTAAATCTCAACGACCCGAGCGGGGCTGATCCATACGGGCGTTCAACTTTGCGCGATTGGGCAGCCAACAACCGGTTAGACGGAGGTCGCATCTACCAGGATGCGGATGGAGGTATGTATGGAAGTGGGGTGTTTGGCTCAGCGTTTATTCGATATGGGCCAGGAGATGGTGGTGCATTAACTGACTTAGTTGATTTTATGGCTGCGGGAGCTCTTCAGGCTAGGTTACGCAGAGGTCTTGAAGTAACTATTGATTGGGCCCGCGTAGAAGATGGTGTACACGTGCTGAATTTCTCATCGGGTCAATACTTCCGAATTCCTACACAACAGGTATTAGACAATACACAGTTATACAAGTCTGTTTTCGGAATATCATCGTGGGGTACCAGCCGCGATAATTTATACCAGGATAACTTTGGGAATTTTGCTCAAAAGGCAGCTGATGGTTCTTACATTATACCTTACACCTCTAAAAAGTTTTCTCCAAGTATTACATCTATGCGTACAGGCCCGGATAATAGTTGGCGAACACCTTGGTTTTTTCTGGATGGGGCCGTTTATCCAGAGAAAGTGGGTGGTACAGAAACTGATTTTGAACAACTTGACTTTGTAGTTGGAACCGGGTTTAGTAATACTGCTCAAATCGGTAACTATAATGCCAGACTACAAGCCTATCATTATACATCAACAAGGGCGCAGTTTGCAACGGAATTAAGAGGAGCAAAATACCTTAACATGGGTGCTAAGGGACTGGGGGTTTTGGGTGGAGTTATTGGCGGTATTCAAAGTGCCTTAGATGGTAAATTTTCAGTTGGTGACGCTGTGAAGATGTCAGTGAGTATTGGAATGGTATTTACTGGCCCGTTCGGAATAGCTTATACTATTGCTGATATTTCTATTGGTATAACAACAGGTTACTCAATTACAGATCGAATTGGTATAGGTGTGGATTATTCATTAAGCCGATAACCATGAAAATATTTGATTATATCTTTTATAAAATAACAAAGGCTTACTTTAAACTGGATGGTAGAACTGGTGCAACTGGAATAGCCGGAGTTACAATAGTTCAATGCTTTTTACTGGCCGATATCTTTTTCTTTATAGTAAGGTTACTCAAAATTGTTGATCTTACTCCTTACTCTAAGATAATTACAAGTATAGCCTCAATTGTGATATTAGGCCTTTTTGCTTTGAACTACCATCGTTATCATCAACGGTATAATAAACTTCGATTCTTATGGAAAAGCGAAACTGAGTTTCAGTCATCTTTAGGAGGAATATTTGTATTTTTTTCAATATTGCTTCCACCTGCAATAATGATTTTAATAGTGAATAGTCGTTGGTAGTGCCTTTGGTTTACCAACTCCTACCGGTGACGAAACAGGTACAGCGGCATCCGCAGTAAATAACTGGGGTACTGTCTCGTCCTAAAATAAGTTGACGGTTTTTAGTGATAATCCTACAATGGGTTTACAATTGTAATTACTTCTTTTCTCCGTACCTTTTCCCTGTGAAACAATTCTTGTTTTTGCTGGTATTTCTGATAGCCTGTTCGGCACAAGCCCAGCAAGTGGATAGCTTATTTAGTAAACTAAATCCAGACAGTTTATTCAGGCTCAAGCCCGATACGCTGCTCACCAGCAAAATCAAAAAAGCAGATTCTGTTGCCCTTGCCTTTCAATCCAAAGCTGATAGCATTCAGAACAACTACAAGCAACAGGTTAACAGCATCAACGCAAAAAGAAATAAACTGCAATCCAAAATTGATAGTCTGAACAATCTTAAAATCCCGTCTGAAAAACTTACTAAACAGGTAGATAGTTTAAACCAGATGCAAACGCAAAAGCTCAACGAAGTCAATGCCAAAATCAACGCATTAAAGTCAAAAGCTACCAACTCCTTAAATGAAATCAACCTACCTGCAGAACTGCAAGGGCCGGTCAACAACCTCAAACAATCCATTAATGGTTTTGCCTTGCCAGAAATAAGTACTTCCAACTTCTCACCAGGTAATCTTGACTTACCCAATTTTCCTAATGCCCAATTACCGAATCTTACTGATCAGATTAAGCTTGATCCCTCTGCCGTTGTTGGTGTTTGTGCGAGGGTTTGAGCATACGCTCACCAACAACAATTTTGAAACTCCTCGCCCATGTTGGTGTTCTTCACCAACATGCAACTTAATCTTCATAATGAGTA